>Ga0247841_10003499_pt1 | contig 28910 bp, 27 predicted proteins | sample LaCruzMarch2015__2_FD_192410 | JGI IMG/M metagenome (GOLD analysis project Ga0247841, IMG submission 192410) | Freshwater microbial communities from meromictic Lake La Cruz, Castile-La Mancha, Spain - LaCruzMarch2015_18m | ecosystem: Environmental > Aquatic > Freshwater > Lake | place: Spain... | reverse complement strand
GGCTGATTTCTTCGCGCTCAGCCAGATTCAATCTTTTGTATTTAACCATGCGCAACTCCTTTCTTTTGGTATATTATACCAAAGCTAGGTGTTGCACTAGTAACTTGAGCTTAACCAGTCACAAAAGACGTGACAGTCACTTTATTTCAGTAGTTGATTATTCTCGCGGAACGCGATAATAATAGCAGGAAAAATTTTAAAAAGAAAGGGAGGTGAAAAAATAATGAAAAAAATATTAATTACATCTTTGGCAGCAATAATGTTACTTGGCTTTTCAGGTTTTGCTTTTGCCATGGTTGGTACGGCTCTTCCTGTAGGAGGTTACGTATTTCCAGCAAGTGCAAACAACTTGTCAAGTGTAACCCTCGTGAATAGTTTGCTCTCTAATTATTCACACGGTACAGTATTTGGTACCTTACAAGCATGGGTCTACAGAGATACCGATCTTAACCTGATATTTGCATATCAAGTATACAACAATGCCGCATCAGGTGATGGTATTTCTCGCGTAACATCAACAAGCTTTGCCGGTTATACAACAGAGGTAGGCTATGACAACTCCTCGGGTACAGTGGTCCCAGCATATTTTGATAGGGGATCGCAATTTACTGTTGGAGCGCAATTTGACACACCATTAGCAGGATCCTCTCGTATAGCGCCTGGTCAAACCAGCGATATCTGGTGGATAAAGACCGACTCTAGGGTATATGTATTGGGTGAAGCTTCGATTCTTAATGGTGGAGCTGCAAATGTGCCAACTTTTGCTCCTTCTACTACTACAACACCAGAACCAAGCAGTTTGATGTTGTTAGGCATGGGAATTTTAGGATTATTTGGTTTAGGAAAGAAGAAAATTTAAGCTTTTCTTAGTCAAATAACTCTAGAAATGCCCCCATGTGGTGCACTTTCGAAAGAGCAAAAAATGGGGGGTAGGCCTGAAAGGGTTTACCCCTTTTTTTTACCTAATGCAGACAAAGTGACAGTCACAAAAAACGTGACAGTCACTTTGTTTATTGACGTAAGTACTTGAAGAATAACGGATTTTGCTCTTGACAAAAAGTTGCTGTATGGTATACTTCTTTTTATGGTTTCCTTAAAGAGAGTCTACGACAGGACTACGCAATCCATCAAGGGCAATCCAGTGCTTTTCCTGCCTTTTGCTATCTTTGCCGCCCTTGAATTCATTAGCTTAATCACTATTTATCTTGCTCCACGGATGCCCTTAAAGCTGCTGCTTGGGCCGCCAATCAGGGCTTTATGGGGAGAAAAATTCCTGCATTATCCGGTAAATTTCATTTTAATCCCTAAATTAGCCTCACTTGCCAGAATGGGCCTAACCGTTATTCTTGGCTCTTTTTTAACCGGAGTGGCTACGCTTTTAGTTTACAATCTCCACAAAAAAACTAAAATAGACTTAAAAAAAGTATTTAACTTAGCCCTAAAAAAATACGTTTCTTTATTTGCCATAGTTTTACTTTTTACCCTGCTTTTTTATCTTCTAGATAAGGTTACCTCTAAACTTTTAATCAAATATTTTGTTTCCGGCCACACCAGGCTCTTGTTTTTAGGCCCAAAAATTTGGCTAGGCCCGATTTTAATCTGTTTAAATTTTATTCTCGCGGTTATCGTGCAATCAGCCTTTATTTATGCCATTCCTATATTGCTAATAGAAGGAGAGACGCTTACCAAAGCCATCCTGAAATCCTTTGCCTTATTTAAAAAATTATTCGTAAAAACGATTATTTTGGTTGGCTTGCCCATGCTGATTTACATTCCAATCATTGTTTTACAATCTGATTCTGCTTTTTTAATTACCCGGCTTTTCCCGGAAGCGGTATTATTAACAGCAATATTAAGCCTGATCATCAATTCCTTAATTATCGATTTCTTAATTACGCTAACTACAACACATTTATATTTAATGCACCGGGATGAATAATTTAATTTTCACCTTTAAAAAACTTATTTTTATAATTGGTATTTTCACCTGTACCAGCTTAACTCTTTCAGGCTGCGCCAATGATGAATACGCCATTGAAGCAAGATACTGGAAGGTTAAAAAACAAGCGGAAAAAATATTAAGCAATCCCCATACCACCCCGCCTAATGAGCTGGAAAGAACGGTCATCAATTTAAATAAATTCAGTGATAAATTTCCCAAGAGTAATTTAGGAATAGACGCTGATTTTAGTATCGCTAATCTTTATATCGTAAAAGAAAATTATGATTCCGGCCGCGCGCAATTAAGAAAGATAATTCAGAAATATGAAAAGTCTAAAGATCTGGCTGCTCAGGCGTTGTTTTTAATCGGCAATTCCTATGAGCTCCAAGACAACTGGCCTGGCGCGCTGGAGCAATATAAAAAGATTACGCGGGATTATACCGAAACAATCCGAGGTTTAGAAATCCCTATTTATATCGCTCAACACTATAAAACAAAATATGAGCCCGATAAAATGATTACTGCTTTCCAAGAGGCAATCAGCCATTATAAAGCCATCGCTGCTAAACATCCGGTTACCCCGCTAGCTTTTAATATGGACATGCTGGTTGCGCAGTGCTACTCAGAAATTAAGGATTGGCCCAGCGCGATTGATACCTTAAACTCTATGCTGGCTGCTTACAAGGGCAAAGTAGGCTTTGAGGAAATTCTGTTAAGCCTGTCTAGCATCTACAGCCAAAAACTGAATAATCCCGCCAAGACAATAGAAATATTGGAAGTTTTACTCAAGGAATACCCTAAAAGCAAGTATACCAACTCCGCTAAAGAGATGATCAAACGCTTATCCGCCCATGGAAACCAAAACCACATACCCTAAAAGCGAAACTATTATTAATAATTATCTAAAAGGCACCTTAAAAGAGCTGATGTCTGTCTTAAGGGCGGAGTGCGGTTCATTATTTATTTTTGACGCGAGTAAAGAAGAATTAATACTCAACACCTTTTATAATTCACAGGAATTAAGCATCCGGCACCAGCGGCAGAAGATAGGAGAGGGGGTAGCCGGAAAAGTCGCGGAAATTAAAAAGCCGGTTTTGGTAAAAGACATCTCCTCTGATAACCGCTTTCAACAGAATGGATTTACGCATTATCATACCAATTCCTTCATCTCCATACCTCTATTTTGCCCCAACGGATTAATAGGGATCATGAATATCGCCGATAAATCCAACCGCGAGCCATTTTCAGAGAAAGACCTGGCTTTTTTGGTAATGTTGTGCCGCTATGCTTGTATTATCGCGGAAAATTTAGCGCAAGCCGAGAAGTTAAACTTAGAAAAAGAAACCTTTAATAACCAAAAGAGCTTGCTTGAAAAATACGCCTCAGTTGGAAAATTGGCCGCCGGGATAGTGCATGAAGTAAACAACCCGCTGGACGGAATAATTCGCTATACCAACATGCTCTTAACCAAAATGCGGCTTGATCCGCTAGAGCGCGAATATTTATCAGAAATCAAAAAAGGCCTAAACCGGATCGCCAAAACCACCAAATCGCTTTTAGCGTTTTCGCACCAGGTAAATTCATCCGGCAAAACAAGATCTTATATTTCAATAAACGAATTAATCCGGGATTCCCTGGATGTTTTTAAAAATAAAATCGCTTCGCATAACATTCGGGTGAATTTAACTTTAGATAATAATTTAGCGCGGATTGCTGATTTCGGGATATCGCACGTTTGTATCAATCTTATCAAGAACGCCATGGACGCGATGCCCGAAGGCGGAGAATTAGAAATTTCAAGCGGTTTAAACAACGAGGCGGTTTTTCTAAAATTTAAGGATAGCGGACGGGGTATCCCTGAAGAAATTAAAGCGCGTATTTTTGAGCCGTTCTTTACCACGAAAAGTATTATCCAGGGGACCGGATTAGGCTTAGCTATCTCGCGTGAAATTATTGCCAAGTACGGCGGAAAAATAGAATTCCAAAGCCAGTTAGAAAAAGGCGCTGAATTTACGGTTTTACTCCCCAAAGAAAATTTAGAAAATGCATAACAATCAGCACATCCATGTATTAGTGGTTGATGATGAGCCGCTAGTCCGCCGCTCACTAACTGAATTCCTGGCCCTTGAAGGTTACGCCGCCTCCGGCGCCAGCAGCGGCAAAGAAGCCCTTAATCTATTAAAAAAAATTAAAGCGGATATTATCTTAAGCGATATTCAGATGCCGGAGATGGACGGAATACAGCTGCTTAAAGAAATTAAGGCCCGCGAATACCTTGCCCCGGTGATTCTAATGACCGGCTATGGAACCATTGATAATGCCGTGGCCGCCATACAGATGGGCGCTTACGATTACATTACCAAGCCGCTCATTGACAATGAAATCAAGATTTTGCTGGAAAGGTTAACTAAAGAAAAAAATATACTGGAAGAAAATCTGCGGCTAAAAGAAGAACTTTCTTCCAGCCGGCGCGATTGTTTTCAGGATATTGTAGGCGGGGATGAAAAGATGCGCAAGATCTACGCGCTGATTGAAGCCGTCTCCAATACCCGCGCCACGATATTAATCCATGGTGAGAGCGGAACCGGAAAACGCCTGGTTGCCCATGCTATTCATAAATGTAACGCGCTAGAAAGGGAAAAACCTTTTGTAGAGGTAAGCTGCGGGGCTTTAACCGAAACCTTGCTGGAAAGCGAGCTCTTTGGGCATGTTAAAGGCGCTTTTACCGGCGCGATCAAAGATAAACCCGGCCGCTTTGAGCTGGCTGATCGTGGAACGATATTTTTAGATGAAATTGACGCCTTTTCACCGGCTTTGCAGGTAAAATTACTCAGGGTCTTACAAGAAGGGGAATTTGAAAGGGTAGGGGATAACCACACGATCAAAGTAGATGTGCGCGTAATTACGGCTACCAACCAGAATCTTGAAAATCTAATTGCTCAGAATAAATTCCGTAAAGATTTATATTACCGCTTAAATATCATTGCCCTAGAGATTCCGCCGTTAAGAGAGAGAAAAGGGGACATTCCGCTTTTGGCCAAAGAGCTGATTAAGAGGCATTGTAAACAAGCCGGTAAAAATATCAGCGGTGTTTCCGAAGAGGCCATGGCAATTTTAACGAATTGTGATTGGCCGGGAAATATCCGCGAACTGGAGAACGTGATTGAAAGGGCGGTTATTTTATGCAAGAATAACATAATTACACCTGTAGATTTTCCAGATGCTTTAATCAAAAAATCTAATAGCGCCGCGAATATCCCGGGAAATCATGGAGGTGAAACTGGCTGTAAATTAAAGAAAGCCCTGCAAGAACCGGAAAGAGATTTATTAGTCAAAGCTTTAGATTCGATGAATTGGAACCGCAACCAGGCTGCTAAAAGCTTAGGAATTAATCGAACTACACTTTATAAAAAAATGCTGCGTTTCGGCTTGCTTAAAACTAAGGCTCCGCGCTAATTGATTAACGAACGCGGCGGAAAGCAGTTGAAGGGATTTTAAACTCGTCACGGTACTTAGCCACAGTGCGGCGGGCGGCTTTAAGGTTAAACCTTGCTGAAAGCAGTTTAGTGATATTTTCATCACTTAAAGGGTGTTTTTTATCTTCCTGTTGAATAAGTTCCTTAATAGTTTTCTTAATGTAATTTACGGATACCGCCTGGCCATGGCCATCATTGATTTTAGCAGTAAAAAGGCCTTTTAAAGCAACTATCCCGCAAGGAGTATCAATATATTTATTCATCACCGCGCGGCAAACCGTAGTTTCATGAATATCCAGCTGTTGGGCCAATTCCGCGAAAGTCAAAGGTTTAAGAAAAGAAAGATCCTCCTTAATGGCATCCTGCTGAATCTCTACCAACTTTTCCGAGACCCTTCTTAAAGTAGCGCCCCTTTTTCTCACCGCCCGCAGTAATTCCACAGCCGCGCGCATTTTATTTTCAATGAATTCCCGGGCAGCCGGATCAAGATTATCTTTTTTAAGCATTTGCTTATAAACTTTACTTATGAAAATGGCGGGAAAATATTCATTGTTAATGATAACCTCTAAAGCCTGGTTTTTTTCTTTAACTGCGACATCCGGAATAATTCGCTGGACAAATTGAGTGGAATAATTACGGCCAGGTTTAGGGTCGAGTTTTAATAGCTTATGGATCAAAGGCTCAATTTTCTCTAACGGCTCTTTTAATTGCTTGGCAATCAAGGAATAATTCTTCTTGGCAATATCTTCCAAGTGATTTTCTACGATTTTAAAAATCAAAGAGCCAGTTTCATTATCTTTTTTTAATTGAATGGCTAAGCACTCTGAGATACTCCGGCAGCCTACGCCAGACGGCTCAAATTGCTGAATAAGGCTTAAGACTTTGGCAATTTCCTCAATTGGCAGATTCAAAGTTGCTGTCAATTCCTCTAAACTAACCTTAAGATAGCCATTCTCATCAATATTACCGACAATTTCCTGGCCGATTATTAGCTCTGCGTCAGTATTTACAAACATTCCCAGCTGCCTTAACAGCACTTCCTGCAAAGAAACCTCTTTAGTGTTCATTTTATCCGTAAGATCATCTTGAGGGATGCCTTGAGAATGATTAGTAGGAGGCAGGGGAGGCTGGAAATCTTCAGGAGGCCCCTCTTCAAGGCAGGGATTATTGAGTAATTCTTCCTCAATCAAGGTTCTTAAGTCCAAGGAAGTCATGGTCAGCACCTTAAGAGACTGGGTTAGGGCCGGTGCCATCAAATGCCTAAGTTCGGTTCTTTGGCGAAACTCCATGAGCCAAGTATAGCATATTCTATGCCAAAATCCAGGTTTTGAGCAAAAAGACAATACAGTAAGCATAATTTTATTAGGCGAATTTGTGCTTGACAATTCAGGGTTTTAGTGGTAATTATGGGTAGGTACTCAAAATAACCGGGGCGTTAAAGATAGGTAAAACTAAGTAGAATAAATGCGTCCACGCGGAAGGCCAGGGAAATATAGAATAGTTAAAGTTGACCCAAAGATCAGCCAATTTAGCCCCAGAGGCAGGCCAGGAAGGCCGGATGAAGTAGGGCTAAAAATGGATGAATTTGAAGCTTTAAGGCTGGCAGATTACCAAGGTTTAAGCCAAAAAGAGGCCGCCAAATCCATGCGTATATCCCAGCAAACTTTTAGCCGAATTTTAAGAAAAGCCCATAACTTAGTGGCTAAAGGAATAACCACCGGTTCCGCCATAAGAATACAAGGCGGCCAATACGTAATCAGTTCCCGCATAAATTCATTGCCAGGCCAGATGAAAACAAGGTGACTGTCACGTTTTTTGTGACTGTCACCTTGTTTTGTCACCGTAAAACAGCTATTTTAGGGTGATTTTGCCCTACTTTTCCCTTGAGGTCTACTTCCTATAATATATCTTATGTTAACTTGCTTATCTTGGCTAACTGTTTATAAAGCTATGAAAGGCAAGTGTTTACTTAGGGTTGTTTTTAAGCTGTGGAAAAGCGGATTCTTATTTACTTAAACTTACCGGCTTATTTTATTGATTACAATTCTAGGCAGAGTTCTATATAGAATTCCTGGGATTTTTTGATTCTAATTGAATATTTTATTTAGCGGGTTAAAACAGTAATCGCGGGATGAATTGACCCCTCTCCGAAGCGGTTATTTATGCGGTCTAGAGCCTTGATAAGCTCCTCCCTGCGGATATCTTCGCTAAGTAAGGGCTGATAGATGCCCCTGGAAAGGCTGCTGCAGGTGACCCCAATTGCCCGAATTCTGGGATTTTTTAAGGCTGATTTTGTCATTATTTTAAGGGTTCTTTGATAAACCTCATAACCATCATTAGTGGCTAATTGGTACGTTTTCTGGGCCCCAAAATTGCCGATTTCCGGGCCGTTTAACCAAAGATGCGCGGTCGCGCTAACTAAATTTTGCTGCCTAAGCCTGGTAGCAACCATTTCAGATAACAGCCTGATCCAGGCCCGGATAACCTGGGGGTTTATTTGAGCTATTGGTAAGGTATATGAATGACTTATGGATTTGGGAATCCCGGGGACGGTTCTCTTGAAAAGAGAACCGTCCCCCTGGTTTTCGTCAAAAAATCCCGGTAAGTTCAGGTATAAATCCCAGCAGTTTTTCAGGCCGCCAGCCATAAAACCAGCGCCAATTTTTCCACCCATGCCACAAAGTTTATCTAGCGGAGTTTGGCGTAAAATTTGCTCAAAATTAGAATCATCAATTAAAGTTAAGCCATCCGGTTTATTTAGCTTGGAAGCTAGCTTAGCCAAAAGCCAATTTTTGGCAATCCCTACTGAAGCAGTAATGTTAAAGTTTGCATAAATTTGCTCTTTGATTTTTTTGGCTAAATTCAGCGGGTTCGGGTGGCTGGCAAGCTCCAGCTGAAACTCATCAATTGAGGCGTAATTTAAGGGTAAATCATAGCCCTTAAGCATCTGGTATATCTGCTCTGAAGTCCAGATATACTTAGCCTGATCCGCTGCCACAAACTCCAGTTTTGGACAGATACTAAAGGCCTCCCGGGAAGGCATTCCGGAATGGATCCCTAAAACCTTAGCCGCGTAACTTGCCGCGCAAACTACCGTGCGCATTTTGTTGCCCCGGGAGCCGACAATCAAAGGCTTATCTTTAAGCCGGGGATTAATTGCCTGCTCAATTGAGGCGAAAAAAGCATCCATATCAATGTGTAAGATCATAAGCAAATCGTGTCATTGCGAGGAGCGTTTTTTGCGACGAAGCAATCTTATGCTACCCTAGATTGCTTCGTCAGTCGCTTCGCTCCTTCCTCGCAATGACACACATTTTATGACACAGTCTGAATGACGACGCTTTTATTGAATTAACTTATCGATCTGCCAGCGGAAGGTGGAATTATCAAATGAAATCTGATACATTTGGCCCGCGCAAAGTACGGAAAAGTAGTTAATTAAAGCCTGGCCCAGGCGTTCCTGCCAGTTGTAGGTAATGGTTTGAATCTGGTATTCTTGGTTATTCCAGATAAAACTTTTAGGAAAAATCCTGGCATACTTAAAATACGCCAAAACTTCAATCCGCTCATTTAAGACATCCGGATTAAAACCGGTTTTATCCGGCTCAAACCTATCCCAGCGGGCTTTAGGGCTAAAGCTGTTTTGATTCATATTAGCTTAAAATCTAGGGGACGGTTCTCTTATTAGAGAACCGTCCCCTTAGTTTTAATACTTTCTAATTACCGTGATAAGCTTACCTATAACCTTAAACTCTTCGAAAATTGGCGGATAATTTGTGTTTGCCGCTTCCAAATGGAACTTACCGGCTTTACTACGCAATCTTTTTAAGGTAACTTCATTATTATCCAATAGCGCGGCAACGATGTCATTATTATCAGCATTAGGGCGTTTCTTAATAATCGCCACATCGCCATCCAGGATCCCGGCATCGATCATACTGTCGCCTTTAACCCTTAAAGCAAAAACATCATCAAAACCTAAACGGCCAAGAAACAAATCATCAGCATCCACATAACCCTGAATTTCTTCGTAAGCCAAATTCGGCTTACCAGCCATAATCGTGCCAATTATAGGTATCTTATTAAAACTCGCGCGTTCAGTTAATTCTATTGCCCTGGATTTATTATTCATCCGCCTCACCAAACCTTTCTGGATTAAAGCCTTTAAATAATCCCTGACTGTCCCGGTAGATTTAAACCCCAGCTCCTCTCCTATTTCCCGGATTGTAGGAGGAAGCCTCTCCCCTATCCGTTTACGAATAAAATTAAGCACCTTTTCCTGTTTCGAGGTTAAAAATAGCTCTTTCTTCATAATCATATTAATACCACACAAATGTGTGGTATGTCAAGAAAAAAATATTATTTTCCATACTGCTTGATCACGCTGATGAACTGGTCGGCGTAGGTTTTTAGCTTGTGCTCACCGACGCCGAAAACCCCGGAAAAGGCTTCGCGGGTGGCGGGCTTGCGGGAGGCCATGTCTTTTAGAGACTTGTCGCCGAAAATAATGTAGGCGGGGACGCCTTGTTTTCTGGCTAATTCGGCTCTTTTGGCGCGGAGCAATTCGAATAATTCCTCATCCACTCCCGCGAACTCTAAGGTTTTTTTAGCTTTTTGACGGGCGGCAATAGCTTTCTTCTTCTCCGCGACCAAAGGCTTAGCTAATATCGGGATGATTTCACCGTTTAAAAGCTGCTGGCCCAGGCCGGTCAAATCCAGGGTATCATACTCTCCCTGACGCTCCAGAAAACCCTGGCCGATGAGCTGTTCAATCAAGTAGCGGATAAAAATTAAGGTTTGGCCGGACATAACCGCGAAATTCGAATTATGCTGATGGCCCCATCTGGTAATTTGATCAGTGAGATTTCCTTTTAAGACATTAGCTAAATATCCAGCGCCAAAACCCTGATCATCGCCGTATCTAACGCTAGAGACGCAATTAAGGATCTTTTGGCCCAAGGCCAGAGGATCCTCAACCATATCCACTTCACCCAGGCAATAATCGCAAGCCTGGCAGGAAGATTGTGGGTATTGTTGGTTGAAATAATTGACGAAAACCTTGTGCCGGCATTGAGGCTGAGTGCAGAAATTATACATAATCCTTAATTTATCCAGCATTACCTGACGGTTGACTGACTGTTTGGAGAAAAATTCCCAGACCCGGAAATCGCCCCCTCCGTAAAACATATAACAGTATGAGGGTAAACCATCCCGGCCAGCGCGCCCGGTTTCCTGGTGGTAGTGTTCGATGCTTTTGGGCATGGCGGCGTGGACCACAAAACGGATATCCGAACGGTCAATACCCATGCCAAAAGCTACGGTAGCGACGATAATATTAACTTCTTCGTGGATAAAGCGCTCCTGGTTGGCATGGCGCTCTTGATCCGTCAGGCCGGCGTGGTAAGGCAGGTTCTTATATCCGAGTTTATTCAACTTTTGGGAAATATCATCCACGTCTTTACGGCGCAGGCAATAAATGATCCCCGCTTCTTTTGAATGCTTCTCTAAAACCTCGGTGAGCTGAGGAATAATACTCTGCCGGGGCATGACCCGATATGCCAAATTAGGGCGGTCAACTGAAGCGATATTAATCCGGGGAGCAAGGAACCTAAGCTGAGTTAGAATATCTTCCTGAACTTCTTTGGTGGCGGTGGCGGTAAAAGCGTGGATATTTATTCCCGGGAAATTATCTTTGATGGCGCCGAGCTGACGGTATTCATCCCGAAAATCATGGCCCCAATGGCTGATACAATGGGCTTCATCGATAACAAAAAAAGACAAAGCAACTGACCTTAATAACTCCTGGGTCTCTTCGGTTTGCAGGCGCTCGGGGGAAATATACAAAAGTTTAACCTGGCCATCGCGGATACGTTTGATCACCGCGTGTTGTTGGCTGGCGGCCTGGCTGGAATTAAGGCATTCAGCTAAAATACCCATGTCTTTGAGGCCGTCGACCTGGTCTTTCATCAGAGAAATCAAGGGAGAAATAACCACGGCCAGGCCATCTTTGAGCAGAGCGGGAAGCTGAAAACAAAGGGATTTACCTCCGCCAGTGGGCAGGATGGTCAGGGTCTCTCGTTCGTCGAGGATAGCCAAAATAGTATCTTCCTGCCAAGGCCGAAACTGAGTATAACCCCAGTAGCGTTTAAGGCAAGCGGACATTTCTTTAGAAATGTAATTAGAAAGCATGATAGGTAATTTATCTAGACAGACTAGTTATGCGTACAAAGCTTTCATAATAGCTTTTGGATTAGCTTCTGCTACTCTGAGCAATGCCAACGCAGGGCCTTCAGGCATTCTTCTACCCTGCTCCCAATTTTGCAAAGTATCAACACTAACTCCTATTAAATAGGCAAATTTAGCTTGAGATACATGAAGCTTCTTTCGAATATTCGTTATAATTATAGGCCTGAAAATAGAAGCTTTAATTGGCTTCATCTTGCCAGAATGAATTTTCCTAGCCTGGTCAATACTTGCTAATAGATCCTTAAAATCATCGTTTTTCATAACACGCCCTCTTTTACATGCTCAATTAGAATTTTTAGCTGAGCTTTCGTTAAATCTCCTTGCTCTGATTTTTTGTAAGGCAACAACATATATATTTTCTCGTCTCGGGTGTACCAATAATATATAATCCTTAATCCACCTCTTTTCCCTTTACCCGGAATAGCCCAGCGTAATTTCCTTAATCCTCTACATTCCGGAATAAGCTGACCCGCCTCAGGATTAATTACCAGCGCCCATTGCAGCTGACGGTATTCGCTATCAGAAAGAATAGCATTAATTTTCTTAGTGAAAATGTGGGTTTCAATGATTTCCACTTTTACCTTCCAGTTAAAGTATACGTCATTGGCGTATACTTGTCAAGCCTTTATTTTCAAACGTCAATTTATCTCTCTACCCCAATAGACGTAAGAAGTAATAAAATCTAACACAAATTTATTTAAAATAAAATATTACTACCTCTCTCCTTAAAGCTTATCAACTCAATGCAAAAAAAAGGCGCTCCGATTTTTTGGCTTAATTACAATTACGAAGCGCCCCTTTTCCCCAGCAAACTTATTTCTTTTTCTTCTTGGCTTTTTTCTTGGGTTTCTTGCATCCACATCCGCAGCCCATCTTTGCCTCCTTTGGTTAAGAATATTACGTTTACAGCCAACCTTTTTGCGACCAGTACGCGTATTCCTCTTGCCAGTCATTCTTCCTGGCCTTGATTACCTGGGCAAAATATTGCTTACCCTTTTGGATATCTTGCAGTTGATCCACGTATTGTCTTTTTTCTCTTAGATCAGAGGCGATTTTCTTACCTAGTTCGAAAGCCTCATCTTTTTTATCCTGGCCGAATTGCTGCTGGGCGGAAACTCCTCCTGAATATTGCGCGCCGCAGGCAGAGCCGTAATATTTAAGATAATCCAGAACTTCCTGATTCTGTCCGCTGCCGCTAGATACCACTCCGGCGATATATTTACCGGCGAGCCTTTTGCAATGGATAAAATGCGCTGAACGGTCAAATAACGCCTTCATCGACGCGGTCACCTGGTTGATATAGTTAGGCGAGGCCAAAATTATAGCCTCAGCTTCCAGCATCTTCTCTAAAATCATGCTCACATCATCCTTAAGCGGACATTTTAGGATCTTCTTATGACAAGCCTCGCAATGCTTACAGAAAAATACCCTGTAATTATCCAGATGCAGGGTTTCACCGGATACGCCTTCTTCGCTCAAACCGCGCAGGAGTTCTTTAGCTAATAAAAATGTGCTGCTTTTTTCTTGGTGCGGACTTGAAGATATAAGTAAAACCTGCAATTTTAGCCTCCTTCCTACTGATACTTGTCACAGTAAAATGTCACAGTATGTCACAGTAACGTGTCACAGTAAAACATAATGCTTTGTCGGGTCGGTCGAACTTTTAGCCACGACTTTAATAACGTCTTTCTCAACCAATTCCTCCAAATCCCGCTGAGCCGTTCGCCGGATACAAGATGCGACAGACTGATACTCATTGACGGAAAGCATACCTTTAATGATAAGATGCTTAACAGCTTTCTCCTGACGTTTATTTAGCCCTATTTTCTTAATCTTTTGAAGCTGACTATCCTGCTTAATCAACTGCTCGCCTTTAGTTTGAATTTCGGCCATCTGCGAACGCAGGCCGTCAACGAAGTATTCAAGCCATGTGGTCATGTCCATGTTATTCTTGCGGACGGCCTGAATGGCCTGATAATAACTCGGCCGGTCTTTGTCGTAATACTCTGAAATAGTAAAAAGGCGTTTAAAATCATAGCCGGTTTTGTAGAGAATAAGCGTTGAGAGAAGCCGGGCCGTCCTGCCGTTGCCATCAATAAACGGATGAATATGCACAAATTGAAACTGAGCGATACCGGCCACAAGGATAGGCGACACATCCTCGGCCTTACTTACCCATTCCGTAAACTCCCGCATAAGGTGCGGAACATCTAAGGACACAGGCGGAGTATAAACGACCTCACGTGTGCGGGAATTGACGACATAGTTTTGTATCTTACGATAATTACCCGGGTCTGCGTTCTCGCCACGGACGCCTTTAACGAGAATCTTATGAAGCTCCCGAACAATGCCTTCCGAAACCGGATCATCCTTACCGAGATACTTTGAAATAAGATCCATTGCCTTCTTGTAATTCAAAAGCTCTCTTTCATCATCACGACTGACGCCCTTGACTTTTCCACCTTCCAAGATGCTCTTGGCCTGCTCAAGGCTTAGGGCTGTGCCTTCAATATGCGTGGAATGGTGCGACTCAAGTATAAGCGCCTTTTTCTGCATATCGACGATCCAGTCATCCTTGAGCTTTACCGCATCCAGAAACCCCCGTACTCGCTCGATCTCCACGAGCGCTTTATTGATCTTCGGCGTTATGCTATATTTTGGGTTAAATGCCATCGGTTACCTTAATCACTTTAATAGATTTGCTATATCGACAGCTACAGAATTACGAGCAAAATTTGAATTAATCCAATCAGAATATTTTATTCTGTAGAATTTCCATCCTGCCGATTCAAGGACTCTTTGGCGTTCCTCGTCGTTTTCTATATAAACACCACATGCTTCGTCAACCTCGTTTTGAAAATGCGTAGGACCATCGCATTCAATAGCAATTCTTCGTCCACTCTTTGCATTATTGATAACAAAATCAATTTTAAAACCACAGCTTTCGACCTGATTTTGAATCTTGCAGTTTGAGTCGGAACAAGACCTAATAAAATTAAAAAAATCTTCCTCAAAAAACGAATCAAACGCTTTAAGCTCTGAAGAATGGAAAGAAACCTCCCCATTATCGTTAACATACTCTAAATATTTCTTTAGCCATATTCTTTCTGGCATTTGACTAATCGGCATACTAATAAAAGTGTGTGTTTGCATGCGTGCCCTGGAGAAAGCCACGTTAACTCTGCCTCGATTAATATCAGCACGGATGTCTCCGCCCTCGCCAGTCAATGGTACATATTTATTTTTTTGCTCTTGGGAACGAATAACAAAAGAATAAATCACAATATCTTTTTCATCCCCTTGTATACCTTCTATTATGCTCACTTTATAGTTGTCCTGCTCTTCTTTAAGGCCGGACTGTTCAAAAAGCTCTCGAATATAGGTGGCCTGCGCATTGAAGAAACACAAAATACCAATCGATTTGTCTTTGTATTTCTCTGAGCCCCTTAACTCCTTAAATAATCTTAATATCTGCTTAGACTCGGCAACATTTACCCTATCAGAAAATTCTTCGATCCAATCAGACTTAACCTCATGAATTACCATCACGCGATTTGTATCTTTATAGGCCAAGTAGTTACTATTGAGAGAAATTAAATCTTTCCCGTTTGGTTTGTAGAAATACTTATTACTAAAGCCTATTAATTCTCTGGGGGATCGATAGTGATAATGTAAAGTTCGATAGAGAAATCCTCTGTTCTTTGCTATATCGAGAACCGATTGCACCGTGGCGCCTGTGGATTTAATCTGACGATCTTCGGGAATCTGATACCTATGAGCAAGTTCATCAAAAACACGATTTGATTTAAAAATGATGGTACTATCCCGCATTTGTTCACTATCTCCTACAAATAAAACACGGTTTGATCGGAACATCACGGGCAAAGTATAGGCCACATTACACTGAGAAGCCTCATCAAGGATCACATAATCAAATATACCGGCATTGAGTGGAATAATTCGACTAGCGTCATCAAGTTCCATAATCCAAATAGGAATCAGATTAAGAATTACGTTAAATTTATCTGGATCCTTACGTAAATTATCAAACGTCCTAAAAGCCTTCTTAGACTTGCCAAAAGCCTTGGCTAATTGCTGGACAATTTGGCGTATTTTTAAGCCTTCGGTCTTACTGATCCATTTTTCAGTAATGTTCTTATTAATGATATTTTGAAGATATAAAGCGATGTGCTGACTTCTTCTCGATTCGATCCGTTTTAGCGAAGAAACTAGTTCATTAAGATTTTTAGAGCCAATGATTTTCTTAAGCTCAATCGATATTTCGAGAACCCGTAAAATTCGCTTCTTGATGTCTTCCGGATTATTTTTTCCTATAAACTTATCAAGCATCTTGAATTGCAAATCAGATATCCCGCAAGCCCGCAGTCTTTTTTGTAAGCATTCTTTATTTCTTTCAAGGGAACAAATATTAACGTGATGTCGACAATAAGCGCATAAGTTATCCAGACATTTCGTAACGTTATGCCGAGACAGGTCATCATTCAAAACTTGATCAATATAATCAATTATCTCTCTTGGGAGAGCGTTCCGAATTTTCCCTAGTCGGCTATTTCTAAAAGCATTGTTAATTTTTCTTAACAATTTAAAATGCCTATCATATCCTGTTTTCACAACGTCATTTTTTATGCTTTCAACCGCCTCTAAAACTGACCTGCTGGAAACATTCAACCCTACAAATATTTTCTCGAGCTCTTTTTTATCATCGCTTTTTTCATATGCATTAATAGAATCTATGCAACAGGAAACATCTTTCTCCAGTTTCTTTAATTCCTGCCATTCCGAAGCTGAAAAATTAGCAATAAAAGATTTTATATCATTTATGTCTATATAGTATTGCTCTAATTCTTTTAGCTCCGCAGAGAGCTGACAATAAATTCTTTGAGATTGAATACCAATGTTGAGATCGTTCTGTAACTCTTTTTTTTCGTTAACAACCCTGGATATCAATGATACAGGAGAATCATCATCCCTTTGCTGAATAACCCGCCCACGGCTACCGATTTTATAACCGAGTTTCTCGATATATGCTCCTAAAGCACTCAATTGTGGAGCTATCCCATCCGATTCGTCATCTTCTCCAATTTGAGCCGAGCCAGGATTAAGTAGATAGCCAAATAGATACTGGACTTTAAGTTTTTTCAACTTATCCTTAACTACCTTAAGAGCTTGGGCTTTTTGACTTACAAAGAGAACCCGTTTTCCATTAGCGGCCAAATGGCAAAGAACGTTTGAAATTGTTTCCGATTTGCCAGTTCCAGGAGGCCCTTGAATTATCGCTGCTTTATTATTAATAATAGATAATGTTGCAAGCTGATATTTGTCATAAGAAAAAGGGAAATATAATTCTTGTTCACTGGGAAGGCCAGTCTCGTTGTTTAAATCCTCATCCTCAGTCCAACTTGTTAATGCTGTTTTTCTAAGTTCTTCTTCTGATAACTTCGCAAGTTTTGCCAAATCTTCCGCTAAGAAATAATTAGCTTTCGGACTTAAGGCAATCTTGATTTCATCCAGCGAGAATGAGTTTTCATCGAATTTTGCATTTTTTAATCGAAGCTGTGCTTTAATCTTATGCCATATTTCTGTAAAAATATCTAACCCGTTTATGGGCAATGTTAAACCACCATCCATTTCGTATATTCCCATCTCTTCTAAAAGCTGAAAGTATAGATCCTCTCCGATAATCGGCTCAAGCATGCCAATATTAACTTGAATCTCCGGATCAATAGCAAGAATAAAATATTTTCCAACTCCTTGTTTAGAGATTTCTTTCTCAATTTTAATCGGAATTGTAAATAATGGATACCGATCTACCTTAACCTGCTTAGCGAATAAGTCATCTTCATCGCCGTTTTCACCGTTTTCTAAGGTTAAAATATCAGCATCGTTTTCGATGGGCAGTTCAACTTCAAAATAACCAAAACTGAATACTATTTGTTTCGTAAATTGATCATTTCTATATTTATTGTAAATATCCTCTATTTTATTTGCCAATTCTTTCTCTTTTGCGTATTGTTCAAGTTTTATTTTTGGTACTTCCTTGGGGTCATATGTATAAAATGTCTCAAGATTTATTATTTCTGCTAAGCTACCATCGGTGTCCCCATTTAACAAACCTGCTATTGAAAAATGTTCTTTTGGTAAAATCACAGAATATTTTTGCTGTGAGGCAACAGTACGTTCCCGAGTAAGTCGTATATATCCGAGGCAATATTTTATAAAGTTAGCTAATTTTTGTTCCATAATATAACTACCTAGTTTTGTGTTTCGTAACTTTTATTTTCAAAAATTTCTCAATATGATACTGCTGAATTTTATTCGGCTTGGTCCTGCCATTTAGCCACCTATTAACCGTAACAAAAGAAACTCCCAGTTTCGCGGCTAACAACGCGTGCTAAAAAAAGTGGGAACGGTTCTATTTTTTTATAATATAAAAAGAACGGAAAAAAATAGAACCGTTCCCCTTTTACACCTGCTGGCGATCTTTTGGGGAATTCTTACGCGATACCATAATCATTCAAATTTCCAGACAGTTTTAGCGTATTTTGCCAACTTCTTTTGTCTCTCTAAAATTCTTTCAGGACTCCATTCATCGCATACGCTATCCTGGACAGTTATTTTATAACTGCTTGTTTTATAAACTTCTTTCTTTGTAGGGTAAAGGTCGTTTTGACACATTTTATTTTTTGATTCTTCCAAAAGCGTATAATTGCCTAAACGAAATACAAATTGAATTTGCTCTTCAATGGTAAAATTTAACTCCCAGCTCTGAGAAGGATTTTCCGGTAATATATGCTCAATAGTCACGGAACTATCACTAAAATCATATTTTTTACGACTTATCTGATTTTCCAATGAGAAAAGGATATATCTAACCAGTTTCGCGCCCTTCCCCTTAGTGGCAATGCTCTTGGCGGCAAATGAGCTTTCAAACTCTTCATCAGTGACATAAACCGATTTCAAATTATGAAATATTTCCCGCGCGTTTTTCAGCTTACCGGCATAGACATCTTGAGCCGTTTTATTGTATTCATCTTCAAGTTTATTGGGATTTAACCCTCCAATCACATTATATCGAAAAGCAATCACACAACAGCATCTCAATAAACGAGCATATTCATTCGCGTCAAACTTTTTATAAGCCGCTAACAAAAGAGGATAGCACTGTGTTACACCGAATAATTTCAATTGTCTGATATATTCACTTTGCTCGGCCTGTTTCCAAAGCTCATCTTCCGGCTGAGAAAAAGCCGCGTAAAGTTGCGCGTTATTTTCAAGTTCATCTAATAAAGCAAAAGCCTGATCAGCGTCAATAATTGAATTCTTAACAACTTTAAATAAATTTTGTTTTCTGGCGATCATATTTCTCGAATTCCAGAAATGCCTTAGATATGTGGTAAGCTCTATTCCGCCTAAAATATTATTAATACTTTGCCATTGTCTTTCAGCTTGATCAATATCAGTTTCACCTTTTTGAGCCGCCACCATAAACAAATAATTTTTTAACAAATCCGTGGGAGATAACCTCACCCCCCTCGAATTAAGTGTTTCAAATACTTTGTAAGCATTTAAATCATTATCAACGGTAATAAACGTGAATACAAATTGATCCGCCGTTTTCTTATCAAGAAAGTCAGCCAATTTCTCACCTGAAATACCCTGCTCAAACTTAAGCTTTATCTTTTCATAGAAATATTCGACAGCGCTAATCAGAAGTTTTTCAGAAGGCTTAAGTTTACTTTTACTCGTTGGTTTTCTAAAACGCAATAAGTAACTTTGATAAAAATCATTATTATTACGATTAAGCGTTAATTTGCTTTTTGCTACTAAAGAAGCAGGGTCTTTATATCCAAGAAACGAGTCCATCAACAATTTCTTGCGTTCTTCGTTGTTTTTACAATCCTCACCTTTCTCAATCAATTCCGCAATGTGTTGAATCACGGCTAAAGCAATAATACTTAAAGTCGTCAATCTTTGCTGTCCGTCTATAACTAGATATTCATTCGTGGGGGTATTTTGTAATACTAAGTACCCCATATAATGAAAATCTTCTCCCTCTAAATTTACCAAGTCATACCAAAGATCATCCCATTGCTCTTCTTCCCATGAATAATCTCTTTGAAATCTTGGAACCATAAAGGTTCTTCCATTCTTAATTAACTCCCCCCATGAAGCTGTTTTTGTATCCAAAAGATTTTTCTTCATATATCACCCCTCTTTTTTATATATTAACCTTAATCATTTTATCATTCTTAAACCAAACTCACTGTTTCGATTACCATAAAAAGTTCCTGCTTATCCTATTTTAAAATTAGAACTGTCCCCATTATTTTTTATTGGTCCTCGATTTAATAAATTCTCCCAAATCATCGGGCTTTATTCTCCACCGCCCGATTTTTGTAGCGCGAATTTGTTTTTCTCGAATAAGTTCGCGCACTCTATATTCAGATAAACCCAGCTGTTTAGCAGCTTCCTCTACTGTTAGATATCCTTTAAGTAACATCGGAAACGCTCCATTTTTTCTATACAATATTATTCCACATATTACCACATTCAATATATTCATACAAGCAAATCTTCTAAGCACACTGTCAATAACTACGCTGACTTTTTAAGGCGGGATTGCTTCGCTCACTTCGTTCGCAATGACACTTTGAATAATATTCCCTCGCAAAAATTACGTTACTGTTAAAGGCCCTTATGTCTCTTTGAGAACCAGGGGCTGTTTCTATTTAAATCAGGGGACGCGTCTATTTTTCTAATGTAGAGACGCAAAATTTTGCGTCTCTACGGAAAATAGAAGCGTCCCCATTTTTTATAGTAATGTTATGCCCCCCATGGAATTTGAGTAATTTGGGCAACAACTTGTTGTTCAAATGCTTTTCCCCTACTGTAAAACAGATACCATTGACGGATATACTTCAGATTGCGTTCTGAAAATCCTTTCATTTCGTGTAATTCTACTTGTTATCGTGTAAAAAGAATCGTGTAATTAACTGTGTAATTTTTAGCTTAATCGTGTAATTATTTAGCGAGATACTCAACACTCCTTCCTTTACCTTTAGTCTGCGCCATTTCTTTTTGAACAAGATTGTTTAAATCGGTAGCTGCGGTTTTATTAGTCACTTTGAATATATTTCTATATTTCCTGTTTGAGAATCTCTGGCCCTCATTCACCATCAACCGCAACGCCTCGATTTGCCGGTCATTCAATCCTATTTTTTTCAGATCGGTCTGCCGGTATTCAGGGATGCTTGGCGCAAGATCTAAAATCTTATCCCCGGGGCCATAGAATTTTACAACAAAGAAATCACCTTCTTCTGAAAACTCCGGCGCGGGCAGGCCATGTTCTTTCATGAGTTTTTTCATCTTTCCTATTCCTGTGCCAAAACGCTCCATATCCAGGGTCTCATGAAAAATATTACAGATAGCCTGATTACGCGTAACATGAGTACCTTCAAGTTTTTTAATGTTCAGTCCGGGTAAAAGACCGCCGGGATTACGAACCTCTACTCGATCATCAAAGATCGCGACCATAATTGGCGCGCCACGGCGATTGTAATTACGATGCGCTATCGCGTTAATAACCGCTTCGCGAATAGCTTCGAATGGATACTCCGGAATATCAACACGTTTAAATTCAACAATTTTGTTCGCCAAACGCGTATTTCGCGAGAAAAAGTTCTCGACCTGTTCAAGCATTCTGTAAATAGGCCCTTTGATCTCCTGTGAATCAATAAATTCTGACCGTGTTGTGCCTCTAAATCGGGCAATACGAATCTCATGATGAGTAATGATATCAGACGGGTCTTTACCAAAGAAAAGAAGCCCCGCGTTTGTAGGACGAAGCGCCCCATCCTCGTTCTTAATAACCTTGAGAGCGCTAACAAGGAAACCTTTAATTGAGGTTTTAGGAATTTTAACCTTTAGTTTTATGGCTCGATTTTGCAGAAAGTCTTTCACGGTTTGTTCGTCGATTGCCTCATAATCAGCTTCACGGCAAACCGCTTGATCAAAAGGTACCTTGTTTACTTCTCCCTGATCATCCAAAAATGAAATCAAGCTATTCAAAACCTGAACCTTCAAATCGTCTAGATTACGAAATCTCTTGTATATAAATGCCGCCTTAATCGACTTAAAGAAACTCTGCGCGTCCTTGTCTCGCTTGGCATCGTCAGCGGAAGTTCCCTTGACGAAAACAAGTATCTCGCCGCGGGGACAATCCTTTTGAAACCGCCTGAATTCACGCTCTGTTGCTGATAGGCCATCTTTACCTTTATCCCCATATTCTTTGTCAATGATCCCAAGGTAAATATCGCTACCGCGGGCGTGCTTAAGATATATCGTTATTGGAGATTTACCTTTAGCCGGAAGATCTTCGAACAAAAAAACATCGAAACATTGCCGCAAGGTAGAATTATCATTGATTAAATTCTTAATGGCGAATCTCTCTTGGTGGAGTTCTTTTTGATTAGCGCTTACGAATATTTTATATTTCATATCCCAGCCCTTTGAGATTATTCTTTATTTCGGTTTCGAGGTGTTTTGACTTCTTAAACTGTTCCGAGAGCTCGCCTGTCAATCGCTTCATCTTATCTTTGAATGCCTCGGCATCTTCTTCAGCCTCAGCTGTCCCCACATAACGGCCCGGGGTGAGAATATGATCATGCTTACGGATTTCGTCAATCTTCGCCGACTTGCAAAAACCAGCTATATCCTTGTACTTACTGCCCTTGCCACCAAGAATATCAGGCCAAGAACAACATGCTTATATTCGGCAGCATCCATATTATTGCGCATTTTATCCGCCGCCTGCCAAAGCTTCGCCTCAAAATTCAGTTCTTTATTGTTTGTATTTTTCTTCATGCTGACTTACGCATATTACCTGCTTTAGACCAATTATTTATCTCATCCTTACGAAACCGCCACTGGCCGCCAGCGCGGAAAGCCGGTATTTTTTTCTCGCGGGCAAGACGACGAATCGTGTAGGGATGCAAACGCAGATATTTTGCTATTTCTTCCGCAGTAAATGCTTTAACGAGTTCTTCCATTAAAAGTGCCCCCTGTTACATTTTATACCATATTTTATCACAGGAAATTTAATTCACAATGAAAATCGTATTAAAAATTTTACTAGCTGACTTTTTAAGGCGGGATTGCTTCGCTCACTTCGTTCGCTCGCTTTTGACGCTTTGAATAACATTGGCTCGCAAAAATTAGCCGCTTTGCGCCTTACAATGACGCGCGTTCTATTCTTTAGTGACAGTCCCCTGCGGGGACAGTCACTTTGCGCTTTTCCCCTGCGGGGACAGTCACTTTACGCTTTTCAATAATAAAATTACTTGTGAGAGATCGCGGAAGCCGGATTCGCGGCGGTGGGAGACGACTGGTTTAGCCCCCTTCCTTCATACTATTTGCGGCCATCAGGTAACCCCGGGCTCTTTCCGTTAATTTATAACGGGAAACTATGTCCCAAAACGCTTGGCTATGGTTTGGCTGGATTAAATGCGCCATTTCATGCATGAGAACATACTTTCTGACCCACTTCGGAGCAAGGCCTATTTTGTGCGAGATACGAATTTTAGCGGTACGATAATTGCAGCAGCCAAGCCTGCTATCCTGATTAACAGCATATTCTATTGACTCTATTTTTAGTTTATTGTCAAAATATTTTTGATTTAGCGCGCTGGCTAAATCCCAGAGATTTTTTTCTTTATCCAATTCGGTTTTAAGTTTGCGCCTGGCGAATTTCAATTTAAAATCACTGATCATCTTATCCAGGCGCTCTTGAGAAAGCGTTAAAGGGGCGTTAATCAAAAGTAAGTCATTGACTAATCGCGCGCTCACTGAACGCCTGCGCCTTTGACTGCGGATTATTTTTACTTCCATTTTATTTCAATGTTTCCCCTTGCCAAAGAAACGGCTTAATTAAGATTAAATTCGTTTTCTTTTTAAAATTCTTTTAGCGTGGCTTTTAACTTCAAAAATTTCAATGGCCTCAAATATAAGCATTATCGCTAAAAATAACAGTATTGCTCCGATAAAACCGATTAAACTTAATTTGTATTGCAAAATCACAAAAAGTAAGGCCCATAAGGTCATCACCAGCATAAAAACCATGGGGATAACCACAAACCAGATATGCCTACCTTTTTTCTTAAGCCAGAGCGCTACAACCATAAGCACCAGTCCGGCGAGCAGTTGATTAGTCGCGCCGAAAACAGGCCAGATTATTTTCCACGCGGGAACAATATTGCCGCTTGCGTCTTTGATATTAATCAGAACAAACACCGCGGGTAAAAGCAAGGTGAGCGCGGTTGCCAGGCAGCGAGTCTTCTTCCCCTCCATATTAAAGAACTCTTGAAAGATATAGCGGGCAAGCCTGGTGGCGGTATCCAGGGTAGTTAAAATAAAAGCAGATAAAGCCAGTAATCCAAAAGAAGCTCCGAATTTCTCCGGGATCCCGAAAACAGATAAAAATTTAGCCATGCCAGCGCTATAAATCGCCAGCGGCGCTTTAGCCGCCAAGGAATCAGTTTTACCAATTATCATTACCGTACACAAGGCAATTATAGCCACTAATCCCTCAACCAACATAGCGCCATAACCAATGGGCAAAGCATCGGTTTCTTGCTTAAGCTGTTTAGAAGACGTGCCGCTGGCAACAATAGCGTGAAACCCGCTGATTGCCCCGCAGGCAACCGTTACAAACAGCATGGGAAACATCGGACCAATATCTTGAGAACTTAAAGCCGTAAAAACCGGATAATTAAGCGGCAACCCGCCGATAAGAATGCCCAAAAAACCTCCAATTATGGATCCATAAAGAAGAAAACTGCATAAATAATCCCGGGGCTGCAATAATATCCAAACCGGAGTAACCGAAGCAATAAAACAATAGATAATCAATACTATATCCCAGGTTTTAGCTCTATCTCCCAGAAATTCCGGGATATTATTTAAAGGTATCTTCTGGCCCAGCCAGATAAAGAAAAATAATAAAGAAACAAAAATAAGGGTTGCCCATTTTAATGGCATTTTAAGCTTGTACAAAGAAACACCAAAACCTACGGCCAAAAGCATAAAAAGCAGCGACGAAGAAGCTACTCCCCCGTCCATTTTAAAAGTATTAGCGGTCAAATCCATAAAAACAATCAACACATAGACCAAAGATAGCCAGATAAACGCGAGCATAAGATGATAGGCCCGTTTAGACATATAAGTATTGGCGATCTCAGCAATAGAGCGGCCACGATTACGAATAGAAATGACCAAGCTTGAGAAATCATGAATTCCACCAATAAAAATAGATCCAACCACCACCCAAAGCCAAACCGGGCCCCAGCCAAAGGCAAGGCTGGCTATAATCGGGCCTAAAACCGGTCCGGCGCCGGCAATAGAAGAAAAATGATGGCCGAATAATACCACAGCAGGCGCGGGCACGTAATCTACGCCGTCATACATATGGTGTGAAGGCGGATGATTCCGATTATCCAACTCAAAATGTTTTTTAAGGAATTTGCCGTATTTTAGATAGGCGATGATAAATAAAAAACAGGCGAGTAAAAATATCGCGGTAAGCATAGTTTAACTTTTGACATCCAAAACTAAGGTGACAGTCACAAAAAGCGTGACAGTCACCTTAGTTTTTCATTCCTCATCCTCTCCGACTAAACTCTCGTAATACTCACGGTAATTTTCTTTTTTAACGCTCTGCCGTAAAGCCAGCGCGGTGCGCGGATGCTCATCCAGAATCCCGGTTATGGCATAAGGAATAAAATACCCCCATTCGATTTTCTTTTGTAAAGGAATAAACTCCTTAGAAATTACATCCAGAATCGGACGGATATCATATTTGGGATTCTTCAGAAATCCCAGAATTAACTCGGTAGGGCAATTTCCGGCTGCCCGGCCTAAACCGAAAATAGAACCATCGATATAATTAGCGTCATGAATAACCGCCTCAATGGTATTAGAAAAAGCCAATTGCTGGTTGTTATGCGCGTGCATCCCAATTTCTTTGGTTTTCAAGATACTTTTTGCTTTCTTAATCAAGAACTCCGTTGTCTCTTGATACAATGAACCAAAGCTATCGACTATATATATAACCTGTGCTTTGCACTCCTTTTCTAACTGCTCTAAACTCTCCGTAAGTTCATTATCCAGCGCCCGGGAAATAGCCATGATATTTACCGTAGTTTCATAGCCTTTATCCGCGAAATGATTAACCAGATATATCGCCTTGTCCACATCCTTTACATAAGTAGCCACTCTAATCATATCCACCGGGCTATCCTGCTTAGGCAAAATATCATCCACATCTACTCTGTCTACGTCTACCATCACCGAAATTTTAGTCGCGGAGCTGATTCCCTGGATTACTTCTCTGATATCCTGGTCATCGCAAAATTTCCATTTCCCATACTCTTTGGGATTAAAAAGCCGCCTGGAATTCTTATAACCAATCTCCATGTAATCTATGCCTGCTTCCGAAAGCGCCTTGTAAATTTCACGCACAAAACGCAGGTCAAAATTATGGTTATTCATCAAGCCGCCATCCCTAACCGTACAATCTAAAACCTTAATTTTCTCCCTAAACATTTAACTCTCCCAAAACTAAGGTGACAGTCACAAAAAGCGTGACAGTCACCTTAGCCCTTAGCTTCTCATAGTTAATAAAAACAATAAAGGACTATTAAAAGCCGCGTAGTCCTTTATTGTTCAAAAAGAAAATTACTTTCTTAATTCCGATTTTATTTGTTTTTCCGCTTCCAGCCAATCAGTCAAGGCATCTCCCGGAGCGCTCCCCCGTTTTTCAAAAAGCTCCTGGGCGCGTTTACGAATCTTATCCGAAACACTTTCACCAAACATCAGGGCTGATCCAAGTTTTTTATCCTTTCCTCTAACCGCCATAATCTTGGCCTCCGGTTAAAAACTGGGGACGGTTCTGTTTTTTTGCCAGAGGTGACAGTCACAAAAAACGTGACAGTCACCTCTGTATTATAAAAAACAGAACCGTCCCCTGGTTTTAGTTTATTAATTAACGCCCTTCGTTTTTACGTTTAGAATAACACTCTTTACAATATATCGGGCGGTCTTCTCTGGGTTTAAAAGGCACTTCACATTCTTTTTTACATTCACCGCAAATTGCCTTATGCATCTCCCGAGGCCCCCCGCCAAACCCACCACCTTGCTGATATGCCATACTTCCTCCTTTTTGCTGCTTAAATGCAGCTTCCTATTTAAATAATTATAGGGCTTTGTTAGAGAAAATCAAGTGTTTATTTTTTTGTTTTTCTTTAGAATCTAGGGGAGGAGTTCTGTTTTTCTTTTGGCAAAGGTGACAGTCACAAAAAGCGTGACAGTCACCTTTCTCTAAAAAACAGAACTCCTCCCCTTGTTTTTAAAGTGTAATTTTATATAATTGCTGGCGCTGTTCTTTGATCCGCTCATTAGCTAAATATTCATCAAAGGTGGTGCTGACGCGGTCAATATATCCTCTGGGCGTAATTTCAATAATCCGGTTAGCTACCGTCTGGACTAACTCATGGTCATGAGAAGAAAAAAGAATCGTCCCCGGGAATTTATCCAGGCCCCGGTTTAAAGCGGTGATCGACTCTAGATCCAAGTGATTAGTCGGTTCATCTAAAATAAGCACATTCGGCTGGGTAACCATCATCCGGGCAAACATGCAGCGCGCTTTCTCTCCGCCGGATAAAACATTTACCGGCTTTAATGATTCTTCTCCTGAAAAAAGCATACGGCCTAAAAAAGCGTGAATAAACTCATTTTCAGTGTTGGCTGAAAATTGCCTAAGCCAATCCGCTATGGTTAGGGAGGAATTAAAAAATGCCGAGTTGTCCCGGGGATAATACGCCCGCCGCGTAGAAATGCCCCATTTAAAGCTTCCACTATCTACGCCAAATTCATTCATCAAAATTCCAAAAAGCATAGTCTTGGCCAAATCATTGGGCCCCACAAAAGCCACCTTATCTCCCTTATGAATGGTAATATTAAGCCGTTCAAACGTTACTTCCGCGTCCAGTTTTTTGAATAAATTATTTATGCTTAAGAGATCATTGCCAGCTTCACGCTCCGGTTCAAAATTTATATAAGGGTATTTACGCGAAGAGGGCCCAATATCATCTAAGGTAAGTTTTTCCAGAATTTTTTTGCGGCTGGTTGCCTGGCGCGCTTTAGAAGCATTATTGGCGAAACGCATAATAAAATCTTTTAAATCTTTACGCTGTTCTTCAATTTTCTTATTAGATTCGCCGCGCTGACGAGCGGCAAGCTGGCTGGCTTCTGACCAAAAGGTATAATTACCCGGATAAAGCCGGATCTTGCCATAATCAATATCCGCGATATGGGTGCAAACTTTATCCAGAAAATGCCGGTCATGCGAGACCACAATAGCCGTATTCTGAAATTCACAGAGAAACTCTTCCAGCCACATGCATGACTCCACATTTAAATGATTAGTCGGCTCATCCAACAGCAGGATATCCGGATTACCGAATAATGCCTGAGCTAATAATACGCGCACTTTTTGCCCGGCTTCCAGTTGAGCCATCCGCGCGCTGTGCAGCGATTCCTCAATCCCTAAATCACTTAGAAGCTTAGCGGCGTCAGACTCCGCGTTCCAGCCCCCCAGCTCGCTGAACTCTTCCTCAAGTTTTGAGGCGTGCATTCCATCCTCATCGGTAAAAGGCGTTTTGGCATAAATTAACTCCTTTTCCATCGTGATTTCATAAAGCCGCTTGTGCCCCATAATCACTGTAGTTAACGCCAGATATTGATCAAAAGCAAACTGATCTTGCTTTAAAACAGAAAGGCGCTTACCCGCGGGGATAGTTACTTCCCCGGCGGATGAATCAACTTCTCCGGAAAGGATCTTTAAAAAAGTGGATTTACCCGAGCCATTGGCGCCGATTAAGCCATAGCAGTTACCGGAAGAAAAAACAATATTTACTTTAGTGAAAAGTTTACGCTGCCCGAATTCTAAAGATATATTACTAACGGAGATCATAATTTAGCTCTCTAAATCAAGGGGTAAAACCCGTGGGCGGTTCTATTTTTTAGGAAAGGTGACTGTCACGCTTTTTGTGACTGGTTAAGCTCAAGTTACTAGTGCAACACCTAGCTTTGGTATAATATACCAAAAGAAAGGAGTTGCGCATGGTTAAATACAAAAGATTGAATCTGGCTGAGCGCGAAGAAATCAGCCG
>Ga0247841_10003496_pt1 | contig 28945 bp, 27 predicted proteins | sample LaCruzMarch2015__2_FD_192410 | JGI IMG/M metagenome (GOLD analysis project Ga0247841, IMG submission 192410) | Freshwater microbial communities from meromictic Lake La Cruz, Castile-La Mancha, Spain - LaCruzMarch2015_18m | ecosystem: Environmental > Aquatic > Freshwater > Lake | place: Spain... | reverse complement strand
GTTACATGACTTGGGACCTGGGACTTGGGACTTGCAGCACGTGACGTCAGGACATCAGGATGCGAGGACGCAAGCCAACTGCCAACTGCTACTGCCGACTGCCACTGCACCGCCCCCGGCGGTGGATCAACCCAGCGCGTCAAGCACCGCTTGGAAATCCTGAGGTAAGGGCGCCTGTAAGGTCAATTCAACGCCACTCCTCGGATGACGGAAGCGAAGTTCTGCTGCATGGAGCATCTGACGCTGAGGCGGTAGAGGTAGCAGTTTGTCTGCAGAGGGACGTCCGTACGTGGAGTCGCCAATCACTGGATGACCAATCGATTGTAGGTGTACGCGGATCTGGTGGGTACGCCCGGTTTCGATCTCGCAGCGGATGAACGAGACACCCTTGAACCGCTTTATGACAAACCAGTGCGTACCTGCATGTTTCCCATTACGTGTGACAATGGCCATCTTTTTTCGGTCGACCGGGTGTCGCCCGATTAACGTCCGAAGCGTTCCATTTTCTTTTAAAGGCGATCCGTGGACAAGCGTCAGGTAGGTTTTTTTGATCTCTCCTGTTTGGAAAAGATTAACCAACCCAGCCATGGCGACGTCGTTCTTGGCGATGAGCATGAGGCCTGTGGTGTCTTTATCAAGGCGATGGACAATGCCTGGCCGCTCGACCCCACCAATCCCAGCCAGGTCTTTGCAGTTATAGAGGAGCGCATTGACAAGGGTGCCTGTTAAATGGCCGGGTGCTGGATGGACGACGAGCCCAGCCTGCTTATTAATGACCAGTAGATCGGCATCCTCATAAACAATCGAAAGCGGGATATTTTCAGGTTTAGGAAAGGCAGGGGCTGGGGCAGGAATTCGAAGAATGAGTGTGGTTCCCGGCTTGGGTTTTGAATCAGATTTGACGGGTTCACCCTGACAGGTGAGATGCCCCTCCTTGATGAGGGCTTGAATACGCGCCCGCGAAAAGTCTGGAAGCTGTGTTGCCAACCAAGCATCCAGACGTCCTTCAGCATCTGGGGGTACAGAGACGACGATCTCCTCTCTCTCAGAAACAAAGGGTATCTCCTCTAAAATATCAGGGTCTTCATTCATCTTTTATTTTTTCACTTGTAAAAAGCCAAAGCGGCCCTTAATATATCCTACGTTAAGTGTTTATTCCATACTTCTTTTGCTAAAACCTTTATTTTATGAATGTATCTTGCTCCCACGTCCCTTTTAAGAAACAGGACTTCAGAACCCGAATGGTCTTAATTCGTGGCGTCTTGAGGCGTTTTTTCTTCTATCTCTTCCGCCCTGGATATGTCAAGGCGAGCATTGCCAAGCGCAAAGGGGAGTGCGTACGTTGTGGAACCTGTTGCAATCTGACGGCCAAGAAGGGTTGCCCCTCGCTAGGGTTTGAAGAGTCCGGGCTCTCCCTTTGCAAGATACATGGCTCTTTCCGCATGCCCAACTGTGTGATCTTTCCCGTTGACGCGCGTGATATCGCGGATCGCGACCTCGTCGCGCCCGATGGCGTCAAATGCGGCTTCCATTTCGAGTAAGCTTTTGCTTAGTGCGCGACCACGACCGTGGCGCCCTTGGGCTGGCCGAGGGCTTTGAGCAACTCGGTGAACCATGGGGTGTCAGTATCAAAGGGCTTGCCGCCCTTGATGCGGGTGAATTCGCAGGCGCGTAGCTCGTTGTTCTTGTTCTCATCCTCGCCCACAACACCGCCAATACCAGCCAAAGCGCACTCGACAGCCTTGTCAGCGCAGCGCTTGATCAGCTCTTTGTCAGCCTGGATCGGTGCTGCAGCGCGGCTGAAGTAGCCGCTCTTCTGAACCATGGTCTTCTCTGCGCCTAGCATATCGCCGAACTGCTTGGCGAACCAGCCGCCGACGTTGACTTTGTCCAGGCGGGGATGTCCAAATGCATCGCGCGGAACCTCTTCGCCCTTGGCTTCGAGTTCCTTGATGATATCGTTCACGCAGGCGCCTTCCGAGACGAAGATGTTGACGCAGTCGTTCGTGTCCATCACTTTGCGCAGACGGTCTGCTTCCGCTTTGACGTCGAAGGCCATTTCTGGGACATAAACAGCGTGTACCTCTTCGCGGGCACGTGTGAGACCGAAGGCTGGGAGATAGTTCTGCTGATCCATCATCTTGCGATAGGCGACAGCCGTAGCAGCCGTGAGCCAGCCGCAGTTGCGGCCCATCACCTCGTGAACGATGAGCATGCGCGGATTGGCGGTGTTCTCCTTTACGACATTGGCGAAGTAGGCTGCACCTTCTTCCGCGGCTGTCCAGGCGCCGAGGCTCTGGCGGATCGGGTAGACGTCATTGTCAATGGTCTTGGGCAGGCCGACCACGGTCAAGCCGTAGTTGTTCCTGGCGAGATAGGCTGCAAGGTCCGCTGCCGCGGTATTGGTGTCATCTCCGCCGATCGTGTGTAGGACATCCACGCCATCCTTGACGAGCTGATCTGCTGCAACCTTCTGGGGGTCTTCACCCTCTTTGACCAAGCCGCGCTTGATGCAATCCTTGATGTTCGTGAGCTTGACGCGGCTGTTGCCGATTGGGCTACCGCCGTGCTCGGTGAGGAAGAGGGCGTTCTTACGCACCTCAGGGGTGACTTTGATGCTCTGTCCCTTGAGGAGTCCCATGTACCCGTTGATGTAACCGATAATCTCGATGTCAGGTGCGACACGTGAATATTCGGCGATCAGGTAGCCGATTGCCGAACTTAAACATGGGGCCAGGCCGCCAGCGGTCAAAATACCAACTCTCTTCACTTGCTTGCTCATGAGATACTCCTCTGTTTTGTCGTTAATTAAGTCTGTAAAAAGGCCAAAAGGATACCCTAAAAAGGTCTCTGGAGTCAAGGGAGTAGATAGCAGGTAGGTTTGATTATATTGTTTATCTGTTTATCACGGTTTGTCGAAAAAAGAGCTACGGGTTTTAGCGCAAAAACCGCTAAGAAGAGCGCAAATGCCTCGCCCGCCTCACGCTGAATACAGCACGGCGGAGCGGGCATTTGCGCGGAGCGGTATTAAAACTTCATCAGCAAAAAACTTGTTTTTTGCTGAGTATTAAGAATATCTTCTCGGGTCGGCTAACCATTCCGCCGTGCTGTATTCAGCGTGAGGCGGATGAGTTAGCCGACCTTCTTATTGCGGCTTTTGCGGTAAGACTTTCAGAAACCTTGGAGAGCTTGATTTCAAGCTTGGAATGTCGAAATGAAAGGAATATAATAAAAGCCTTTAAAATATCTTAGGACTCATAGACTATGCAGCATAATTGGATTGCCATTCTTGATTTCGGTTCTCAGTATACACAGTTGATTGCCCGTCGGACGCGTGAACAGCAGGTTTATTCGGAAATTATCCGTTTTGATACCTCTGCTGCGACCCTTCGTGAGCGCAAGCCCAGCGGCATCATCCTTTCAGGCGGACCCAACAGCGTTTTTGAAGAAGGGGCTCCGCTCTGTGACCCAGCTATTTTTGAACTCGGAATTCCGGTCTTGGGAATCTGCTACGGGATGCAATTGACAGCCAAGACGCTGGGCGGGGTTGTGAAACCCGGCGAGCACCGCGAATATGGCCATACCAGCATCGAAGGGGCTGTTGGCAGTGCTCTCTTCGCAGGCATTCCTGGCGATTTTGACGTCTGGATGAGCCATGGCGATCAGGTGGCGACGCTACCTCCTGGCTTTACGGTCTCCGCGCGCTCGCTCTCGTGCCCTCATGCAGCCATGCAGCATGAGACGAAAAAGTTTTATGCGCTGCAGTTCCATCCGGAAGTCGTTCATACACAGCATGGTGACAAAATCATCAAGAATTTTCTCTTCAAAATCTGCGGGTGCGCCGGGGATTGGAAACTCACCTCGTGGGTCGAAGAGACGGTCCAGAAGCTAAAGGATCAAGTCGGTCAGGAACATGTGGTGCTCGGGCTGAGTGGCGGTGTGGACTCTTCTGTGGTCGCAGTCCTGTTGCATCGCGCGATCGGAGACCGTCTTCACTGCATCTTTGTGGATAATGGTCTCGCCCGCGCTGGCGAGGACAAACAGGTCGAAGAAATGTTCCGAGAGAAGGCCGGCATGGATGTCCATGTCGCCCGCGCTGCTGAGCGCTTCTACGCAGCGCTGAAGGGCGTGACTGATCCTGAGCAGAAGCGCAAGATCATTGGCCGCGAATTCATCAATGTCTTCGCAGAAGAGGCGCGTCGTTTCAAGGATTGCAAATTTTTGGGTCAGGGTACGATCTACCCGGACATTATTGAGAGTGTCAGTCCGACTAAGGGACCCAGCCACACGATTAAGAGTCATCACAATGTGGGCGGCCTGCCACCAGATCTCAAGTTTCAGTTGGTTGAACCGCTCCGCGAGTTGTTCAAGGATGAGGTGCGCGCGGTTGGACGGGTGATGGGCATGGATAACGACCTCCTGGATCGTCAGCCCTTCCCGGGGCCTGGCTTGGGCGTCCGTATCCTAGGCGAGGTCAATGCTGAAAATGTCCGCCTCTTGCAGCAGGCGGATATGCGCGTGCAGGAAGAGATGCGCAAGTTGCCCAACTACAAGCAGATTTGGCAGTCCTTCGCCGTGCTCTTGCCAGTGAAATCAGTCGGCGTGATGGGCGATCAGCGGACTTATGAGAATGTCTGTGCGTTGCGCGTGGTTGAGAGCGTGGATGCGATGACGGCTGACTGGTCGCGGGTACCGTATGACACCCTCGCCCGCATTTCGAATCGGATTATCAATGAAGTACGCGGCATCAATCGCGTCGTGTATGATATTAGTTCGAAGCCACCCGCCACCATCGAGTGGGAATAGAGTGAGAAGTTCTAAAGTGCTAAAGTTGAAGCAGTATCTGGCTTGCGTCCTTGCGTCCTGATGCCTGCCCGCCGTAGCCTTGGCGAAGGTGGGTCCTTGGGTCATAAAGGGTCTCGTAACTTTAGAACTCTCGAACTTTTGAACTGTAAAAATGTTTCAATGTTCATTCGTGAAAGGAAAGAGGCGTATGCTCACATGGATGCCAGAGTTGTATGGTCGGTCAATGTTGAGGCTGGCGGATGTCTCCGATGAGGAGATGATGTGCTTGATTCAGTTGGCCATTGAATTGAAGGCGCGTCGTCGTGCCGGCATTCGGGGGGACCTTTTGCATCGTCGGCACATCGCGCTCATTTTTGAAAAGAGTTCGACCCGCACGCGCAACTCCGCGATTATCGCTGTCCGTGACGAAGGCGGCTCCGCAGAGTACCTCACGAAAAACGATATTCACTTGGGAGCAAAAGAGTCGGTCAAGGATACTGCACGTGTATTGGGTCGCCTTTTTGATGGCATTCTCTTCAGAGGTTTTGAGCAGAAGACCGTGGCCACGCTGGCGAAGTATTCTGGCGTGCCGGTGTGGAACGGACTCACCGACCTCTTCCATCCGACGCAGATTTTGGCGGATCTTATGACTGTTCAAGAGAGCTTTGGTCGCTTGAAAGGACTCAAGGTCGCCTACGTGGGCGATGGCCGGAACAATGTCTCTAATTCATTGATGCTGGGATGTGTCAAGGCCGGAGTCCATTTTGTGAATTGCACGCCAAAAGAGTTGTCCCCTGATCCAGCCTTGGTGAAGGAGGCGCGTGAAGTCGGGGCGCGCAATCGAGCGACGATTGAGATTGTGCATGACCCCAAGAAGGGGGTTGCCGGCGCGAATGTGCTCTATACCGATGTCTGGGTTTCTATGGGCGAAGAGGCTCAAAAGGAGGAGCGCATGAAGCTGTTGCGTCCCTACCAGGTGAATAGCGAACTCGTGAAAGCCACTGGCAATGCCGGCGGTGAACTGATCTTCCTGCACTGCCTGCCGGCCTTTCATGACCATGAGACTGCGATGACCGCGAAATCAGGAGCGCTGGAGGTGACAGACGAAGTCTTTGAAGCGCCCTTCTCCAAGGTCTTTGACGAGGCGGAAAACCGCATGCATACCATCAAGGCGCTCTATGTCTCCGCATTGTCGGATATTTCTGCAATTTAAAAAAAGGAATCGTATGCCTAAACCGATTTGTGAGTTGAACTGGGAGTCTTATCAGGTGTTGAGCATTCAAGAGAAGATGGTGTGCCTCATGCAGTCAGCAGGAACACCCTATCACACGCTCTTTGCCCAGCAGTTTGATCAAGGCCTTTTGGGTCAATTGGCCTCGCTCGCGAATGAGATTCGTTTCATCGCTAAGACGAGAAAGGGAACGGAATTTCTGAAGACGGTGGTCTCGCACAAGCGGGCGATGCTTTACTTCTCGCAGCCGAGCTCACGAACATTCCTCTCGTTCCTCTCCGCTTGCCAGATTCTCGGGTTGCAGACAGGCGAGGTTCGCGATACCGCCACCTCTTCAGAATTCAAGGGAGAATCTCGCGAAGACTCTCTTCGAACCTTTAGTTCCTACTACGATCTCATTATCATGCGAACGCCTGAGAAGGGGCTTGCTGAGCGTATGGCGTGGTTGCTCTCGAATTCGGAACGGCCCATCCCTATCATCAACGCTGGCTCTGGTCAGGATCAGCATCCGACCCAGGCACTGCTGGATATCTATACGCTGCTCAGGAGCTTTGAGAAAACCGGCGGACTCCAGGAGAAGACCGTCCTCTTCTGCGGGGATCTTCTGCGCGGCCGTACGGTACGTTCCCTCTCCCAGTTGCTCGTGAACTATCCGAAAATTCGCCAGGTTTTTGTGGCGCCTCCCCAGCTTCAGGTCGGAGAGGATGTTCAGGCTTTTTTGACTGATCGTCAGGCGAACTTTGAACTGACCGATGATTTCCAAAACGCGATCCCAGAGGCGGATGCAATCTATATGACGCGCATCCAAGACGAGTGGGATCAGTCCAAGGGCGAAAGCGCCAAAATCGACACGAGTCGTTTCAGGTTTGGTAAGGCGCAGATGGACCTGTTAAAGCCTACCTCTATTGTGATGCATCCCTTGCCTCGTCGCGAAGAGATCTCGACCGAGGTGGACGGCGATCCGCGTGCCATGTATTGGCGGCAGATGCGCAATGGCATGTGGATTCGCGCGGCGTTGATTGCGATGACGTTTGGTTGTGAGCATATCATCCATGCCTATTTCAAGGCCTCTGGAACTGAGATCGTATGATAAAGACGTTTTTACAAGGCGTTGTTCTTCTTGTAGTTGCGCTAACCCTTTCTCCGAGGGTGTCAGCGTCTACAAATGAGACCTCCGCGCACATCGTGAGTCGCTTGCGCATCGGTCCCTTCTACGAGCGAAGTATCATGAGTGACGGAGGTCACCGCTATGCGTTGCGTCCCTTCTACGCGCACAGCAGTGATTCAGAGGAACGAGATGACGTGACAGACGCTGTATGGCCCTTGGCAACAGGGCATTGGAGCCAGACGCAATTCTGGTGGCGGTGTCTGCTGGCTTTTGGTAATGACCTCAATGTAGATGACGAGAAATCCGGTTACGAATGCGGCCTCTTTCCCATTTGGCTCAACGGACGGTCACGCGAGGGCGAAGACTACTGGTCGCTCTTCCCGATCTATGGACACGTCCCCAGATTCATGATGTTCATGTCGGATATTGACTTTATCCTTTTCCCCTGCTATTTGAAGTATAATGTGGTTGGCCGCGAACGTCGTTACTACCTCTTCCCCTTCATCGGCCGAGAAGATGATGAACAGTTGGAGACGCACACCAGTATCTTACCCTTTTTTGGCGAGAAGGAAAATCGAATGTCCTCATCAACGTATCTCTTCTGGCCCTTCTGGACCGATACGGTCTATAAAGAGACGACGCGCAATCCGGGTGAATCCTGGATGCTCTTCCCTGTGGTTGGTCATGTGGCTCGCGAGAAAGAGGAGCAGTGGATGGTGCTCTCACCCTTCTTCTCTTGGGCCAAGACCGACAAACGCGAGAGGTGGCACATGCCGTGGCCCTTTATTCAGATCGATAATTCGGAGCGTGAGCGTAAGCGCGTCTTCTGGCCCTTCTATTCCCAGGCACTTGGTGAGGAGCGGACCTTTTATTCGGGGGGCTGGTTCCTCTTCTCGTACGAGGATGTACGGATGGAGAAGCAACGCTATGAACGCACGCGCCTTTTCCCTTTCTATGCGCATGAGACGCGCTATGGTCAAAATAGCAAAGGCGAGGAAGTGGAGAAGGAAGACTACTTGCGTGTATGGCCTTTTGTTACACGTCAGCGCACGCCCGACTATTTTCATTGGCGGACCTTGGAGTTCAACCCGATACGGTTTGCTGGCGGTATCGAGCGGAACTGGGCACCCTTCTGGACCTTTTATGCGCGCAATGAGACAGCAGAGGAGATCGAGCATGATGGGCTCTGGGGCATTCTCAATTTTCGTTCCCGGAAAGGGGCAGAGACAAATCAGCCCCCAGCAAGGGTTCTGTTACCCGTCAATAAGCCTGCATCAACTGCCGCCCCACTGGTCGGCTTTGAAGAAGAGCTGGAGGGACTACTGAGATGAGATTTACACGTGAATGTTTGTATGCGGATTGCGAGGAGACGTCGCTTTATCAATTGATTCAGCAACTCTTCTCGATTGTGGGACGCGGGACGTTGCTGACCGTAGAGGCTATTTTGCTCTTCCCTTATCAAGTGGTCAACCACCGTGCCCGTAAGGAGTTTCTGCGACAAGCCTATGTTGTGGGCATTAAAAGTCTGCCCGTCGTGACATTGGTGGGGCTGTTCATTGGCATGGTGCTGGCCTTGCAGGTCGGACTCGAGATGCGTCGCTTTAACCAAGAGTATTACATCGGGGCTGGCGTGATGATCTCCTCCCTGCGAGAAATGGGAGCCTTTATGACAGGGCTTATTCTTTCGGCCTGTGTTGGTTCCTCCATGGCGGCTCAGATCGGCACCATGACTGTAAACGATGAGATTGCCGCGCTCGAGATCATGTCTATCAACCCTGTACGTTACTTAGTCGCCCCGCGTCTGGCAGCGATGATGGTGATGTCGCCTCTTCTGGCCTTCTATTCGTGCGTGCTCAGTGTGATCGGCGGCGGGATTGTCGCGAAGACCCAGTTGAGCGTACCGTTTATGACGTATATGAAAATTGCCGTGGACAGTGCTGATCGTTATGATCTTTTTGTGGGACTCTTGAAGGCCCTTATCTTCGGTGTCTTGATTACGGGCATCTCCTGTCTGGAAGGGTTGCGTACGACGCAAGGCGCTGTGGGCGTCGGACGTGCGACGCGACAGGCTGTTGTGGTCTCCTTCCTGATGGTGCTGGTGGTCGGATATATGGTGACACGGATGTTTTACACGCTATAGGATACACTATGATTAGGTTTGAACAGGTGACCAAAATATTGGGCGGACAGAAGATTCTTGATGATGTCTCGCTCACCATTGAGAAGGGCGAGATCTTTACGATCATCGGTTCTTCGGGCAGTGGCAAGAGCGTGACCCTCAAGCATATCGTCCGCCTTTTGACACCGACCCATGGAAAAGTTTTTGTGGATGGCATTGAAGTGAGCGCCGCCGAGGGTGCAGAGCTGGAAAAGGCACGGAGCCTCTTCGGGTATCTCTTCCAAGGGGGCGCCTTGCTGGGTTGGATGAGCGTCTTTGACAATGTGGCTCTGCCACTTCGGGAGCGGGAACGTATCTCGGAAGCAGAGGTTGAGAAGCGGGTTATGGAGTCCCTCAAGATGGTCGGGCTTGAAAATGATGGACATAAGTTCCCCAACGAGATCTCGGGGGGCATGCAGAAACGCGCTGGGCTTGCCCGTGCGATTATCCATCGTCCCCAAATCATCCTCTATGATGAACCAACGTCAGGGCTTGATCCTGTGACCGCGCGAACGATTGATGCACTGATTCATCGGTTGAATGCGGAGCTGGGGATTACCAGCGTCGTGGTGACGCATGACCTGCAAGGCGCGGTCTTGATTTCTGATCGGATCGCGATGTTGGTCAGGGGGAAGTTTGTTGAACCGAGCACACCAGAAGCCTTCATCAAGGCTACGCATCCAGATGTCCGAGCCTTCCTGGATGCACAGTTCATTCCGCCAGAGGGTATGGCGGGGCAGTGGCAGTCGGCAGTAGCAGTTGGCAGTAAGACCCCAAGAACAAAAGAATGAGTAACTTTTTAACACGGAGGCACAGAGGACACGGAGAAATTGATTTTCGTGATTTTTGTGTGTTTCGTGGGCAAAACTTGTGAAGTTATAAAAGGAGTAAGGTTATGAAGAAGAAAAATAGTGAGCTGTTTTCAGAGTTGTTAGTCGGTGTCTTTGTGGTGGCGGTCTTATGCTTGTTAGCGTATTTCACGGTGGTGATATCGGGGCGTGATCTCTTCGCGAGGCGTCAACGGACCACGGTGCAGGTGAATTTCCCAGATGTCGGAGGATTGAAAATTCGGGACTCTGTACGTATCCGCGGCATGTCTGTGGGCGAAGTCACGGATCTAAAATTCTCGAATGGGGGCGTCTTGGTCAAACTCTCTCTGGAGCCAGACCTCTCCTTCAAGGAGGGTTACTCCATTGCAGTTCGCTCCTCCTCCATGCTCGGCGGAAACCATGTCGCGATCAAGGAGGGAACGGGTGCAGATCTGCCAAAGAATGTTGTATTGGCTGGACAGCCCGTGCCTGACTGGATGAAGGATTTGGCAACCGTGGTGGGCGATATCCGCGAGGCGACAGAGGATGGTAAGTTGAAGAAGATCGTTTCCAACCTCGAGACTGCCACAGATGATGTGAAATTGCTTGCGGAGCGTCTGGAAGGCGGCAAGGGCACGTTGGGCAAGTTGATGTCCGAGGATGAATCCTTGTACAAGGATTTGCAAACCGCAGCTACAGACATTCGTAATCTCGCGAATAAACTCAATGCCGGAACCAATTCCTTGGGACGTTTGGTCAATGATGATGGCGGTGTCTATGCCGACCTGAAGACGACCATGGATAATATGAAGGGTGTCTCTTCTCGACTGGAGAAGGGGGAAGGTACGCTGGGCAAGCTACTCTCCGCAGATGATACGCTCTATCAGGATACAAAGGTGGCTGTCGCCAATATTAAAGAGGTCACGGAGCGTTTGAGAAAGGGTGAAGGAACCCTGGGCAAGCTGACCGCAGATGATAACAAGCTTTATAACGAATTGGAATCAACCATGGCCAGCCTCAAGACTGTGGCGGATCGCCTGGAGAAGGGCGAAGGAACCCTCGGCAAGTTGTCCAAGGATGAAGATCTGTACAAGGATGTCCATGGCTTGATCAAGGATGCCCGCCAGACCGTGGATAACTTCCGCGACACCATGCCCATCACTGCCTTCACTAGCTTGCTCTCAGGGGCACTGTAAGGGTCATAGCCCGAGTTACTGGGCAGTAGCAGTGGGCAGTGGCAGTGGGCAGTGGCAGTGGGCAGTGGCCAGGGTCCTTGAGTCCTTAGCCTGAGTCTTAAGTCCGGCGTCTTGGGTCCAAACACGTTGCTGGACTCAAGACCCAAGACTTAGGACCCAGTCCTGGACTCAGGACCCTAGGCTTGTTGACTCTTCGTGAACCCTGAAGTTATAGAAAAGCATGCAGGAGCAAATAACAGTAGATGACCTCTGCCTCGCGCCGTTGCGCGGGGTGACGGTGCGGACATTCCGAAATGTCCATGCGAAATTCTTTCGCGCGCCTGACCGTGCGGTCTCGCCCTTCATTGCCACAGTCTCCGGAATCAAGATTAAGCCATCTTGCTTCAAGATGTGAATCCCGCGCTGGAACAAGGCGTACCCCTCATCCCGCAAGTGATTGGCAAAGACCCTGTGCAGTTGCGCACCTTGTTGCGGGCCTTCAAGGATTTGGGGTACACCTGCGCAGATTTGAATGCCGGATGTCCCTGGCCCTTCATCATCAAGAAGAGCAGGGGGGCTGGCCTGATGCGCGACGAGCGCCTCTTTGCCGCGATGCTGGAAGCAGGCTGCGAAGAGATGCCCGAGGGTTTCTCTGTGAAAGTTCGTCTAGGCATTGACAAGCCGACGCTACTGGCCGAGCGCATGCCGCTCATCAACTCCTTTCCGTTGCGCGAAGTCGCCATCCATGCGCGCACCGCCAAGCAGATGTACGAAGGTACGGTACTGCTCGACGCCTTTGAACAGACCTATCCGCTCTGCAAACATCCCGTGGTTTATAATGGCGACATCCGGACTGCCGAAGATTTAAAACGGCTCAAGGCGCGCTTTCCTGAAATTAAGCGCTGGATGATTGGACGCGGACTCGCCGCCAATCCCTTCCTGATTGAAGATATCCGAGGCACAACGCAGACGCCCCACGCCCCCGAGCGCTTGAACGCGTTTCTCGAGGCCTATCTGCAGGCCTGCGAAGGTGAACTTCATGGACCCGCCTCTGTGCTGGGCCGCATGAAAGAACTCTGGAGCTACCTCAAGGCCTACTTCCCCGATGGCGAGAAACTGTGGAATCAGATTAAGATCTGCCGAACGCTCGATGAATATCGCCGGTCGGTGAGTTTGTAGAAGTGTCAGTAAGTCGGGAAGTGTCAGCCACCTTCGCGAATACGGCTACGGCGGCCAGGGTAAGTGTCAGTAAGTCTTAAAAGTTAACGCACTCACTTGGTCACTCAGTCACTCAGTCCGCAACAGCACCCAGTACCGTAGTCCCGAAATATTGACGCACCGCCTTTCCCAAGGCCGGTACTACGGCACTGCGGTATTGTTGGGTGACCCAACGACAGCAGGACCCAACGACGCAAGTCAGGCCTCCGGTCTTCGGTTCGGGCCGAAGGCAGCGGTCAGAAGCTGTCTGACGGCTTCGCGGTCGCTGAGCGTCCAAGCGACGATCTTGGCGCCAGCCAAGGTGATGCCGATCGCGATCCAGGAGAGAATAAAGGCCCCGCCTCCAAGCGTTGCGAGCGCGAGGGGCCGTGCCCCGTGAATCACCGTAGAGGTGCCCTCAACAGCGATATCGAGTTCCTTGGCTCCGACAGCAGTCACCCACTTATCGAGCGTGGCTTGGAATGTTACAGGGTCATTCAATGCAGCGAAGACAAGGCCGAAAACGCGGGTGGCATAAAATAAGCCTACTCCGATCGCGATCACGCCCAGAATGGCCGCGATAGCCCGAATAAACTGCAACAAGGGTTGCAGGTTAGGTGATGTGCCGGTATCTGTCTGTCCGAAATCTCTCATGTCTATCTCCTGTTATGTGTTGCCCATACGTCCATTGGACTCTTCCTGCCGTTTCTTCAGCGTCGCGGCAATGCCAATGACGAGCAAAAGTGAGAGGGTGCAACCCAACCCAAGGTAGGTGGGACACCGAGCCTCTTCTTGGCCGCGCTGAATCGCGACCTGGTCTTGTGGTTGTGCGCTTTCTGCCCATGCAGCGATCTTTGAATAGCCGGCTGCAGTGCCCGCAGCTCCAAGTAAAAGAGGAAGCAGAGCAAGAACAGTGAGAAGCCTTAGTCCCTTTCTGGATTTAGCAAGGCATGCGACAACAATGCTAGATACCAGAAGACAGAAGGTCGAAAATAAACAAAGAAACCCAGCAAACCCGCAAACTTTTATGAATTGAATCATGCGTTGACTCCTGCAGAACGTTTAATAGACTCTGTTTTTGTGAAAACTTGGATAAGTTTGTTCGTATTTTTGACCTTTTTGATGGTTAAGGCAAGTTAAAAGGGCCTCCCCATTCCATAATGTCTAATTGTCGGTCCCCTTGTCCTCTTTGCGGTTACGTTGAGAGAAACTCCGCAGGCGAAAGTACGCGTACGCCTTGCATCAATGAGGCGGGGTAATGACGTTTATTTCCCGTGACTAAGCTACTGCTCAACGACAATGCTGCTTCGACAAACACAAGATCGTCTTGATCCGGGAATTGGTCACGATGTTTTGCCAAAGCAAATGAAGCAGGAATGCCGATGGCGCGAAAGGCATCGAGGATATAGTGCACCCGCACTGGCGGAAGCTTGAACTTTGGACGGCATAAGACCTCTTCATATTCTGCAAGGATCGCATCTGAAATGATCGGTCTACAGTGGCCTTCGAGAATGGCATCCAAAACCTTCCCTGGGATGCTTTCAGGAAAAAGGATTCCCGAGACAATGACATTCGTATCAAACACGGCTTCAGAGATCATACGTGAGCCAATCTCTTTTTTCGTTCTTTGCGCACGGCTTGGATCTCCTTGTCAACGTCTTCCATCGACAGGTCTCGACGTGTTTGGCTATCTCTCCGGATGGCAGAGACTGCTAATCGCGCCCGTGCCAAGCGTATGGCTTGCTCCAGTTCAAGAGGATTTTCGTCCTGCCCTATTTGGACCATCAACGCCATCGGCACACCGTTGTTCGTCACCAACGCGGTTCCATAAGTCTCTAAGGTCTCACGCACCAGTAAAGGCGCCTTTAAATCTTTAATGGCTAAGTAATTCATGAGGACATAATAATCTGATTATAAGGAGATTGTCAAGTACTCTCTTTAAGTTAGGGTAAGTGAGCAGCTCATTCACTTTTCCCCCACGGATTAACATACTTGTGTCGAAGGTTTTTTTTGATAAGCTATCTGACACGTATGAAGCATAATTTTTTAGCAGGTAGTGCCGTGTTGCTGTTGGCACTGGTTTTTCAGGTGAAGGCCCAGACGCCGTCCACGGCGACGGGTCCTGTCCGTTACGAGGATTTTGGGGCCAAGGGGGACGGCAAGACTGATGATTTCGAGGCGCTGGTCAAGGCACATGAGCAGGCCAACAAAATGGGCTTGTCCGTGAAGGCCAGTGACGCAGCCACCTATTTCATCGGCGGAGGGGATCGCACGATTATTGTCATGACCGATACGGACTTCGGTAAGGCGAAATTCATCATTGATGACACCAAACTTGAAAATCATCGGGCAAATGTGTTTGAGATCCGTTCAACATTGAATCCGATCAAACTAACCGGGATCAATTCGCTCTCCGTGGGGCAGCATCGGATTGAGGTGAAACTTCCTGGTCCTTGTCTTGTGGTCGCCACGGATTCCACCACCAAGCGTTTTATCCGCCGTGGTAAGAACCAGAACAGTGGGTCGCAACAGACCGATGTCTTTCTGGTGGATGAGCAGGGGAATGTGGATCCGAAGACGGCGATCATCTGGGATTTTAAGCAGGTGAGTCGCATCGAAGCCTTGCCCGTGGACAAGACACGGCTAACCCTGCGCGGAGGGCTTTTCACCACGATTGCTAATGCCACGGAAACTTCTGACTACCATGCCCGTGGAATTAAGGTTCGGCGTTCCAATGTTTTGATTGAGGGACTGGAACATCGCGTTATTGGGGAGGGCAAAGAGGGTCCGCCTTATAGCGGCTTCATCGTTGTCGACAGTTGCGCGAACGTGACGGTTAAGGATACCGTGTTGAGCGGGCACAAGACATATTACAAAATCGGGTCGGCAGGGTCACAGGTACCCATGGGCAGTTATGATATCTCCCTCGGAAGATCTGTCAATGTGGCACTCGTCAATGTCACCCAGACCAACGACATTATGGACCGCAGCCGCTGGGGGGTGATCGGGTCGAACTTCTGCAAGAATCTTTCGTATGAGGGGTGCAAATTGTCGCGCTTCGATGCGCATCAGGGCGTGGCCAACGCCACGATCCGCAACTCGACAATCGGCCACATGGGTTTGTTGCTCACGGGGTTTGGAGAATTTCTCATCGAGAACAGCACGGTGCAGAGTAGACACTTTATTGGTCTGCGGCAAGATTATGGCAGTACCTGGAACGGTACCATCACGATCCGCAACTGCCGATTCATCTCTGGACAAGGCGGCACGATTCTCGACGGCTCTAATGATGGTCAGCACGACTTTGGATACACCTGCACTATGCCAACGCGCCTGGTTGTTGATGGACTGATGATTGATGATAGCAAGTCGTCTAAGAAGAGTCCGGTTCTTTTTGGGGACTTCAATCCGCACTTTACCAGCGCTGCCTATAAACAGCCCTTTCCCTACGTGGTTACTCGTGAGGTTGTCCTCAAGAAGATTACCACGACAAGTGGCAAGTCAGTGACGATCAGCGACAATGACTTCATGTTTAAATCGGTGAAGGTGAGTCGTGAATAGTGAGTTGTGAGAAGTGAGTCGTAAGTAGTGAATAGTAAGTACTGAAAAGGAGGAATGATGATGAAGAGGATCGTGTTTCTTGGTCGTATGTGCGCAATGGCGCTCTTATTGACGGTGAGCCTTGCCAGGGCTGAAAAACCGAAGCAGTCGCTTCTGGTTAAAGACGGGGAGGTAATCGCTTTTATGGGTGACTCCATTACCGCTGGCGGAGCAAAGAAAGATGGATATATTACACTCGTGATGGATGCCCTGAAGGGTATAGGATTGACCTTGACGGCGATACCTGCCGGGAAATCAGGCCATCGCTCGCCGGATATGCTTGCGCGCCTGGAGACGGATGTCATCAGCAAAAAGCCGCAGTGGATGACTTTGAGTTGCGGGGTGAACGATGTTTGGCACTATAAACTGAAGCTGGGTAAGCGGACGTTTCAGGGCGTGCCCCTAGAGGAGTATCAGAAAAACATCACCGCGATGATTGATAAGGCTCAGGTCGCAAATATCAAAGTGATGATCCTGACTTCCACGATGATCGGCGAGGATCCGGGGCGTGAACTGAATCGGAATTTAATTCCGTACAATGATTTTCTGAAGAAGGTGGCTGCTGAAAAGAACTGTTTGCTGGCAGATCTCAATACCGATATGCAGGAGACACTCAAGAAGATCCCGGATGAGAAGGGCCCAGCCAAGATGTTCGGAGAGCCAGAATATAAACGCGACATCAAGAACAAGCTGACCACCGATGGTTGCCACATGAATGCAACTGGCAATATCATAATGGCCAAGGGCATCCTGAGAGCCTTTGGCATGAGCGAAGAGGCGATTACGAAGGCTGAAAATGCATGGCGTGAAAAAAAGTAAAGTTATCGACAAGCCCGCCGCCCGGGGGCCCGGGAATAAACAAGAGGAATAACTTTATCCGCAGATTTCGCAGATCAACACAGATTGAATCAATATCTGCGTACATCTGTGTCATCTGTGGATAAAAATGTGAAGTTATAGGTAAGTGGAAAATGAAAGTGGAGATCACAAAGTATAAGCCTGCGGTGACAAGGGAGGTCTTGCTCTTTTTAGCAGGGGCGCTTTGGTTCTCTGTCGGTTGTATACTCCTCACCTTCGCTGTCTTCTGGTTGCGCTCTGCAGAAATGGGCCAGCAAATCATGTGCGGGGGTGTGGGGATACTCATTGCGTTGCCTGTCCACTATTTTGGTTTGTTGAAAATTGTGGACAAAAATATCGCGCGTCTGATGCCCGGGGATGAAAAAAAGTGTCTCTTTTCTTTCATGCCCTGGAAAAGTTATTTGATCATTCCGGCGATGATTACCCTAGGGGCGCTTCTGCGCCATTCAGCGATCCCGAAGCCCTATCTGGCGATTCTTTATGTTGGGATGGGGATGGCGCTCCTCTTGTCGAGCCTGCGATACCTGCGGTATTTTTTGCAATTTAGGCACACCCACCGCCCGCCAAGTGGGAACAAACCTTTTAGCATCCGAATGGCGCGAACCACGCGAATGAAGGAAAATAAGGCAATAAGGCAATGAGGCAATAAGGCAATTCTTTGAAGTTACAGGAAAGAAGCTTATTCTGCTGCGGGCGCTTTCTCTGGGACAGGATCCGTCAAAAGGGGTTCTGTCGTCTCTTCTGTCACGCGCATTGGGCCTGAAGAGAGAATGGTTGGGGGCTTTTGAACGGTCGGGGGCTGAGGCTCTGTGGGGGTGACACCTTTCTCTTCAGGTTGTGAAGGAACCGGGAGGGTGTATCTTTTATTGTACAGCAGATTCGTGTGAACTTTATTGTCTTTGTGCCTCTGCTCAAACTCTTTCAGCCGTACCTCTGCCTCGTGCTCTCTTTTGAGTTGTTCGAGCTTCCGATATTCCTTGTCGAGCATATCCCCAAATTTAGGCGCTTCGGCCAGTTCGCTGTTTGACCAGCCCTTGGACCAGACACCATCCATATTGGTGTTTTCTAAACGACGACCAGCATCATTCTGAGCTTCCAGACTGCCTTTAACCACATGTGGTGTCAAGAAAACCATGAGCTCCGAGGATTCCTCTGTGTTTTCGGTAGAGCCAAAGAGGTAACGCCCAATGAGAGGAATATCCTTTAAGACAGGGATGCCGCTGTCATTAACAACAGTTAATGTTTTGATCAGTCCGCCCAGCATGATGGTCTGCCCGCTCTTGACCGAAACATCCGCCTGCAACTTAGTCGTGCTGATGGTTGGATATTTCGCAACGGCACTGCTGTCATTCGTAGAGCTGCTACCGCCCCCGACAGCTTGATCAGCACCACGGGTTTCAAACTTCTGATCAACAGTCATTGTCACATTCCCGTTGGGGCTGATGCGCGGCGTGATTTTGATGATGACGCCGAAGTCCCTCTGCTCGTAGTCCGGAACCTCATTATAGCCTCCATACATGCTGCTACCACTCGCACGCAAGCCTTTATAGAGATAAGCCATGTCTGTTGACTCTAAGATGGCTTCCTTGTTATTGACAGTCATCAACACTGGAGATTGTAGCACCTTTGTACGGGTATCTTCCTTGGCGGCTTGGACAACCATATTGAGATTAAGCTTGTCGAAGAGGAAATAATATTTCGCACCGGCAGATGCTACGCCTTTACCAACCGCGCCGGCTAAATCATTGAGAGGGGTATTAGCGCCAGCACCGCCAGCGCCCACAGCGGAAATCTTATCACTTGATTTGTTTAAGATACTGCTATGAACCCAGTCAATACCGGTTCTGATGGTGTCGTTCAGTTTGACTTGAAGCAAAACGGTTTCGATGATGACTTGTTCGAGTTCGACATCGAGCTCTTTGATAATGGCTTCAATGATGGTCATATCCGTCGGGCTGGCCATAACGATGAGGCCGTTGATGCGCTTGTCCGCAAGGATGGTGATGTTTTCCTTGCTAAGTTCACCCACTTTGCCTGTGCCTTCTCGGTCGGCAGGCGTTGTACGGGGAACAGCAGGCGTGGGCGTAGGTGTTGGCGTTGCGCTGGTCAAATTCTGGTTGGCGTTCGGGGTAGGGTAGGGGGAGGAACGCTTATTACCGGAAGAGGAACTGCTTTTTGAGCCCGTGGTACTTTTTGATGCGGACGCATTGCCGATGAGTTCATTAAGGACATCCGCGATACCCTTTTCGCTGCCATCCTTGGAACTTGAGCCGTCGGCTGTGGCATGTTGGAGGCGGATGATCTTGACTTGAATGTCTGGGGCTGTTGGGATGTCAAGGACCTCGATGATCTTGTCAAAGAACAGCATGTTCTCGGGACGGGTGACGACGATGAGCTTGTTGGAGCGCTCATCTGCAATGACTTGGACCTTGCCGCGGATCATGCCACGGTCAGCATCATTGACCATGGCGGAGAGGGTCTCATTAGCAACAACGGGCGTGGGCGTGGTGGTCGGTGCTGTTGGACGAATCAGCCCGGGGGGGAGCGTGCGCCCCAAGAGGGAGGAGGTGGTGGGCGTGACGGTTGAGCGCGTGGTGCCAGGGCCTCCAGCGGTGTTTGACTTAATCTCTTCTTTGGCTTGTTGTTGCTTTTGTGACTCGGCGACAAGCTCCTCGATGCGTTTCTTGATGTCATCGGCCTTTGCGTACTTGATGGTGCGGACCTGAACCTCGTCGGTGATTTCGATCGGCTTGTCAATAAACTTGACGATTTCCAACATACGATTGATGTTTTCTTGGGTGTCGGTGACGAGGATGGTATTGGTCCGTTCAAAGACCTGGAAGAGTCCATCGGGTTTCTTAAATCCTTCGAGCGCCTTCTGTCCCTCTGAGACGGCGAGGAATTTGAAGGTGATCATCTGGCTGATGGTGCGCCCCATTTCAGGGTGGAGTCCTTCAGGCTCGTCCATGATGGTGTTGATGCCTTCCGTGCGTACCTTGCCTTTTGCAAAGACCTTGAGAAATTTTTTGCCGTCGGGTACGAGCACGATGCTGTTTATGGCGAGGGTCTTTTCGATCGCCTCCAGATACTCCTCTTTGGTGAGTTCGACCTCGGGCTGGCTCTTGAGCGTGATGGTTGCCTTTGGAACGTCGGGGGCTGGGATAAGCGTGCGGCCTGTTGCTTCAGCATAGGCCATGAGGAGAATCAAGGAGTCGGCACCATTAAAATTCAATCGCGTGGAGTTGGTCTTTGTTGTGGAGCCGCCTGTTGTGACAGAGGTGGCTTCCGAAGAAGCTCCCACGAGGCTGGACTCTGTTGCCTCAGTGCTGGTGGCAGGGAGCGTTTTTGCAGGGGTGAGAGACGAGGTCCGCGAGGGCATCGTCTTGGCTGTCGAAGCTGTTGAAGGCCCGCGGGTCAAGCCAGGAGGCAGGGGGTTGGTCTGGCTGTGAGCGACGATCACGCTCAGGAGGAGCGCGCAGGCTGTTCCAAGGGGGAGGAGGTATGTTTTAAGTGTCATGATCTGTTGTCCTTTTGCAAAAGAGAGGTCTCTGGTTTATTGCTTAGCGTCGCCGCGCATATAGGCGCAGTAGAGCGTGAAGGAGCCTTTCAAAATACCGGGTTTGTTTGAGGGCCGGATTGTGATTTGACGCATGTCGAGCATAGCGCCTTTCTGATCGAGGTCATAGAGAAACTTGACCAGTTGTTCAAGAGAGCCTTCCCAGCTACTACAATCAAGGGGTAGCTCATAGACATCACCGACCTCAATCTCTCTATTGGCTTGGCGGTTGGAGATGGTCAAGCCTTGCCGGGTTGCTGCTGTGTCCATCATGCTGAGCCAGTAGGTGACGACATCCTTCTCGTACGGGAAAGGGGGCATCATGGAGCGCATGGTCTCATACCGCTCGGTCCATTCGGTTCGGGCCGCGATGAGTGCGCGCTCTTCCTGAAGCTTCTTTGCTTCGCGCTCGTAGTTGCGCTTGGCAATGTTCAGGCTGATCTTTTTCGGGCTGTAGGAGAGTGCGGCAACGCCATAGAGGAGGACCACCCCTAAGATCAGTATGAGATTCTTTTCTTTGAATGAAAGTGCGGTCATTTGTCTTTCTGGCCTCCTTCAAACTTGGCATCAATGTCAAATTTATGCCTGCCCCTGCTTGCGGAAGGACCCTTCAGTGTAACAACGTCAAAGAGGGGTTTGCCAGCATCGGTATCCTGTAAATTCGTAATGATGTCCTTGTAGGTATAAACCATCGAGGGGTCATCAGCCTCTCCAGAAACCTTGAAGCCCTCCCCTTTCTTGTAGACAAAGCTGAGCAGGGTGATTCCTTTCGGCAGGGATTCTGAGGCGATCCGGAGCATCTCCAGCGAGGAGCGCGTACGATCTCTGTAGGACTCGATCAATTGGACACGTGAACGTGTGTGGGACACTTGCTTGTAAGCTTTTTCGTGGGCCTTTGAGTAGGCCTTCGCGCGATCCATCTTGAACTTGTAGTAGGTTGGCGATCCAAAGAGGACGCCCATGATCACGAGCCAGAGGGTCATAGCAATGGCAATTCCTGTGTAGATGCGCTTGGCCATTTTAGCTTCTGCGACGGCCTGACGCCAGAGGGCAGGGGTCAAGTCCATGGTCGCGTTCTCGCGAGTACGCAAGGCAACGCCTTCGACGCCTCCGTCTTCGTGCGGAGGCTTGTGATAGGTGATCGGCGCATCTAACAGCTTGAGAATCGCGTTGTCGCGTTCAGCGTCTGGCAGGTTATTGGTGACAATGAGCACTTCCGAAGCGACACAGGAACCGGCCTCGAGCTCGGCACTCAAAAAGGACAAGGTGATCTCTCGGACGAGCGATTCCGTATCGGGTTGGTGGCCCATTCCTCGAATCAAGACGGGTATGCCATGATCCATGATGATCATATCCCAGCCGTCATCGAGATCCATCAAGACCACCCGACGTCCCGGGCGTGTGAGTTGCAAGGGGGCACAGAGGGATCGGAACCAGCCGAGTCCAGAAATGTCGGTGCGGGTGACATGTAGTTTTTCTAGGCGCAGGGCTGCGCCGATGTCATCAAAGGTGATGGAGGGCATCGCCGCGCAGAGAACCCAGAGATCCATCTCGGTTTCCGCGAGGATCTCATGACTGATGGTCAGCTCCTCGCCACCAAAGGGCGAGAGCTTGTCCATCTGAAGGTCAACTGCATCGGCGAGCTCTTCCCGCATCTCCATGGGAAACTTAATCACCTGCACCAAGAGTCGAGAGAGGGGTAGTGAGAGGACAACGTTCTTGACATGTGTTGCAGCATGCGCTTCACGTACTGCGCGCGCGAGCGGCTTGTCAGCCTCAACCACTTCACCGGTATTCGCAGGCGTTTCTGTTGCGGAGTCCTCTGGAGAAGCCTCCAGTGGCTTTTCGGTAATGGGAAAAACAGCGCTCTCGGCTTTCACCCAGTTTTCACGCCCTCGCAGACCATAGCGCACACTGCGCAACAGCGTCTGTTCAAACGCCCAAACTATGCAATCTTTTTGATTCATACCATGGAAGGGCTTGCTTCATCAAGCCCCTACGGATCCTCTCTCCATCTCAAATAACGAATCTTGTCGCCATTCAGTTCGGCAATGGCCTCAATGCGATGTGAAATACCAGCAGATCGGCCCTCAATATTCAACCGAAACACCTTTGAAGTGACGTCTACATACTGTTGAATCGTGGCCGGTATCCCTGGGATTCTCGACATAAAATCGCCAACAGACTTAAAAGAGAAGTCCTCCTCCTCTTCGGAAGTCCCTGTTGTTGCTCTCCTGCTACTCGCGGAGCTGCTGGTTGTGGCTCTTCTTGATGACACTCCTAACACCCCCAGCCCTCGGCCCTCTCGCTCCTCGATGATGGCTCCGGCGGTGATATCGTCCATATCCGGGATTGTCATCAAGACCTCCCTTGGCGCAGCATTAACGTTTATCTTACCATTTTCTCCGTATGTGGTAAACAATTCCTTTATGCCCCGAACGATGATTTGTTGATCCGGCCGCTTTTCCTCTGGATTCAAGATGCCTCCATCAAGGATGGCAGGAATAAAGCCTTTGACAAGGCGAAGCTCGTCAATCGTATCAATGGGTCCATTGCGCGTCATATAAGGGATACGAGGCTCTCTTGTCTTAGGGTCTGTCTCCTGCTTGTAGTACTCATCTTCAGCGCCATTGCGTCCGGAAATAGTACGGTCAACATCGGTCCAGTCATTCCAACTGTCAACGAGGTCCTCAAACATCTCGTCTGGTACGCCTGCTGTGCGGAAGATTTGCTCCCAGACGAGATCAGATTGTCCCAGGGGCTGGCCGGAGGTGGCGGTGCTTGCTGCCACCCCTTGTGCGCTTTTACAGAGCTTATTGATGTTCCAGCGGGACTGTTCTGGGATGATCTCGACATGGATGGTGCCATCGCCCAGAGGTTCGTCGATGATGGCGGTCTGTCCGCGCTTGATTCGGAGGGCTGGGGCTTTCCAGCGATCCTCCTCGGCGGTCGTGGCAGAGGTGGCACTGACGCTACGTTGCTTCTCGAGTAACAGCTCAGCGATGGCTACGCCTGATTGGGTGAGATAGTTGACGCGCTGGCGGTGGCGGACATACGTGCCGATACGTCCCTCGAGCATGGCATCAAAGGAGAAGGAGAGCACAAGGATACTGAGCAACGCGACCGTCCAGATCGCGATGATCAACGCGGAACCGGAGGAGGGAGTGTTAGGGGAATGGGACAGATGGGACGAATGGGACGCATGTCGAATAGGACGACAGGACATAAGTCCCATACGTCTCATTTGTCCTATATGTCGCATGATAGTCATTTGGGTATACTTGGGTTTGCGCTTGGGGCGATTAGCGTGGGGAGCTTCCTGTTGGTATGCGGGTCGTGCCGGGGGTTGTCTGGCTGCTTTTGTCACTACTCGTGGGTTTCAGGGAGAGGTCGGACATGGGGATTTCGACGATGCGCTTGATCTCGAGGGGGTCGTCATCCCTTTTTATGGGTTCCATATAGAGGGTGAGTTCAACAGCCTTGGGAATACTATTGGAGAACTTCCACTCGTCCTGCCAGTTGGGGAGGTCATTCTTTTTGGGTTGTGTCTTGTCGAGCACGCGACAATTGAAGCCGATGACCCGAGGCGCGAGGATAAATTCCTTAACAGACTCCTCGGGTTTAAAATCTTCGAGTTGCAGATCTATACGCCAGGCTCGAAGCGCGAGACCCTTCTCTGTCTTACCATCACGATCGCCCTCAAAGACGGAAAGAGAAACTCGGTGGGGGGATTCTGAAAAACCACACTCCTCGCCTACCAGTGCAGACCCCATCTTAACCCAACTGATGGAGTCGCGCGCAGAGGCATCCTCGCCATTGTCGATGAGCTGAAAGCCGTATTTATAGTCCTGTCTGCCGATGGCGGGATAGTAGGAGGAACGGAGGCCAGAGACCATCTGGTCAATGACATAGTCGGCCTGTCCTAAGGTGTTGGACATCTCCTGTCCAGCGCGCCAGCTCGAGACAATCGCATCAAAGCTGAAGAAGGAGATCAGCATCATGACGGCGAGAATCGTGATCGCCATGACGATCTCGACCAGCGTGAAACCGCGGCGAGAAGAAGAACCCATGGAATGATGGAATGGAGGAATGGTGGAATGATGGTGAGGGCTAATCCCAGCACCGGGAGGGACGGCGGATCGCCGTCCGGCGGTCGATCCGACCGCCCTCCCTATTCCGCTATTCCAATATTTCAACATTCCATTATTCCTTGTGCAACTCATCTTTTGGTCGCAGTCTTTGTTTGCCGGACGTAGCGTAGCAGTTCCTCACGGTCATCGTCGGTGGGGCCCCAGGTGACAATGGAGCGCACGATGTAGAGTCCGTCATCCACCTGGTTGGTCTCCAGCTCCTTCTCTTCTACGATGCGTTCAAAGGTGTAACGTTCCAAAACTTCCCGAATCTGGGGGCTGGCTACTTCGACAAGTTCTGTCGCGCTCACAGAGGCGACCGGAAGATCCTCCTCGACCTTATCCGTGGCCTCAATCGGGTACTTGAGATCCACAAGGGTAAAGATGTACTGAACCTCTTGGAACTGCTTCGAGAGGAGCGTCATCTTGGCACAGTTACCAACCCCTGTCAGCAGGACCATGATACCAATGGACAAGATCATGGTGGCGATCAAGATTTCGACAAGCGTAAATCCCTTTTGTAATCTTGCCATGGGTTAGTCGTTCTCCTCGTCTTCGTCAATTTTTGCGACGCCCAGTCGATCAATGGATATGGTCAAGGCATAGGAGTCTCCCTCGTCTGCAGAGATTTTGACCCGATAGGGGCGGCAGGTGCCATTGCTACGATAGAGAATTAGCGTTTGCGACGAGACCTCTTCGAGTTCGTTTGTCACAGATGTGTCATTTCCAGACAAGGCTAAACGCATGCGGGCAGTCCAGCCATCTTCAGCAACATCCAGATATTCAGCAAAGGTGATCTTGACTTGTTTGTAATTCTGAGAGGCTTGAATATCAGCCATGCTGTATTCAGCCCCCCCAGTATCCTCTTCTCTTTCCAGTTCAGCCGCTGTTGTAGCCTCTGCGTCTACAAGGGTGTTGGTTGTGGCGAAGGCCCTTGCGGAGACAAGGCTTGTTGCATCACGTGCGGCCCCATGGGGGGTGACCCGTAACTGTCCGCTTTCCGTAAACGAAAACTGCATGGGTTTCTGATGTAGGACCGCCATGGTGCGCGCGTAACGGGAGAGTTGAACAAACCCCCTTGCTGCACTACGCACGTTGGCAACCTCTGAGCTGCCGACGAGGGAGGTCGTGATGAGTCCAGCCATGACACCGAAGATCACGAGCACCACGAGCAGCTCGATCAGCGTAAACCCGCGTTTATGGGGAGTAAAGCGCATGCGACATCAGTTGGTCAGATCATCTGCGCCACCGAACTCGCCGTCAGGTCCTGCGGAGGTGATTTTGATTTTCTTTCCATTCTTTGTGAGCGTGAACTGGACGCCCCACGCATCAGTAATGTTGCCCTCTTTGAGCAAGCTCTCACTGTTATCAGTACTTTGTGTCAAAGCCTCGATTGCGTCTGGGAACTTGCCGTTGTGTTTCATTGAATAGATTTGGCAAGCCTTCTCGATCTCTGCGATGCTGAGGCGGGTTGCTTCGATACGAGCGGTTTCGACATGCTGGATCACGTTCTGCACCGCGACAGCTGCCAAGATGCCGAGGATGGTGATCACCACCAACAGCTCTACGAGGGTGAAGCCACCACGGCGTTTACGGTTCTGATTTTGTTCTTTGTCTTTGTGTGTGTTGGTCATTTTTTCCTTTCGGGCAGACGCGACGATCTGCCCCTGCGGACAGGCACAACGGCCTGCCCCTACTTTGCTCCTATTGCGTTGGTCACTTTGAAAACGGCCATCAGAATACTGATTGCCACAAAACCCACAATGCCACCGATCACGATGATAAGAATCGGCTCGAGTGCATTGGTAAAGATTTTGATGTTCCGATCCATCTCTGTTTCGTACCGACGGCCAATATGGCCAAGGGAACTTGGCATATCACCTGATTGCTCACCCACGGAGAGCATGTCGGTCATGAGTCTGGGGAAGACTTTGCTTTGCGCCAACGGGCCGGAGATACTCGTGCCGTCGGTCACACGTTCACGGGCGTTCCGAAGGGCATTGGCGATCACTTGGTTGCCACACGTCTCTTCTGCGATCTTGAGAGCTTGCAGGACATTGACACCATTTGAGAGGAGTGTCTTCATCGTGTAGGCAAGCGAGGAGAAGGCACCACAGGCAATAATGCCCTTGATGAGCGGTGCGCGCAACTTGATCGCATCCATTTTCAGCCGGCCTTCGGTTGTTTTGATATAACGTTTCAACATGACAACACCCGCGATGGCTAAGAAGATCAGGAAGACACCGTATTTCATCATGAACTCGCTGGTGCCCATGAGAATGCGTGTCGGCAAGGGAAGTGCAGCGCCCATGCTATCAAAGATTTTCTTGAACTGTGGCAACACATACGTCATGGTGAAGGCCACGGTGACGACGCCGAGGATAAGCACGACAATTGGATAGGTCATGGCAGACTTGATCTTGGACTGCATGCTCTCATTTCGCTCATAATGTTCGACGAGGCGTCGCAAGATTTCAATCATGGCACCAGAGGCTTCGCCTGCTCGAATCATGTTTCCATAAAGCGCAGGGAAGGTTAGGGGATGGGCGGTCACAGCAGTTGAAAGCTGTTCGCCCCGTATGATACGGTCGCGCAAGTCGCCGGCGATGATGTTCTGGGGCGAATCAGGTTCTCCTTGGCTGGCCAGACAGTTGAGCGCTGCACCGAGGGTCATGCCCGCTTCGAGCAGATCGGACAGCTCAGAGGTGAAGAGTAACACCTCCATTGTCTTCATCCTCGGCGTGGCATTGCCGATCTTCAACTTCCAGATCGACTCACCTTTTGTTTGGGCTTGTGCGGATTTGGTCTCCATGACGGAGATGGGGCGGTACCCTAGCTTTTCGACAGCCGTCATAGCACCCCGGCGGTCTGCCGCGACGACAGTCCCTTCGAGTTTGCGGCCATCCTTGGCCATGGCTTTATAGTTAAAGGTTGCCATTATTCAGTATCCTCAGTGACGCGCATGATCTCCTCGACAGAGGTCATGCCACGGAAGGCCTTGATCCAGCCATCCTCGCGCAGGGTCTTCATGCCGCCGCGCAGAGAGGCCTCGCGGATGACAGAGGCTGGCTTGCGTCCGATAATCAATGACTCGAGCTCTTCGTTGACGACGAGCAACTCAAAGAGTCCACCCCGTCCTTTGTAGCCTGTTTTTTTGCAATATTCGCAACCCAAGGGGTCAAAGACTGTTTGAGAACTGGGTGGATAGGGGAGATCATACCATTTGGGGTCGAGGGGAATTTCTTTCCGGCATTTTGGACAGAGACGTCGCACGAGGCGCTGGGCCATGATACCTGCTAAGGCTGAGGCTACAAGGAAGGGTTCTGCGCCCATATCAATCAGACGCGGGATAGCGCCAGCCGAGTCATTGGTATGCAGCGTACTAAGCACTAAGTGACCGGTCAGCGAAGCATTGATGGCGATCTCTGCGGTTTCGCCATCTCGAATTTCACCGACCATGATGATGTCAGGGTCTTGACGCAGGAAGGCGCGAAGCGCACGGGCAAAGGTCAGTCCAATATCTTGTCGCACCAGCACCTGATTGATCCCGGGCATCTCATATTCGATTGGATCCTCAGCGGTCAGAATGCGAACCTGCATTTTGTTGATCTCGTGCAGAAAGGCGTAGAGTGAGGTTGATTTACCAGAGCCTGTGGGGCCTGTGACCAAGATGATGCCATTGGGCCGGTTGATGAGTTTAACGATATGGGCGTGATCGCGATCATTGAAGCCAAGATCCTGAATCTTGACGAAGTTACCAGATTTCTGCAACAGACGTAGCGAGATGGATTCGCCATATGCAGTCGGCATGGTGGAGACACGAATGTCAATATCATCATTATTCAAACGCACACCGATACGTCCATCCATGGGGAGGCGTTTTTCTGCGATGTCCAGATTCGCCATGACTTTGATACGCGAAATGATGGCGGCTTTCAGCTTGTTCAGTTGAGGAGGTACATCCACCTTGTGCAACATGCCGTCGATGCGATAGCGGATACGCAGTTCGTCCTCCATGGGCTCCACATGAATATCGGTTGCGCCCTGGCGGTCAGCCTCAGAGATAATCTGATTCACGAATTTGACGATAGAGGCCTCGGCACCGATCTCGTTGACATCAATTTTAGAGATGGAGGCGATATCGGAGTCTACTTCGTAGCGGCCGTCCTCGATCATTTTCTCAATGGCATCTGCGCCCACGCCATAAAATTTCTGGATGGCTTTGTTGATCTCCTCTCGGGGACTCAGGACCACCTTGATGGGGCGTCCAGCAGCCAGACGCAGACCATCGGTCATACCGATGTTGAAGGGGTCAGAGGAGGCAACCTTGAGATTGTT
>Ga0247841_10003495_pt1 | contig 28955 bp, 27 predicted proteins | sample LaCruzMarch2015__2_FD_192410 | JGI IMG/M metagenome (GOLD analysis project Ga0247841, IMG submission 192410) | Freshwater microbial communities from meromictic Lake La Cruz, Castile-La Mancha, Spain - LaCruzMarch2015_18m | ecosystem: Environmental > Aquatic > Freshwater > Lake | place: Spain... | reverse complement strand
GCGAGCGCGGATCCGATCCACCAAGGTCAGTAGCTCCTGGTTGATGACCTCGATACCCCAGTACCGGACTAGGTCGAGATCGTTGGTGGCGATGCCCGGGAAGGTGGGGGTGTTCCCGCCGACCTGGAGCATCTTCATGTGGGTGAGCTCGCGGACGATGTTGCCGACACTCAACATCCGGTTCAGACCGTCGTTGAAGACCTCGTCCCCGATGTTGCTAATGGGGATGTAACTGGCCGAAATGCCCACGTGCCGCAGGTGCTGGCGCATCGGCCACATTCCGCAAGTCCGGTCAGTGGGGCGAGTGCCGTTGGCGCGCGGATCCCCGTCGAACGGGTCATAGGTGTACACTGGGCACTCTAGTGCCCCGTGGACCTTTCGAGCGATGGCAGCCGCACTGACTTCGTCGCCGTAGTTGGCGCCGACCAAGAGTAGCACGTCTACTTCCTTCTCGATCATGCGCTTCCACGTCGGGACCGGGTTGTCCTCGGGGTGGATCACGCCGTCGGCGTAGAGCCCGTTCAACGTGACCAGGTTGACCCGCGGATCGCGTGCCAACGTCGCCTCCAGTTCCCGCGTCATCGCGATCCCGTCCGCGGTCTCGAAGACCGCTCGCAGACTCGGGACGATCCCGACGGTTACCTTGCCTCGGTGACCGGTTCTGTCGAGCTTTGCCTGTAGAGCCTGAAAATCGTTCATGGAGTCTCCTTTTTCTGTACGGTATGTACGACTTTGCCACTGCTAGGTTTTTTTACAACCGGCGGGCGATCCCTCCCTAAACCTCAGATTAAGGTACTATCAAATGCTTGCCAAAAAAGCGCAAGAGAAAATGTTACCAATTTTACCCTGATGAGTCAAGGATTCAGATTTAAAAAAGTAGCTGTAGTTATTTCGCTGTTAGTTCTTGTTTCTGGCGCGATTGCGCATGGTGGGATCGAGGATCCGTTTACGCAGACGCAAATTTTTCGGAGTAACTTCTAGAAGTTCGTCGTCTTCTAGGAAGTCGATGCATTGTTCTAGGGTTAAAATAGTCGGTGGGGTCAAAATTGTAGTCATGTCGGAGCTGGCGGCGCGAACATTGGTCAAATGTTTTTCCTTAGCAACGTTAATTTCAATGTCGCTCTCGCGAGTGTTTAAGCCGATAATCATGCCTTTATAGACCTGTGTTTGCGGCTCGATAAAAGTAATGCCGCGGCCTTGGGCGATGTCTAATCCATAGGTGACAGCCTTGCCTGTCTCAGCGGCAATTAAAACGCCGTTTCTAAGTCGCGGAATGGTTGTTCCAAGAGGTTCAAAACGTAAAAATAAAGAGTTTGCAACGGCGGTTCCGCGAGACAGAGTCAAGAGCTGATTGCGCAGTCCTAAAAGTCCGCGCGTTGAGATTTCAAATACGAGCCTCGAGGTACCGTCAGACATCGGGGTTTGGGAATGCAATGTACCTTTTCTTTTGATGACCTCGGCGATAACATTGTTGGCGAATTCTGCTTCAACGTCGATAGTTAGCTCCTCGACCGGCTCGCAGGTTTTTCCATCAACTTCCTTGGTAATAACTTCAGGTTTGCCGATTTGCATCTCAAAACCTTCACGACGCAGATTCTCGATAAAGACCGAAAGGTGCAATTCACCACGGCCCGATAGGATATACTCGCCCTGCTCGTTGATGTGGAGCTTAAGCGAAACGTTTGTTTCAAGCTCTTTTTTGATTCGGTCGTGAATCTGTCGGCCGGTTACAAACTGACCTTCCTTGCCCGCAAATGGCGAAGTATTAGCCGAAACGGCCATTGCTAGAGTTGGTTCTTCAATTTGAATACCAGGAAGTGCTTCTGGGGTGGCGCTATCGGCGATTGTTTCGCCGATTCCGGCGTTTTTTACTCCCGTCAAGAAAACGATATCGCCAGTTTGGGCCTCTTTGACCTCAACGCGCTTTAAGCCTGAGCTAACAAAAATCTTGTCGATTTTGGCCTGTTCTTTGATGCCGTCTTCGTTCACAATTGCAACATTCATGCCGGTCTTGGCTGTCCCACGGATAATTTTACCAATAACATATTTACCCTGATAGCTGTCCCAGTCGAGAGCAGAAACAAGCATCTGGAACGCGCCGTCTGGATCCGCTTTTGGCGAAGGAATATATTTTATAATGGCATCAAAAATAGGCGTTAAGTCAGCATCTTCCTCGAAGTTTTGAGGATTTTGCTCCCAAGCTTTTCCTTCCTTGGCAATACAATATAGGGTAGGGAAGTCGAGGTGGGATTCGTGATGAGCCAGATCTAAGAATAAATCGCTTGTTTGTTCGATTACTTGGTTAATTTGAGCGTTTTTCTTGTCAATTTTATTAATAACAACAATAATTTTTAAACCTATCTCAAGCGCCTTTTTTAAAACGAATTTTGTTTGAGGCATCGGTCCTTCTTGCGCGTCAATGACTAAGATTGCCCCGTCTGCCATATTTAAGGTTCGTTCGACTTCTCCGCCAAAATCGGCGTGTCCAGGGGTGTCGATAATGTTAATTTTAGTGCCCTTGTAGTCAACGGCAGTATTTTTGGCCAGAATTGTGATTCCCCTTTCGCGCTCCTGATCGTTTGAGTCCATAATCAAGGTTTGGCTAAACTCGGCTTGGTTTTCACGAAATGTTTTGGACTGCTTTAATAGACCATCAACGAGTGTGGTTTTTCCGTGGTCTACATGAGCAATAATGGCAACATTTCTTATCATGAGATACTCTCGTCCTGAGCCCGTCGAAGGGCAACGTTTCGAATCATATTTGAAATAAATAAAAAGCTCTTTCGAGCTATTTTCTAAAATCCGACCTGTCAATTATAGAGTAAAATTAGCGATTTGGCAAGATGGGAACCGTAGGGGTCGGGCTCGCAGTCTCGGGTGAGATGCAAGTCCGACCCCACGGGGTAGGTCGTGTCCGGACTGGTTTACATGGCCTGCTCTATGGCCTGTCCAAAATCGACAAGCTTGCCTGTCCAGAGAGGCCCGCGATTTGCAGCGTAGATCGCGATCTGGTTCGGGACTTTGCGTCCCTCGATCTCCACCTGAGCACGCATGCCGGAGCGCTGAAGCAGTCGCCTGAGATCGTAGCTACTTCCTGAGTCCATCCAACCGGAAACGCTCTCTTCGGGCTGCCCTTCGGTGGTCCAATGTAGGCGGCACCTGTGCTCGGGGAGCACAAGCCGTAGCTTCCTCTCCTCAATGTACCAATTCCGAAGGTTGCCCTTCTCGTCGTACATCAGCTCCAACTCGTCGTCATATCCACGGTACCGGGTTAGAACGACCGAGATAGTCAATTGCCGATCGTAGTTGTACTCGGCCGTAGACAGATCGATCTTCGCCATGTCAGGGTCCCCATTGGCGCACCCCTGGAGACGAATCCTCATTTGTTCGTTCGTCTCGCCCATGCTCGAGGCGGCCCGAACCTCGACTGTGTAGCTTCCATTCCTGGCCTTCGCAGTGATGTACGGGGTCTTCTCGATCGCTACCGACAGCACCCGAACGGCCATGACGGGGTTTTTGATCCCTTCCACATAGGCCCACGGAGTCGGGTCGCTGTGGATCAGGATGTTGACGATCCCATTGGCCTCGTCAATCACCGCAGTTGCTCTGAGCGGACGCTCTTTAGCTTCGCGCTCGTAGTCCTGCGCCAGTGTGGCGAAAGGGGTGGCCAGAATGGCCAAAACGAGCAGCAGAACGACACAGGTTGTCGAGTTACGGCTATTCATCAGAAATCCCTCCCAAATATTAGCTCAGCGAATGATCGCTGGCCTGATTCCCCAGAAGGGAACCAGTCTCCGCAAAGCTTGCGGAAACAAATAATCATAGCACAATATGGTTCAAAAGTCAAGATTAGGATGTAAGATTTAGTATATAAAAGCCAAAAGGCCCCGCGAAAAGCCGGGACCTGGGCTGCCACCTTTCTTGCGTGGCAGTTGCAGTTTACGCTTTGTGCGTAAACCGTGGGCTCGGCTTTTGGTAGAAGCTGAGCGATCCTATTTGTCGAGCCTAGGGTGGCGTCGGTGCTCGAGCCGTGACGATGTCGACGGCGTGATTTAGCCATTCCCTCGCCTCTTGGTTGTCGCCCTCCATCCGGTGGAGAGTTTCCTGCAGCAACTCCCGAATTTCCTGCTTCTGCTGTTCATCCAGGGGCCACCAGCAGACCATAGTCCAGATCCCCTTGCTCGCCTCTGTTTGGGCGATGAGGCAGCCGTGGTTATGTCGGGTGGCGATCGTCGCTAAGGCGGCAATCGCTCGTACCAAGTTATAGCCCAAAACGTCTGAGCGCAGAACGGGCATGTTGACCAACGCCAGAATGTTGCTGGTCGGGTCGGTCATCTGACTTTCTAGGTCTTGGATGACGCGCTCGATGCACTCCGGTGCTAGCCTGCTAGTCGGAAACAGCAGGCTAAGAGCTGCTCTTAAGAATCGAGCCGAATATCCCAGCATCTCAATCGGTTGGCTGTGGCAGGTTTGCATGTGTTCACTCCCGTGACCGCAGACTGACGAACTTTGCTCTACAAAACTTTAACACAAAAAATTTTTATTCAAAAAAGCAGGCTGTCAAGCCTTTAATCAGGACTGAATCCTTTTTTTTCGTTCTTCTATTGAAATTTCGTCAATTTTCTCCAAAAACGGATCAATTTTTGCAAGTTCCGTTGTTTCTTTAAGTAAAATGTCGATTGCTTTTTGCTCTTGTTTTGTAAATTTTGTCACTGTTTCAGTCAAAAATTGAAACTCTCCCTCGAATCGATCGAGCGCTTTGACTAATTTGGCTTCATTGGTTTTTAAATCTTCAAATTCTTGCCAGAGTTGGTAAATTTCCTCGCCACTAGTGCCGAGCACTTTTCTGATTTTGGCGATTGCTCTTTGCTCCCTAATATCTTTTTCGTCAGCAAGATGCTTATTGTCGATATAGGTTAAAAGCGGAACGTCTTTGGATTCTATCTCAACTAAATCATGCACGACGGCCATCTTTAGAGCCTTGAGCAAATCAATTTTCAGTTTCAATTTAGGGACGATTAAAACCAGCATTAAAGATAATCGCCACGAGTGATCGGCCACAGACTCGTGCATTCCATCGCTCTTGGAGGCATGGCGTAATTCCACCTTAAGTTTCTCGGCGTAATTTATAAAATCGATAATTTTGCGCGCTTCTTTGTCCATAGGCTTGTTATATCAGAAAAACTCTTGGTAACCAAAAGGGGAAGGGCTAAAAACAATAGCCATGAAGGCTATTCTCTGTTTTGGCATTTCGAGGGTGGAACTCGAAATTGAATTCCGTGTGGGCCTTGTCACGCATAAAAATCTGCTTATTTTTTGCGCGACCCTATCTCTGATTGACAGGTATTCTCTGGTAAAGTACCATCTGGTTTAGGTACTGTTGTTTCTTTACAGACCAATACTGCGGAAGGAGGGATTGCGTTGAAGCCGTCCTACTATGAGATACCGGACAATCTGTTCACGGCCTGTCCTGGCTGCAAGCGGATGGTGTATACGAAGCAGCTGACCGCAAACCTCATGGTTTGCAACCACTGCGGACATCATTTCTATCTGCCCGCCACGACAAGGATCAACGTAACCCTGGACGAGGGTTCGTTCGAGGAGTTGTACGCTGGGTTGTCTTCAAACGACCCTCTCGAGTTTCCTCAGTATCAGGACAAGATCGCCCGAGACCGAAAAGCAACTGGTCTAAGCGACGCCTTCGTCGCTGGAACTGGCAAAATCCATGGCTACTGTGTCAACATCGGTGTCTTGGATTTCAGCTTCATGGGTGGTTCCATGGGCTCGGTTGTCGGCGAAAAAGTAGCGCGCCTCATGCAGAAAACTGCCGAGGAAGAGGGATCGCTTGTCATCTTTGCCGCCTCAGGCGGGGCGCGGATGCAGGAGGGTCTCATCTCTCTCATGCAGATGGCCAAAACCTGCGGTGCGCGTGCCGACCTACTAGATGCCGGTCGGCCCTACTACTGTGTTCTGACCAACCCGACGACGGCTGGTGTCTGGGCGAGTTTCGCATCTGTAGCAGACGTTATCCTGGCTGAACCAGGAGCTATGGTGGCTTTCGCGGGCAATCGCGTCAGCCAGCAGACCAAGGTTAGCGAGCAGGAACCAGCCAACTACAAGACGGCTGAGTTCCAACTGGAGAAAGGGATGGTTGACCTTATCGTCGAGCGTTCCAAGCATAGGGAAATCCTAGCCCAGCTCCTGCAATTCTCGCGCACTGGGGGTGAAACCCGATGAGTAGCAATGAAGAGGCGGGTGTTAGGCTAGACGACAAGCTCATCCAAACACCCCGTGGGAAAGAGGTGGTTTTAGCCAGGCACCCCAAAAGGCCTTATACGCTCGACTATGCGGCAAGACTGTTCGAGTCCTATCTCGAGCTGCACGGCGATCGCGTCATCGGCGACTCAAAGGCGATCATCAGTGGAGTCGCCCAGTTCGAGGGATTACCAGTCGCCTTTGCCGGCCACCAAAAAGGGCGGACGACTCAGGAGCGGGTAGCTCGCAACTTCGGAGCATCTCATCCAGAAGGATATCGTAAAGCAGTTAGGATTATGAAGTTTGCTGCGCTGCTTCACAATCCGACGATCTGCTTCATTGACACCCCGGCGGCAGCCTGTGACGTGGCAGCGGAGTCTCGAGGGATTGCCACTGCCATTGCAACAAGCATGGTGGAGATGTTCAGAATACCGTCTCCAATTGTGGCTGTAGTAATCGGCGAAGGTGGCAGCGGCGGGGCAATCGGCCTGAGCGTCGCGGACAGAATCCTGATGCTACAGCACTCGGTCTACTCTGTCATTCCCCCAGAGGGATGTGCCAACATCCTCTGGCGGGATCCAGAGAAAAGAGGTGAGGCGGCAGAGGCTCTCAAGCTCACAGCCCAAGATGCCTTTGAGCAGAACCTCATCGATGAAGTCATTACCGAACCGCGCGGTGGGGCTCACCTTGACTACGATGCTACCGCAGCCAGTGTCGGGGAGGCAATCTTGAGACATCTTGCCGAACTCCGCGAGGTTGACCAGAACGAGCTGGTCACCATCCGGAGAGAGCGGTTTCGCAAGATTGGCTCGTTCAATTCTTGAGCATGATTAGGTTAGTATCCCAGCGTCTGACTAAGCCCCATTGGGGTAGGTCAAATGGTCAGACCTCCATCCAGGGCTCCCTCACGGGAGCCCTTTTTGGTGACAAAACACAGTTTCGGAAGAGTCAACTCTCGGTCAAACGAGTTCCATCCCCACTTGGGCTGGATTAAATTGGGCGAGTTCCACAATTTTTACAGAGTAAATAATTTATAAATTTATTCCGTCCCCGTTCGGGTCGTTACCCAAATTGCCCCTTTCAGCACCAAAAAAGACCATTTGAGGTCTTTTTCGGTGCTTTCCTACTTCTTATACTGTTTTTGCCGAAGGGCAGAAGTTCCAACTTCTATATGGAGGGCCGTGTAACTGTTGATTCAGCCACGCATAATTTTCTGCCGAAAACTTGCGCGACCCCCCCCTCGCGCCGACCCAACGGGTCCCCTTCGGGGTCGCGCTCTGGCTTTCGAATCCCACAGGTAGTTACTCCAAAAACAAAAAACCTCCACCTGTTGGGTGAAGATTTTTTGTCTGGAGGGCCGTGTGGGATTCGAACCCACGACCAATTGCTTAAAAGGCAACTGCTCTACCGCTGAGCTAACGGCCCAATTTAGTTTGACTGGAGTAATAATAGCAAAATAACCTAATATTTTCAACCCAGTCAGACGAAATACTCATTTTTTGATGTTATAGTTGATTTTATATATATTTGCTATAATAGTTTTGTATTAAGGAGGGGTTATTCAAGTTTCGCCTACAGTTCCAACTTGGGATTTGTTTTTAGCAATATTTTTAGCCATTACCGTTTTGTACGGATTCATGATGCAACGGGAGAAAATAATGGCGGCTTTGTTGTCCTGCTATATGGGCTTGGTTATTGTGTCGATAGCTTCTGGGCCAATTATGGCCTTTTTTGCTGGGCAAAAAACGGTTGCTAACACCTGGATACAAGCAGACGCCTCGCCTGCGACGGTTAAAATTATTCTGTTTTTGGTTGTAGTTGGCCTAGTCGCGGCCAAGGCTGATATTGCTGTCGGACGTGATAATTCAATGATGGCGCCCCTTGAGATACTCGCCTATTCATTTATTACTGGCGTCTTGATCGCAGGAACTGTCTTTTCATATTTGCCCCTTGAAACGCAAACGGCTGTCATAGGCCAAACAAAAATAGTCCATTTCCTGAAGGACTATTACACTATTTGGCTTGTTGCCCCAATTGTACTAATTGTTTTTGTAAGTTCGCGTCGCAGGAGTTAGCCCTGCCACCACTTTTTCTTTTTTTGATCCACTTCTCGTAATTTTTCCCAGAGCTCTCTTTGCTCGGCTGATAATTTGCCGGGCATTCTAACCTTAACGGTTAAGATCAAATCGCCCCGTTGACCGTTTCTAGTACGATTACCTTTACCGGGTACTCTAAACTGTGTACCGTTTTGAACACCAGAAGGAATTTCGATTGATAACTTTTCCCCGCCAAAAGATACTTCCAGCTTATCTCCTAGAACTGCTTGAGCAGGGCTAATCTCAATTTCAGCCTGCACAGACGAAAAAGCTTGAGAAAAGAAATCGCCGAAGATATCGCCAAGGCCCCCGCCAAAGCTAAAGTCATTGAAGTCAAAGCCCTGGCCTCCCTGAAATCCGCCTTGCTGCCCGCCTCCGCCATAGGCGGATCCGCCTCTGGCGGAAAAATCAGTTCCGGCTTTTCCGAATTGATCGTAACCAGCACGTTTCTGTGGGTCAGATAAGACCTGGTAGGCTTCGTTGATTTCCTTGAACTTATCATGATCTCCACCTTGGTCGGGGTGGTGCTTCATGGCGAGCTTTCTATAAGCACGTTTAATCTCGTCGGCCGAGGCCGACTTGGAAATCCCTAAAATATCGTAATAATCCGATGCCATAAAAGTTATTTTCTAAAATGTACAGAAAAATTATACCTCTTAAACAGGGGTGTGTAAAGGAGACTTGACTAAACTTATAGGGCGGAACCTTGCGAAGTGCTTGTCGACGTTGTTGTCGAAATTGGTATTTGCTGCGCTAGCAGAGCTTGACCTGTTTTTCCCCAGATGACCACGTTCCAGGCTGAGTCTTTTAGCGAAATAACTGTTTTAGCTACATCTTCGGCGGTTGGCAACGTTGCTCCAGAGTTTTGCAGGGTTGTTAAAGCGCTCACATAGCTTGGTGGCGTAGCTGCGGGGGTTTGCATGCAAATTATATCGTCGCTGTAGTCTTTTCGTGCCGCCAAAACCCTTTTTTTACTAATCGTCGAATATGGATCGATGATTACAGTCCAATAATAATCTTTAATTCCCGAGATATCGGCGGTAAAAAAGAAGGATTGCTTGGAGTTTGAAGATGTCGATGGCATATACTCTATTTGCGCAGCGCAAAATTTAGCCTTATTTTGCAGTGAGGCATTGGCGGTTTGTAAGGCCTCGGTATAGTTCTGGGAAAATGTCTGTTCGAGCGCGGTAGTATCCGTTGCTGTGGCTTGGTTCGTATTTGTTGTTGGCGCAGTAGCAGCGGTATCAGTCGAGCTTGTATCTGAAACGGTTTGAACACTTTGTACAGCATCAGGAACAGTTGCGACCGTAGGCGTGGTTGAGCTCGCTGTTTTCTTAGTACACCCAGAAAATAATAAAACTACAATTACAAGCAGAATTGGAAAGCCTAACTTTTTCACTTTTCCCTCCGTATATATTTTAGCACAATCAACGCAAAAAGCCCCGCGTGCTGCCTTAATTGCGGCAAAGGCAGCAGCGCGGGGCTTTTTTAGATCTTATTCTTTCTTATCTTCTTCTTTTTCTTCTTTTTTATCCTCGGACTTCTCGTCCTTGGCCTCTTCTTCTGAGTCTTCGCCCTTTTCTTCTTTCTTTGGCTCCTCGGGCTTGGCCCCAACGGGGCCCCCTTCGGGGGCGGCTGCGTAGAGCTCCTGACCGACTTTCTGAATGACTTCGGAGAGTTCGTCGGAAGCTTTCTTTATCTTGTCCGCGTCATCAGTTTTTAGAGCATCTTTAGCTGCATCAATTTTTTCCTGAACCGGCTTTTTGGTTTCGTCTTTTACCTTATCGCCAGCCTCGCGCAGCGCTTTTTCGGAGGAATAGATTAAGGTTTCAAGACCGTTTTTAGTCTCAATTGCCTCGCGCTTCTTCTTATCTTCTTCAGCGTGCGCTTCGGCATCTTTTTGCATCTTTTCTACTTCTTCTTTTGAGAGTCCGCTTGAAGCGGTAATGGTAATTTTCTGCTCTTTACCGGTGGCTTTGTCCTGCGCTTTGACGTTTAGGATACCATTGGCGTCGATGTCAAAAGTAACCTCGACTTGTGGCACGCCTCTTGGGGCTGGTGGAATGCCGTCGAGAACGAATCGTCCCAATGTTCGGTTATCGGCAGCCATTTCGCGCTCTCCCTGCAGAACATGGATCTCAACCTGTGGTTGATTATCAGCGGCGGTTGAGAAGACCTGTGATTTCGAGGTTGGGATGGTGCTGTTTCTCTCGATTAAACGAGTCATTACCGATCCAAGAGTTTCAATTCCGAATGATAGTGGGGTGACGTCTAGCAGTAGTAAGTCTTTGACTTCGCCGCCAAGAACACCAGCCTGGATGGCGGCGCCTAAGGCAACTGCTTCGTCAGGGTCCACTCCCTTAGAAGGCTCTTTCTCAAAAATTTCTTTAACCTTCTCGTGAACCGCTGGCATTCTGGTCATTCCTCCGACGAGGATCACCTCTTTGATGTCTTTTGGTTCAACTCCGGCGTCTTTCATTGCGGCTTTACATGGTTTCTCGGTTGCTTTTATCAAGTCCTCAACTAGCGAGAGCATTTTTGGTCGCGTTAGAGACATGACTAAGTGTTTTGGTCCGGCCGAGTCAGCTGTAATAAACGGTAAGTTAATTTCCGTTTCTTGCTTGCTTGACAGCTCAATCTTTGCTTTTTCGGCCGCTTCCTTGATTCTTTGCAAAGCTGAATTGTCATTGGAAATGTCAATGCCTTGGTCTTTCTTGAATTCGGCTACCAAGTAATCCATAATTGCTTGGTCGAAGTCGTCACCTCCAAGATGTGTGTCTCCATTGGTCGCTTTTACCTCGAAAACTCCATCGCCGATTTCTAATATCGTGACGTCAAATGTTCCGCCTCCAAGATCGAAGACGGCAACTTTTCCTTCTTTTTTCTTGTCTAAGCCATAGGCAAGGGCGGCGGCGGTTGGTTCGTTAATAATTCTTTTAACATCAAAGCCAGCAATCTTTCCCGCATCTTTTGTGGCCTGGCGCTGGCTGTCATTAAAGTAAGCCGGCACTGTAATAACGGCTTCGGTAATGGTTTCTCCTAGATAATCTTCAGCGTCCTTTTTAATTTTTTGCAGAGTAAAGGCACTGATTTCTTGTGGAGTATAGGATTTTTCACCCATTTTGACTTCCACTGAATCACTGCGGCCCTCTTTAATCTCAAAAGGCATCAACTTCTTATCGCGCTGAACTTCCTTGTCATCAAAGCGTCGGCCAATTAACCTTTTGACCGAGAAAACAGTATTCTCTGGATTAGTGACACCCTGGCGTTTAGCCAGCTGACCGACTAATCTTTCGTTGCTTTTTGTCATTGCCACGATCGAGGGGACAAGATTACCGCCCTCAGCTGTTGGGATGACTTTCGGTTTTCCACCCTCGATGACAGCTCCAGCGGAGTTTGTTGTACCGAGGTCAATGCCGATTATTTTACCCATATTGCTCCTTTTTCGATTATTTTTTTATAATTATTTTTATCAAACTACATAGAAATTGTAAAGTATGCTTTACATTATGTCAAGAGCCCAGCACACAAAATAACGAGGTAGAACAGCCAATCCCTAACTTTTAGTCTTACTTAGTACCTATCTAGCTCTAATGTCGAAGCACCTGTTTTTAGAGAAATTTCAATTTTTTTAGCACTTTGGTCATATCCGTCGGTCGTGAACACTTTGTCTGATTTATTAAGCCCCTGCCTTTCGAAGTTGTTTGAGCTAAGGCCTGAATCATTTGTGATTTTAACAGCTACATTTTTTGGTACTCGAAGTTTTATGGTTGAAGCTCCCGCTGAAACAGTGGCTGTTTGCAGGTCGATTTTGTCGCCAAATCTTATGTCGTAAGTCGAGGCACCGCTTTTGACATCGAGTTTCTGCATCATGATGTTAGTCAGGTCAAGAGTGGCGCTAATCGCTCCTGTCTGCAGGCTTAAAGCTAGCGGAAGCTTATCGGTCAAATGAACCTGCCAATCGTTTATTCCCCTAAAGCTCAAAAAACGAAATTGATTAGCGGTTATTTGAACGCTCTGTTTGTCTGTGGCTGTGCTCTGACTAAGAGAAGCCGTAGTGACGTTTGATTTAATATTTGCCTCAAGCAATTTGGTGGTAACGCCGTCTAATTTTAGTTCGGCTGCTCCTGTTATGATGTTAACCTCTGCACTTTTTGCGTCAGGGTCAATTTCGGTTATTAGATCTTGATTTGAAGCATTTTCATTGCCGATATTTTTGCCAACCCTGTCATCAATTACCTGCGGTCTAAAGATTAACAGAAGGAAACTGCCGATCACAGCTAATATAAGCAAGATATTAATTATAATCGAAGCCCATTTAGACAAAGCATTCGACAGAATCGACAAGCCGATGATTACCAGAATGATTGGCCATAGTCGCCAAACATTAGCAAAAATCGAAGCCTCCACTATATTGAAGTTAACCAAAAGAAACCCGAGGCCGATCAAGACTACGATCAGTCCCCATATAAATTTTCCTAGATTCATATTACCTCCGGTCGGTCGAACCGATTAAGATCGAAAGACCAATAATGATAAGAATGATTGGCCAAAGTCTGACGATATCCCAGAATGGGAAGAAGTTTTGAATTAGAAAAAATAGTCCTAGCCCGAGCAGAATTAAACCGCCGGTTAGTTTACCCTTATTGCCCTGCCACTTTTCGTCGTCTTTGACTTGTTCTTTTATTTCTTGTGCCATTTTATTTGCTCCAGTTTTAATTCTTTCTTCAAATGTTTTATTATCTTCCAGGGACGTTTCAGAGTCTTCGGGAACGGCTATCCACAATATAATGTAGATTAATATCCCACTACCACCAAAAACCACCAAGAGAATGAAAATTAGCCTGAGAATTAACGGATCAATCTCGAAATACTCGCCCAGCCCGCCACAAACACCGGCTATCCACCGGTTTGAAGCGCTCCTAAGAAGCTGCTTCTGCTTTGCTTTTTGCGCCATGCTATTTTGCCACAATTACTCTTGCGGCCCTTATTAATTTTTCATTTAGAATATAGCCGTGCGACTCTACCTTAACAATGTTGTGCGCTCCAATTTTACTGTCCTCAACCATGGCAACGGCTTCGTGAAAGGCAGGGTTAAAGGCTTCGCCAACCTTTGGTGACACCCTTGTGATTCCAAGTTCGCTAATCGTTTGCTCGATTTGTTTAGCGATATGTAAAATGCCAACTTCCCACTCATTTGGTTTTTCTGGTGCATGGGCAGAGGCTAGCGATAGATTGTCTAAAACCGGTAATATCTGCGAAAAGACTTCTACCTTTGCCAAGTCGGTCCAATTCGCCTTATCCTGTTCGTACCGACGTTTATAATTTTCAAAATCAGCTTGCGTTCTTTGCCAGCCCGATCTTAAATCATCAATGATTTTTTTATCGTGTTTCTTTTCCATATTCAGCTTTTATTGTCGAGATTATTAATTATCGCAAAACACTAGGTAAGTCAAGGTCTAAGACGACTTTATCAAACTCATTTTCTTGGTCAATAACAAGGTCAATAACATTGCCTGACGGAGTAAATATTCCCTTGTCGCTGGTGACGCGATAGCTGTATTTACCAGCAGGGATCTGCCTTATGAACCAATCAAGTGAATTTTGGCCTTCGGTTAAGTCAAAGGAGTGTTCTTTGTAATAATGTTTTTCTCCGTCAATAGGAGTAAAGTCGGCTGTTACTTTAATGCTCTGGGCTTCTGGCGAGTATATCTCGAGTCGCACTTTTGCGGTCGCAAAACCAGGCAAAACCGTATCTGCTTGAATTTGGTAAAAACTGGTAACGCCCACGCCGACAACGCCAAGGGCTAATAATCCTGCGATGGCAATGTTAATTATTGGACGGGAATTTTTCATCATGTAATATTATACCATAGCGAATGTCAGAAATTAGAAAAAATGCAAGGTTTTTGGCAGGGAAATTCATAAACTTTACAGTCTATCCCGCTTTTTACGTTATCATTTTTTTAGTTTTTCTGTCTTTAGCTCTAATTTATAATTTAAGCAGTCAGTGGATTATTATTATTGTTGCCCTACTCTCGTGCGTTGCTTTAGTTCTATTTTTGGTTAAAAAATATCGGGTCGGTGGGATTATTGTTCTCTCGATGCTTGCACTCATTTTTGCCTTCATAACTGGTTTAGCGCGAAATGACTTACTGCCCGGTTGCAGTCAAGTTACCATAGTCTCCAAACCCTACGAAACGGGCGGGCGGTATGAATTTCTGGTCAAAGGTCAAAACGGTCAAAGAGCCGTATTGCAAACCGACCAAGGCAAACTCCTCTTTGGCGATAAAATCGAGATCTGTTTTGAGTCGGCGCAGCTATCCGTTTTATCAAAAAGTAAGCAATTATTTTATCTCGCGCGATATAAAACGCCGATTTTGATTACGAATGCCCGCCCGACGCTGGTTCAAAGCGGCTCTGGAATGCTTAGAATCATTTATTTTTTCAACGATTATCTCGGGGCAAGACTCTCTCAATTATTCCATGGCGAAAGTGCCACCCTGAGTCGAGGGCTAATTTTAGGTGGAAGCGGGGGATTTAGCCAGAGCTTTAAAGCGAACCTGCAAAATAGCGGCACTTCGCACTTGGTCGCGGTCAGTGGCTACAACGTTTCGATCATTACAATTATGCTGTTTGGGTTTCTGCGCGCCGTCTGCTCACGCAGACTGGCGATAGCATCGACCATCGTAACAATTTTATTGTTTTGTCTTTTGACAGGCGGAACAGCCTCGGTTGTACGGGCTTCAATTATGGGACTGCTTTTTGTACTGGCCAAGGTTTTTGGCCGTCGCACCGCCACCCTAAACGCGCTATTTGTGGCGGCATTTGTGATGGCGCTTTTGAATCCATATATTATTTTCGATGTTGGCTTTCAACTCTCTTTTGCTGCGACCTTGGGTCTAATAATGGGCTCTGGAATTTTCTCTTTCTCGATGTTAAAGAAATCGCGACCATTTCTTTTTTCTCTTGTGGAAATCCTGCTTGCCACTACCTTGGCCCAGCTTTTCACCCTACCGATTCTTCTTGGTGTTTTTGGCAAGGCATCACTTGTTGCGCCAATAGCTAACATTCTAATTCTGCCCTTTATTCCTCTAGCCATGGCACTGGTGGCTTTAACGATCGTCTTTAGTTTTGTTCCCTACCTTTCAGTCTTAGTCGCAGAGCTGACAAGTATACTTCTCAAATATATTATCTATATAATAAATTACTTTGGTGCCCTACCATTTGCCAAAATTGAAAATATTAATCTTAATACAATAGCCTTCGTCGTTTATTATGCCGTTTTACTGTCGATATTTGTTATTGTGAACTTATATCGTAAAAAACAATATGAACAGACGGCTCGATAGGTATTTTTATATTCTGGTGGTTGTCGGCATTTTAATTGCAATCCTTATTTGGAATAGTGTTTACCGCCAAGCCGGGGCACAGGTTGCAGATAACCAGTGTCGGATTTCCTTTTTAAATGTTGGCCAAGCGGACGCTGCGCTGATCAGTTTACCAAACAGCATTCAGATTCTAATCGACGGTGGTCGTGACGTCAGTGCGGTATCAGAGATTGAAAAACAAATGCCCTCGTTTGACCGCAAAATCGAATATGTTGTCGCTACCCACCCAGATTCAGACCATATCGGAGGTCTACCGAGTGTTCTTGAAAGTTATGAAATTGGCGAGTTTATTCAGAGTGAAAAAAAGGCCGATTCAAAGGTTTTTGCCAAACTGCAAGAATTAATTGTGCAAAAAAATATTCCGATCCATATTGCCCAAAAAGACGAAACCATAAATTTTAGTGCAGGGGCTTTTGCCAAAGTACTGTCGCCAGACGAAAAACAAATAGACTCATTATCCTCAAACGATAGTTCGATTGTTTTGCGTTTTGGCTGTGGTTCATCTTATGTAATCTTAACTGGGGATGCCCAAATTGAGGCGCAAGATAGAATTGCCAACGATAATCCGTCAGAGAATTTATCTGCTCAGATTTTTAAAATCGCTCATCATGGTGCCCAAAATTCTTTTAGCGAAAATTTGATTAATAAGGTAAAGCCTGAATTTGCAGTTATTTCGGTCGGTAAAAACAGCTACGGGCACCCGGCGTCATTTGTTTTAAGTGAATTACAAAAATTAAATATAAAATTTTTTAGAACTGACCAAAACGGGACGGTTAATTTTGTCTCGAATTCCTTGGTCTGGCAGAAGCAGTGAGCAGAACCCTCCTTCGCTTTTCTTTGGTAAAATCTCTCAAAAGCTTCGGAAGGGTTGTCCTTTATTTCTGATTGTGGGACAAAAAAACACCCTTTTGGGGTGGTTGGACCTCCCACCGCCGACTGAAGTCGGTTGTCACTTTAGCTCATTGGGGTAGGATGGCTAAAGCTAGGTGGAAGGCCCAAAGGGTGCCGAGAGCTACTCGGCGAGGACGAGGCTTTGCGCCGTGCCGTAGCAGGCGTTGGAGGTCCCGTTTCCGTTGTAGAAGTCGCGGTCCGCGTCGTCGCGGCCTGCTCTCGCGGCCATGTTCTCCTGGCGGGAGCGCTCATCACGCTCGAGCCTGGAAGTGCGGCTCTGGTACGCCTCGGCGTAAGCCGTGGCGTTGGGGTTGTACCGGGGCTGGTAGCGGGGTTGCTGGTACTGAGGCTGGTAGCCCCAGTCGTTGTACCCGCCACACGGCGGCGGTGCCGACCAGGTGTTGTACCCACCGCATACAGCGGGGGGAACGATGATGATTCTCACCTGGACGTCATCGAACCATCCGGCCGAGGCCGGAACAGCCAGGGCGGTTAGTGCCGCCAGGATGGCGGCGAGAAACAGAATTCTCGTGAAGCGCATTTTACTGCGCCTCCTTTCTGACCGAAGATTTCAGTCCCCCTAAAGGAAACCGTACGTCGCCAGGCTAAACCTGACCCGTTATCATACACCTTCTTGGTTCAAATGTCAACCAGGCAGTAGAAAACTGACAGCCTTGCGGCTATTTGGACTTCACGAAACTTCGTTGGAGCTTTCCGTTAAGGCTGAAAAAGATAATTTTATTTTGACTAAAAATAAGTCAGTTTAATTAAACTTTTATGGCATAGGTTTGCGTTCCACCCGCAAACCGCACTGACCTGGTCAATGTTTAAAAGCTTAATTTCTTGCTAATCAGCCTGTGGTTGGCTATAATCAAGTCCGAATTTAATCTAAAAAAATGCGGAGAAATTATGTCTGGACACAGCAAGTGGGCAATCCCAGCACGAAAGCTTCCTGCAAAAGGGACTGCGTCCTCTACTTGCAGGAGCGCTTCATGCGGGATTTTCCAGCGAATAGTTTTACTTTCTATAAAATTAATTGGCGCTTAAGGCGAGGTGCACAATGTCGGGTCATTCTAAATGGGCAACAACTAAACATCAAAAAGCGGCTACGGACGCAAAACGTAGCAACTTATTTACTAAACTTTCAAATAATATTTCTGTGGCAGCTCGTTCTGGTGGTGATGTAACGATGAATTTTCAGCTTCGCATTGTTGTCGATAAAGCAAAAGCGGCCAATATGCCAAAAGACCGAATCGACAAGGCGATTAAACGCGGTACGGGAGAGCTCGGAGGGGCCAGAGCCGAAGAGGTAATGTATGAAATTTACGGACCGCATTCAACAGCGGTTATTGTCGAAGCTTTTACCGACAACAAAAATCGCACAGCAGGGGAAATAAAGGCAGTTTTAAACAAGCTCTCAGGTAAATTGGCCGGTAGCGGAGCCGTTGCCTATCTTTTTGAAAGAAAAGGTGAGCTAAAAGCCGTTGGCGGTGATGAAGTGGAGATGGCCATTATTGATTCGGGTGCGGATGACTATCAGAAACTAGATGACGGTTTCTTGGTTTACGCTAAACCAGAAGAGCTCAAGATCGTGCTTGATAATTTAAAAAATGCTGGGGTGCAGATCGAGTCATCAAGTTTGGTTTGGGAGCCTAAAGCAACCGTTGAGGTAGCAGATAGCGACAGCGCAAAAGTTATTAATTTTTTGGAGAAGCTAGACGAGCTAGATGACGTTACGAGTGTAAGCTCTAATCTTGGCTAGAAGGACTGTTGGTTCTAAAGGAGGGTTTTGCCAGAAAATAGAATTGGCGTAAAGATTGACCGAACAATCTTAGGTATCGATCCTGGTACTGGCCGTCTTGGTTGGGCGATTTTGCGCTCTAAGCCGGGCGTTGCCACGGTTTTAGTGGATTGTGGGTGTATCGAGACTAAGGCCAATACTCCGCTTGCTGACCGGCTAGAAAATATCTATAAGCAGATCAGCGCAATTATAAAGAAGCATCAGCCAAAAGAGATGGCGGTTGAAGAATTATTTTTTGTCAAAAACATTAAAACAGGGATATCGGTAGCACACGCACGCGGCGTGATTTTACTGATGGCCAAACAGAATGGTTTAGAGATTTTTGACTATAAGCCTAATGAAATCAAGCTGGCGATTTGCGGACATGGCCACGCCGACAAGTCGCAAATTGCTAAAATGCTGAAATTGCACATAAAAGGCTGTATTATTAAACAAGACGATGCTGCCGACGCGGTAGCAGTCGCTTTGACGCATTTACAAACAAATAGAAGACGGTAGAAAAACCTAGGAGGAGATTTGCCACAACTAAGACAAAACATTATTACCGGAGAATGGGTGGTTTTTGCTCCGGAACGCGCTAAGCGTCCGAGTGATTATATTTCCAGCACCAGGGAAAAGAAGCAGAAGAGCGAAGACTGTCCTTTCTGTATCGATTCTAAAAAAAATGAATACGAGACTCGTTTTAAAAATTGTGACAAAAGTAACACTTACGTATTGCCGAATAAATTTCCAGCATTTGTAGAGGACCCAGATGCCTGTACCATTAAGCCCTATAAAGTCGAAGAGGGTTTTTATAAATTGAAAATGTCCTTAGGAGGCCATGACGTTGTCGTGGTAAAGGACCATGAACAGTCTTTGCCGAAATTCACCCCCGAAATTTGGCGCGATATTTTCGAAACATTCAAAGACCGCTACAAGTACTTTGAGTCTCTTTGTAACGTGGAATATGTAATGCCGATATATAATCATGGACCGGAGGCGGCGGCATCAATTGAACATCCACACGCACAGATTTTTGCTTCTTCGATTGTTCCAAACATAATTCACAGGGAACTTTCTCATACGGCGACCTATTTTAGCGAGAACAAATCATGCCCGTTTTGCGACTTAGCAGCGCATGAAGTCGATCAAAACACCCGTCTATTATTTCAAAACGATGATTTCGTTGCTTTCACTTTTTATGCCGCGCGGTTTCCGTTTGAAATTTGGATTATGCCAAAACGTCATGAGTCTCATTTTGCAGACATTAAGGACGAAGAGCTCGGTAATCTTATTAAAATATGCCGCCAGGTTTTCAATAGGCTCGACGTCGTTTTAAACGATCCCCCCCTTAACTTCTTTGTGCATTCTAGCCCTTGCGATGAGGCCGAAAAAAACCTAGACTACTACCACTGGCATCTTGAAGTGGCTCCAAGGCTTTCAAATTACGGAGGGTTCGAGATGGGTTCAGGGGTTATCATCGATATAATTAATCCTGAATCGGCAGCTGATTATTTACGTTTGGGCCAGGAAAAGAAAACAAAAGAAGCGACGAGCTTGAAATAATCCCAAAATAGATTAGATTAATGACATGAAAATTATCCAAGTTTGTCAAAGGTTTTATTACGGAGGCGGCCAAGAACGTCACGTTCTTAATATCTCAAAAGAATTCGTTAAACATGGCCACGAGGTTACGATTGTAACTAGCGAAATTGGAATATCCGAGGAGTTCAAGAAAAGCTTGAAGCTTTATGGGGTAAAGGTCAAAAAGCTAGAAGCTTACGCCCTTGATGAACCGGCCAACCAAGTAATTTTTCCTGGGCTACTTTCATATCTTATGAAGAAGGACTTTGACGTAATTCACGCTCATGGGGCACTTTGTCAGTCATCACAGTTGGCGCTAGTGGCGGCTAAATATAAAGAAAAGCCGTTTGTTTTTACTCCGCATTATCACCCGTGGAATGTTTTTGACAATATCAAGACTAAGAGAGTCAGGAAGTATTTTGAACGGATGATCACAGTTCCAGTCATTGTTAATTCTTCGGCAACCATCTCTGTTTCCGATTACGAAAAAAAATTACTTCCTGAAAAATATCCAGAGATAAGGCCTGATAAGCTAAAAATTATTCCAAACGGCGTGGATATTGAATTTATTAAAAACACCTCGTCTAGGCAGGACGTGAGGAAAAAATATAAGATCCCGGAGAACCAACGATATGTTCTTTTCTTTGGATCGACAACCGATCTGAGAAAAGGCATAGATCGTGCAATTAATTCTTTTGCAATTGTGGCCAAAAAAGTTCCCCAAGCACACCTGATAATACTGGGCGCTAATACCGATAAATCGGTGGCAATAAAAAATATGATTGAGTCACTCGGACTTAGCGGAAGAGTAACGCCTTGTGGTTATGTTCCGGACAGAGAGAAGGTTGCCTTTTTACGAATGGCACACGTCTTGGTTTCACCTACAATCTACGAAGCATTTGGAATTGTCTTGGCTGAAGCGATGTATTCAAAAGTTCCGGTTGTCTCTACTAACTGCGGAGGGGTCCCTTACGTCCTGCAGCACGGAATCCACGGTTATCTAGTTGGTAGCTATGAAAGCACAAATGCCTTCGCCAAATACACCATCAGGCTTTTAAACGACGAGAAACTCAGAATGAAGATGGGCGAGGAAGGACATAAACGCGTGATGAAGGAATTTCAGTGGCCAGACATTGCCCGTAATATTCTGAAATTATATAAGTCTTTGGGACAGTAGAATGGCAAAAATTCTATTAATAGCTCCTTTTTACTCGGATCCACAAGTTTCGGGAGGGTCAATTAGAGTTAAGAATATTCTCAAGCAAATTAGTATCAATAACGATGTTCACTGTATATATTTTCGCGATCAACTCGACGAAACAGCCAAAGCCAAAGAATTTTCCAAAGATGGAATAAAGTATAGTTTTTGGCCAAATCGTGTCAATCTGAGTAAGATGCCATTTTTCAAAAAATTTGGTGTTGAGGTTAGGGCGGTTTTGGCACGCAAAAGCCTCAAGGGCCCTGTTCAGTATCCGCTTGCTCCAGTTAAAGACAAACTACGTAAACTGGTAAAAGAAGGGGATTATGATTTTGCCATTATTGAATTTACTTGGCTGAGCGAGTTTGTTAAGTTTTTAAAAGATGAGTTTCCTGATTTACAATTAATAGTAGATTCTCATAATGTTGAATTTTATTACGATCGTCAGGAGGTTAAAAACCTTCCCGTTCTAAAAAGGTCATTTGCTAAAATATTTGCCGGTTTTCTATCTGTCGAGGAAAAAAGCTCGATAAAGCTTTCCGACCAGACGTTTTGCGTTTCAAAAACTGACCTCGACCTTTATCACGAGCTGATTGATATTGATTTGGAGAAGATGCAGGTGGCTCCAAATGGGGTTGACGTAGCTTCCTATGAGGAAGTTTCAGAGCACAAAGACATAAAAAATTTCGACCTGATATTCGTCGGCTGGATGAGATATCCGCCAAACATCAGGTCGGCAAAATTTATTATTGAAAAAATTCTGCCCGAGTTACCAGAGCAAACGACTTTAGCAATTGTCGGTGGCGACCCACCAGAGGAAATCAAAGATCTGGCAAGCGAGAGGATATTTGTGTCGGGCACTGTCGATGATGTTAAGCCTTACCTTCAAAAAGCAAAAGTGTTTGTTGCTCCAATCTTTGAGGGTAGCGGAACAAGACTGAAAATTCTTGAAGCTTTCGCTGCGGGGAAGCCAGTTGTCTGCTCAGCTAAAGCCGCAGAAGGTATTGATTTCACAGACGAAGAAGATATTTTTATCGCAAAAAACGCTAGTGAGTATAGTGCTAAGATTACCAAATTACTAAAAGACGATGATCTCTATAGTAGAGCTTCAAAAGCCGGAAAAGAATTGGCCAAACAAAAATATGATTGGGTAGTTGCGTTAAAGCCGATTGCGGAATTTATAAATACGCCCAAATGAGAACTGAAAGCGATCCGTCGTTTGACCCCCAAGAATCTCCGGAGGCAGTTGTGCCTCGAACCGAGGATCTCAAGATAACGCCTTTGAAACCTTTCGATGCAACCCCAGAGGAGGAGCCCTTGCCGGCAGAGTCCGTCATGCCCAAACTGAAGGAGATGATTCAAAGAGGTGACAAGGTCGCTATCGTGACAGACCTAGATGGAACAGTTTTGCTTGGTCATATCGACCCAATGTCAGTAAAAATGGATGAAGTCGCTCAAAATTCTTTGGTCAGGCTGCATAATTCAGGTGTTACCGTAATCGCTGCAACCGGTAGGGCTGGAGCAGAAGCAGCGAAACTGATGAAAGTGCCAGGAGCATATATTATCGGAACTGGAGGCTGGGAATTATTTGAAACAGATCAAGATGACTCAACCAAGGGCCGTAGTATTATTGATGAGCGGTTGGTGGCAAATCACGAAGATATCACTTTCCTTTTAGCTTCCGTTCGTCAGGATTTTCAGGCTTTTATCCATGCACAAGATTCTCAATCAGGCGACGCTCTCACTTTTCCAGTAAAGACTCAATATGGGCAAATGACGTTTGAGAAAAAAGGCGTCAACGATGATTTCCCTGAAGGTATTGGTCATGGTTACAATTTTGCTCGGATTGAAAATTTAGAAACGAGAGAACGTTTGGCGCAACTCATTAAAAAATTATACGATTATTATTTCCCGGAATCCCTGAAGCCTTTTTACGAAATAGATATTTCAGCTAATAATCAAAATGTGGCAGTGGAAATTCGGCCATTACATCAGAAAGGAAAGGCTCGTAGCCTTATTCAGATATTACGAAAGAAAACCGACACCAATCCTTTTACTGGAGAAAATAAAAGAAGTGGGCTGTACGGTGATATACCAGATGGCTTTGACACGCTTTTATTTTTTGGCGATACGGACGGGGATAGCGCAGCTAGCCGAGCAGCACACCTCGTTGCCTCATTTACTAAAATTGAAGCGACCGGTGTTGCTGTATTGCGACCAGAGGAGAAAATGAGAAACCAGGAAAGGCTAGCTAGATATTCGGATGTTGGAGTGAGTTCAATCAGGGAAAATGGAGAATTGTTAAGCGCCCTAGCCGATGTTGCCGAAGAAAAATTTCAGCACAACCCATCGGGCGAAAGTCCCAGATGAAATTTCCAGAATCGCTGACTTTGCGAGCATAATATATCTAGCAAAAGCCTGTAAAGCCTTGTAGTATAAAAAAAAGACTGAATATAAAATAGTAAAAACGAGAGGTCAAATGAAGATTGCTTTAGTTGGAACGATCGAGACTCCTATCAACCGTGACAGTATTGCCGGAACTGAGGTGTGGACATATAACTTTGCTGAAAATTTGATCAAGAGGGGTCACCAAGTTACGTTGTTTGCTTCGACGGGGAGTAAGTTTTCAGGCGATCTTGTAGCGGTTAACGACAGGGAAGACGTTATTGACCCAGAAACTGGAAGTTTCCAAAAGAAGAGACTTGATACTTTTTGCGTCAACGAAATGATTCAAGTTGCAAAAAGGATTGAAGAATTTGACATCGTCCATTTGAGTGTATTTCGTTTTTATTTATACCTTCCAATTGTAAAACTGATTCAAAAGCCTGTTGTAATTACCGTCCATGGTTCGCCCTTTGATGCGAAAGACGCGAAGATCATTGACGCGAAATTTGGCGAACCCTCCTATGCTCTCATTTCAAAGAATTGCGGAACAGTATGGCCTGATTCTTCAAGGAAAAATATTATCTATAATGGAATAGAGGCAGAAAATTTTCCTTTTTGCGATACAAAAGAAGACTATTATTTTTGGATGGGAAGACTAGTTCCCGACAAGGGTGTGGATGACGCAATCGCGTTTGCTGTGAAAACAGGATCAAAACTTCTCATTGCCGGACCTCTTGGGGAAAATCAGTATTTTGAGGAAAAGGTAAAACCGTTCTTAAACGACAAGATCAAGTATCTTGGGGAGCTCAACCTCGAAGAGAAAGTTGGCTACTATCAACACGCTAAAGCATTTTTAATGCCAATTAAATGGGAAGAGCCCTTTGGTCTGGTTGTTGTCGAATCTATGTGCTGTGGAACTCCGGTGATTGCATACGACAGGGGGGCGATGCGTGAAATAATTGATGACGGCGTAAATGGTTTTATTGTTAAGCCCAACGATGTCGAGGGGCTTATTGATGCATCAAAACGTCTTGATCGAATTGACCTGAAAAAATGTCGGGAAAAAGTCGAAGATTATTTTACAATCGAAAAGATGGTTGATGACTACGAGAAGGTCTACCGAGGATTAGTCGGTCCAGATAATTCCTCGAAATAGCACTAGGTAGTTTCTGATTCCTTTCAAAAGGGCTGTATTTTTGCTAGTATGTAGGAACTAAATACAGATAAATTTAATGAGGTTTTTATTATGAATTATGCAGTAATTATGGCCGGCGGATCGGGAACGAGACTTTGGCCAATGAGCCGAAAATCAAAGCCAAAACAGCTTCATAATTTGGTTTCGGAAAGATCTCTGATTCAGGAGACTTATAATCGCGTCAAGAAAGCAATCGATCCCAAGAATATTTATATTTCAACCAACACGAAATATGTTGATGAAATAAAAAAGCAGTTACCCGATCTTTCGGCGGACAACTATATTATTGAGCCGGCGGCCAAAAATACTGCTCCGGCTTTTGCCTATATCGCCATGACGATTTTGCGAAAAGACAAAAACGCCATTATTTCGACAATTGCATCAGACCATATTGTTAATAATACCGAGACATTTGTTAGTACGGTTAAAAACGCTTTTGAAGCTGCCAAAAAATATCCTGACCAACTGGTAGCAGTTGGGATTAACCCGACCAAGCCTGATACGGGCCTAGGTTATATAAAAATGGGCAAACCTAAGGGCGAAATAGATGGCAGCCAGGTATATGAAGTGAAAGCATTTGTCGAAAAACCCGATTTGAAGACAGCGGAAAAATACTTACAAAGCTGGGAATATCTGTGGAACGGTGCCTACTACTTTTTTGGCGCCAAGCAGGTTTTATCTTGGGTAAAAAAATATCGTCCAGAAATGTACAAAACTCTCGAAGAAGTCGAAAAATTGCAGCTTTCCGACGGTAATGGAGTGGCGCAATCAAAAATTAAGGAATTATTCCAATCGATAGAGGAAGAGCAGATTGAGTACGCGGTTTTCACACAGAAGGATTTCAATAAGGTTTTGGTTATTCCCGCAGATCTAGGGTGGTCTGATATCGGAAACTGGGGGACTCTGCACGATGTTTTGAGCGAAAACTATTCATCCAGTATGATTTCGCGTGGCTATCACATCGATGTTGATTCCGAGGGTTGTCTTATCTATGGCGGCGAAAAAATGATCGCTACCTTGGGACTTGAAGATATTATTGTTATCGATACGCCGGACGTCACTCTGATTGCCAATAAGCACAAAGCCCAAGACGTCAAAAAACTGCTTGATAGATTAAAATCAGAAGGCAAGCATTTATATCTCTAAGAGAAAAAAGAATCGCGACAAAGGAGTACTATGATTGATGAAAAAATATTTCGCGCCTACGATGTTCGGGGAACTTACCCAGACCAAATAAATGAGGACGTTGCTTATAGGGTTGCGCGCGCCTATGCAAAAAAAGTCATGCCAAAAAATGTGGTTGTTGGTCGTGATATTCGCGAGGCGAGTGCGAAGATGTTTGAAAAAGTAGTCGATGGCCTCGTCGAGTCGGGGGTCAACGTAAAAGATGCTGGCCAAATGACCAATCCAATGATTGGGTTTGCGGTTTTTAATTATGGTTACGACGGAGGTGTCATTTTATCTGCTTCACACAATCCAATTGGATATGGCGGGATAAAGATGACCAAAACCGACGCTGTGACGGTGCCGGGCGACGATCCTGAACTCAAAGCTTGGTCGCTTGAAAATGTTGGAATAGAATCGAAGGAAAAAGGTGAAGTTGAAAAAATATCGATTGTTGACGACTATGTAAGGTTTGTTAAGCAGATCGTTGATGTCAAAAAATTAAAACAACAGAAAATTCTACTTGATCCGATGTACGGATCGGTCGGTCTAATTTTGGATAAAGTTTTAGAAGGATTGCCGATCGAGAGAGTTGATTTTAGGGCAAAACCAGACTCAATGTTTGGTGGTCTAGCCGAACCGAATCCACTCAATTCAAAAATGCGCCAGGCGACCGAAGAGCTTGCGCGTAAAGACAAACCTGATTTTTCGGCAATTTGGGACGGGGATGGAGATAGGGTTTTTTTCCTCGATGAAAATGGCAAATTTATCGATGCTCCGTATATAACAGCAGTAATTATCGAAACAATTGCTAAAATGCATCCGCATTCAGGCTTTGTTGGAGATGGACGGATTATTTGGCCACAAATGAAGGCCACAGAAAAATCAGAGATGGAATTTCATGTTTCGAAGTCCGGCTATCGCTACATTAAAGAAGCAATGAACCAGAAAAAGGCTGTTTTTGGCGCGGAAATGACCGCTCATTATTTCTTCGAAGAAACGCACTATATGGACAACGGTATCATCCCGTTTCTGCTGATTTGGGAAGCGATATCTGATTCTGGTAAAAAACTCTCCGAACTAGTCGCTCCGTACCAAGAGGGTCATTTCATGATAGAGGAAATTAAATATAATCTTGAGGATCAGTCTGCGGTTATCGACCGACTCAAAAAGGACTTTGCCGATGGTAAATTAAATGAGCTGGACGGTCTGACAATTGAATATCCAGACTGGCGTTTTAACTTGCGCGGCTCAAATACGGAGCCAGTAGCCAAGTTGAATCTGGAAGCAAAAAGTGAGAAAGTTATGCAGGAAAAAACACAATTATTAAATAAAATCATCAAAGGAGAACAAAATGTCTAAAATATTAGTTACTGGTGGTGCGGGTTTTATCGGGAGCAATCTTTGCAACATTATGGCCGAAAAAGGCCACGAAGTTACGGCAATCGACAACCTGTCGCTTGGTGTAACAGAAAATCTTTCCGATAAAGTTAAGTTTGTTGAGGGAGATGTAAATAAAGAAGAAGACTTAGACAAAGCGGGCTCTGACTTCGAATACATTGTGCACCTAGCTGGCGCTTCCTCGGCTCCGATGTTTGCCAAAGACATGTATTATGCTTATCAAAACAATATTGCAGGCCATATTCGCGTCATGCAGTTTTCCAAAAAAATTGGGGCTAAGAAAATGCTCTTTGCGTCAACCAGCTCAATTTATGGTAATAATCCAACACCATTAACCGAAGATCAGCAAGTTGTTCCGCCAAACCATTATTCGGTCACAAAGTTCGCACAGGAAAATGCCTCGAGAGTCTTTAATCAAGTAGAGGGACTAGAAATAATCGCTTTCAGGTTTATGTCTATTTACGGCTTGAACGAGGATCACAAAACGACTTTTGCAAACCTTGTCTCGCAGTTTATCTGGGGCATGGCCAAAGACGAAGCACCAACGCTGTATGGCGACGGAAAGCAGGAGCGCGACTTCACCAATGTGAAAGACGTGGTCCAAGGAATCGAAAAGGCAATTGAAACCGATAAAAAATATGGTTTTACGGTCTTCAATATCGGGACTAACAAATGCATAAACTTGATTGATTTAGTGACGCTTATTAACAAAGTCATGGGAAAAGACATTGAGCCAAAATATATCGAAAACCCAGTCAAAGAAGGGTATGTTCGCTCGCAATTAGCTGATATTAACAAGATCTCAAATGAGCTCGGCTTCAAGCCGACCGTCGAACTCGAAGACGGAATCCGCGAGATATATCAAAACTTAAAGTCCTAGCTTATTTATCCTGAGCCTGTCGAAGGACGAAAATTTGAAGAGATAAGTCACACCCCACTTCGCCAAGGCTACGAGGGGTTATTGCGTATATTTTCTGATTGAGCAATAAAAAAATCCGCTTGATAGCGGTTGGTTGGGGGTTGGGCCCCTCGCGATTCCGGGTGGAAAAGCGAGGGGCGCCGGGGATGAAGTGGACAGTGCTGGCTCTCCCCTATGAGCTTAGCACTTGAGAGGGTGACTGCTACGAGAGATCCCGAGGCTCCCACGGGAACTTGCCCGGGAAGATACCCTCGGTATTGTTCGCGCAGAAGTCGACGAAGTCCGCGATCTCCGGGAGGAGGGCGCGGTCGAAGTACTTGATCTGCTCGTTGTGGGGGTTGCGCTCTGAGCGCTTGGCGAGCAGAGCACCGGTGCACCCGTAAGGGTCGGCGGCGAAGGCGGCGATCGCCTTCATCTCGCCCTTGAGGGCGCCGGCGAGATCGAAGGGGTTGTTGACCCCTTCGTACCTCCAGGCGTTGTCGGGGATCCGCAGCGCCCTGCGGTGGAGATCGAAGCGCATGCGCTTGAACTCCCACCCGACGACCGTGATGGTCGTGGGCCAGGCGCCGTTGATCAGGTTGAAGGACAGAAGCGAGAACAGGAGGTTCTCGAAGCTGTCTCTCGCGGAGGTCTCGACGATGACGCGGTTGAGTAGGAACTCGTTGCGCCAATCGTAGAGTGACTCGGGGAGCCACC
>Ga0247841_10003494_pt1 | contig 28960 bp, 27 predicted proteins | sample LaCruzMarch2015__2_FD_192410 | JGI IMG/M metagenome (GOLD analysis project Ga0247841, IMG submission 192410) | Freshwater microbial communities from meromictic Lake La Cruz, Castile-La Mancha, Spain - LaCruzMarch2015_18m | ecosystem: Environmental > Aquatic > Freshwater > Lake | place: Spain... | reverse complement strand
GGGCGCCGATCAGCCGCTGCAAGCGTGATCATGTAGAAGCCTACGCCATTATACGCGTGCCACAATGCTCGTTCCGCTTGCTTAATAACGTACACAACAAAAAAACCCCGATCCTTTCGGAACGAGGTTTTTTTCACTAATACACTAACGAATATCTTCCACTTACTTCGTGAAGCGACGACGCAGACCAACAGCTGCAACGCCAAGGGCGAGTAACGCCATCGAGGTCGGCTCTGGAACAAGAGCCAAACTCGCATTCCAAGTTGTATTTGCCGCTCCATACGATATGGTCTGATTTGAAGCATTCAACCCACTTACTGAGTAAGTCTTGTATCCATAATAGCCAGATGTGTACCCTTCGTAGCCATTTATAGTTGGAGAAGTGCTAGTGTTGTTTCCCCCTTGATCAAAGAAAACAATAGCATACCAAGCGGTTGCAGCACTTTGTCCTGTCATGGTTGACTGGAAGTGCCCCGGTGCGTTAGCAGCAGTAATAGCCTCATTTACACCCGTTGAGGCACGATTCCAACCAATGTTTTGGGTCTGTAGTACAGTTCCGCCGCTCAGAACTTGCCCAGTACCGTCAACATAGCTGAGTCCAGTAAATGCATTGGCCGCGGCAAGTGAACCAAACTGAACCAACATCGACCAGCCACTACCTGCAGACAAAACCCCTCCAGTGTTATTTGCTAACTTTGCACTTGTTCCTGCAATACCAGTAGTCCAAAGCAAATTAGCTGCATTTGCGCCAGTAATTAGTCCTACTGCAACTACCATCATCATTATTTTTTTCATTTTTTTCCTCATTTTAGTGTAATTTTAAAATTACACGATTTTGTTTACTCAACAATTGTTTCTTAGAAACCTCTCGGCAAAACTATATCACCTGCACTTGGGCGAACAAACCAGAACCCTTGCCCCGCCTCAATCGTATAATCCAGCCAACCTACCGCCCAGTTAATATCGTACCAACCAGTCAGATTTGTCTCTGAATCTTCATCAATTGGATCGCCGGTTGTAGCTTCATCCGTAAAGAATGCTTGAATAAAACCACCCGTTGTATTATCCCAAAACTGAATTTCGTCGCCGTCTTGAATGCCGGAACCCAAAAGCGCACCAGATGCACTCCAGTCGATGTCGTTCAATTTTTTTGCGATCGGTGTGTTAAGCCCTACCATATTCAAACCTGCGTTACAATTCCAGGTCATTGTGCTAGTTGTAAGGATTTCACCAGCCATTGTTACTTTTAAAGTTGTACCTCCAATTGGTTTTACAAACCAAAAAGCACGTCCCAAATCCACAACACGGCTATTCAGCCACCCATCAGTCCAGTTAATATCGTACCAACCCGTCATATTGGTCTCAGCATCTTCATCAATTGGATCGCCGGTTGTAGCTTCATCAGTAAAAAATGCCTGAACAAAACCACCCGTCTCATTATCCCAAAACTGAATTTCATCACCATCCTGAATTCCTGAACCAACCTGCAATGAAGGGGTTGTAACTGCAGCATCGACCATGGACCCCGAAAAGATCAATCCAAGGGTCGAACCCGTACTGCCTACAGCTTTGAACTGTAAAGCGGTCATATTAAGACCATCTTCAAGCGTCTTTGAGTTATACCCCACGATATTCGCACTCTGAACCTGTGCGTAGGCTGATACTGCTGCGCATAGCGCAAAAACTGTAACTAACTTTTTCATAATCATCTCCTTAGTTGGAGAGTTCAGGGTTCAGAGTTCAGGGTTCAGGAATCGCTTCGCAAACCACATTCACCACATCATCCAGAAAACTCCAGTGAGAGTTCTTTTTCGTCTAATTCATCTGTATAGTAGCACAACAGTGCTCTACACGTCAACATTCCATTTGAAAAAATGTTATTTTTTTGTGACTCAATAACTGCCCGCTTTTCTCTCGCCTTTCAAGCCTCATAATAAGGCAATCAGGCTCGTTACGTAGCCGTAACCATTCGACTCAAGTCGAAAGCGCCAGCGGTAATAACGAAATAAGGCAATTCTTTTCGGGATTAGCGTTAGCCGGGGTTCATTGCGAGACGACTAACCAAAACTCAGTCGTTACAAATCACTTCAGCCTTCGTGGAGATAGGTTGCATTTCTTTTTTTAACCAAGAACAATTCGAAGATCTCAAAGAAAAAAGTATTGGAACTCTCCTCCGTGCTCTCCGTGGCTCCGTGTTAAAATTTTCCGTTCGCGCTGTTGCACCATTTTACAACGAAAGAATGCGGCACAGCAACGGTATTTGGGGAATTGCGTTGAGAATTGCGTTATTGCCTTGAGAATTGCCTTATTGCCTTATTGCGTGATTGCCTTATTTTTCAAAGGCTTCACGATTACAAGACATTGGCAACTCTTGACTGCGTGATTTCGCTATTGTCTCAATCTAATAAGGCAATAAGGCAATCACGCAATAAGGCAATTCTCCTTTTCTCCATCCCGATCACAAATCAAAGAACAATTTTTCGTCTCATAAGCGACACCCGTTTGCTACGCACTCGCGCAACAAAATAGATATCGCCCTTTTTTTACGATGCGTCAACTGTAGCATAACGGAGGCGCGCGCGCAAGTCGTTTTTTTGAGGGGTGTATTTTTCTCACAGAGGCACAGAGTGCACAGAGTGTTTTACTTTTTCGCTAAGATCGCTATTGGGGTGCTTTCTCACCCTTGGATATTGGATATTCCGCCTGTCCACCGTAGGCATCGCGAAGGTGGATGTTGGTTATTGAATCTTCTCCTCTGCGCCTCAGCGCCTCTGCGGGAGAAACAAAAAAACGTTTAACGCTTACCTGTCCGCCGTTTTGTCCGCCGTAGCCTTGGCGAAGGCGGAAGCTTTAGCGAAGAACGCTTAACTTTTAACGTTTAAGTTTAGACTTGGGCCCTGAAGACCGTCCGGCAGCTGCCGGACGGAACTCCGAACAACTGCCTACTGCTACTGCCAACTGCCATTTCGCCCTCACCCCATCTTTTCGACCAGCCGCCCGGTGATATATTTGTGCAAGACGCTGGAGAGTAGCGTTTGGTAAGGCAACCCTTCTTGATTGGCTGTTTTCTGAAAGCGAATGAGATCGCGTTCCGCCATTCGGATATTCACGCGCTTATCTTTTCGTAGCGTCGCGCGAGCCGCGTCACTGTAACGTGTCGCTTCCTGCTGAAATTCTGGAATACGCTTCCATTCGCCCTGCTCAACGGAATCGAGCAGACTCTTCTCTTCTTGTGTCAGCTTCATTGTGAATCACCTCCTAAATACAGTTTTGTCATCTTTCGACTCGGAATAATCGTCTTGAGGAATATCTCTTCGTCGTTTTCCACGAACGGCACGATACAGGCATATCCTTCTACATTGACGATGAAAATACGCTGGCCACTGTACTGTCGCTGATTAGGATGCTCGATCGTATCGAGTAAACCACCATGCGCCAAATGGAAAACAATGTCTTCGAACGTAAGACCCCGCTCTTGTTTCAGCCATTCGTTCTTCTCATCGTTCCAGTTGTACCTGTGCATGATGCAAACATATCACAGTGTGTGCGTTTTGGCAACAATGTTTTGAGAAGTTCATTAGTGCAGCCGGCTTCGCTTCCGCCTTCGCTAAAGCTACGGCGCGACAAGAAGGTTACGCCGAGTTAGGTTAGTTCATTAGTGCATTAGTTGGGGGCAGGCAGTTTAAGTTTAGACTCGGAACCTGAAGACCGTCCGGCAGCTGCCGGACGGAACTCCGAACAACGGCCTACTGCAGACAGAGACTGCCTACGCGGTGCCTACCGCAGACAGGAATGTCTGCGCCACCTTGGACGCCGGTCATAACTAACGAACTTCTTCTCCTTTTTCGAAAGAAGCCAGCAGATCGAAAAGAGCCACATTGACATAGTAATTATTGCGGCCCAGTTTTTCTTTTCGGAGAAGGCCAGTGGCTGTCAGCTGATCAAGGTATTTGGTCGCGGTCAAGCGTGTGACGCCAAGATGTTTTTCCAGCAGCGCGATCGTGGTATAAGGTTGCGTAAACAGATGGTTAAGCAACTTAACATTCCCTATACATATTTCCAAAACGTGTATACAAAATGATCATTTTCTATACATGTTTAAGAGATATGTATAATTTTCTCTAATTTATATACACATCTTAACAGGCGTTTTGAGGTTTTGCAAGGGAGAAAGGCATGAATTGCGAGAAGTTCTGGTTCTTCGTACAATTTTTTGGATTTTTACCACAGAGGGCACTGAGACACAGAGATTCAAAGAACAAAACGTTTCACTCCGTCTATTAATGTTGGTTTATTAAAACTAATTAATAACCCAACTTTACCCATTCTCCTCTGTGCCTCAGCGCTCTCTGTGGTTAAAATGATACATTGCATAAACATAGACCATCATTTGCCACCATGAAGATCTACAAAGAGGCATTATTACCCACTAAATTGTTCGAAGAGCCGAAGTTCTAAAGTGCGAGAGTACTAAAGTTATGGCTACTGTCCTTGCGTCCTGCCTGGGTCCGAGGTCTTGGGTCTTGGGTCACGCCAACGCGCGCGTAAGAAAGCGGTGTCGCGCGGGGTACCGCTCTTGCCACGCCGTAGCCTTGGCGAAGGCGGGTGCCACCGCACTCCAAACCGCTTCGCGCGCGGGTGGAAAGTTAGACCCCGGACGCTGGACCCAAGACCCAGACCTGGACACAAGGACCCGCCTTCGCGCCTACGGTGGGCAGGTTGATTGAGCCCATTGACATTGTGACTTTGTGACTGCTACGTCGCTAATGCACTAACAAAATAATGAATTAAGCAACTTTTTCTCTTGTAATCATTCCAACTTTGTAGTAACTTTACATGCGTCAAAGGAATATAAGGAGTGGCGGAATAACGAGAGAAGACATTTCAATCGGTGTACGGGCGTCCTCGCCCGTACCTGTGCAGGCGGGGACGCCTGCACACCAGTATTGCGAGAGGTTTTCCCCAATATTCCAGTTTTCCAATATTCCAAATGAAGTTATAGCTTACTTTAAACCCCGAAAGGAATGATCATGAAGAAGTATATCTGTAGTGTTTGCGGTTATGTTCACAATGGCGATACCCCACCGGCTTTTTGTCCGCAGTGTAAGGCGCCGGCTGAAAAGTTCTATGAGAGCAAAGAGACTGAGCTGGTCTGGGCAGACTCGCACAAGATCGGCGTCGCGAAGGGCTTGAACGAGGAGATCGTCGAAGGCCTGCGCGCAAACTTCACGGGCGAGTGCACCGAAGTGGGCATGTATCTGGCCATGAGCCGCCAGGCGGACCGCGAAGGCTATCCAGAGGTCGCTGAAGCTTACAAGCGCATCGCGTTCGAAGAGGCTGAACATGCGTCAAAATTTGCAGAGCTTTTAGGCGAGTGCGTCGATGCCTGCACCAAGACCAATCTCGAAAAGCGCGTCCAGGCTGAACATGGTGCCACCGCTGGCAAGCTCTCGCTCGCGAAGCGCGCGAAGGAGTTGAATTATGACGCCATTCATGATACAGTGCATGAGATGTGCAAAGATGAAGCCCGCCATGGTTCAGCCTTCCAGGGACTGTTAAACCGTTATTTCAAGAAGTAGGGGCCAGTTGGCAACCGAATGACTTGAAACACACGAATGAATAGAATGTTTTACGCTAAGAACGCTATGAGAGGTGCTTGCACGGAAAGCCCCCGCGAGCGGCGGGATACCGCCGGGGCTTATCTCGTGCAAGCACCGGCACGTCATTCACGTTGACTCTGGGTGAAGGACGAGCTGTGCCGACGGCGTATTCGCCGATCGCGCAGGCACGCCGTCCTTCAACCAAATAGCGATCTTAGCGAAAAAGTATTACATCGGTTATTTGAAAGTTGTCGATAAGGGTAGACATTATGGATAAAATCATAGAACAGTTTATACACCATGGCTTGCGGCCCTCGCCGCAACGTGTGGCGGTGCTCCATTATCTCAGCAATCATAAGACCCACCCGACGGCTGAGACGATCTACACCGCGCTCTCTCCAAGCTATCCGACGCTCTCGCGGACTACAGTCTACCAGACGTTGGAGAAGCTCTATGAGAACGGGCTGACGCAGAAGATCCTGATTGAGGATGGCGAGATGCGTTTCGATGCAGACATGTCGAATCATGGCCACTTCAAGTGTACCTCCTGCGGCAAGGTGTTTGACTTCTTCTACACGCAAGACTTTCCCTTCCCCCAGATGGAAGGCGGCTTTAAAGTGCAAGAGCAGCATTTGTATTACAAGGGGCGTTGCCCGGAGTGTAAGGAAAGTAGCAGTCGGCAGTAGCAGTTGGCAGTTGACTTGCGTCCTTGTGTCCTGCTGTCCTTGGGTCAATAATACAGTACCGTAGTAACGTTGTACCGTAGTACCGGCCAGCGCCAGCAGGTCACGACGCGGTAATTTTTTTTTCGGTACTACGGCACTACGGGACTACGGTACTTGATGGCTTTTCGGCGAAACAACAAAATAAAACCGTACTCGCAACCTTTCACGTTGACAATGGCCATCTGTATTTTGTAAGCTTAACGGACTTTTGGCGGGTTAGCTCAGTTGGTAGAGCAGTGGAATCATAATCCACGTGTCGGGGGATCGTGCCCCTCACCCGCCACCATTTTCAACCCCCGTTCGAACCCTGTTTGAGCGGGGGTTTTGCTTTTGTGTTATTACCTTATTACGGCTTGCGTCCTGCGTCCATGGCTGAGTCCAGCGTCTTGAGTCTTGGGTCCAGCAAATAAACTTAGCCGAGGTATTGGGACCCAAGACCCGGGACTCAAGACCCAGCCCGGGACACCGGACGCTGGACTCGGGCCATAACTTTAAAACTTCTCACTCTCAAGCTTATCGAGCGTGCGTTCGAGTTCATGCGGGGGTTTCTGCCAGCGGGCAATGAGCAGGTAGGCAGTCGGCACGACGAGCAAGGTCAACACACAGGCGCTCAGTCCGCCATACACGACCACAGCACCCAGACAGCGGCGGCTCATCGCGCCAGCGCCGCTGGCCAGCAGCAGCGGGATCGCACCAACGACCGTGGAAATGCCGGTCATCAGAATCGGACGCAGACGCAGACAGGAGGCTTGGATCAGCGCCTGCTCAAACTCCATGCCGCCATCGCGCAATTGGTTGGCGAACTCGACAATCAGAATTCCGTTCTTGGCGGCGAGACCGATCAACATGATCACACCAATCTGGCTGTAGATGTTCATGGTCGCGCCGGTATACCAGAGTCCTGCGAGGGCACCGATCATACCCAAGGGCACCGTCAGCATGACAATGAAGGGACTCACAAAGCTCTCAAACTGCGCGGCGAGTGTCAGGTAGGCAATCAGCAGGGCCAGGCCAAAGATGAGCGCCATGGAGCCGGAGGCCTCCTTGAAATCTTTTGACTGCCCCTTGTAACCGATCTGCGCTTCAGGGGGCAATTCGGTGCGCACAGTCTTCTCCAGATACTCAAGCACCTGGCCTAAGCTATACCCTGGCGCGACGTTACCGGTCAGTGTGATCGAGCGCATTCGATTGAAGCGGTTGAGGGTCGCAGCATCGCCGATCTCCTTGACGGTCACAAGGTTGTCGAGCGGAATCGGCTCCTGTTGCGTTGTGGAACGCACATAGATGTTTCGCAGGTCCGCATTAGAGGCGCGATGGCTAAGGTCGGCCTGTAACATCACGTCATACTCTTGTCCGCGATCAATAAAGGTCGTGACACGCTTCGACCCCAAGAGCGTCTCGAGAGCACCGCCGATGGCCTTGGTGGAGACCCCCAACTCTCCGGCGCGATTCTTGTTGATCTCAACATGCAACTGCGGGGTAGTCTCCTTGTAGTCATAGTCGACATCCAAGAAGCCGGGATAGCTCTTGACCTTGGCCATGAGCTTGTCACGCCAAACCAAAAGCTCTTTATAATCTGGACCCCCGATCACGAACTGCACAGGCATACCACGGGTGCTGATACCGGTGGGCAGGGAGGGCAAAGCGCGCGCACCTGGGATCTTTGAGAGCAGCGGACGCGACTGATTGACCACTTCAGTGCTAGGACGTGAACGCTCACGCCACGGCGTGAAGTCAAGGATGAGTCGGCCGTTATTCACCGCACCCGCGCCGTCGGGTTGTCCGGGCAAGAGGAGAAGACCCCATTTCAATTCATGGTCTTCAAAGGCCGCCATAGAGGCTGGAATAAATTGATCCACGAGCTTGTTCATCTCGTAAAAACCCGTCCCCTCCGGCGCCTGGAGCATGACAAAGACAAAGCCACGATCTTCAAGCGGCTCAAACTCTGTCGGGATAATCTTCCAGCCCCAGACCACGAGAACACAGAGGGTCACAAAGAAGAGCGTTGTCACAATTTTAAGGCGCGTAATCAGATTAAGAAGCGCGCGATAGCCCCGCTCCAGGTGGCCCATGAACCAGTCGACACCCATTCCGACGAGTGAGACATCTTCATGGCTTTTCAACAGACGCGAACAGAGCAAGGGCGTCAATGTCAAAGCCACAAGACCTGAAAAGCAGACTGCGGCGCTCATCGCGACTGCAAACTCGGTAAACATCTTGCCGGCTTTGCCTTCCCAGAGCAGGATCGGGAGGAAGACGGCCAACAACACGGCCGTCGTCGAAATCACCGCCATCAACACCTGCGTTGAACCGCGCGAGGCTGCCACGAGGGGTGTCTCTCCCTCCTTAATCCTGCGATGGACATTCTCCAGCACCACGATCGCATCATCCACCACCATGCCAATCGCCAACACAAGTGCGAGGAGGGTCAGAATATTTAAGCTATACCCGCAAGCATAGAGCACGATATAGGAACAGACGAGCGAGATCGGCACGGTAATAGAGGGGATCAGTGCGGCGCGCAAGTTGCCGAGAAAGAGAAAGATGATCGCGACGACCAAGACCGACGAGACCAGAAGAGAGCCCTTGACCTCGTTAATGGACTCGTTGATGAACAAGGCTTCATCGCGACGGACGAAGAGCTTCACACCTGCAGGGGCGGTCTTGTTCAGCTTCTCCACCAGCTTTGTCGCTGCCTTTGAAATGATCAGCGAGTTTCCTTTGGAGTGCTTGTAGAGTCCAAGGCCGATCGCGTTTCCGCCGACACCCGCACGGCTCTTATCAAAGAAGGCAAAAGAGGAACGGACCTGACGGGGCTCCAGGCGGACATCCGCGATGTCTTGCATCCGGATCAAGTCGCCGGCAGAACGACGCTTCACGACCAACTGGCTAAACTCCTCTGGCGTTGAATAGGGCCGTGAGACGCGCACAGTAAACTCGCGGGTCTGCGATTCGATACGGCCTGCCGCGGCTTCGATATTCTCCGTCAGCAAGGCAGACTCGACATCTTCAAAGGTGATCTTACGTGCGGCCATCGCCTCAGGCTTCAGCCAGATGCGCATCGCCTGGCGCTGGTCGCCAAAGATCCGTACATTGGCAACACCGTCGATCACAGAAAAGCGATCTGTGTAATAGCGGTCTGCATAGTCTGAAAGCTCCATGCGGCCCATCGTGTCGCTCGTGATACCGATGATCATGGTCGGCATCATTGTGACATCCACCTTAGAAATCACAGGCGAGTCGGCCTCTTCCGGTAGCGCCCCCATGATACGGGAGACGCGATCACGCACATCGTTGGCGGCATCGTCAATATCGCGAGAGATATTAAACTCCACCGTGACGCGCGATTCGCCGTCGCTGCTCTCAGACTCCATCATGACAATGCCGTCAATACCCGCGATGGTGTCTTCGACCATCTGCGTGATCTTGCTCTCGATCACGGCAGCGCTTGCGCCGGGATAGGTGGTCCGGACGGAGACTGCGGGGGTCTCGATATCGGGATACTCACGAACCGTGAGGCGCTGGAAGGAAATGCCACCGAAGACCATCAAGATCAACATCAGAACGATGGTCGCAACAGGGCGTACAATGGAAAACCGACAAATGTTCATTGGTTTACCTTCACACTCATGCCGTCAGCGATTTTAGCCACACCTTCGGTGACGACACGTGTGTTGGGTGGCAGGCCGGAGAGAATTTCTGCCCGTCCCTTCGCACGCCGACCGATCTGGACCTCGGTACGGAAGACCTTCTTCTGTTCGGGCTGATAGACAAAGACAAATTGCTTCTCACCGAGACTGGTCAACGCTTCCTCTGCAACACTGGCGCAATCCTCAACCCCCATATTCAACCGCACGGACATCAACATCCCTGGACGCAGACGGAGCTCCTTGTTATCAATGACCCCGCGCACCTGCGCGCTGCGCGTCTGGAGGCTGATACGCGGATCAATCATACGGATCACGCCTTGGAACTCCACTTCAGGATAGGCGTTGTTTGAAGCCTTGAAAGGCATCCCCTCTTTGAGCTTCCCGCTATATTTTTCAGGGACGGGATAATCCACATAGACCTGCTCAAGGTCATCGAGGGTCGTAATCTTCGTGCCCGGGACGACGAGGTCCCCTAAGCTGACAAAACGTAAGCCCACGACACCGGAAAAGGGTGCGACAATCAGTCGGTCCGCGCAATCTGCCTCGGCCTTGGCCTTTTCAGCCCGCGCCATCGCCAGACGCGTCTGGCGATCCTCCAACTCTTTTTTGGGAACTGCATCCGCCTTGACCAGCTCTTCGAGACGTCTTACCTCGCGCTCATGTTCCTCAATGGACAAGGTTGCAATGGTCAACGCGGTCTTCTCCTGCGCGGATTGCAACTCGACGAGCAAATCGTCCTTCTTGACGTGCTGCCCATGGTCGAAGTGAAGCGCGACAATCTTTTCAGTGACCTGCGCCGAGAGGTCGACAGATTCACGCGCGGAAACGGTCCCCAAACAAATCAACATATCCTCAAACGTCATCTTCTCGACCGGCTGCACCACAACCAACGGTGGCGAGGTGTCGCGCTTCTTTGAAGCCACGCGCGTCGGTTGAGCGGTCAGCACCAGTTGCACAGCCCAGACCAACAGGCCTACGCCAATCCCCAGTTCTAAAATCCATTTGATCCATTTCATATTGTTACTCTCATACAGCCTGGTGCGCGCGGGTATGGGATAACATCGCGAATATTGTGCATCCCCGTGCAAAACTGAACGAGCCGTTCAAAACCAAGGCCAAAGCCGGCATGGGGCACGCTCCCATAGCGACGAAGGTCGAGGTAATGTCCATACTCCGCCGGATTGAGCCCTGCTTCACGCAGCACCCCTTCGAGAACCTCCAGACGCTCTTCGCGCTGGCTGCCGCCGATGATCTCCCCCACCTCCGGCAACAAAACATCCATGGCTGCAACCGTCTTGCCATCTGGGTTGCGGCGCATATAAAAAGCCTTGATCTCCGCAGGGTAGTCGGTCACGACGACGGGCCCCTTGAAAACCTCTTCCGCAAGGTAGCGCTCATGTTCCGATTGCAGATCCATGCCCCACTTCACAGGAAACTCAAAGGTGACTGGGGCAGCCTCCAAGAGGCGGATTGCCTCGGTATAAGTCACACGGCCGAAGGGCGCAGTCGCAAGGCGTTCGAGTCGCGCCACGACACCTGGCAGGACGCGCTGGTCAAAGAATTGGAGGTCTGCGCCGCACTGCGCAAGGACCGCCTGGAAGAGATGACGCAAAAAGGCCTCTGCCAGAAGGGCGTCATCGTTTAAGTCAGCAAAGGCCATTTCGGGTTCGACCATCCAGAACTCTGAAAGATGGCGCCGCGTGTTGGAATTTTCAGCCCGGAAGGTCGGCCCGAAGGTATAGATGTCGCCCATGGCGCAGGCGTAGGTTTCGCCCTCGAGCTGGCCACTCACGGTCAGCGAGGTTTTTGCTCCAAAGAAATCCTGGGCATAGTCCACCTTGCCATCGGCGTGGCGGGGGAGTTTATGTGGGTCCAGGGTGGTCACTTGGAACATGGCGCCTGCGCCTTCGCAATCGTTTGCGGTGATAATCGGGGTATGCACGTAGAAGAAACCGCGCTCATGGAAGAAGCGGTGTAACTCATACGACAGCACATCACGCACGCGGGCGATGGCACCGAAGGTATTGGTGCGTGCCCGCAAGTGGGGAAGTTCACGCAAGCGGTCGAAGTTGATCTTCTGTTTTCCGATCGGATATGCGAGCGGATCCGAGAAGCCATAGACCGTGAGCTGGTCTGCCTTGACCTCGATGCTTTGTCCGCTGCCGCTGGAGGCCACGAGCAGGCCCTCGACACGGATGGAGGCCCCTGGATGTAGATTCAGGACATCCTTCTCATAGTTCGCAAGGGTGGCAGGTGCGATGATCTGAAGGTTGGCGAGGCAGGAGCCATCATTCAGCTCGATGAATGAGAAGCCCCCCTTTGAGTCTCGGCGTGTCCGAACCCAACCGGCCACCTGGACAGGGATATCGCGCTTCGGGGAGGTGAGGAGAGTATTAATTCGCGTTTTCATGTTAGCCTCTGGTAGAACGGGGCCCAATACGAGATGAGGAGGTCTGCGCCTGCGCGGTCAATGGCCATGACCGATTCTCGCGCCATGGCATGGAGGTCGCCCCAGCCGCGTTCAGCTGTTGCATGAATCATACTGTACTCACCGCTCACATTGTAGGCCGCAACCGGCAGGTCCGTCCGCGCGCGGATTTCAGCAAGCAGATCAAGATAAAAGAGGGCTGGCTTGATCATCAAGATATCTGCACCTTCGACCTCATCAACTTCTGACTCGCGAAGCGCGGCACGTGGATTCGCATACGACGCCTGATAGCTTTTGCGGTCGCCTGCTGAGGGCGCTGAATTTTCCGCTTCCCGGAAGGGGCCATAGAGCGAGGAGGCGAATTTGGTGGAATAGGACATAAGCAAGGTGTTGTGAAAATCATTCTCCATCAACGCTTGGCGAATCGCCTGAATCTGGCCATCCATCATGGCGCTCGGCGCAACCACATCTGCTCCCGCTGCGGCATGGGAGAGTGCCACGCGCGCGAGGAGTTCGCAGGAGGCATCATTGTCAACCTGGCCGTGGTTATCAAGCGGACCGCAGTGGCCATGATCGGTGTAGGCGCAGAGGCAGACATCCGTCATCACCACCAGTTCGGGAAAGGCACGTTTGAGTAGCGGAATAGCGCGTTGCACAACGCCCTTCGGATCATAGGCACCCGAGCCGGCCTTATCCTTTGTCCCTTCAGTCTGACCAAAGAGCAAGACACCGCCAATGCCCTGTTTCGCGACTGGTTCAACAGCCCGCAGCAGTTCATCTGTGCTCAAACGATATTGGCCAGGCATGGAGGAGATGGTTTCCCGACGCTTCTCCCCTTCGACGAGGAAGAGCGGCCAGACAAACTTCGAAGCTGCCGGGAAGGGCTGGTCAAAAAGATGTCGCAGGGCTTGTGTTCTTCTCAGCCGACGTAACCGTATCTCTGGGAAATTCATTTCATCTCCTATTTTAGTCTGGGATAAAGAGCACCTGGCCGGGACGAATGGTGTTGGCAGACTTCAAATTGTTTGCCTTCATGATGCTCTCCACGCTCTTTCCATAACCACGCGCGATTTCCGAGAGGGTCTGTCCGCGTTCAACGGTATGGTTGTATCCTGTGCGAGAGCGACTCGTGGACGTCGAGGGTGTGCCAGACTTGACTGTGGGCGTATTTGCACCTGCGCGAGAGACGACTTTATCAATCCGCGTAACCAAGTCATCGGTAATCTCCTTCTTCAGCGTCTCCCGTTCCGCACGAATCAACTGGATATCACGTTTGAGCGCTTCGATCTCTTCAGAGCCCGCGCTACCGGTGAGTCTAGACTCCAGCTTTTGCAGGCGCAAGTCGAGTTCGATCTGATTGCGGTTCATCTCCGCCATCTGCTCCGCGAGATGGCGGAGCTCATTGTTCGTCTGCTGCGTGGAGATCGCCAGTTTCGTCACCTTCGGATCAGGCTTCTGTTCAAAAGGCGTACCATCAAAAAATTGGCAGCCTGAGAGAAACAAGAGGCCTGTGACACTGCAGAAAACGCTCATCCGTTTTTTCATTTCGACTCCTTAGCGATAGCTTTCATAGATTGCCTTATTAACACTTCGTTTTCGGCTTTCGCCGAATGGTTTCCGCTTCGCTCCAACGAGCGTGATTGCCTTATTGCCTTATTAAAAATTCAATGTTCAATGTTGAATGTTCGATGTTCATCAATCCTTCAACGTATTGGCAAGAGATAGAAGAAGAGCCAGAGCGCAACCCCGAACGCCAAGCATACAAGAAAAGCCTGCATGCGAAGCTGTGCGAGATCATCCCCTGATGTTCGCCGCAACTGCCTCATCCCTCCTGCCGAGATATAGTGAAAAAGTTTTTGCCGTGCAAACACAGGGCGCGCGCGCTTGCTAAAATACCCACGCCTCCCAAGTCCATCATCACGAACATCGAGACGGAAGGTGTGCAAGGCACCCCTATCCCCCACAAAGACCGTGGGGTTTGATGATTTCAAAATTCGTTTTGGGTTATTCTGCATTGTTTAAGGAATCACCAGGACTTGTCCGATCCGGAGGCGGCCATCGGGATTAATCGTCGCCCGATTCGCATCGCGGATCTTTTTCCACTGCGTTGAATCACCATAAAACTTTTCGGAAATCTTAAAGAGTGAATCACCTGCTTGCACAGCATAACTCTTGGGTTCGGTTTTTGTTTTCTTTGTTGAATCGCTACCACCGTCCACAGGGGCGTCGTCAAATTTCTTCTGGATTTTCTTCAGCACATCGTCGGTCGGTTTCGTACCGGTCTTGTTCGCAGCGTCTGCAGCCTCTGCCTCTGCTTCAAGGCGCAATTCTCTCAAGCTCTTTCCATCGCGCGTCTTACCCGTACTCGAGGAACGCTCGCGGTCACCAATGGTTGTCGCTGTCTCTGCGGGTTTCTCGACCTTGTCAGTTGTGCGCATTTTGTTAAGAAGATCGCGTAGGCGTTCCACCTCAGCCTGTGCTGCCATGGCTGTCTTCTCCGCGCGATCCTTCTCTTCGCTAAGCACCGACTTCTCACCTTCGAGTTTGGTTAAGTCCCCTTTCAGCCTATCATTCTCTTTCAGCAAATTCGCTTGGGAGAGGCTCTGAGCAGACGAACCTAACTTGCGTAAGAGCTGCGGAGCCAGCAACTGTTCAGTCACGCGGATGCGATCCTGCACCATGGTCGTCTTCTCGGTCTCTGGACGCAAAGCCAAGTATTGCTTGTAGTGATAGAGTGCGCTGATGTAATCCGCTTCTGAATCTTGAAGCAGTGCCCCCATTTGGAAATGAACCGAATAGGAGCGAGGTTCTTCGACCAGCAGGGTCCGATAGAGACGGATAGCCTCCTTAATATCTCCTGTCTGTTCGGCAGCTCGGGCACGACGGTAAAGAGATGTCTTGCGCTCCTTCGCCTCATCCGTGGCGATGGACGACCGCGAGCATCCCGTCAGCACCATAATAAAGAGCCCCAAAAAACAGAGTGCAACAGATCGCATCATATAGTATCCTTAAAAAAAATGAATTCGCCTCATTTTTCGATTGGTTTATAGTCCCAACTCGAATATCATTTTACTTTACTTATTCTTTCTAGTAAAAGAAAACTTCTATTTTACTTCGCAGACGGACAAATGACCATCGAAAACGACAAAAAAATTTGGGATGCCGCCAAGAGCTGTCTGGGAGCTTCCGGACGCCTGAGTGTTATCTTGCCTGCTTATGGGCTGGAAACGGTCATTGCCCGGAACATTGAAACGGTCTGCGAACTGCTCAGAGGTCAGATTCCTTTTGAAGTTATTCCTGTGGACGACGGTAGCGCCGATGCCACCGCAGAGGCCATCCGAAGTGAGGCCGAGCGCCATCCTGACGAGGTCCGGCCTGTCTTCGTTAAGGTCAACGCAGGAAAGGGCAATGCCCTCCGAAGGGGGTTTGCAGCCTCCAGCGGGTCTCATATTCTGCTCTTGGACGGCGACCTGGATCTCTCTCCCGCCAAAATCACGGCCTTTTTCGATGTCATGAGCCAGGAGAAGGCGGCGATCGTCATCGGTTCCAAGCGTCATCGGGATTCAGTCATTGATTACCCGTGGCACCGCCGGCTGGCAAGTAGCGTCTACTTCACGATCGTCCGATTATTGGTGGGACTACCGATCACTGACACACAGGTGGGTATGAAACTTTTTACACGGGAGGCGCTCCAGTGGTCCTTTGACCGGATGCTGGTCAAGGCCTTCGCCTTTGACCTTGAGGTCCTCTCCATCGCACATGCCAAGGGGTTCAAGGTCGCCGAGGCCCCCATCCAGATGAACTTCGGCCAAAAGATGGGCTGTCTCTCCTGGAAAAACGTCAAACAGGTCATGCTGGACACCCTTGCGATCTTCTATCGCCTGCGGGTTCTGCGTTACTATGAGAGCGTCGAGGTGGCCCCCCTTCCAGAAAAGCCGATGACGATCTCAGTGGTTATTGCCTGTCCAGCACCCAGCCCCTACCTGACCGAGTGCCTGAATGCCCTTGCGCATCAGACCTACCCGCATTTCGAAGTTTTGGTCTTGCCGGATCATGCTGAGAGCGTTGGCGACTACCCCTTCCCTCTGCAAGTCATTCCGACGGGCAAGACGCGGCCGGCGGAAAAGCGTAATGTGGGTATCCAGCGCGCCAAGGGCGAGATCATCGCATTTCTGGACGACGACGCCTATCCTGTGGCCAACTGGCTGGAACATGCGGTCAAATACTTTACGTTGCCTGATGTGGGTGGAGTGGGTGGTCCTGGCGTGACGCCACCGAACGACCCCTTCATGGGTCAGGCTGGTGGGCGCGTTTATGCCAACATTCTCGTTTCAGGAAACTTCCGCTACCGATACGTGGGCGACCGCGTGCGCTCCACTGTGGATGATGTCCCGAGCTGCAATCTCTTTGTGCGAAAGAGCGTGGTAGAGGCCTTCAACGGTTACCGCACCGACTTCTGGCCTGGCGAAGACACGATCCTCTGCACCGATATCGTCTTTGGCCAGAAGAAGCGTATCATCTATGATCCGTGGGCCGTGGTCTATCACCATCGCAGGCCGCTCTTTGGTCCGCACCTGCGCCAGATCGGGCGTTACGCCCTTCATCGGGGCCACTTTGCCAAGCGTTTTCCAGAGACCTCATTCCGCGTCAGTTATCTGTTACCGACACTCTTCGTAATGGGCCTTGTGCTGGGGTTGCCCGTGGCTTTTTTGCACCCGTGGCTCTTCATTGCCTATTTTGGCGGCCTCGCCTTTTACGGGCTTATCACGCTGGTCGCCGCCTTCTCCCTCTCGCCTGCCTTATGGTTAATGACATGGCTGGGCGTGATGGCTACGCACCTCGTCTATGGCACCCGCTTTTTGATGGGCCTTCTCGCTCGCCGCATGCCATGCGAAGTCGAGCGGTTTGATCACCCGGCGGAGGAGCCTAGCGTGAGACCTGGCGTGTAAACAAGCCAGGTGTAACTGGATGCCTTGCACGAGATGAAGGCCGTGCTAAGAACTCGGCTTATGAGCTGCTGGCTAGGCGCTTAAGCAACTCTAACCACCGCTAGTGCAAGGGTGGGCGAGAGGGTAAGAAAGGCCCTGTGCAGGGCATTCAGTTGCAGAGGTTGCGTTTACGCAACCTGCCCTCACAGCTCAAGCTTACAGAGCGAACCAGGCAGATCGCGCACAAAGCGCGGGAGCGCGAGGCCGCCCAGGCGCTTGGGCAATTCGCGGGCGATACGCCGCGCTCTTGCCAGAGGCACGCGAAAATGGGCAATGCCGGCGATCGGGTCGCACTGAAAAACATAATAGGGACGCACCCGCGCGCGTTGCAGGGCTGAGCAGAGCGCCACCAGCTCATCAACTGAGTCGTTGACCCCCTTTAAAAGCACGCTCTGATTTGAGACGGGTATGCCAGCCTCAACTAAAAGCGCACAGGCCTTCACCGCCTCGGGCGTGAGTTCGCTGACATGATTAAACTGGGTATTGACCCAAACCTTTTTACAGTCACCCAGTTTTTTGGCGAGCGTTTTTGTGATACGCGATGGATTGACCGCTGGCATGCGCGTTCCGATGCGCACCGCATCAATCTGGGGCAAAACCGCAAAGGCTTTAACAAACGCCAACACCTTCGTGTCGCTCAATATCAAGGGATCGCCCCCCGACAAGAGCACCTCACGGACCAGCGGATGCGCCTTCACATACGCAACCGCCTCTGCCCGTTGCTTGGCTGTCCGGACCACCTCCGACTTCTGGAGTAACCCCTTCCGCGTACAGTGGCGGCAGTTCAGGGCGCATTGATCCGAGGTCATCACCAAAATACGGTTGGGGAAACGCTGCTTGACGCCGTAGCAACATGCTGCAACGCCCTTCTCGGCGAAAGGATCAGCCACCATGCCTGGCTCGTCGATGAGCTCATCGACCGAGGGCAGGGCTTGCTGTGCCCAGGCGCTGAGAGGGTCTTTGCGAATTTGCGCTCGGACATAAGCGGAGAGTTTGACCGGGTAACGCGCATGAACCTGATCCCATATTTCACTTTTCACTTGTACTTTTTTACTTCTCACTTATTCATTTCTCAGAGCAGGATCGAGGAGATCGCGCAGGGCATCCGCAAGGTGGTTGAAAGCAAGCACAAGAAAGAAGATCGCAAGGGTAACAAAGGTCATCTCCCACCAGACGCCTTGCCAGAGGCGGAGCCGCGCATTATTGATCATAATGCCCCAAGAGGGCTCACTCTGCACACCGATCCCGAGGAAACTGATAAAAACCTCTGTGGCCACTGAGGCGGGGAAGCGTATCGAAAAGGCGATCAGGATGATATGCGAGACATTCGGCAGGATGTGGCGAAACATGATACGTGCATGACTGTACCCCAAAACCTCAGCGGCCAGCACATAGGTGCGTCCGCGATGTTTCATGACCTCCGCACGCACGTTACGGCAGACGCTGACCCAAGTCGTCAGGCCAATCCCTAAATATATGCCCATGAGCCCCTTACCCGCGACCATCGCAATCGCGAGAATGAAGAGGAGTCCCGGCATCGAAGCCACGGTCGCGCAGAGCCAGACCACGACATTGTCGCAACGCCCGCCGAAGTAACCCCCCAAGCAACCTAAGAGGACGCCCAAAGGAATGGCGATGAGCGAGGTCACAATGCCCACATGAAAGGCAATACGCGTCCCTTGGATCAACCGCTGGCCAACATCCCGCCCCAGATTGTCGCTACCAAACAAATAGAACGGGCGATCACCTCTCTGAGAGGGGCACGTGTCTACGTGCCCAGACGTGCAGGCGCACGTCCCTCCCTGAAAACAGCGCACAAAGGCAGGTGCGATGTAGCGGTGATTTTCATGGACCTGGTTGTAGGCAGGGGTTTGATCCTGAAAACGCGCGGCCTGATAGGTCCATTCACCATAAAGAGCGGCAACTGCATAAAACACAACAATAACAAGGCTCAAGCGCGTATCCCAGCGCTTCCAGAGCCTTGCCAGTATGGTGGAGGAGGGTTTCAATCCTACACCTTCGTCATCTTTTCCAGTTCACGCACGCGCTTGGCGACAGCGGCCTTTGAGAGCTTCTCAAGGCTTTCAATGCTGAATCCCTCGACACAGAAGGAGGCCATGGCACTAGCAAAGAAGAGCGCCTTACGTAAGGTGTGGCTATTCAATGATCCAGCCTTGGAGAGATAACCCATAAAGGCTCCTGCGTAGGTATCACCTGCGCCCGTGGGATCTTTCAACGTCTTCACAGGATACGCCGGAACAATGAAGACATCCTTCTTCGTAAAGAGCAGAGCGCCATGTTCGCCCTTCTTGAGCAAGACATACTTGGGCCCCATCTTCAAAATCTCTGTGGCGCAATCGCGCAGATTCCACTTGCCCGTCAACTGCCGCGCCTCGCCGTCATTGACGGTGAGCAGATCTACTTCGGCAATGATCTTCTTCAACGAGGGTAGAGCGATATCAATCCAGAGGTTCATGGAGTCCAGAGCCACAAACTTAGGCCGCTTGGCCTGCTTGAGCACATGCAGTTGTAAGTCCGGCTGGATGTTGCCCAGGAGCACATAAGGAGCTGATCGGTAACTTTCAGGAAGGAGCGGCATGAAGTCCGCAAAGACGCCTAGCTCCGTCCTGATCGTCGTACGATCAATCATATTTTCGTCATACTTACCGGCCCAACGGAAATTAGGCCCGGCCTTATGCTGAACCCCTTCAAGGTCAATTCCGAATTTGTTCCAGCGCTTTTCAAACGTCTTGGGAAAGTCGCTGCCCACAACACCGACAGCACCCACCTTTGCACCTGCAAAAGAAGCTGCAATAGTTGCAAAAGGCAGAGAGCCGCCCAGCAGATTGGTGCGACTCACGTCACGCGTTTCAACATCGTCGATCCCGATGGAACCGACCATCCATACATCTGGTCTCTTTGTCATGTGTAACTCCTGGAATAATGGAATAACGGAATGGTGGAATAATGGGAAGATATCAACCGACATTTCAACATTCCAGCATTCCAGTATTCCAACATTCCTGTTTTCCTTACGTTTTTCTCTTTGTTATCGTTGTTCCCCGATGAGCGCATCGACGGCTAGGAGGTAGCCCTTGCTGCCGAAGCCCATGATCTGTCCGACACAGACGGGCGCTGTGAGACTGACATGCCGGAAGGCCTCACGCTTATGCGTATTTGAAAGATGAACCTCCACGGTTGGAACCCCGCAGGCGGAGATGGCATCTCGCAACCCTACGCTCGTATGCGTATAGGCCGCTGGATTGATGATGATGCCCTCGTAGACTCCGCGAGCAGCACCGATCGCTGAGATCAGCGCGGCTTCGTCATCGCTTTGAAAGGCCGTAATCTGCACCCCCTTCGTCAGCGCAGTGTCGCAGACCTTTTTAACGATCTGGTCGAGCGTCTCCGAGCCATAGATGGTCGGTTCACGCGTTCCCAGCAACTTAAGATTCGGACCATTCACCAGCAGGATTTTCATGTGTTTCTTCTCCTTTTAAAGCGCCACTTGAGCGAGAGGGACGGAGCAAACGGAACTCCTCGCGAGGAAGGGTCAAAAAGCGCCCCTCTTGCGTGCGAACCGTGAGACGTCCCCGCAAAATATCCCGACCCACCACCATACATTCGACATCTTGTTCCTCTTTCGTACACTGAACAATACTTCCCAACTCTGGAAGTCCGACACCGGCCTCCGCATATTGCTCGACCTCAAAAGATAAACAACATTTTAGACAACCGCAATGGCCATTGGCTGTTGCGGGATTCAGCGGAATATCTTGAACTCTGGCCATGCGCGTCGAGAGCTCTTTAACCCGGCGTTGCCAAGTACAACAGCATGCGGCACGTCCGCAATGGCCGAGGCAGCCCATAAAGGCGCACTCATCGCGCACGCCAATCTGCCAGAGATCAACCACGGTCTTATAGTCGCGTTGGAGCTGATTGACAAAACGGCGCAGGTCAACGACCCCTGAGGCACCATAGCGTATAAAGAGACGTTCGCGCATAAACGAGAAGCGCACGTGCAGAACCTTGACATGGGCCTTCTCATGCATCACCGAGAGCTGGAACGCATGCTGTGCCTTTGTGGCAAGCAACTGGTTCTCTTTAACGAGGCTCTCATCCTCAGCAGTCTGTTTGCGCAGAATGAGGAAGGCTGGAGGTTCGTTCTGCGCTGGCAGCTCCGTGAGCTTTACCACGCGTCCCACATCCTTCCCGTAATCCATGGCACAGACACAATACTCCCCCGGCTGAAAGAGTTCTTGCCCCTCTGGCATCTGGCACTGGACCACGCCACCTTCGGGTATCTGGATATGGACGATTTTTTGCATATTAAGGTTTATCCCCTACGCCATGGGCGATGCGATCAACAGCGTAGGCTAGAACCGTTTCCTCGCTCAAATTACGATCCAATTGCCGGGCGAGTTCTTCGATGGCATTCACGTTATACAACGTCTGCGCAAGGGTCAACCGTCCGGCGCGCTCTTTCAGCAACTCAGCCTTCTCCTTAAAGTGAATCTCCTCACTCCCGCCAGCCTTGACCACGAAGAGGTCGCGAAACCAACGCATCAAGGTCACAAGGAAATCCATGCGCAACTCACGATAACGTGCGCTGACCTTGGCAAGAAAAACATCCTCGTCTTCATCAACCTTCTTCTCCTTCTCAAACTCCTCCTTCACCCAGACTTCTGCCTTCTCCTTCATTTCCTCTAGGAGTTTCGACAGTTGCCCTGACATGACGAGGCGTTCGAGCGGCGTCCTGAAGTAAGGACTTGAAAGTGTGGAGACCAGCGTCCCTAACCACGGCTCACTCAACTCGCGAAACGCATCAAGGTCAATACGCTGACAACGCGAGATAATCGTGGGCAACATCTGCTGAGGCGTGTCGGTCAATAACAAAAAGAGCGTCTGTTCTGGAGGCTCCTCCAAGGTCTTGAGAAACGCATTGGCCGAAGAGTCGTTGAGTCGGTCCGCGCCCACAAGAACACCCACCTTCCAGCCCCCAGAGAAAGAGGTTTGAGCAATCTCCGCGAGCAACTTCTCTCGCATCTGCTCGGCACTGATGACCCGCGACTTCATCTCTGGAAAGATCCAGTGCACATCCGGTTCGGTACGCTCCTCGACGCGCTTGCAGGCCGCGCACTGTCCGCAGGGTTTCTCGACCGCTGTGCAGAAGAGATTCTGAATGATGAGCTGGGTCAACTTCATGCCATGGTTACGAACCGAGCCGACAATAAGATACCCATGCGCGGGACGTCCCGTGTCGAGCGCACGTTTAACCATCTGAAAGGTTTCATCAAAAGTCATAAAACTACAGGAGTCCTCTTTTTTCAACAGCCTGTCGAACCGCGGCAGCAACCTCGGCTGGGTCGCGCTCGGTACTGATGACGACCAGGCGTTCAGGCTCCTCTGCTGCAAGCGCGAGAAAGCCGTTACGGACCCGTTCATGGAAAGCAGCCGCCTCGCGTTCAATGCGGTCAGGTGTGGTAGCTGTCGACGCTTGACGGGCTGCCAAGCGCGCACGGCTCGTCTCTGGGGTAACATCGAGAAGAACCGTCAGATCTGGACACAGTCCACTGACGGCAAAGGCATTCACCGCCCTCAAGCTCGCCATGTCAAAGCCACGGCCATAACCCTGATATGCAAAGGTCGAGTCAGCAAAGCGGTCGCAGAGCACCCACTTGCCCTGTTCAAGGGAAGGACGAATCAAGCGCTCGACATGCTGGGCACGACTGGCGAGAAAGAGCAAGACCTCGGCACTTGGAACTGGCGGTTCCGTATGGTCGTGCTGCAAGATCTTGCGAATCTCCTCGCCTAGAGGCGTGCCTCCAGGCTCACGCGTCAGGACAACTTCGATGCCACGCTCCTCCAGATAGGCCTTCAGCAATTTAATATGCGTCGTCTTGCCGCTGCCCTCAGGTCCCTCAAAAGTAATAAATTTTCCGTGCATGTTCATCTGCCACTATTGAATGTCAGTAATTTTTCCCAATCGATCGCACCGTCAGGTACACAATAATCATTTGTGAAATCCCGGGTGAAACGATTGACCGCTTTGTTCCATTCCTCTTGGAACAGTAGTTTGTGCTCTAACGGTTTGGTCTTCATAGCCGTAATGATTTTCAGATAAAAAACCGGATCGCCGGTCAGTTCTTCCCAGAATACCTGTCCAGCCAACTCGCGAAAAATCTTATCCGACGCTTTTACGGATGTCTTTTTCTTCCCGTAACAGTAACCAACAATGGCATCAAATTGCTTCTGAAGTTTAAACATCCGACTGCGAAGACTTAGAAACTCTTGATTCTGACGTCTGCGACTCTGGGCGTTAAAGACGGATGGCCCTGATTTGACGGCAATAGCAGTATAGACACTGTCGGTTTCACGAATAATATCCGCTCCCTCTCCGCCTGCAGAAGCAGAACCTGATACCAGTCGCGCGAGAGGCTCAAAGAAGGCATCACCAAAAATACCTTCATCGGATGACGACATATACGCGGTCAGAATCTGGCTAATGATCTCGGTTGCGGATTCTGTTCCAATCGCGCGGAACAGATAAGGGTTCTTGCGCTTCAGAGCTTCCTTCAGTTTCAGCTTGGAAAGCTTGGCAATACGCCGCATGTAAAACGCTTCTAGGCAAGTCTGGACATGTTGTTCAATGATTTCTGGAGTTAAAGACATGTACCGACCCTTTCTAATTCTTCGTAGTTGAGAACAAAACGTTTAAGCGCGTTTCCTATTGCGAAACCGAGGCCAACTGGCACAGCGTTACCGATCTGCCTATATTTGTCGGAGACCGAACCTTCAAAAACCCAGTCATCTGGAAACTGTTGGATGCGTGCATATTCTTTAACGGACAGGGGGCGAAGTTCAACTGGATGACAGAGACATGTGCTCTTCTGGACAGGACTGGTGGAGACCGTGGGAGAAGGCTCGTCAAAACGGAGACGGCGGAAAAAACCCACCCTTCCGCCTGATGAAGTGAACGCACCACCCAATGCTTCAGCCTGCAAGTCAGCCGGAAGTGAACGCCAATTCTCACCCTCTTTCAGCAGTTTCAGAAAACGCTGTCGATTTTTTGAGAAAGACACGAATTCCGGCCGGGGATCGTTGATTCCCCGTACGGCATCTCCCAGCGTACGCCACTTGGGACAAAACAGGCTTTCTTCCTCCTGATAATAAGGCGTGGGCATCGTCAGTTGAAACCCGTCTCGGCTACCCAAGAAAACGACACGTTCTCTTTTTTGGGGTGTCCCGTAATTGGCTGAGTTTACAAGTTCCACCGAAACCGTGTACCCCATTTTTTTGAATGTCTCCTCCAGCAATCGCAGAACCGTCCCTCGTTCACTATTGATTTTTCCTTTCCGCTGCGAAAGAGGGACATGGGTTAAGCCGGCCGACAAAATACCACGCACATTCTCCATCACAAAAAAAGGCGGACGGATCTCAGAAACGATGCGCAAATAATCAAACATGACTTGTCCGCGCGGGTCATCAAATGCTCGACGTTTACCCGCCGTACTAAATGAAGGGCATGGCGGCCCACCAGCGATAAAAGCGATTTCTTCACGACTCACATTGAAAGCCTTGAGCAATTGATCCCCTGTCCAGTTTCTGATGTCATCGGAAACAAGCGGCAAAGACGGCCGATTTTTTTTGATCGTCGCACATGCTTTTTTATCCAATTCAAGACATCCTGCAGCCTGAAAGCCAGCAGCCTCAAGACCAAGATCAAGTCCCATAGCCCCACTAAAAAGGGAAATAAACTTAAGAGTCTTTTTTGCAGTCTGCACCGAAGAACCACAGCTATAATCTTCGCTTGACTCACGCATGGAGCCAAACGCTGGCCTGTTTCCCAAAATATAGAATCGATTTTTGTGCATCTTTATCCAGTCGCCTATCTACAGTTTCTTCACTTTCTGACCGTCTTTTGAGTCGCGCACTTCCCATCCTTTTGAGGCGAGGAGGTCGCGGAGACGGTCTGACTCGGCCCACTGCTTGGTGGCGCGGGCCACGGCACGGGCCTCGACCAAAGTTTGAATCTCGGTGGGCACTCCCTCTTCTTTTTGCATGCGACCAAAACGCACAACACCGAGCACCGTGTCCATCTTATCAAACACGCCCAAGATAGCCGCAGCATCCTGCGGTTTCAACGCTCCTTGACTCAAGGCTACATTGCTCTCGCGAACCAAGGCGAACAAGGCCGCAAAAGCCTCTGGAAGATTAAGGTCGTCATTAACGGCTGTTGTAAACTCGGCCAAACAGGCGTTTGACGCATCAAACCCTTTTTGCGAGGCCGCGAGTTCCATCAGCGCATCTACGCACTCATCAATACGCGCCAGCGAACTGCGGGCTGCGGACAAGGCGTCAAAGGTGAAATTGAGGGGCTGACGATAGTGGCCATTGATCAGCACATAACGAATCTCGCGTCCGGTGTAGCCTTTGGCGATCAAATCGCGCAAGGTGAAGAAGTTGCCGAGCGACTTCGACATCTTCTCGCCATTGACCCGCAAGTGCGCACAGTGCATCCAGAGGTTAACAAAGGGTTTACCTGTTGCACCCTCGGTCTGCGCGATCTCATTCTCATGGTGAGGAAAGAGGTTGTCAATGCCACCGGTATGAATATCAAAGGTGTCGCCCAAATACTTCATGGCCATGGCGGAACATTCCAGATGCCAACCGGGACGGCCCCTGCCCCACGGTGAATCCCAGACCACGGCGCCATCGGAAGACTCATAAGCCTTCCAGAGGGCGAAGTCACCATAGCCTTCCTTTTCATACTCATCATCTGCGACGCGCGCACCGACACGGAGATGTTCACGATCGAGATGCGCAAGGCGGCCATACTGGGGCAAGCGGGAGACGCTGAAATAAACCGAACCATCATCAGACTGGTAGGCAAGGTTCTTCTCAAACAGGCGTTGCACCAGTGCAATCATCTCAGGAATATGATCTGTCGCCGCAGGATAGACTTCGGCAGGCTGGATATTGAGTGTTTTCAAATCATCAAAGAATGCCTGAACAAAAGGAGCGGTAAAGGTTTGGAGCGAGACTCCTGCGGCGTTTGCGCCACGGATGGTTTTGTCATCCACGTCCGTCAAATTCATCACCTGCGTGACGGTACATCCATTGAATTGAATAGCACGACGCAGGATATCCTCAAAGGTATAGGCACGGAAATTGCCGATATGGGCAAAGTTGTAGACGGTAGGTCCGCACGTGTACATGCGGACATGGCCGACTTCAAGTGGCGCAACGGGTTCCTTGCTGCGCGACAGGCTATTGAAAAAATTCATCTGTTGCTCCTAAGTCAAAGCTCATAGTTTACACCATGCTGAAGCACAAATGAATATCAAATTTCAGATATCTCTTAAAAGTGCGGGCTTGCCAAAGCAGAGGCAAATGCGGTATAGTATTGACCATAAACAAGCGTCTTCGGGGCTGGGTGTGATTCCCAACCGGCGGTAAAGCCCGCGACTGCCTTGACTATCAAGGCACTGACACGGTTTCATTCCGTGGCCGACAGTAGAGTCTGGATGAAAGAAGCGCGTTTGGCTTTTTTTACCGTGGTTTGCCCCGATTGCGTCGTGTGATCGGGTTTTTTTATTTATGAATGATGTCTTTGACAGTGTAGATGTTTGTATCGAGGCGTTTCGCGCTGGCGAGTTCGTGGTCGTGGCAGACGACGAGAACCGCGAGAACGAAGGCGATCTGATTATCGCGTCCGAGAAGGTCTCGGCGGCATCCATTAACTTCATGGCGTTGCACGCGCGCGGACTGATCTGTGTGCCAATGACCCAAGAGCGCCTTCAGAAACTAGGAATTGAACGAGCGCCCAGTCGGAATCGGGGTGACAAATTTTCAACGGCCTTCACCCACTCGGTAGATGCAGCCAACAATATCACCACCGGGATTAGCGCAGCCGACCGCGCAGAGACTGTCCGTGTGTTGATTGATGACCATGCCACATCTGCTGAGATCGTCAGCCCAGGACACCTCTTCCCCTTGCAAGCCCGCGAAGGCGGCGTACTTGTGCGAGCAGGCCATACCGAAGCCGCAGTAGACCTGGCGCGGCTTGCGGGATTCAAGCCTTCGGGCGTCATCTGCGAGATTATGAAGCAGGACGGTACCATGGCACGCCTACCCGAGCTGAGAGCCTTTGCCAAGGAACATCAGTTGAAGATGCTCTCCATCGCAGATCTGATTGCCTATCGCAGATATCGCGAACGGTTGATCGAGTTACTCGAAGAGGTCGAGATGCCGACCGCCTATGGACAGTTCAAGTTGCGCCTCTATCGTTCGTCTCCCGACGGCCTGGATCACTTGGCCCTCATCAAGGGCGACTTAACCGCCGAGGAGGCGCCTCTGGTGCGCGTCCACAGTGAATGTTTGACAGGTGATGTCTTTGGCTCGGCTCGCTGTGATTGTGGGAGCCAGCTTCATGCGGCCATGAGCATGATTGAAGAGGCAGGCTGTGGCGTCGTGCTCTATATGCGCCAGGAGGGCCGAGGAATCGGTTTGGCCAACAAGCTTCACGCCTATAAATTGCAGGAACAGGGGCGCGACACCGTCGAGGCCAATATTGAGCTTGGCTTTGCACCTGACTTGCGCGACTATGGTGTGGGCGCACAAATGCTGACCGACCTTGGACTCAAGCGTATCCGCTTGATGACTAACAACCCTAAGAAGCTCATCGGCTTGCAAGGATACGGTTTAGAGATTGTCGAGCGCGTGCCCATCATGTTTGAGCCAGGCACACACAACAAACACTATCTGGCGACAAAGAAAGCCAAGATGGGGCATATGATTTAATTTTTTTTGAAAGGAGAAGAGAGATGAAAGAAGTCACAGGAAACCTGAATGCTGGTGGAATGAAAATGGCGATTGTTGTCAGTCGCTTCAATAGTTTTTTCACCGAACAACTCGTCAAGGGTGCGGAGGACTGCTTTATACGTCACGGGGGCAAGGATGCCGACCTGACACTGGTAAGAGTCCCAGGGGCCAATGAAATTCCTCAAGTCGCGCAGAAGCTCGCCACGTCTGGTACCTTCAGCGCCATCATCGCCCTCGGTGCGGTCATTCAAGGTGCAACACCGCACGCGGACTTGATCAACGGTACCGTCGCTCGGGCACTCTCCAAGATCGGCCTGGACACCGGGGTACCTGTACTGAATGGCATTGTCTGCGCACAGAACCTAGAGCAGGTCATTGAGCGCGCGGGGACCAAACAAGGAAACAAGGGCTGGGACGCTGTCCTCGCCGCAATCGAGACGGTCTCCGTTCTCAAGGCGCTCTAAGCCCGCCGCCTGGGGGCGGTACAGTAGCAGTAGGCAGTAGCAGTTGGCAGTGAGACCTCGGGAATAAACGAAGGAATAACTTTTTAACACGGAGGCACGGAGAACACAGAGGTTTTTATTTTTTGTGTTTTTTGTGGGTTTTGTGGTTCCGAACCATTGACGTTAGAGACAAGCGCGCCGCCCGGGGCCCCGGGAATAAACTGACTGGTAACTTTTTTCAAGAGCCATTATGATAAACGTACGTATGACAGCTATGGTCCGCAGGTCTCTGGTGCCTCCGT
>Ga0247841_10003493_pt1 | contig 28961 bp, 28 predicted proteins | sample LaCruzMarch2015__2_FD_192410 | JGI IMG/M metagenome (GOLD analysis project Ga0247841, IMG submission 192410) | Freshwater microbial communities from meromictic Lake La Cruz, Castile-La Mancha, Spain - LaCruzMarch2015_18m | ecosystem: Environmental > Aquatic > Freshwater > Lake | place: Spain... | reverse complement strand
GCGAATTATTGCGGATGTTGTTCAGGAGAATCTAATAATCAAGATAACAATGATAATATTTTTAATATTATTAATAATAGGGCTAACGATTCTTGTAAAGCTTCTCCTAATAATATTTCAAGACTTCAATTTGGTAATATTTGCGGACAAAAAGATTATACTTTTAATAATACTATTTATTCCTGTTAATTTTAAATTATTAAATTTAAAATTAATAATTCCACCAAAAAGGTAAATCATCACTATCACGCTTTTTACTACATCTGGAAATATCATTAGTTGGTGTACATCTAGCTACATCTACTCTTCGTTGCATACATTTATCACCAAGCCCAAAAACATCTACCATATCAGGACATGTTGTACAATTTCTTTTTCCATCTCCATTGGGTAAACATTGAGAATCATCATGACACGGCTCACATTCTTTTAATTGAGATATACAAAAATCTTTACCAGTTTGAGAATCTGTGATTTTGAAAAAATTTGAAATTTCAGGACATTCACAATTATATCCTGTGTTATTAAAAGGATTTAATTTACAACTTGTCTTTGCTATTGAAGATGTAATTGAACATGGATCATTTAATCCACAAAAATTTACACAAGCTACTCCTAAAGGATTAAACATATCATTTCCAACAACATCTTTTCCTATATATTCATCACATCTTTTAAATTCCTCTCCTTGTCTTGAATAAAAACTATTACATCTCATAGGAACTTTTCCATTTGAAAAATTTGAATCATTAAGATGATTTATAATTGATTCTTGTGTATAAGTACCGAAAGTTAATATATCTTTAAGATGATTTTTTATTTTTTCTTTTTCATCATTTGATAAGATAGAATAATCTATTTTTCTTACACTTTGATAATAAGTTTCCAAAAAACTATTTTTTAAATTTGGAGCTGGAAATGTAAATGACAAATTATATTCTTTTTTTAAATAGTTAATAAGACTTGAAAAACTTTTTTTTAGTTTAGAAATCATAAGTTCAGCTTTCTGTTTTAGTGTTAGACTATTCCAAACTAAATCAATAAAAGTTTCGTTTGTATTAAATGATTCAATCAATATATTATTAATAAAATCTCTATCTATCTTTATAAAAACTGTTTCACCTATTTGACTAACATCATCTACAATTTTTCCATCATTATTGACAACAGTTGATAAATAAAAATCATTGTCATATCTGAATAAAAATCCTACAAACTTTTTTATTGATCCAGTAGTATCACTTGAAAATTCTTTAACAAATTTTATTCCACATGTACATATATTATCTTTTGTCGGTTTACATATATTACTAAAAGAATTTTCAATACTATTTGCATCTGCAGACACTTCTAACGGATAACAAAATCCATCTATATTTGATTTGTATGTTTGTGGACCACATACACATTCCATTTTATCAACATCAAATTGAGATGCTGATGAACCTCTACCAGCATCACATAAATCTGGATAACAAGAAAGATAATCACCTGGTAAAGAAATTGCTCCTCTTGTTTTTAATTTGTCTCTACAATTACATCTCCAAACTGGTTTACCATTTTTTAAAACTGATACCGGTAATTTATCAGATGTGATTTTGTCTGGTGTCAAAACATTATATTGTTGTCCAGTTGCTCCGAGTATAATTGGTTTATCATCTTCTCCAAATTCAATTAATTCACCCATACTTCTTTCAATATTACCACTCTTTTGATCTATATATTCATATTTACAAGCAACTTGATCTAAACATTTATCACCTGAAAAATAAGTTGGATATTTACATTGACAGAACCAACCAAGAGTTGATTTTCCATTCTCTTTAGAATTTAAAGTTCTTATTAATCTACCTGTATAAGTTCCACATGAAGATATAACTGAATCTTCTCCATTATTAGCATCATCAGTTGGTAGACAATATTTATCACCTTCATTTAATCTTGTACCTAAATAATAGATTTCTTTATCTTTAGGAACTTGATAACAATGATAATTAGATGTATCTTTGTCTACACCATGACATTTAGACACACAATCGTTAGTATTCTCACATTTAATTATATCTTTACCACATTGACTATTATCTACAGGAATTAAAATTCCGTCTTTAGGAGCTGTTATGACTCCAAATGTTTTTCCTCCTCTTTCAGGTTTAATCATAAACCAAAAAGTAAAAAAAACAATTGAAATGACTAATAGAATAAAAAAAACTTTAACAGAACCTTTTAATTGTATCTTTGCGATAAAACTAGTTGTATTTTCGTTCATTTATTATTATTATTTTTTTTTATTTTATCCCTTAAAATAAAAAATGGCTTCTCAAAATTTCCCCTTAAACTTTTGTTCAATTTTAACTTTAATTGTAATTATTCTTGGTGTTTATTTCATTTTCAGTTCTTGTCAAAAAGAAGGATATACCCAAGAAGCACCTAAAAAAGAAACTTTTTATTACAATGTATCTTCAGGATATGATTTCAATCCTTGTTATACTACTGAAAAAATTAGAGGATGTGGAAAATGTGGCAATTAAAAATCTTACATACTATTAAAATGTTATTATTAATCTTATTACTTTTCTTAATCTTTCTTCTTTTCTTCTGTAAAGAAAATTATTCAAATAGATATCCAAAGACCTATCAAATAACTAAAAAAAACAAAAAATGTGGTTGTTGTGGAGGATGCGAGTTTTAATTAAAAATTTAATTTATTTTTAATTAATAAAAGATGTTTGATAAAAAATATTGGATTTACATTATTTTGGCTGTAATAGTCGTCGTTTCTATTCTAATTTTTTCGAAAAAGAAAGAATCTTATCCTTTTAATGTTTTAAAAGACACTATTGGTTTAGCCTCAGGTAATAACATTATTGAAAATTTAGACCAAGCCTTCTCTTTTATTGGAGGTCTTTGTATTGACACTCAATACCCCTTATTAGTTTCAGATTGTATTTGTGGACAATACAATAATAAGGATAAATTAGTTCTCTTCTGTAATTATGTTTATAATTATCACACACAATTTATTGATAAAAAAACATATGATGAACAAGTAAAAAATTTAGGTGAAAATTTTACTAACTTTTTTGTTTTACTTCAAAAATGTAAAGAAAAATGCAAATCAAAAACTGAAAGAAATACTTATACCCTATTTAACTTTGACCAACTTCTTGGATTTTTGGCTGGAACTATCATCGCACAAACTAAAGATATGATGTATCCTTGTAATGATCTTTTAAGATATCTTCGTTATTTTATTTATGACAATGCCATTAACAAAGTTTTGATGTATGTTAATACTGACTTAAAATTAAAAGCTGGTGATTTTACTTCTCAAGAAGCTCAAGACTTTTTAAATAAACACAATGTTGATACACAAGCTTTACAAGCTTCTTTAAAATCTTATTGTAGAACCTATTGTGATGGTGCTATTTGTTAAGATTCTTCCTGTTCCTTTTCTTCTTCAATATTTTCTTTTAATTTTTCTTCTTTCATTAAATTTTCTAAAAAATTAAAAAAATCCTCTGGAGTCTCATGTCTAGTATCACTTGACATATCATCAGTTCTTAATGTTTCAACAAACGCCCATCCAGCAATCATTGGATGAGTTTGAATACTTAAAGAAAATCCTTCAAACTGAATACGAACACCATGTTCGTATAGAGAATATCTATCAACATTACTACTTGCATATTTAAAAGGAATATTTTTATCTTTTAACCAGGTTGTAATTAAAGATAAAGAATATGTTTCTTCAGAAATAGTAGAATTTTGCAATTTAACAAATATATTTTTTAATTTATTTAAATCCATCTTTATCTCTACTTAATATATTTAAATAACCTTTATCTTTAGGAGGATTTTGATATAAAATATAAAGTGTCAACGTAGTTATAATTATATCTTTTTTATTAAAAAACTTTTTAAACATCTTTTGAATTTATAATTATTAATTATAAATTCAAAGTTATAAATTATATATTCATTTATTTATTTGTTTATCTATTCCTTAACACTTATTTGAGTTTTGATTCCCATGGCATTCAATTCTTGTAAAAGAAGTTTACAAGCATAAGGAATTTGAACTTTAACAATACTATCATCATTACATCCTCTACATTCATCCACCTTACTACAAAATCCTCCACACTTTTTACACACTATTACCTGATAAGGATCTGACATATCAAAAAGTCTTTCTTTAATAAATGAAGCCGTACCGTGAGTAATTAATGAATCTCTTTCCATTTCACCTACATTGAACCTGATTTTTTAAAAAATAAAAATCAATGTTAGTTCGTCTATAAAATCTTAAGATATGGAATTTTATAAACTACATAACATCATCCTCTCGGATGGGATTAGACTTTACCTTAAGCAATCATCGTGTTTGACTAGAACACTCATGCCGACATCCGTCAAGTCGTTACACCTTTTCCATGCCCTTGTCAAGATAACGGGTTTAGGAACTTGGTTCGGGATTGACTAAGACTTTGACTTTTTACCATACCTTTTGCAATTAACAAAAGCCATCATATTTTTTCAAATATGACTTGGTATCAAAGTATATAAAGTGTTCCCCCGAGTTTGAACATCTCGCCAACCATATCGTTGACTAGCAAGATCTTATATCTTTATATCCATTGAAGATTGTTATAATTATTGTCTTTTTTGTTTCCATTAATATGAGTAACAATTTTTTTATTTGAAGGATTAGGAACATGATATTCAGCAATTAATTTATGTATATAAAAATCTTTTTGTTTTCCATTATTACATAATTTTATTGTAAAATATTCTTTTGTATTATTTGGAACCATAAATTTTTTACTTCTTTTACTATATATATTTCCATCTTTAGTGGCTTTATAATTTGGAAAATCTTTAATTTCAATTCCTTCTACTTCTTCTTTAGTTTCATTTGAAAGCTGGTCTTTATATTTCCATACAAATCCATGAGCAGTCGGTTTTTGATTTCTACAAACTGCCGATATTAGTCTATTTCCTACACCAGTTTTTTCTTCTGCTTCTCTTATAGAATTGTATTCGTTTAATAAAGTTTTTCCATCATATGAATATTGTAAAACTTTTCTTTTAAACGGTATCAATAATTTTTCATCTAAAGCATGCCTTGTATTTTCTTTATAATCACACCATTCTAGATTTCCTACGTTATTATCTTTCTTATTTCCATTTTTATGATTTACTATTTTTTTATTTTCAATAATTTCCAAAAATGTTGAAGCCACTAAACGATGAATAGAATAATTTTTATTTAATAATTTTATACAATCATATCCAGCTCTGTCAAAAGTTTTCAATATTTTATTTTTATTATTTTTTACAGTTCCATTATCTGATATTATAAATTGTTCCAAACCTTCAAGATTAATTTTTTTCCAGTTACTCATATTTAAAACATAAAGACAATAAACAACAATTTCAATTTTAAAATAAAGATTTTAATCTCACTGAGGCTAGGCATTAACCTCAATCCTCCGTCACGGCTTCTTCCTTCAGCAGGTTGTCTGCTTAACATTGTCACATTACCTAAGGCTCTACTATGCATCTTATCCGCCACAAGATGTTTTAATCTTTGATAATAAGTAGGACCAATAAATATTTTTGCTTTTAAAGGTTCTCCAGTCATACCATTGTACATTTGTTCATATCCATATCTTTCAAATCCACACTTACTCAAACCTTTGGCTATATTCTCAACAGGGTCATTACTGGCATCTGTAAATGGAGTTGCATCTGCATATTCACCCATCATAGCACATCTTTTTCCTTGCACACATTCTATAAGCTGTGCCAATGTCATTCTTGATGGCAAGCAATGGCTGTTAATGATGATATCAGGAACAATTCCCTCATCAGTAAATGGCATATCTTCTTGATTCAAAACCATACCAATAGTACCTTTTTGAGCTGATCTGGATGCCACCTTATCACCTACTTCAGGAATTCTCAAACTTCTAATCTTAATTTTAATTAATCTATTTCCCTCAGAAGATAAACCAGAATATACCATATCAATCACACCCTCCTCTCCATTCTTAATAATATAAGAACAATCTGTTTTTGATTCATCATCATCTTTATAGGATTTTGTAGAAGTTTTTCCAATAATTACATCTCCTTTAAAGACTGGAGTTCCTTTTCTTACAAGTCCGTCAGGACCCAGCTTAGAATAATTAGTATTTTTCATTCTAATATTTGAAGGAGGTATTTCGATTGTTTCATAATTATTTGATGATTTTTTTCTTTCTTCACATACTAAAGTTTTGAAACAAGAACTCACAAAAAGTCCTCTATCAATCGCATTCTTATTGATAATAACTGAATCCTCCTGATTAAAACCTGTATAACATGCAACTGCAACAATCGCATTAATTCCAGATGGCATATCATCATATTTCAACATTTTATTGATTTTTGTAGAGACTAAAGGTTTTTGAGGTTGATGTAAGACATGCACGACTGTATCAACTCTGTCTCTATAATTAGAACAAAAGATACCCAAAGCTTGTTTCATCATGCTTGTTTGATAACAGTTTCTGGGAGATTGGTTATGATCGCAATTTCCAGTCCAAACAGGAATACCATTTCTTCTAACATAAAAAATATGAGAAGGAACATTTACACACCAAACATAGTCGTCATAATCAATCCATTCTTCTATAGGTTCTCTTTTTCCAATTTTAATATCATTACTTCTTGATTTTTTTTTTGCTGTTCCAGGATAGCATCTATTTTCTGTTCGTAAACCAACACGATAACAAATATTTTGAGTTGTAATTATTCTTTCTTTTTCTGTATTTTTATAAATTATACCTTGTCTTCCAGGAAGACTATTTATATCTATAGATCCACATACACCAGCATGTAATGACAATCTTTGAAATTGATCTGCCAAAATTTTTGATGAAGTGTAATATTGTCTGCTATTTTTGTTAGTATGTGTTCCATCTCCCATAATTAAAGCATCAATTAATCTATTTGACTGTTGTTTACTTAATTGCCATACCCAATCTGGAAGATATTTATTGACAGCACCAACACTCAATGGTGTAAGATAAGAAGTAAGTTGTTTAGACCAAAGAACAAATTCTTTACCAGTATATGTATAATTAAAATTTAGAATATTTAAGGCATTTTCTACAAATTTTATACCATCCCCTTTTAATTGAGAAATAGATACTCTATAATCATATCCTCTATTATTTTCTCTTTTTTTAATATGAGCGCAACCTTCTGCAATCCACATACCAAATAAGTCTAACCATGCATTCATTTTTTCATCAGTATCAAATATTATTTCTTCACAACCTTTATGATTTTGAACTTTTGGAAGAGTAAAATAATAATTTTGTTTTTCCCATTCTGCATTACTTTGATATCTCACCCTTTTTCCAAATATATCTTCTGCTTTAATTAATTCATATTTACCATATTCTTCATTAGGTTTAGATTTTCTCTGAGCTACATACATTCTATGATTTGGTGTTGTTAATAAATCTAAACACTCTCTTTTGATATGATACATATTTCCTTTATATCTAAACTTCATAATATCATTTGGTTTTGAATACACAAGTTTATTATTATCCAAAGTTGCTATTTCATCATCCATTGTCAAATCTTTATGAAATTTCCATCCATTTTTGGTCAATAATTCTGTATCCATACTCAAACAAAATGGAATAGCACCTGCACACACACCTAACATTAAACAAGGATGAATTTCACAATAGGAATATTTCATTTTATGTTCTTCATACTCTGTCAAATCTTTAGGAAACATGGCAATTAAATTATTTTCAACTTCACTATTATCAACATATTGAATATATCCTTCTTCCACCAATCTATCCCATCCATAATCAGCATGCTCAGGTTTGATAAGAAGTTCTCCATTTTCAACCACAAAAACAGGTCTAATCAATCTACCGTCATCAGAAAGAATCTTTACATCATTATCAGTTTCGTCATAAGAAATACTAATTTCATGATGTAATAAACCAATCTTTCTCATATATTTACAATCTTTAATAAACTGAACTTGATTATCAGTAAAACCAATCAAGACACCATTAATAAAAACTTTACACATACTTTGGTCTAATTCTGATATTTCTATTTCATTTATTTTATATAAATTTTTTGAAGTCTCAACTACCTCTCTCACAATCACCGTTGGAATTCCAGTTGATAACTTAGCCATCAAAGCCAAATTTTTGACAATACCAATAGATTGACCTTCAGGAGACTCTGCTGGATCAATAAAAAAGATTTGTGTTGGATGAAGTTGTCTGATTTTTGTATTTTTTCCTTCTTTTCCAATAGGTATGACGACTCTACGTAAATGAGAAATAGATGCAGAGTAAGTCAAACGTGAAAGAACTTGTGAAACACCAGTTCTAATATAATTGTTTTTTTGCACACCCCAATTACCAGTGGCAAATGAATGTCTCAATCCATTATTTACAGAACTTACTCTGGATAGCACAATAAGAATATCTTGTCTTTTTAATAAATATTTTTTGGCTGATTCTATAAGTCTCTTTAATAACATTCTAAAAAGATCACCAATCAATGTTCCAGGTCCCTCCACTCTTTTTAAAGAAAGATTATCTCTATCATCTTCTGTTCTTAATCCAGTATATGTTAAAACTAAAAGTTTAACCATATAACCCAATAATAATCCTCTTTCTTTTTCAGTGCTGTTTCCAATGTGAGGAAACAATTCATTATCTACAACTTGTTCAGCGTATGAAAACTTTTTATCATCAGATACTACATGATGAGGATTTTGACCAATAAAAGTTAATGCATCATTTCTTGTTTTTATCTTTTTGTTTGTATTCATAATACTATATAAAATATCTTGAACTTTTTGATTGTCCACCTCACTCAAATCGATTAAAGAGAGAATGTCTTCATCAGAAAAATTCAAAGCTTTGAATAATATTCTTGTTGGAATTTCATCTTTGATATAAGGTATTTGAAAAACAACACTTCTGCCATCACTTGACATCTTGGCTTCAATCTTTACTGAATGTCCAGTTTCATCTGACATACTTCTTATCTCAGCTATATAAGGTGATTTACTATTTTGTTTTTGTTCAAACACATATACATGATTATAATTAATTCTTTCTTGACAAATTAAGGTTCTTTCTTTACCACGAATAATAAAATATCCTCCAGGATCATTTTCACATTCTCCAGCTTTTACTTTTTCTTCTTTTGTGTATTTCTCCAAATTACATCTACAAGAACCAATCATAACAGGCACTCTAGAAATAAAAGTTTTGGGATGCAAATTTTCTGTTATTGTTTCGTCTGTCTCTGTGTTTATCCAAGATTCTCTTATATCAACTGTAATTTGAGAGTCATATGTTAAATCTCTCAAACGACATTCATAAGGTGTGAGTAGAACTGTATTTCTATTTTCATCAACTATTTTTGGATAGTCTATATATACTTGACCAAAAGAAACAACATATTTTTCATTCTTTTTTGAAGTTGGAAGTACAATATCAGGAACCTCATCGAAGATTCTCTGAAAATACTCATTAATTACATAATTATAACTATCAATTTGATGTTGAACTATTCCTTTAGTATTAACATATTCTTCTAATATATTCCAAATGTTATCTTCGCTTATCATCCTCCAATTTTATGAGATTTTTATCTAATAAAATCAATTTTAATTATATCTTTTCCAAATAGGTTTGTTAATATAACCATTATGTGTATCAAGATATAATGGAATATAGATATCGTGAGGTGAAATTTGATTGATCTTTTTTAAATCTTTGTGATCAGGAATTAAAACTGTTTGGTACATATCATGTTCATTTATTATTACAGGTTTATCAAATATTAATTTATAAGAATTTCTATCAATGGATAAAGTTTGACTATTTACACTATATTTATTTATTAAACTTTCAACTTTTGTAATTACATCATTATTTATTCTATCAATATTTTTAAAAATTTCATAATCTCTTTTGAATCTTTTATTTTCGACAGTTAATTTTAAAGGTACATACATGTTCATTAAAAAACGTTCCTTTGTAAAATAAGGATTATCAACAATTTTAAATGAAATAAAAGGATATCTTAATGAGTTCTTCCACATTTTATTATGAATCTATTATTTAAATAAATAATTAGTTGATTAAAATGCAAAATTTGGTTTTGAATAAAGATAAAATTTTTTGTAATCCTGATGATTATCAAAGTATTCATCATCAGGAATATTTTAATCTAAAAATCATTCCCAAAATAGGAGAATTAGAAAAAGAAATAGGTTTACTTAATGATATAGCTGAAATTATACAGAATCCAAATTTACTTTATATTGGTGATAAATATTCTTCTTTTTATGCTTTAAATTGTCAAGAAAGTTTTAATAGTATTAATATTTATAACAAAGACGAAGATGAAGAAATTTATATTCAAAAAAATATTAAAAATATTAAAAATATCTTTTTACTAAACAATTTATTTATAAATGAAAACACTATCATAAAAATATATGAAAATTTTGATTTGTATTTAACTGAAATAAAACTAATAATTTTATGCAAAGATAATGAAACTTTAAACAATCTTTATTCTTATAAGTATAAATTATCAAATTCAGACCAAGTTTTATATATTCCTGAACAACATTTTCAAACTTTTTTTGATAATTTTTATTATTATATCTTAGATGACACAATTGAATATGATAATTTAATCAATCTTTGTATCATGGTTAAAAATGGTGGTGATCTTTTTGAAAAAGTTTTAACTGAAAATCTACCTGTAATTGATAGATGGACTATTCTTGATACTGGAAGCACTGATAATACTATTGAAATCATCAATAAAGTATTAGTTGGAAAGAAGAAAGGAAACTTATATCAAGAGCCATTTATAAATTTTAGAGAAAGCAGAAATAGATGTCTTGATCTTGCTGGAAAAACTTGCAAATTTAATTTAATGTTAGATGATACTTATATCATCAAAGGAAATTTAAGAAATTTTTTAAATTTAGTTAGAGGTGATCAATTTGCCGATTCTTATAGTTTGTTGATAAGAAGTGATGATGTTGAATATTATTCCAATAGAGTCACAAAAACAAAAAATAATTTAAGATATATTTATACGATGCATGAAGTTATTCAAAAAGATGATAATGTTAATGTAGTTATTCCTATTGACCAATCTTATATTCATGATGAGCGTGCTGATTATATGAATGATAGAACTATGAGTCGTAAAGATTATGATTTAAAATGTCTTTTTGAGATGTTGGAAGAAGATCCAGATAATTCAAGACACGTTTATTATGTTGCTCAAACTTATAATCTTTTAGAAAAACATGAACTGGCTGCTGAATATTTTCATAAAAGAGCGTTTCATTCCAATAAAGGTTTTTTTCAAGAGAAATATGATGCTCTTTTTGAAATGACAAGATTATATAATTTTAAATTAAATAAACCCTGGGATGAATGTGAAAAGTATTATCGTTTATTAATGTATTGGGAACCAGAAAGACCTGAACCTTTTTACTTTATGGGAATTCACTATCACCTGGAAGGAGATAATAATAAAGCTTATGAATTATTTAAAAAAGCTTTTGAAATTGGATATCCTATCTCCAAACAATACAGTTTAAAACCTACTTTATCATATTATTTTACTCCTAAATTTTTGACACCTTACTGTTATACTTTTCAAGATTTTAAACTTGGCGAAGAATGTTGTAAACTTTTTTTAATAAAAAATAAAGTGGATGAAGTTGTTAAAGATGATGCATTTGAATTTGAAAATATGAAAGACTGGTATAATATTTTTAGATTTTTGAATATGATGCCACCTGTAAATTCTAATCCTGTTAAACCAAGTAAAGACATTTTTGCATTTGTGGCTGATGGTGGTTATAATAATTGGTCTGGTAGTTCAATTAATAAAGTAGGAGTTGGAGGTTCAGAAACATTTATTATTGAAATAGCAAGAAATCTAGCTAAATTAACAAATCATGAAATTATAGTCTTTTGTAATTGTGGACAGAATGAGGATTATGAAGGAGTTAAATACTTACCTATAAATGAATACTATTATTATTGTGCTAATGTGGAAATGAAACATGTTATGATTAGTAGATATTCAGAATATATTCCTGTAGCAATCCAAGGTTATGTTGAAAATTTGTATGTGATTTTACATGATTTAAAGTTAACTGGAAATATTGTACCTGTACATTCTAAAATTAAAAATGTATTTTGTCTTTCTGAATGGCATAAATCTTATTTTTTATCTTTTTTCCCCCAATTTCAAGACAGAACTACAGCTTTTGGATATGGTATTGATTTTCAAAACTTTTTGCATGATGATAGTATTCAAAAAGTAAAACATTCTTTTATTTATTCATCTTTTCCAAATAGAGGTTTAATTGTTTTATTAAAAATGTGGAATCGTATTAAAGATAAATTTAATGATGCTATATTAAATATCTTTGTTAATCTTGACAATGGTTGGGTTAATCAAAATTTTAGAGATGAAATAATTGAAATTAGAAAATTACTTGATGAATTAAAAGATAAAAATGTTGTTAATCATGGATGGGTTTCAAAGAAAACCTTAGGAGACTATTGGAAAAAGAGTGAAATTTGGTTTTATCCTTGTAAATTTGCTGAAACTTTTTGTTTAACAGCATTAGAAGCTGCTTTAAGTAAAACTCTTTGTATAACAAATAATTTGGCTGCTTTACAAGATACTGTTGGAGATAGAGGAATTAAAGTTGAAGGAAGTATCTCCGATGTCTTGACTGAAGAATGGCAAAATAAAGCTTTTGAATCCATTTGTTATTGGATTGATAATGAACAAAAAGAAGAATATATTAATAAAAATTATGATTGGGCTAACACTCAATCTTGGTATAATAGAGCTGAAAATCTTGCAGATATTTTAAATTTAGATAAAAAGAAAAAAGAAATTGAAACACCCATTGAAATTAAAGATGTAGGATTATTCTATGGATACCATTATGATTTTATAACTGAATATATAAATCAGCATGGTGATTGGGAATCTGAATATAATAATATTTTTGATAAATATTTAAATGAAAATTCTGTTTGTATTGATGTTGGAGCTTTTATAGGTACTAATACCATTAAAATGGCAAGGAGATGTAAAAAAGTATTTGCTTTTGAACCTTTTGAACAAACTTTTAACTTATTAAAAAAGAATTTAGAATTGAATAATATAAATAATGTTGAAGTTTATCAAAAAGCTGTCGGAAATGAAAACAAAAAAATAGTTGAAATGTATTATCCTGAGAAACTAGGACAATATGGAGATTTAAGTAACGCTGGTGCTATGAGAGTTACTTATGAATTTCTCGAAAATAAAAAAATGAAAGTTGATGTTGATATGATAAAATTAGATGATTATTTTTTTATGCAAAAGATAGATTTAATTAAATTGGATTGTGAAGGTTGTGAATTAGATGTATTAAAAGGAGGGAAATATATTATACAAAAATTTAAACCAGTCATACTTATAGAAAATTTTGAAAGAAAAGAATTGTTGGAAGATGTATGGAAAGAATTAGAAGGATTGGATTATAAGTATTCTAAATTATCTGATATTAATGGTATGTTTTATTCTGAAGATAATGTAGATTATGAAGGAATGTATAATTGGACTCATGATTTACCTGTAAATTCTAATTCAAGAAAAAGATTTTTAAATGTTTTATCTCTTTTGAAAGATGTTGAAAATTGTAAAGTTTTAGAAATTGGTGTTAATGTTGGAACCTCTTTAATACATATTTTAAGAAATATTAATGATACTTCAGTTGGAACTGCAATAGATATTTGGAATGATGAAGATGTAGAAAAAAGATGTTTAGAAAATTTTAAAAAAGCTGGGATGCTGGAAAGAATTAGAATTATGAAAGGTGATTCGACTGATAGATTAATTGATTTAATTAAAGAAGATGAAAAGTTTAATTTTATTTATGTTGATGGAAGTCATACTTTATGTGATACTTATTCAGATTGTTTATTGGCTTGGAAATTATTAAAAAAGGATGGAATTATGGGTATAGATGATGTATTGATGACAAAGGATGAAGAAGGTAGAAAAGATATTATTTATTTACCTCGAGAAGGAGTTATCCAGTTTGTTAATAAATATTCACATAAAATTAAAGCTCTTGATAATGATTACAGACTATTTCTTCAAAAACTTGAAGAATAGAAAAGTGGAGACAAAAACCTTAAAAATATTTAAATTCTAATTATTTTACTTTTTTATAAAAAAAAAATAAAATACTTTATTTATTTACAATTATTGGAGCTTTCAATCGATTAAAAAACTTATTATTATTATTTTTTAAACCTGTTATTTCAACTACTTTATCACCTATAAATGTTAATCTATCATCCTCTGTAGTATCTGTTCCATCATTATTTTCATCATCATAAACAGCATTATCAAAATATCTATCTGAACATTCTTGATATATCTCTCTTGTTCTTTGTCTTACAGGTTCGTTTATGAGTTGTATTAAATGATGTCCATTTATATCCTTTTGAATCTTTCCATTTTCATCAACATAAATAAAGTGATTTCTTGAAACATCTGTACATCTATAAAGAAATTTTTTGTCTGTAGTAACAAGAATATTTTCAACAAAAAAATCAGCCAGTCCTTCTTGACCTCTCATAAGATGCTTTTCTTCAAATTTATCTTTCATAACCTTCATAATCTTATCTTCAGTTAAATTAAAAGGAACCATATTTAAAGTTTTATTATCAATCACTTTGTTATTACTGTTATTATTAAGGTTATGATTTATTGTATTTGGTTTTTCAATGGCAAGTGAAGCTAATTCTTTGATTTGATTTTGAAGATTATTTATAGTTTCTTTTTGTTCCTCTATAATAGAATCTCTTGATGAAACAAAATGTTTTAATATTTCAATTTCAGATGTATACTTATTAATAATTTTTTGAATTTCAATGTCTTTTTCAATATTTATTTTTTTACTGGTGCATTTTTGATAATGATTTTCAAGTATTTGTTTTGAAGATAATTTTTTATCACAATATTCACATATAAAATTATCATTTGCTGCATTTCTTAATTCAAGACAATATTTAGCATTTTCTTGATGAGTTTTAAGACTATATTTATTTTTAAATATTTGTTTACAAAATTCACAGTTCATTTATTATAAAACATTTTTTTAAATATTTTTAAGAATTTTTATTAAAAACCTTAAAAAATTTTTAAGAATTTTTATTAAAAACCTTAAATTTCCTTAAAAAACCTTAAAAATTCTTAAAAAACCTTAAAAATTCTTAAAAAAACCTTAAAAATTCTTAAAAACTATCCTTTACAACAGTTTAAAAATCACTCTTATTTTTAAACTGTAAAAGATACTTAAAAAAGTTCCACACACATTTTGGTCGTTTTTGTGTGTGTGTTGGACGACTCTCAACACAGAAAATTAAACCTAAATTTTTTTTATTAAAAATTAATTAAAATTATAATTAAATAATTTTAAGAATTATTAAAAAATAAAATGTGTCTTTCTTTTTTTAAGAAAAAATTTGTAAAAAATAAAAAAATTGAAGAAAGATCTTTTATAGATGGTTCTGTAGAATATTATTTAGGAGATGATTTACATAATGTTGAAGGTCCTGCCGTTATTATTGGTGAACATAAAGAATGGTGGATTCATGGTTTAAGACATAGAGATAATGGACCTGCTATCGAACATGCTGATGGTTCTAAAGAATATTATTACTATGGAATGAAACATCGTGCCAATAAACCTGCAATTACGTTAAAAGAAGAAAGTTTTAATCTCATTATTTATAGAACTGAATATTGGTTTTATGGACGACTTCATAGAGAAGATGGTCCTTCAGTTCAAAAAACTGATGGAACCCAAGAATTTTGGATTCATGGAAAACGTATTAAATAATTTACTTAAATATTTAAAAGTTAATGTTTTTATAAAATGAATAATATTACTTTTGTTACTGCTTATTATAATTTACGAGAAAAGGAAAATAATCCTTATCGATTTAAAGATGAAGGATTTTGTACTCATGATTGGTATCTCAATAGTTTTAAAAAATTACTTGTTAAAGATGTTAATTTAATAATCTTTACAGAAAACAGATATAAAGATTATGTTTTGGAACAAAGACAAGATAAATTGGATAAAACTTTAATTATTTGTAAAGAAATTGAAGAACTTAGACTTTGGGATAAATATCAAAAATTTATTGATAATGATAAAAGATATCATATTTCTAACTACTGTACAAAAAAATTTACTCCTCTATTCTACTTAATAGTAAATTCAAAAGTTGACTTTGTAGAAGAAAGTATTAATCTAAATCACTTTAATACAGATTATTTTTCTTGGATTGATGTGAGAGGTTTAGATGCTTCTCCAGTTACAGATGATTTCTTTTATAATATCCATAAATATACAAGTCCAGATCACTTAAGAATCAATGTTATGGCTTATACTCCTAATTACTGGATAAATCAAAAAAATGATTATTATTCTATTTTTAAAGGTAATATTGCAGGCGGGTTTTGGATTGGTTGTAAAGAAGTTTTATTACAATTTATTAATTATGTTCATCAAGAATTGGATTGGGTTTTAGAGAATGGTTTTGCAGTCACTGAAGAAATGGTATTTGGAATGGTTTTTGCTCAACATAAAGATATTTTTGATCCTTATTATGGAGATTATAATTCAGTTATTAGAAATTTAGATGGAATACACGAACACTTATATTTAGCTTTAAATTCATTAAACACTGCTTACGATGAAAATAACCATACATATGTTAATCATATTACTAAAACTATTAGAGATAGTCATAATAGAGCTTTTATTACCTTAGAAAATCATGAATTAATTGATGTATGGAATAAAAGTTATATGTCACTTTATTATTTAGGAAAACAGAATGAAGCTTGTGATGTCATTCTTGATTTAATGGAAAAATCAAAAACTAATGAAAATATTTTTAATATTTTGAAAAATTCTAAAGATTATTATATGAATAATTTTTCTTATTTAAATAATGAGGTTATCAATAACTGGACTAATAACCTTTAATTATGAAAGTAAATTAAATAATTAACTTATATATAAAATGATTAATAACTCAGCTTCCCTTTTTCATAAATATATTAAGTTTACTCCTACTTTTAGATACATCAAAAAAGAACTTTTTAATAATAAAATCATTATTGATCATATTGCTCATCGAAGTTTTAATTATAATCATTTAATCCAACATTATCAAAATAGATTATACACTCTCAAAAATGATGTTTATAAATTTCCTCATATTAATGTGAATGCCACTTGGATGAAATCAGATTGTTGTAGAGTCTTTATTAGTCAATATGAAGGTAAAGAAAAGTTTGTGATTAACAACTTTGAAGATTATCAAAGAATTAAAAATGAAAATGATTATGTGGCTTGGACTCTTTTACATGGTAATGATATTAATCATGTTGCTTTAGAAGTTAAAGATATTCATGAAATCATTGAAAGAGTAAAAAAGGATGGAACTATTCAATTAAATAATGAGGATAATCCAATTAAAGTGAGCAAGGATGGAAATTTATTACAAGCCAGTACTATTGCAGATAAAATTTATTATAAATTTAATGATGGAGAAGGACGTCTTGTTCCATATACTTTTGTAGAATTTGTGGAAAGAAGAAATAAAAGAGATGGATTTGAAAGTGAAAATGCTAGAGAGATTTTTAAAAGCACTAATGTTTAAACTTTTTAAATAAATTATTTAAAAAGTTGTAGATAATATTATATTAAAATGAAAAAATTTTTAACTTATTTAGGTATAGGAATCTTATCGATTCTAACTACTGGTACTATCTTATACTACTTTCAACAAAATCCTAAAAAAAGTCATTTAACATCTTTAATTGAAGGTAATAGAAGATATATGAAAAAAGAGAAAAAAAGATTAAGACCAAGTTTAAAAAATGTTGTAATTTCAAATTATATTACAGATTTAGATATTAAAGATATATTTGATACTGAGATTACAATTTATCATAATGTATCCACTTTTGAGAATACACCTAATATGAAAACATTTATAATTTTGGATAAAAAAGAAAATTCAATCAAGTGTAAAAATCGTTTACTTTTTTCAAAAAATTTATATAAAGAACATTTTACGAAGAATAACATAAAACTTTATTGGGCTGCATTTGATGAATCTAATGGTTATGTTACATTTTATCATTTATTTTAAATTTTTATAAAATTCTAAAGCTTTAGGATGAGCTCCAATACAATCAAGATCTAATCCAACTATACTTAATCCTTCTAAAGTTTTTACTCTAGATAAAGCCACGTATGCTTGCCCGTATTCAAATACACTACTTAAATCTACTTTTACTAAATCTAAAGTGCTTCCTTGAGCTTTATGAATTGAAATAGCATAAGCGAGTTTCAAAGGTATGTAAGAATATTTAAAAATTAAATGTTCGTTTTCAGTGACTTCAATATCTTGAAATGAAATTGGTATTTTAAAACCGTTCGTAAATTGAACGACTGGATAATTGTCTTCATCAAAATCTACAATAATTCCTCGACTACCATTGACTAAATCATTTTCTAGATCTATATTGACTGTTAACATGACTTGACACTCTAATGTTAGAAGTAAAGGTTCAGATATATTTAAATTCTTTTTATATTTTTGAATAACTTCTTCATCTTTTATTTTTAAAAAATCCCATTCAACATTATATTCACAAACATTTTCATGTTTGTTAATAAGTTTTTTTAAATTTCGTTGATTAATAGTATCTACATCCATATTTCTACAAAATAATAGAGTAGGTTCAATATTAAATTCATTTTTCAATTCAACATTCATTCTTGATGATAATAACTGTCTTACTTCAGTATCAATATTAGCCACTCTAATTTTATCTAAAACTCTACAAAAATCTACATCTTTTTGTCTTACTATTTCATCAAAATAATGAGTCTCTTTAACAACATTGTTCCAACTTTCAGCTTCAAATAAAAAATTATCAGACTTAACACAAGGTAATTGTAAAAAGTCTCCTGAAAGAATAACTTGAATACCACCAAAAGGTAAATTATTACCTCTTAAAAGTTTACCTAATTTTTCTAACTTATCAAACAACTCAGGTTTTAACATACTACATTCATCTATAATTAATACTTCAACTCTTTTCCATCTATTCAAATACTTAAAACTATGTGATAATTTTTGATATAAATATTGAAGAGTATCATTACCTAAACCGATACCACAATAAGAATGAAGAGTAGTTCCACCGATATTAATAGCAGATATTCCAGTAGTGGAAGTAACCGCGATTTTTTTAATAAGACTATATTTTTTGACAAAAGACTTAATTAAAAAAGATTTTCCAACACCTCCAGAACCAGTTAAAAAAATATTTTTTCCTCTAATCATTGAATCATATGCTTTTTGTTGTTTTTCATTTAAAATTATATCGTTCATAATAAATATTTTATGAAAAGAGAAAGTAAATCAATTTTAAAAATCTTAAAATATTAATTTATTTTAAGATTAAATTTATAGTAATAAATTATTACAATAATAATTCATAAATTTATCTAGATGTCTTAATTCTTTTTTATTTTCTTCTTCACTAAAAACTTCATTAGTATGAATATATTTTAAAGTGAAATTGTCTTTATTTAATAATTTTGATAAAACTACAGTTCTTTTAAGATGAAAAGAAGAAGTACATATAATTAAATTTATTCTATTAAAAAAAGAATCTTTATATAATTTCTTTAATATGTCATAAGAATGTATTAAATTTTCAACAGTATTATTAGAAAGATTTTCAATTAAAATATATTTTTTATTTACTTTTTGTGAAACATATTCGCACATATAATCTGCTTCAGTATCATATATCTTGTTATTAACTTTAATACCTGTTCCTTTTCCAGATAGAAGGATAAGTGTGTTTATTCCATATACTATTTCTTCATCTTCATAAGGATTTTTTAATTTATAAAATTCTTGTATTCCTCTTTCAAGTCTTTTATTTAATATTTCATGATTAGAATTACCTAAAATCAGGATAATATTTGTCATCTTCTACAAAATTTCTTTAATCTTGATAATAAGTTCAATTTTATTTTTCTTTAACTAATGCTAAAATACCTCCTACAGGATAATCAAAATCCATGCCATGAGTTAAAGTAATATAATCTGTATTTTTTGTTTTGAATACAATTTGAGAACTACCTCCACCATCTAAATTAATAGCGAATCTACATGTAGGAGTAACGCCATTATTATCAAGTATTCCATTCAATTGATTTATCTCTCTTATTCCATTTATACAAAAATCAGCAAGTTGTGATAAATCCATTCCTGCAGCTGCATTAACCACTCCTCCAGCTGGATTAGCTGCAATTCTATTATCTCTTCCTTCAACTTTAATAAAGTGTATATTATTTGCTGTATCAATTACTACAGCAGAACGAGGATTAGGATTACCTGCATGATATAGTTCACCAGGATTCATACCACAGCCATGTATACCTGGAACATTATCTGCACATTGAAATATACGTGGACCAACGGGAAGATTAGTATTCGGATCTATTTCTCTATCATTCACAATCATATTTTCAGTAAATCTTTTAACTCCATTCCAAACTAATAGAGGTCCGACTGTTATAACATCACCGGAAACATTTTCTGCACCTTCCATTGTCTCTAATATTTCTAAATTTCCATTTTCATTTATTGCTACACATCCATAATATTGTCTAAATAATTCTGGAATTGGATTGTCAAAAATTATTCCATTAGTTCTAGTATAACCTATAGGAGTATCTGTTTTTTTTAAAAGATTAAAAAATGTTGAATTAATTAATACTCCAGATTTCATAAAAGAATTTTGAAAGTAATTTCTTGGATCAATTTTACAGCAATCAGATCTAAATTTATAATCATTATTTAATACTGTTGTTTGATTGATTGAGACTATTGTAATTAATTGATTTTGGAATGTTGTTCTAGAAGGATTTCCTAATTGAAACATCATATTTCGATTAGGAGTGCGATGATACCGATTAAAATTGTATGGATTATTAGGTAGTAAATTAGCATCAAAATCATGTCGTAAAGTTGTATCAATAATACCTGCTTGTGGTATACCATTAATATATCTAACAGAAATACCATTATCTATCTCTACATTTCTATTTTGATTAAAAAGAATATTATCATCAAATAATCTATATTTATAAAAAGTTAAATCTTGTTTATCAGTATGATTGATTTGAGGATACAATACGGATGTTGTTTGTATTCCATTATAATTACCATTAGGAATTTTCACATATTTATCCAACAATAAAAATCTATTCATTTGTAAATGATTTACAATATTTGTTGAATTTGCTACAATATTAAAATCTGGTAGACCTAATAATTCTTGACACATTAGAGCAAGTTTAGTCATCATTTGGGTTGCTTTTGTAGGTTTGAAAGGAAGTTGATTTATTTTCTCTGTTCTAACTCTCCAAGGTGCAACCATATTTTGATTACCTGGTCCCGTTATTAAATTATTAATATCAATAGAAGTATTATATTGATTTGCAGGTAAATTTAATAATCTTTTAAAAATTCTAATAAACATATTTTGAATGTTATTATTATTCTGAGGGTTTGCAGGTGATGCATCAAAATTTGGAAATAGTCCAAATGGAAATGTTGGTGGTAGTCCCGCAGCTGGAGGAGGATTTTGAATTCTAAATGCAGTCATAAAAACATAATAAAAAAAATTAATTATATCAATATAGGGATTAAATAAGCCTTTTTCTTGACCGTTTATTCTTCCATTAGGACCTGGATATTGAACAACAGATGTGGGTATTATTATATGGTTTGGTGTTTCAATTCTAGAAAATCCAAAATCTGTAATAACTGTATCAAAATTGGATCGTGTGTAGAAATATTGACCATTGTCTAACTCATATATATTTATTTTGAATTCATTTAGAGAAGTCATTCTTGCTAATACATTTCCTAGATGTAAATCATAATGTGTAAATTTTAATAATTCTTGTGAACAACTTAATCCTTGACAAACTTGAAACAACATATAAAAAAATTTGTTTGGAGAATTAATTAATGGCAAAATAGCTTGTAATCTTTCCATAGAAGTATAAACTACAGTGTTAAATCTTTCAGCCACATTATTTTGACCAACTTGAGGAGGTATATCAATTGCGAAATTAAAAAATCTTGTAAAAGATGATGTGTATCTTTGTAATATTCTATATAAAAGGACACCTATAAGATTTTCACTTATATAATTTGGGCATAAGATATTAGTCTTATTTAATACTGTATTTGGAATTCTAAAAATAAAACTACCTTCAGATGATAATTTACATAATTCTCTTAGAATATATGTAAAATCAGGAAGAGCTGCATCTAAAACATTTAAATTATAATTAGCAGGAATATTTGGAGCACAAAGTCTTGATGCTTTAACTATAATGTTTGGATGTGCAACATTTCCAAAAACTGTACCTAACCCTCTCCTTGTGCTATCTGATTTCCACCTAATACAGGATTTATAAAATTTATTGCTTGTTGAACTAAAGCTTGATTACTTACTTCAAATAAGCTAAAAGAGTCCAAAAATTCATCTACTAATTGAACTTGAGTAAAAGTAGATTCTCTCTGGTCAAGATCTAAATTAATTTCATTTAAAAAATCCATTTATTTATTTATATAAATATATAATAAATGAAATTTTTTAAAGTTTTATTAACAACTTTAATCTCTTTTATGCTTTCTCCTTTTGGAAATGCTTCTTCTTTATCTCAAGACAATCATACTGAATTTGAAACCCTAGCTACATCTTGTACTACTAAAATTAATAAATATACTGGAAACTGCATTTCTCCTTCAAACTGTGAAGGAGGTGTTTACAATAATCTTTGTCCTGGTTCATTTAAATGTTGTGTAGAAGATGTGAATAGTAAATGGTTTTATTACCCTTATGTTGATAGACATGAATTCAAAGGATTATTTCCTTTATTAAGTGATACTCGTAGAGATACTCTTTATCCTTGGTTTAATGATGCTTTGGGAGATGTCTTAGATGATAAAAAAGGTAATGAAAAATGTGATATCATTGCATGTTTTTCTGCTCAAGTTGGACATGAATCTGTGGATCTATCTACTTTTGAAGAATTTGCTTCTGGAGAAGCTTATGAAGGTCGATGTAAAGGACTTGGTAATTGTCAGTTTGGAGACGGAGTTAAATATAAAGGTAGAGGAGCAATTCAAGTAACAGGAAGAAGTAACTATCAAAAAGCTTCTGATTTTATCGGAACTAATTTTATTGATTCTCCTGATCTTCTCGTTCTTCCTAGTTATGGATTCAAAGCATCTGTTTGGTTTTGGGATAGTAATGAATTGAATCAATATTGCACTGGAAAACAGAATGATTTTTTTATATTAACCAGAAAAATTAACGGAGGTCTTAATGGTATCGAAGATAGACTCAATAAATGGACTAGAGCAAAAAATGTATTGAAATGTTAAAATTTTTATTTAAATGAGTTCAATATATAAAAAATTTTTTTATATTTTAATTCAATTTTAATTTAACATAAAATTGAATTTTTAATATAACATTATAATATTTATTGTAATGTTATCTGAAAATGAAACTGGAATAAACTCTTGTCAGCATTATTCCTTAACGGAAATAATAGACAAAGAATATAGACTGATTTTTCCAAAATATTTTTTGGAAGATTATTTTATCGATTATTTAACTGATAACGAAATAGAATTTTATGAAGAAAACAAGAATCAATATCACATTAAAAAAAATAATAATAACATAACTTGGGAAACTTTATATCAATTAAAAACAGAATCCTATTCAGCTTACAATTGGTATCCATATGTTAAACAATTTACATATGAATCATCCTTTAAAAAAATAAAAGATATGTTTAACCTTATACATTTATTAAAGGATGTAAATTTTCCAAAATTTATAAAATTAGATACAGTATCTTCTAAAGATACAAATCATTCAGGAATATTTTATAACAAAGAAGAAGTTTATAATACTTTTAGTAAAAGTTCTCGTATTATAAACACATTAAATAATAATCCTTTATCAAAATATAATTATTTATTCATTAGAGAACCTGATTATAATATCACACAAGAATATCGTTGTTTTATAAGAAAATTAAGATTAACTGAAGTTTCAAGTGATGTTGAAGTAAAAGATAAAAATAAATTAGAAACTTTCGTTAATCAAATATTAGAATATCTTCCTTTTCATGATGCTATTCTTGATATTAAACTAGAACCAGAACCAAAGTTATTAGAAATAAATAATTTTGGAGCCGATTCACCAGCTGGTGCAGGAAAGTTTAATTGGAGAGAAGATTATGTTATTTTATATGGAGGGATGGATGAAATTGTATATCGGTAATTTTTTTTATTATAGTATATATTAAAAAATGAATAATCAAAATATTATTTTGATTATATTTGCTATACTTTTTAATTCTTTTTTATATGTGTTATAATAACCAAAAAGAATCATTTGAAGGTATTGCAGGAACATTTTTGTTTCTCGAGTACCTAAAGGAACTATAGTAGCATACTATCTTTCAGATGGAAAAGCAACAAGTATTCCTGCTGGATGGGTTGCATGTGATGGAAACACAACTTTACAAGGAAATATTAGTCCTTGATTTAAGAGGAAGATTTATTATTGGAATTAATCCAATATCGAAAGAACAAAACACAAATTTTTCACAATATTCCTTAATATATATTATCAAGTTATAATTTATTATCTAGAAGAATAATAAATTATTATTTTTCATGAGTTTTTAAAGTATCTTTAATCTTTTTTACATAAGTTGTTACATTAGGAACTTTATAATTTTGGTCAATATAAACACCAATTATTATTCCGCCAAATAAGACTAATAAATGATTCATTTATTAATAAATTCTAAAAATTTTTCATCATTTTTTAACCATTCCCATTTTTCTAAAATCATTCTTAGTTTGTCATCAAAGTTATTCATTATAATCCACTTTAACATCTTCTCAAATTCATGTTTACAAATGTAGACATTTTCATCAATCTTTTCTAAGATATATTCAAATAAACTGTTATCTTTATTTTCAGCTGCCCCTCTTAATAAAGATATCAACATATATCTTTCATAGTCTGGTAATCTATCAATATCTTCTTTAATATCTTCTAATTTTTTGACTCTACATCTTCCAACTAAACCATGAACTAAATCAATATGATCTGGGTGCCATACAAGTAAATATTTTTTCAAAAAATCTCTTGCTTCTTTATTAACTGCATATTCAGCATGATAAATACTGGGAGTAAAATTATCAATACATCCAATATTATAAAGTCTACTACATAGTTCTAATCGATTGTTTCTTAAAGCTCCAACAAAGATATAATTCATTTCATCTAAATTTAAACAATGTTGAATCCACATTTGAATAATATTATCATCAGATTCATTTTGACCTAATTTATAATATTCCAATTCTTTAGCCATCTTATTCATATTTTTTATAATTAAAAAATATGAAAATCAATTTTAAATAAATATGTATCCTCTTATCCTCCTTTATCTTCCATTTTCTAAAATTCTATCAATCAGTTCTACATGACCCATAAACATTCTTCTGCAACAATATCTAGTCATACCCATATTGTCTAATATTTTTTTAATTTCTTCTCCTCTTTTAGTTCTCATTTCATATTCTTGCCATTTATTACCAACCAACTTATTACAAGTAAAACATCTAATTGGAAATATCATCTTATCCTCAATATTTCCAACTTTTTGTAAAAAATATCAATTTTATCTATATATTCTTTTCTTTTGAATTATAGAGTCAATTTCAAACAAAGATTGTTTAAAACCTTTTATAACTTTATCTTCAGGAACATGAATTTCATAAATAAAAATATCTAAAACTTCAAATAATTTAAAATTGTGTTCTAAGTATGTTTGTTTTAAAAAATCTAAAGAATTAAAAGAGAATTGATATTTATCAGTATCCAAAATATTATTTTGCATATAAGTTCCTAAAGGATAATTTTTGTCTTCATATAAAGAGACTATTAATGGTTCTTTTTCTTTATGAACTAAGATATATCTTATTCCAGCATATTTATAATTAGGTTTGTTATTTTTATTCAATAATGTATATAGTTTAAGAGAATTCATATAATTTTTAAGATAAAAGGCATATAATCAATTTTAAATTTTTATTAAACTATTAATTACATTTCTTGGATTATTTAAATTTTCAAAACATAATTTTCCAAAATCAGCTTGTGTTATACAATAATCTTTAATATTTTTTAAATCTTTTTCAGGAATCTCTTTATCAAACCATAATTTAAATAATGAAAAAATATCACATTTTCTTAATTTTTTAAACTCTACTATCATATCTATTCTTCCAGGTCTTAATAAAGCTTTATCAATCTTTTCTAAATGATTTGTAGTAAAGATACAAATTCTATCTTTGGACTCCACAATACCATCTAAAAGTTCTAATATTTGACCAAGTGATATTTTCTCTCTTTCTACCTTCTTTTTTTTATTCATAGTATTTAATACTTCTACTATTTCATTAACTTTAGTTTCATCCTCTTTTTTAACAATATCTCTACTTTGAAAACAATCATAACAATCAATTTCTTCAAAAACATAGATTCTTTTTTCAGGCTTAATTTCAAAACCATTAATAAAAGAGTTATTAAATAAATGAACTAAATCTTCTAATTTATAAACATGTTTCATATTAATAGAGATGATACTTCTATTAGTATAATTAGCAATGGCTTTGATAGAAGAAGTTTTTCCAGTTCCTGGAATACCATAAAATAAAAATCCTAAAGTGTGAGGAATTCCCAGATTAATATATTTATTTTCATTAGTAAGGTAATTATCAATTCTTTTAATTATTGATTCTTTACCTTCAAAAAATAAATTATTGAAAGTTTTATTAGTATGAAATTTATAATTTTTAAATTTTAAGGAAGCAAATCCATCATCTTCATCACTTCTTGATGAATTTTTAGAAGTAAAAATTCTTAAAGTTTCATTATCCTTATGCAAAAACTTTAAATAATTAAGCTCTGCTTCTTCTACAAACTTTTTAATAAAGTCTATATTGTGAAAATAAGAGTAAATATTAACATTAATTATTTTATATTCTAACATCTTATTCGAGTCATCTTCATCGTCTTTATTTTTTATTTTAGTAGTGTGTTTTTCAGATTTTATTGTTATGTCAATAAATAAATCATCTAAAATTTTAAATTTTTTGAGCTTAGGAATAAGATGACTATTATTTATATTTTCAAAATCTTCATCATTTTTTAAAAATAAAGTGTTATTTGATGATATTTCTTCAAACTGAGTAATGTTTAATTTCATTTGATTTATTTTATATAAAATTCCAAGCACCTTATAACTTTTTATAAAAGAACTACTATCATGACAATTTAAAGATTGTACTTTCATCTCTAAATGAATCTTACATTGTTTACATATTTTTTTATAATAAAATTCTAATATATAATCATAAACATTTTCATAATATTTAACAAGTAAAATTAAAGATGAAAGTAATAAAATTTTATTTAAATCCCGTGCGTCTCCTCTAATATTCATTAATAAAAAAGTTTGAAAAAAATTTTCTAAATGCATCTTATAATTTTAATTTAAAATTATAAGTTTATTTCAATTTTAAAAATATTTTTGTAAAAATTGTTCATATTTATAAGGTAAATTAGTATTATTGCTAATTTCTACTATTTCCCAAGGTTCATTACTTCTGTTATAAAGATCTTTTGATTCTTTAATCTTATTTTTAATATATTCTAAATTTGTATAATTTTCATTATTAAATTCTTGATGAGAAAAACTTTGAAGTTTATTTTGGATGAAATTTTCATCACCAAAATAGCTTAAATGCCATCCTGCATTTTCGGTTTTATTTTCAAAATTACGACAATTTCTTATAGATTGAGGTTGACAATTGAATTTTGTTTTGTATGTATAATAGTCAACAAGAAAATTCATTCTCCATTTATTTCTATTTTTTGTATGTAAATTATAATAATAAAAATCATACTCTACAAACCCGTTAATTTTAAAATCTTTTATTTTTAAAGGATTTGGAATTTCATCTGCATCTGAAATCATTATTAAATCATCATCTTTTAAATTTAATCTTTGTACACCTTTATCTATACAGTTTCTTTGTAAGTATTCATTTTTCCAAATTTCGTCATAGTTTAATGGACTAGATTTCAAATCATCTACAATTACATGAATAATTTTATCTTCAAAATTTTTGAATAATTCTTTATTTTCATTATAATATAACTTTTTATCATATCCTTGAAAAGTTTTTGTAGATTCTACGATAACAAAATAATCTACTTGATCGTATAAAATATTTAATCTATAATTCAAAAGATCAAGTTCATTATAAAATATAAAACAATCTATTAACATTTATTATATATAATTTTCTATTTAAATAATTTTTTATCTGCTTCCAATCCTAACAAATCATATTTTGAATATTCTTCTGGAATTGGTTTCATAATTCCAGTTCTTTTTAAATTTACGATGGCATTTTCAGCAGCTCTTTGTTCTGCATCTTCTTTTAATGCTGCTGATCCTTTACCAATTTCTAGTCTTCTTCCATCAGGTAAAACATTATAAACAGTCACAAAATTAATTTTTTCAACTTTATTAGTTTCATACTTTTCATTAAAGAGAACTCCAG
>Ga0247841_10003491_pt1 | contig 28992 bp, 24 predicted proteins | sample LaCruzMarch2015__2_FD_192410 | JGI IMG/M metagenome (GOLD analysis project Ga0247841, IMG submission 192410) | Freshwater microbial communities from meromictic Lake La Cruz, Castile-La Mancha, Spain - LaCruzMarch2015_18m | ecosystem: Environmental > Aquatic > Freshwater > Lake | place: Spain... | reverse complement strand
TGATGATCCTGATGATCTGCTCCAGTGAAAATCGCTTCCCTTTCATTACGCTGTCCTCCCTTGTATGGTTTTTCTTTATCAGGAAGGACTCCAATTGAAAATGGATCAGTTTCCGGGGGGAAGGTCATGATGATGTCGCCGGAGACGCAGCCGGGAAGGTATTTGCGCTTCTGCTCTTCCGAGGCGAAGGCGACGATGTAGGGGACGATGATGTCGCTGTGGAGGGAGGCGGCGAGGCCGGAATGGTTGGTCCGGACCATTTCTTCGATGACGATGACGGAATAGAGGAAATCCGCCCCCAGGCCGCCGTATTCCTCGGGGACGCCCATGCAGAGAAATCCCTGCTCTCCCATGCCCTTCCAGGCGCTCCGGGGGACGATGCCCGCCTCTTCCCATTCCTCGACGTGGGGAGTGACCTCCTTCTCCAGATATTTCCTGAGCGAATTCCTGAATATCCGATGCTCTTCAGAGTAGTTGATGATCTCCATTTTTCCTTTCGCCTCCTTCGATACTTAACCCCATCCCCCTCCTGGCCTCCCCCTTGAAGGGGGAGGAAACTACATGACCATCCCCATTTTCTTAAGAATTAGCCAAAACGCTAAAAAACAAGACCTGACCCCCCAATTAGCTGTGACCCCCAATTAAAACAATAGGGGCGCTGTCCCTAATTAAATTGGCCCCCCAGAATGGTGATGGCGCAGACGTTCTGGTGGGGGAAGCCGCCCAGGTTGTGGGTCATCCCGTAGCGGGGATTGGCGAGTTGGCGTTCCCCGGCCCGTCCGGAGAGCTGCAGGTACATCTCGTAGATCATCCGCAGGCCCGAGGCGCCGATGGGGTGGCCGAAGCACTTGAGACCCCCGTCGATCTGGGCCGGGATCTTGCCGTCCCGGTCGTAGAAGCCGTCAAGGACGTCCCGCCAGGCCTGGCCCCGCTCCGAGATGTGGAGATCCTCGTAGGTCACCAGTTCCGTGATGGAGAAGCAATCGTGAAGCTCGATCATACTGATCTCTTCCCGGGGGTTGGTGATCCCCGCTTCCTTATAGGCCGCCAGGCTGCACTTGCCGGTGGTGTAGAAGTTGTCGCCCTGCCATTCGTTGAACGCCCCCTCATAGCCGCTGCTCACGGACAACTGGATGGCCTTGACGCTGACGAGGTCTTTTTTACCTAACCGGCGGGCGATTTCCGGCGTCGTGACGATGGCGCAGGCCGCCCCGTCGCTCACCCCGCAGCAGTCGAAGAGTCCCAGGGGGTAGGCGATGATGGGCGCCGCCAGAATCTGGTCGATGGTAACGGGCCGCCGCAAATGGGCCTTGGGATTCAGGGCTCCGTTGGCGTGGCTCTTCGCGGAGATGTGGGCCATGGCCCGCTTCAGATCCTTGCCGGCGATCCCGTGATTGGCTGCGTAGGCCGTGGCGACCTGGGCGAAAAGGCCCGGGGCCGAGGCGTTGGGGAACCACTGCCAGGTCAGGGAGCCGAAACCGGAGCCGGGGTTGGGCAGGCCGCCGTAGCCCGTGTCTTTCAGCTTTTCCACCCCCATGGCGAGGCAGATGTCGTAAGCCCCGGAGGCGACGCCGTAAACAGCCCCCCGGAAGGCCTCCGTCCCCGTGGCGCAGTAGTTTTCCACCCGGGTAATGCCGATGTGGGGGAGGCGCAACGCCACGCCCAGGGGGGCGGCGCTCTTTCCCATCCCTACTTCTTCCAGACAGTGGCCAAGCCACGCCGCCTGGATGTCCTTCCGTTCCAGCCCCGCGTCCGCCAGGCATTCCTGAAACGCCTCCACCATCAATTCCTCTGCCCCCATGTCCCAGCGTTCGCCGAAGCGGGTGCATCCCATCCCGAGAATAGCTACCTTGTCTTTAATCCCTGTCGCCATGATTACACCTCTTCAGTTTCAGTATGATGAGCGTCCCTCGCTTCCGGATCTTTTTACGAAGCCGCCAGATATTGATTTATTTATCGTCATTATTCGGTTCCCGCGTCGAGGGCGTCCCCGGCAGTTGTGCCTGATCCGGCCGGCGGAAGTTGGGGGATCGCCTTCCAGAAATAGCCGGCAAAGCCCCGCTCATTGTCGGTGAAGCGGCGCCGGAAGGCCATCTTCACGGGGAGACCGACCCGGACCTCCTGGGAGTCGCAGTCCGTGAAATCGGCCAGGAAACGGCCGCCGCCCGCGAACTGAACGGTTCCGTAAACCGCCGGGGGATCGACGGAGACGGCCAGCAGATCCCCGGTAAAGGAAAGGATCTGCGCCGGGACATCGGCAAATTCATAGTCGTCCTGGGACTGGTGGGCGCAGCAGGCGGGATTGACGCAGTAGTCTTGTTTCGGGAACTGGGGAGTTCCGCAGATGCGGCACTTGCCGCCGACCAGACCGGTGAGCATCCGGCGATTCCGCCACAGGGCGGTCATGGCCGTCTGGGTGGGGGCCTCGGCCCGGATGCCCATCTCCGGCTGGATCAACCCGCGGAATTTAAGGAATTTCATGTAGTTGTCGGTAGTTTTTTTGTCGGCGAGGGCGCCCTTGAATCCCTGCCGTGGGGGCAGTTTCGTGATGTTTTCCGTCACCCGGAAGGCGAGGGCGTCGCAGCCCTGCCCGAATCCGGCTACCACGATCAGCTCGCCGGGTTTGGCCGCTTCCAGGGCCGCCGTCAGCATGAGGAGCGGATGGGCCGCCCCCGTCTCACCGCAGACGTCGTGCATCGTGTCCACAAGTTGCTCCGGTGCAGCCCCGACGCCCTTGGCGATGGTCCGGTGCTCCGCCTTGAAGAGGCAGGGGAAGACCAGCTTGCCCACGTCCTGCATGGCGATGTCAATCTTCTTCAGCAGTCCCTGGACCGCCTGGGGGATGAATTTGGCGTAGCCTTCCTCCCGGACCCACCGCTCTTCCCACATGTAGTCGTAATGACGGTCGGCGCCGCGGTAGTGATCCACGAAGTCATGGGTGACGGAATAGGACCCGAGAAATTCGGCGATGACGTTCTCATCCCCGACAAGCAGGGAAGCCGCCCCGTCGCCGAACCACATCTCGTGAAAATAGGCGGGCCTAGTTTCCCGCTTGTCCGTCGCCGTGAGGAGGACCTGTTTGCGGCTTCCCGCCCGGACGGCGTCGAGGGCGGCGATCAGGCCCGTTGTCCCCGCCCGCTGCGACGAGGTGATATCGGCGGTCAGGATGTCGTCCCGGAGGTTCAGGGCGGTTGTCATGACGCCGGCGTTCTGGCGGTCGGCGAAGGGCAGGGTGGTCGAGCAGAGATAAGCCGCGTCCACCGCCTTTTTGTCCATGCCGGTCAGACAGTCCCGGGCCGCGGCGACGGCCATCGTCAGGCTGTCCTCGTCAAAGTTGCACATGGAGCGCTTCCCCTGGGCGACCATGATCAGGGCCGGGGCAAACCACCCCATGGCCCGGTAGATGGCCAGCCGGCTCAGGCGAAGACGTGGGATATAAGCGCCGTAAGCTACAATACCTGTCATAAATTATTCCTCCCTCAAATAAAAAGAACCATCCCCCATAATTAGGGACAGCGCCCCTATTATTTCAATTTGAACAATTTTTCGATCAGTTGCGATTTGATGAGATCGCCGCCGATCTTGATCTTTCCCGAGGTGTAGGCCTGCATGGCTGAAAGTTTGCCGCCCATCATCTCCAGAAAATCGCCGGCGACCATACCGATGGTCGTCGTCGGAGCGGCATGTTTGCCCGCCTCGATCTTGCAGGTCCCATCCTTGATCTCGACCAGCCAGTCCCCGCCCCCGTCGCCGGTAATATTGAACTGAAAGACAACGTTGACCCCGGCGGCCTTCTCGGCGTTGAAGGACTTTCCCATGGCGGCGAAGATGGCGGCAGTCGTCGCAGCCCCTTCGGCAGCGGTGCTTGCGGCGCCGGTTGTCGCGGTCTGTGACGCGTCTCCTGTCCCTGCCACGGCGGGTTTTCCTCCCCCTTCACCGCCGGTCGCTCCCGCTCCGCCCGTGCCCTCCTTTTTCGGCGCAAAGGCGTTGAGGAGGTCCGTCACCTGGTCCATGAGCTGGAAATACTCCTTGGCTCCGTTCATGTTGCGGATCTTTTCCCAGTTGGCGGCGATATCCTCCACGGCGGGGACCTTTTTCCCGTCGCCGATGACGGTCCCCGGCCCGGTCAGGATGGCCGCGCGATTGTAGTAGCCCATGCCGGCGTTATAGATGTTCCCCGTGTCGCCGCAGGCCTCGGAGCAGAGGTACAGGACGATGGGGGCGACGAATTCCGGTTTGAGTTTCCCGAAGAGGTCGGGAGGCAGGACGTCTTCCGTGAGGCGTGAGGCGGCGATGGGGGCCACCGTATTGACCTTGATATTGTACTTCTGTCCTTCCTGCTTGAGGGTGTTCATGAAGCCGACGAGTCCCAGCTTCGCGGAGGAGTAGTTGGTCTGGCCGAAGTTGCCGTAAAGCCCCGCCGCCGAAGTGGTCATAATGATGCGGCCGTAGCCGTTGTCCCGCATGACCTGGAAGGCGGGCTTGGTGACGTGGTAGGCCCCGTTCAGATGGACGTCCATGACGGCCCGCCAGTTTTCCGGCTCCATCTTGAGGATGCCCTTGTCCCGCAGGATTCCCGCGTTGTTGATGAGGATATCGACCCTGCCGAAGGCAGCGAGGGCGGTCTTGATGATCCCTTCTCCCCCCTCCGGAGTGGCGACGTTGTCGTAGTTGGCGACGGCCTCTCCCCCCAGGGCCTTGATTTCCGCGACGACCTTGTCGGCGGGGGAGCTCGATCCGTCTCCCGCTCCGTCCCGGGCGCCGCCGAAGTCGTTGATGACGACCTTGGCCCCCCGTTTGGCCAATTCGAGGGCATAGATCCGGCCCAGGCCTCCTCCGGCCCCCGTCACCACCGCTACCCGGCCGTCGTAACGGATCTCGTCCTTATCCGCGGGCACGGGTCCGTATTCGAAAATGCCGTTGTCGATGACGACGTCGCCGGTTTTGGCGTTGAGGGTCCGCCACACGGCCTTCCCTGTGCCGTCCTTCCAGATCAGCGTTCTGATCGGTTCGCCGGGATAAAGGGTTTTCGAGAAGCGGCAGGCAAAGCGCCGGACAAGCTCGGGCTGCCCCGGGGTCAGCTTCGACATCAGGGCGCGGCAGGCGAATCCGTAGGTACACAGGCCGTGCATGATGGGCTTCTCGAAGCCTACCTTGCGGGCGAAATCGGGATCGACATGAAGCTGAAAGATATCGCCGGAGAGGCGGTAAATCAGCGGTTGATCCGGCGAGGGCTGTGCCTCGACGACAAAATCAGGCGCTCGTTCCGGAAAGACGAACGGTGCGGCTGTTCCCTCCTCACCGCCGAAATTGCCGTCGAGGCGGCTGAAGATGGTAATGATATTCTTGAAGAGCTTCTTGCCGCCGGCGGCGCAGGTGTCTCCCTCGGCGATGACGATGGCTCCCTTGTTTTTTTTGTCGTAGTAGCGGGTGACGGTCCCTTCCGTTGTCAGGGTGCCCGCGGTGGGAATGGGGCGGTAGAAGATGATGTCCTGCTCGCCGTGGAGGATGCCGGCCAGGTTGACGTTGGAGGCCCCGGCCACGTGCCAGAAGAAATCGAAGATGCTGGCGACGGAAAAGCTCGGGATGACCTTGAGGTTCTTTTCGTAAACATAATCCAGTTCGTCAAAACCCGCTCCCACCCCGAGGGCATACAGGACCGCGTCCTTCCAGTCGTAGGTCTTGGTGACGGGACCGATTTTTTTGCCGATTGCTTCCAAATTGAGCGCCATAGTTATTACCTCCTGTTCATTTTTCTTGTCGCCGCTCACTCTTAAGGCCTGCGACGCTTTTGTCAAGGATAAAATGACAGGGGGAAAGGCATTTTCGGTCTTGCCCTCCGAGCGGGAATCGCATATATAAAACCTCCAACTCAACTGACGAAAAATGATCCCGAAGAACGTGGGCAAATGATTATCATAACGTCAGTTAAAAAGAAGAGTTGGTAAATTCGGGGGGAACAGCATGTTTCAGGAAACGGCCAGTGAGTGGATCGATGATCTCGATAAGGAAGGCAAGTTAGGGAATCTTGACGAGGCGGCTAGAAAGACTCTGGTTCGGGATTATGCAACCCGGATCGAAGAATTCTTTGTCGCCGAGGTGACCAGGCAGCTCGAACCGATGGGCAAGGTGGCGGATTTCGAGCGGATGCTCATTTGGGACACCCAGTACACCAACAAATTTCTCAACCAGACCATTCCCGGCTATCCGTCCTTCAAGATGGAGATCCTCGATCGGGCCCGAAAATCGATCCTCGGCGAGGAAGGATAACGCAAGAGATACTATAAATATTATTGAAACATTCATGATGGCTTGCCGTTACAAAGGGGAATGAAAGCGAAGCTTAATGTTCATAAAATAGTTAGCAGACCCATCCCCACCCCAACCCTCCCTTTGAAGGGGAGGGAGAAAGAAATATTCTCAAGTGAAAGTTGTCTTCTTAGGTACCAACGGCTGGTATGACACGGCTACGGGCAACACGATCTGCACCCTTTTGAAGACGGCGGATTGTGATATTCTTCTCGATGCGGGCAATGGCATTGCCAAGGCCGACCGGTACGGCGTGGGAGAAAACGGCCGCCCTGTCTATCTCTTCCTGAGCCACTTCCACCTCGATCATGTCGTGGGGCTCCACACCTTGGCAAAATTTTCTTTTCCCGGCGGGCTGACCATCTGCGGCCCGGAAGGTTCCCGGTCCATCCTCCATACTCTCGTCAATCAGCCCTTCACGCTACCCCTGGCAGATCTTCCTTATCCCGTCACGATCCTGGAGGCGCCCGCCGAACTGGCGCAGCTTCCCTTTCCGGCGGCGGCCCGGCCCCTACTCCATGCTTCTCTTACCCTGGGATACCGGATCGAGCTGGAGAACCAGGTCGTCAGCTATTGCCCGGACACCGGTTACTGCGAGAACGCCGTGCGCCTGTCCCGGGAGGCGGAGCTGGTGATTGCCGAATGCGCTTATCAGAGCGGTCAGGGCAGTGACGACTGGCCCCATCTGAACCCGGAGACGGCGGCCCGAATTGCGAAGGAAGCCGGGGCCGGGCGTCTGGCCCTTGTCCATTTTGACGCCCGGATCTATCCCACCCTGGAACTGCGGCAGGTTGCCGAGCGGGACGCCCGGGCCATCTTTCCTAATACCGCTGCCACAGTTGATGGGATGGAAATAGAAATATAGATTCCTCATCACTTGATTTTTCTGATATCCGTTTCCTTACCCACGATTACCATCACCTCCCCGTCCTTGATGACAAAACCGGCTTGGGGGACCATATGGACCCGGTCCAACAGGACATCCCGGATGGCGATGACCTCGATGTGGTACTTGTTCCGTAATTGTAACTCGCCGATGGTCTTGCCGAAAAAGCTGTCCGGAGGGGCCATTTCAAAGATCATGTAGCCGTCGGAAAGGGGTAGATAGTCGAGAACGTTCGGGGAGATGATACTCTTGGCGACCTTGCCGGCGATTTCCTTTTCGGGGATGATCACATCCGTGGCGCCGACTTTTTCAAGGATTAGTTTGTGTTCTTCATTGGGGGCCTTGACGATGATGTTCTTGACCTTGAGTTGTTTCATGTGCAGGGTAATCAGGGTGCTTGAAGCCAGGTCCTCGCCGAAGGAGATGATGACGGTGTCATCATCCTGGACGCCAATCAGCTCCATGACCTCCTTGTCGGTGCCATCGGCGACGATGGCCTTGGTGGAAAAATCTTTGACCTTCTGTACGGCGTCCTTGTTTTTATCTATGGCATAGACCTCGAAGCCGCCCTCATAAAGCTCCCGGACGATGTTGACGCCGAAGATTCCCAAGCCGATGACGATGACCCTTTTCATTGTTTTACTCCTTTTTATCCCACCATGACCTGTTCTTCGGCGTAGGTGATTCCCTTCTTCGGGGCGCTCCAGGCAAAGGCCAGGGTCAGGGGACCCACCCGCCCGGCAAACATTATCAATATAATGGCTAACTTCTGAATATCATTCATGTTTGCCGTAATGCCCATGGAAAGACCCACGGTTCCAAAGGCCGATACGGTTTCAAACAGGTACTCCACGAAAAAATGGCGGCTCTGCAAGGGGGTCTCGACGGCGCCGGCGAATAATAGGAGGATGGAGGTAATCAGACAGACGGAAAAGGCCGAGGCAATAATAATGGCGATGGTTCGGCTGAGGATTTCCTTCGGGATGGTCCGGTTGAAAATGTTGACCTCATCCTGGCCTTTGATCCGGTTCCAGATCATGAAAATCAGTAAAGCGAAGCTGGTCGTCTTGATACCGCCGCCGGTCGAACCGGGAGAGGCCCCGATGAACATGAGAATAATCAGAATGAGAATTGTGGCGTTGGTGAGCTGTCCGATATCCACGGTATTGAAACCGCTGGTTCGGGCGGTGACGGATTGGAAGCAGGATGCGAGGAACGATGTCTGGAAGGAGGCGTCCCTGAATAGGGCGTTCATCTCGAAAATATAGAAAAAAGCGGCCCCTCCTACGACCAGTGTCCCCGTCGTGATGAGGACGATCTTAGAATGAATGGAGAGTTTCTTGATCCTGCCCCGGGTAAGAGCGGCGACTTCGTATTGGACTATGAAGCCGATGCCCCCCAGGATAATGAGGCCCATAACGGTCAGATTGACGATCCAGTCGTCCCGGTAATTCATGAGGCTGTTGGAGAACAGGGAATAACCGCAGTTGTTGAAAGCGGAAACGGCATGGTAGATCGCCTGGTAGAGGGCGTGTTCCGCCGGGAAATCGAAGGAAAAGCGAATAAAGAGCAGGAGGGCACCCAGCCCCTCGATTATGAAGGTCGAAAGAAGGAGCCACTTCATGATGGGTAGAAAGTCCCGCCGGGGCGTATGGAGAAAAGTAGATTGGACAATTTCCCGCTCTTTGAAGGATATCCCCCGGCCCATCATTCCGAAGAAGACCACCGAAAAGGTAATGATGCCCAACCCTCCGATCTGAAACAGAACCAGGGTTATGATCTGACCGGTGAAGGAGAGATCTTTGCTGATATCGATACTGGCCAGGCCCGTCACGCAGACCGCCGAGGTCGAGCTAAACAGGGCGTCGATAAAGGTAAGCTGACCCTTGCCGGCGGAAAACGGGAGCCACAAAAGCAGGGCTCCCAGGAGGATTACTCCGGCAAAACTAAGGATAAATATTCGCGTCGGGGTGAACAGGGGAGAGAGCAGAACTTTCAAGCGGGTCAACAAATCCATCTTAATTATCCGCTATCAAGACGATATTTGGCGCATGTTTAAGGGGTGACTCTAATCTTTGTTCCCTCCCCTTCAAGGGGAGGGTTAGGGTGGGGATGGGGTTAATCTTCACGTTCGTCATTATTTGAAGTGCTTTTTGTGGTTACGGCAAAAGAGAATGGTTCCATCATGGCCATTATGCTTACCGGTACGGAAGCGACCCCGGAGCGGTCTTTTTCTGTCGGATAAGGTGAATGAAAAGGATAAAGGCGCCGACGGAAATGGCCGAATCAGCGACATTAAAGGCCGGCCAGTGGGCCGTGCCGAGATAGACATCGAGAAAATCGATCACTTCCCCGAAGCGGACCCGGTCGATGAGATTGCCGACGGCCCCGGAGAGAATCATGCCCATGGAGATTGTCAGGAGCTGGTCGCCGGCGGCATAGGTCCGCAGATAATGGAGGATGAGGCCGATGGCGGCGACGGTGACGCTGATGAAGAAGACATAGCGGAAAGTCGGCGACGCCCCGGCCAGAAAACCAAAGGCCGCCCCGGGATTCCGGATGTAGGTGATGCTGAAAAACCCCGGGATCACAGGGATGGAATCGTGCAAGGCCATCCCCGTATGGATGACGTATTTCGTTACCTGGTCCAGGATGAGCAGCACCGCTACGGTCGCTAAAAAAATACAATTCTTTTTTGTCATAAATTACAACGCGCTTATATCCTTATATTATTCCCTCCCCTTCAAGGGGAGGGAGTCGAAGGGATCTGAACCAAAGAAACTTGCGAATACTATTTCAAATTTGCCAGACACCGTCCGCAGATCGTGGGGTGTTCCGGGTCCTTCCCCAGGTCCTCGCTGTAGATCCAGCAGCGGTTGCATTTCTGGCCCCGGGCCTTGGCGACGCTCACGTACAGGCCCTCGATCTCCTTGCTTTCGTAGAAATCGGCGGCGAGGGCGCCTTTATCCACCACGTCCAGTTGCGAGACGATCTGGAGGGCCCGCAGATCTTCCCGATGCGCCTCAATAAGCTCCTTCAGTTTCTCCGGCGGGGCGACGGCCACGGCGGCGTCGAGGGAATGGCCGATAACCTTGTTTTTCCGGGCCGCCTCGATGGCCCGGGAAATTTCCCCCTTGACATCGATGAGGGATCGCCACTTTTCGCCCAGGGCTTCATCCACATAGGCTCCGTTGATTTCCGGGAACCGGGTGAGATGGATGCTGGCCGGTTTTCCGGCATAAGCGGGCATGGCGTTCCATACTTCCTCGGCGGTGAAGGTGAGGATCGGGGCCAGGAGGCGCATCATCGTTTCGAGGATGATCGCCATGGCCGTCTGGGCGGAGCGGCGCTGCCGGGATGCCGCCTTGGAAGTGTAGAGACGGTCCTTGAGGACGTCGAGGTACAGGGCGCTCAGATCGACGGTGCAGAAGTTGTAGAGGGTGTAATAGACCATGTGGAACTGATACTTGTCATAGGCCTCCCGGACCCGGCGGATGATCTCCTGGAGACGGTTCAGAGCCCAGCGGTCCATCTCTTCCATGTCCTCGTAGGGCATCCGGTCTTGGTCCGGATCGAAATCGGAGAGGTTGCCGAGGATGTAGCGGCTCGTATTGCGGATCCGCCGGTAGGCCTCGACGAGGCGGGTGAGGATCTCCTTGGAGATGCGGATGTCGTCGGTGTAATCTTCCGCCGCCACCCAGAGGCGCAGGATTTCGGCGCCGTATTCCTTGATGATCTCTTCCGGTTCGATGACGTTGCCGACGGATTTGGACATCTTCTTGCCTTCGCCGTCCACGACGAAGCCGTGGGTCAGGACGGTCTTGTAAGGGGCCCGTCCCCGGGTGCCCACGCATTCCAGAAGCGAAGAATGGAACCAGCCCCGGTGCTGGTCGCTTCCCTCGAGGTACATGTCCGCCGGGGAACGATGATCGGGACGGGTCTCCAGGACGGCGGCGTGGCTCACGCCCGAATCGAACCAGACGTCGAGGATGTTCGTTTCCTTCCGGAAGGTCCGGCCCTCCTTGCAGACCGGGCAAACGGTTCCGGGGGGTAGCAGGTCCTTCGCCTCCCGCTCGAACCAGACGTCGGCCCCATGTTCCCGGACCAGGGCGACGATGTGATCAAGGATCTCTTTCGTGAGGAATTCATGCTGGCATTCGTTGCAGTAGAACATGGTGATGGGGACTCCCCATAGTCGCTGGCGGGAGATGCACCAGTCGGGTCTGTTTTCCACCATGCCGTAGATCCGGTCCTTACCCCAGGTGGGGATCCATTCCCCCTGGGAGATGGCTTCCAATGCCTTCTTCCGGAGGCCGTTCTTTTCCATGGAGATGAACCATTGCTCCGTGGAACGGAAGATGATGGGCTTCTTGCAGCGCCAGCAGTGGGGATAGGAGTGCTCGATGTTCACGAGGCCCAGGAGCGCCCCGACTTCTTTAAGCTTGTTGTTTACCGGGTCGTTGGCGTCGAAGACGAACAGCCCGGCAAAATCATCAACGTCTTTGGTAAAGCAGCCGTCTTCGTCAACAGGGGCGTAGTTGTCCAGCCCGTATTTCATGCCGATTTCGTAGTCTTCCTGTCCGTGGCCGGGGGCGATGTGGACGCAGCCCGTACCCGCTTCAAGGGTGACGAAGGGGGCGAGGATGAGGACGCTTTCCCGGTCAATAAGGGGATGGCGGGTCTTGAGGCCCTCCATGACGGCTCCGGGGAACTCGTCGAGGATCTCGTAGGGTTTCCCCTGCCAACCGAAGGCGTCGAGGCAGTAATCGAGCAGGTCTTTGGCCAAGATCAGGACCTCTCCTTCCACCTTGACGGCGACATAGAGGAATTCCTCATGGAAGGCGATGGCCAGATTGGCAGGAATCGTCCAGGGTGTCGTCGTCCAGATGACGACGTTCACCTTTTCTCCGGCCAGTTTGGGCCGGACGGCGGCGATGTCGGAGATCATGGGGAACTTGACGTAGATGGAGGGCGTCGTGTGGTCGCCGTATTCCACCTCCGCCTCGGCCAGGGCGGTCTTGCAGGTGGCGCACCAGTAAACGGGTTTTTTGCCCTTATAAACGTCGCCGTTCAGGAAGAGTTTGCCGAATTCGGCGACGGTGACGGCCTCATAGTCGTAGGTCATGGTCAGGTAGGGGTTTTCCCATTCCCCGAAAACCCCGAGGCGCTTGAACTGATCCCGCTGAATATCCACGAATCGCTCCGCGTAAGCGCGGCAGAAGCGGCGCTTGTCGGCCTGGGAGATCTCGTATTTTTTATCTCCCAGTTCCTTATCCACCTGATGCTCGATGGGGAGACCGTGGCAGTCCCAACCGGGAACATAGATGCTGTCATAGCCGGACATGTTTTTTGCTTTGATGACCATGTCCTTGATAATCTTGTTCAGGGCGGTACCGAGGTGGATATTGCCGTTGGCGTAGGGAGGGCCGTCGTGGAGGATATAGACTTCCCGGCCTTTGGAGACCGCGCGGATCCGGTGATAGATTTTCATTTCTTCCCACTTGGAGAGCATCTCCGGCTCCCGGGCGGCGAGATTGGCCTTCATGGGGAAATCGGTCTTGGGCAGGTTCAAGCTTTCTTTGTAATCCATGGCGCGCTCCTTCAATTCTCGAAATCGTAAGACGACAAACTATCACAGAAAATGATTGCTTTCAAGGAGAATGCAAAAGCCCCCTGGAAATGTTTTCTCCAGGGGGCTCGTTTTTACTTTACTGCTTTACTGATGGTGAAACTGTTACATCATGCCGGGGTAGCCGCCGCCTCCGGGCATGGGGGGCATACCGCCGCCCTTCTCTTCGGGCTTCTCGGCGATCATGCACTGGGTCGTCAGCATCAGGGATGCGACGGAAGCAGCGTTCTGAAGGGCGAAACGGGTGACCTTCGTGGGGTCGATGACACCGGCGGCGATCATGTCTTCATACTGATCCGTCCGGGCATTGAAACCGAAAGACCCTTTCTTCTCCTTGACCTTCTCGACGACGACTGAACCTTCCATGCCGGCGTTTGCGGCGATCATCTTCAGGGGCTCTTCGAGGGCCTTTTTCACGATGTTGACGCCAACCTGCTGATCCCCTTCCAGCTTCAGTTTGTCCAGAACGGGCAGGGTGCGGATGTAGGCGACGCCTCCACCGGGAACAATGCCTTCTTCCACGGCGGCGCGGGTTGCGTTCAGGGCGTCTTCGACGCGGGCCTTCTTTTCCTTCATTTCCGTCTCCGTTGCAGCGCCGACCTTGATTACGGCCACACCGCCGACGAGTTTCGCCAGCCGTTCCTGAAGTTTTTCCCGATCGTAGTCGGAGGTGGTTTCCTCGACCTGGGCGCGGATTTGTTTCACCCGGCCTTCGAGGTCGGCGCGCTTGCCGGCGCCGTCGATGATGGTGGAGTTGTCCTTGTCGATGACGATCTTCTTGGCTCGGCCAAGGTCTTCGATCTTCGCGTTTTCCAGTTTGTAGCCCATGTCTTCGGAGATCATCTTGCCGCCCGTGAGGATGGCGATGTCTTCGAGCATGGCCTTGCGGCGGTCGCCGAAACCGGGGGCCTTGACAGCGGCCACATGGAGGGTGCCGCGCAGCTTGTTGACGACCAGGGTCGCCAGGGCTTCGCCTTCGATGTCTTCGGCGATGATGAGGAGGGGCTTGCCCATTTTGGCGATCTGCTCCAGGATGGGGAGGAGGTCCTTCATGCTGCTGATCTTCTTTTCGTTGATCAGAATGTAGGCGTCTTCCAGGCTCACTTCCATCTTCTCGGCGTTGGTGACGAAGTAGGGGGACAGATAGCCCCGATCAAACTGCATACCTTCGACGATATCGAGTTCCGTATCCAGACCCTTGTTCTCTTCGACGGTGATGACGCCTTCCTTGCCGACCTTGCCCATCGCTTCGGCAATGATGCCGCCGATGGCTTCGTCGTTGTTGGCGGAAATGGTGCCGACCTGGGCGATTTCCTTCTGATCCTTCGTGGGTTTGCTGAGTTTCTTCAGCTCGGCAACGACGGCGGCAACTGCTTTTTCGATACCGCGCTTTACGTCCATGGGGTTGCTGCCTGCCGCTACGGTCTTGGCGCCTTCCCGGTAAATAGCCTGGGCCAGAATCGTGGCCGTGGTCGTTCCGTCGCCGGCGACGTCGCTGGTCTTGCTGGCTACTTCGCGGACCATCTGGGCGCCCATGTTTTCAAATCTGTCTTCCAGTTCAATCTCTTTGGCCACGGTTACGCCGTCCTTGGTGACGACGGGGGAACCGAAGCTCTTGTCGAGAATGACGTTCCTGCCCTTGGGGCCGAGGGTAACCTTTACGGCGTCGGCAAGGGTGTTGACGCCCTTGAGGATCGATTTCCTCGCTTCTTCATCATATTGAAGTAATTTTGCTGCCATATGTATTTAATCCTCCTTGTCTCAGGTTTTTTACTTGCCTTCGATGACGCCCAGAATGTCGTCTTCGCGCATAATGAGGTATTCCTTGCCGTCGATCTTTACTTCCGTCCCGGCATACTTGCTGAAGAGCACCTTATCACCGGCTTTGACATCGAGTTTGACAAGCTTGCCGTCTTCGGTGGTCTTTCCCTTGCCCACGGCAATAATTTTGCCCTCCATGGGTTTTTCTTTCGCGGTATCGGGGATGATAATCCCGCCTTTGGTTTTTTCCTCTTCCGCCAAGCGCTCAACAATGACTCTGTCCTGCAATGGCCTGATTTTCATGCTGTCCTCTCCTTTCATCAATTATATTAAAGATTTTAAACGCTATTTTATTTTCCGAACGTTTCGCGGCATATAATATACATCAAATTTCCGGTGTCAAGGTTTGCAAACGATATTTTTATCTTGTGACGGGTTTGATTTCGACGGGAACCTTGGCGAGTTTTTTAAAGCGCATGGCGTCGTCTATCACCCCGACGATATCCCCGTAGTGGACGGGGATGGCGAGTTGAGGTTGAATGAGTGCGACGGCCCGGGCCGCCTCTTCGGCGGACATGGTGTAAGTGCCGCCGACGGGGAGGATGACGATATCGGCCTTGATATTTTTCATCTCGGGGATAAAATCGGTGTCCCCGGCGTAGTAGATCCTTTGGCCGGCTATGGTTAAAATAAAGCCGAGCCATTGATTTGCCCGGGGATGGAAAGGTTTCTGCGGCGTATAGGAGGGGACGGCCTCGATTTTTATGTTGCCGACGGTGACGGTGTCGCCCGGCTGCATCGTCCGGACATCACCCTTAATCTGGGCGGTGCAATCGGGCGGGCCGATGACGATCGTTTTTTCCTTTTGCAGTTTTCCGATGTCCTTCAGGGAGAAATGATCGTGATGGCCGTGGCTCACCAGGATCAGGTCCGCCTTGGGTTCCCCTTTGATCTTCCAGGGGTCGATGTAGATAACCTGTTCTCCCTCGATGCGGATACTGGAATGGCCAAGCCAGAATATTTTTTCTTTCATCTCTCTTGCCCCATTATCTTATATAGGCGACACTCAAACTGTAAACGATGGCCGATATAATGGCGGTGATGGGAATGGTCAGCACCCAGGCCCAGACGATGGTTCCGGCGACGCCCCAGCGCACGGCGGTCAGTCTTCTTGTGGCCCCCACGCCCATGATGGCCCCGGCAATGGTATGGGTTGTGCTGACGGGAATCCCGCCCAGGGAGGCGCCGATGATAGAGATGGCTGCCGCCGTCTCGGCGCAGAAGCCGCCGATGGGCTGGAGTTTGGTGATCTTGGTTCCCATGGTCTTAACAATCCGCCATCCCCCGCTCATGGTTCCCAAGGCAATAACGGTATAACAGGCGAAGACAACCCAGAAGGGGATATGGAAAACAGGTCCGATGAGTCCTTTACTGTAAAGAACGATGGCGATAATGCCCATGGTCTTCTGGGCGTCGTTCATCCCATGGCCGAGGCTGTAGACGGCGGCTGAAAAGAGTTGCAACCTCCGGAAGAGGGTGCCGGAACGGGCCACGTTGGAATTTCTGCTGAGATTGAGGACCAGGACCATCATGCAAAACCCTAGGAACATCCCGACGGCGGGGGACAAAAAGATAAAGAGGGCTGTTTTGATAAGCCCTCCCCACACCAGGGTGCTGATACCTGCCTTCAGGATGCCGGCGCCGACGAGGCCGCCGATCAGGGCGTGGGATGAACTGCTGGGTAAACCTAAATACCAGGTGACGAGATTCCAGATGATGGCGCCGCCGAGAGCGGCGAAGATAATATAGTTGTCGATAATTTCGGGATGGATGATCCCGACGCCCATAGTCTTGGCCACGGGAGTGCCGATGATGAAAATGGCGGCAAAATTGAAAAACGCCGCCCAGAGCACGGCGTAGCGGGGCGACAGGACCCGGGTCGAGACAATGGTGGAGATGGAATTGGCGGCGTCATGAAAGCCGTTGATGAAGTCAAAGGCCAAGGCAACGCAGATCAGAAAGACAACAAAACCGAATGAGTCAACCATGTCGATATTTTAAAGAATCGAAAACCGATCTTTTTTCACTAACCATTTTTTAAGACGATACCTTCGACAATGTTCGAGACATCCTCACAAATGTCAAGAGTCTCCTCAAATCTTTCATAGATCTCTTTCCATTTGATTAGTTCGATGGGGTCTGTTTCCTCTTCAAAAAGTTTGCCCATGGTAGTTCTCAGGATCTGATCGCCGGCGTTCTCAATGGTATTGATTTCCACGCAAGCCTCAAGGATCATCGGGGCGTTTTTCATGTCCCGCAGGCCATGGACGATCTTTTTAACTTTCTCCGTGGCCACGTTCAGCAGCTTTGCCTGTTCAAAGAGTGCTTCCACCGGGGCTTTGATTTTATAAAGGGACATGCGGATGGCCGCGGCTTCCGTCAAGTCAAGAATGCTGTCCATCTTGTTGACTAGGGCATAGATGTCTTCCCGGTCCAGGGGGGTGAGGAAGGTCTTATGCATCTTTTCGTAGGTCCGGTGAGTAATGACGTCCGCCTCGTGCTCCAGTTCCTTGAGCTTGACGAGCCTGGTGGCGAAAGAATCGTAGTTATGGAGCATGTCGAGAAAGAGCTTGGCCCCTTCGTCGATCTTTTCGGCCAACTCCTCGAAGAGGTCGTAAAACTTCTCTTCCCTGGGAATTAATCGCATCCTTGTATCCTCCCGCCGATACTGATTATCTGTTCATGGGGTTACTGCTTATCCGTATGACGCCGGATCTGTCGCAGCTCCAATTTCGGGAGTCATCTATAGGATTGCTTTTCAAAATGCAACAGATTTTAAATGTTGCCAAAAGAATATCAATAGTTGCATGATTGAAGGAGGAAGGTTTTTGCTTGCGAAGATTTAATTTCTGGGTGATACAACGAATAACGTTCTCGTAAGAAGTCGAAAAATGCCCTCCCCTTCAAGGGGAGGGACGGGGTGGGGATGGGGTAGAGGGATTCAACGTGAGTTCTAAAAAAAAACGGATACTTGTTGTCGATGATGAGAAAGACATCGTTGATCTTGTCGCTTACAATCTCGAAAAGGAAGGCTATGATGTCCTGACTGCCGGCGACGGTGAAAAGGCGTTGGCTGTGATCAAGAGCGGGAAACTTGATCTGGTCGTCCTTGATCTCATGCTTCCCGGCATCAAGGGACTCGATATCTGCAGGATTATCCGCAGGCATCCCGAAACGGAATGGCTTCCCGTCATTATGGTGACCGCAAAGGGAGAAGATCTGGACAAGGTAGTCGGCCTCGAAATGGGGGCCGACGATTATATTACCAAACCGTTCAGTATCAGGGAACTTGTGGCGCGGATACGGGCGGTCCTGCGCCGTACGGAAACCCGGAAGGGTCCGGTTCAGGAAGATGGGGAGACCTTTTCCTTTCGCAATCTCCACTTGGACTATGCCGCCTGCGCCGTTACCGTCGCCGGCAGAAAGGTGGAGATGGGGCCGACGGAATACCGGCTGTTAACCTTTTTTACCCGCCATCCGGGCCGGGTCTATTCCCGGGATCAACTCCTGGACAGGGTCTGGGGTGACGAAACCTTTGTAGAACCCCGCACGGTTGACGTTCACATCAGCCGCCTCCGGGGGGCCATCGAAAAAGACAAAGAAAACCCGGAGTATATCCTGACGGTCCGGGGCCTGGGATATAAATTCGGCAGCTAACGCGGCGGCTAAAAGACCCAATCCCGTCCCTTCTGAGTCCCGGGAGCGGGTCTTTTCCACGCGATAGAAACGTTCGCCCAACCGGGGAAGCTCATTTTTCGGAATGCCGATGCCCGTGTCGGTGATCCGGCCCGATTTTCATGTTGATCAAATGACCGCGTATTTCTTCCACGAAAATAGCACCTAACTTCCCACACAGGTATTTCAGACAGGCACCGCCGGCATTGACGTTTCATAAAAGTTTCTTCCTTTTGTAATCACTCTGCAACAAAGCTTTGCTATCCTCCTTTCCAAAAAGGAGGAATTGCCGATGAGCCGGGCCGAAACAAACAAAAGCTCCCATCTGCATGCGATCAAGGGTATGGACGAAAATCTTCCTTCCCTCCGCCGGATGCTGGAAATGCTGGATGTACGTTACGGACATTCAGACCCCGACGTATCTTCGCTGCCCTTTGCCTGCGGGGACGCTACGGCCGGCAGCGAGGCCGAACTCCAGACGGTCGTTGTCGGGAAAAGGCAAAACGTCGATCTGCCTCTTACCATCGAGCAATCAAACTATTTTGCCGACATCCTGCGCCGTGCGGCGGCGGGTGACACAAGGAAGCAGGTCATAACCGACCTGGAGCGCTATCTGAGTTCCAACACGGAGGCGGTATGGGAAAACAGTTGGGTCCGCTTCCCCCGGGGGTTGTTGAGTCCGCTTACGGAAGAGGTCTTTCAACGTGATCTGCTTGCGGATAAGGAAGATCCTTCCCAGGGAAACCGATCGGATCTACAAAAGTTTCTTTTCCGGCACGAAGGGCAGGATTATGTGCGCATTCCTGTGAGCTATCTCCTCAAACTTTCCCTGGCCGAAGCGGTCGGATCGTCACCGAATCCTCCCCCGGCAATGATCCGTGAGACCGCCCGGGATCTGATGGGACATTTCCTCAATGACAACACCTCGCCGGAAACATTCTCCTTTCATGTTATCTCCCCGACCGGTGGCCACGGAATGGGACAGGCCGTCGCCAGGGAAATGGCCAAGCGCTTCCTCCTGACCCAACTTTTGACCATGTATGCCAATGAACGCTTCCGTCTGCTGGAAAGCGGCCAGGAAGCGATGGTTTTTTATTCCCCCCATCCGCCGCTCCGGCAAAAAAAGCTTAACGACTGCATATCCGACTCCTTTTACCGGGAACTCTTCATGAGTCCCTGCCTGTCGGGTTGGCAGCGGGGAGAGGCCAAATACGACTATATGCATCTCTGCCATCGGGTCCTGAGCCGCAGTCAGTTGAATGCCACGGCCAAGCTGCGGGAGGCCGGGATTATTACTAAAAATCTCGTAACCCTTCCGAATACTTCGAATATCAGCCTGGCCAACAACGGCACCCATGTAAGTCTGGGGAGCCGGAAGCTTGGCGAGGCCATGAAGGAACAAAATAACGGCTTCAACAAAATCCACGAGAAATACCTTGGTGACCTGGTGGTGAAAATCACGGAACATTTTTTACCGCTTTTTGTCGGGACCTATACCGCCGCGCCTTATCGCCTCGATTTTAAGGATTTCCACCCCGAAAAGGCCCTGGCCTTTCTGCCCCATGAACTCGATTACACCCATCTGCGCATGCTCTGGCGGCGCTGGCAGAAGAAGGCCAACCTTAAAATATTCGGACGTCCTCTGACCCCTTTCGGCCCCCTCTGGCTGGACCGGACGATCAGCGCCCTCTGCGGTCTTCGCGGGGATTTTATTCCTGATTTCCGTATCATCGATTATCTGGTGGCCCTCATGAGCACCGAGCGCAGTCCCGCCCTTGACGGCAGACTCCATAACGGTGACCGGCTGAAAAAAGATCTGGTCGACTTAGGAGTTTTCGATACGAAGATGTCTCTCTATCTTTTCGAGAAGATGCGGGAATACGAGGCAATGGGGTTCTCGGGGTTTGAGGCCCGCCATTACAGCCTTTTCGAACAATTCGCCGGGGATATGGGCCGGGCGGTGGATATTCAGAACCTCCTTTACTGTCTGGCTTACAAATATATTGCCGACGGTCGGATCTCCCACGCCCATATCCCCGACCGCCCCTTTGTGGAAAGCGAGCGGCGGCAGGTCATTTTCGGCACGGCTATCGGCATCCCGACCTTTTTCGTCCGGGCGGATACGGAAAATGAAATGATGAAAATGATCATTGCCCGGACGGAAAAGGTCAGGCATAGCCGGCGTTATCCGGGTTATCTGCGGGTCCATAATCTGGAATACCGGCGAGCCCTGGTGAAAATCTTCCAGGAAGACGCCGCCGATTTGATTGAGATGTTTCAGATGGAAGAGACGATTCAGGAACTGGCCATGCGTCTTGAGGCGCCGGACCGGTTTGCCGCCTTGGGCAGGCTTACCCAGGGGATTCTTAAGGAGACGGGCGTTTCATCATCCCTACAGATGCCTGCCGAGGATTTCAACCTTGCTGCGGAGCGGTACTATCGGCAACACCTGCGCCGACGCCACAGCGAAGAGGCCCTGGATTTTTTAGCCGTCGATATGGTCACCCTGGGAGAAGGTTCGGGCCGGGCAGCTCAAGCAACGCGACAGGCCCTGCGGTTCGTTCTCAAGGAAGAGGGCGTCTCTGCCTTCCTGGCGCGGCTCTGTAGCAACATCTGCGCGGGAAAGGCAGCGGAGACGGATTTACAAAAACTTATTCATCTGGTTCTGATTTCTGTTCATGAGGACCGTCGGCGCGCTTGCCAAACGATGGTAGCCGACTACGGGGGATTGTCCAATGTTGCATCAATATGTTGAGCGGGAAAGCCGCACGGTAAGTACGGAAAAATTTTTCGGCAATCGGGGAATTCGCTTTGTTTATTCGCAGTTGCGGGAAAACGCCCCCCTGATGTTTCGGGTTGTTACCAATGCCCGGATGTCGCGACTCCTGGCGTTTGTCAACTTTCACAGTCTTCTCAATGAAAAGCTCAATGGCCATCGTGATTTCCTGAAGGCAAGCGGGATAGATCTCAGGGAATGTCTGGGAACTCCCGCCCATCTGGATACGCCCCAGAAGATCTTTGAAAGAAAGATCCGCTACTGGGATTGCCGGCCCATGCCCCGTGATCCCGCCGCGGTGGTGTCTCCCTGCGACGCCCGCATGCTGGTCGGCTCCTTTGATTCTTCTTCCAGCCTTTTCATCAAGGGGAAATTCTTCGATTTTGAAGAGCTGATTGGCAGGAACAAGCTGACGTGGCGGAAACTCCTGAATAATGGTGATTTTGCCGTATTCCGGTTGACGCCGGAGCGTTATCACTACACCCATACCCCCGTTGCCGGCAAGGTTATTGATTTCTATACCATCCCGGGGCGCTACCATGCCTGTCATCCCGAGGCCGTCGTTTCTCTCGTGACGCCCTATTCCAAGAACAAGCGGGTGATCACCATTATCGATACGGACGTCCCCGGGGGGACACAGGTCGGGGTGGTGGCAATGGTGGAGGTCGTGGCGCTCATGATCGGTGATATCGTTCAATGTTACAGCGAGAAAGGATATGATGATCAGGTACCCGTCGGTTCAGGCCTCTTCGTGAAGAAGGGCTGTCCCAAGAGTCTCTTTCGCCCGGGAAGCAGCACCGTCGTCCTGATCTTTCAGCGGGGTTGCGTCGAGTTCGCCAATGATATTGTCTGGAACATGCGTCTTCCCGGAGTGGAAAGTATTCTGAGTAACGGCTTTTCTCAACCCCTGGTGGAAACGGATGTCCTGGTTCGGGATCTGATCGGGACGGCGCTGCAGAAACCGGTGCCGCTGCTGAGTCATTGACAAAATGAAGGTTCAGGGAGGTCTTCCATGAAAGCTGCAAAAATGAACTATTTCAGGAATCTGCTCGTAATTCAGATGAATGCGCTCCAGGATGCGGTCGGCAAGACCATATCCGGAATGAAGACGGACACGGGGCAATGCGCCGATTCATTGGACATGGCGGCGGTCGAGTTTGACCGGCAACTGGAATTATCGATGCGGGGGCGGGAGAGGGGGATGATCCAGGAAATCCGGGAAGCCCTGCAGCGGATCGATCGGGGACTTTTTGGGGTATGCGACCGCTGTGGAGAGGTCATATCGGAGAAGAGACTCCTCGCAAGACCAACGAGTCTTCTCTGCCGCGACTGTCAGCAACGGCAGGAAAACGCCCGGAGATCCATAAATCATTTGGTTTCCGAGGAGGCTGTTGCTTCCAGCCATAGCGGAGCCGGTTATTGAATTTATGGAATTTTTGTCTTTAGTAGTTGATATCAATAACTTTTTTGTCCTTTCCCTCGGGTTGGCGCTGAGTATCTTATTTTCCTGGGGCTTCAAGGGATTGCCGAAAGAGAACTGGCAGATCCTTGCCTGCATCCCGTCGAATAAGAACAGGGATGAGGCCTGGCGGGGGGTAAACTATACCTGGTACGGGTTTTTTCAGGCCACGGGCTACGTTCTTGGGGTGGCCATTTTTTTAATCCTGATGGGCGCCGCCGCCGTCCCCGGCGCGGCTTCCCTGACTCTGATCATCCTGATACTGGCGGTCTGCGTTCCCTTGTCACGCTTTCTGGCCGGCCTGGTGGAAGGGAAGCGTTTTACCCTCACCGTCGGCGGGGCCGTCTTTGCCGGGTTGGTGATTTCTCCCTGGCTCATCGGGGCGGTAAATGCCCTTGGTGGGGACATTTTCGGATTCCGCCTCCCCATGCTTCCGACCCTTGCCGCCATGGCGATCGGCCATATCATGGGCGAGGGAACAGGCCGCCTGGCCTGTATCAGTTTCGGCTGCTGTTATGGGAAACCATTGTCAATGTTGTCCCCATTCGTCCGCAAGGCGTTGGGGCCTTTCGCCATGACCTTTTACGGAGCAACAAAAAAAATCTCCTATGCCCACGGACTCGACGGCCAGCCCGTTGTTCCCGTTCAGGCGATGACGGCGGTTATCTACACCCTGGCGGGTTTGGCAGGGATGTGGTTATTCCTCGCCGAGCTTTATCTGCCTGCTTTTGCCGTCACGGTAGGGACAGCCCAGGGGTGGCGTTTCCTCTCCGAATTCCTGCGGGCCGATTACCGGGGTGGAGGCAGGATTTCCCCTTATCAGTTTATGTCCCTCCTTGCCTTGCCCTATGCGGGAGGACTACTTTTTCTCTTTCCCTCCCTCCCGCCGCCGGGAGGAACGCAGATCATGGTGGGCCTGGAATCAATGTGGACGCCCGGGATGATCCTTTTCCTGCAAGTCCTCTGGTTCCTGATCTTTCTGTATTCGGGAAGGAGCAGGGTGACAGGGGCGGAAATTTCCCTCCGCGTCATCAGAGACAGAGTGTAGGAGCTAGAGACACTCGGTAAATGAAGCGGGCTGTCCCGTGGCCGCATACGGCGCCGGCGCTTGACAATATAATAAAGGAAGATAGAACAACCATGTTAACCCTTCAGGAAGGTACCCAGTTAAATAATAAGCCGTTCGCGTTCAAATTTCACCATCAGCCGGAGTATTCGGAGCGTTCCTTCATCGAACAGGTGCAACCGCGACCCCACTTTCATCCCCTCGTTGATCTTTTTACGGGGATGATCATGGGTTACGAAGTGCTCTCCAGAGGGCTCCAACCATATGAAACTCCTCACAAAATGTTTGAAGAAGCCAAAAATCTGGGGCTGACATGGGAGTTGGAAAAGGCATGTCGCGTCGCTGCCTTGAAGAAGGTTGCCAGTTTTACGGATGATTTGCGCTCCGCGACCTATTTCATCAATGTCAGCCCGGACAGTTTCAGTGATCCCCGTTTTACCGAGCGCTTCACCCGAAACCGACTCACGGAATACGGTCTGGATCAACGGCAGGTCGTCATCGAGGTTACGGAGGAGAAATCTTTTGGGGACTATGATAAATTCCAAAAGCTGGTGACCCATTATGTCAATCAGGGATTCAAGATTAGTCTGGACGACTTCGGCGCCGGCTATTCGGGCCTGATTGCCCTGATCGCCTGTACCCCTCATTATCTGAAACTCGACATGGCCATCGTTCGGGATGTTCACAAGCATGATTATAAACAGAAACTGGTCAAGTCGGTCGCCTCTTTCGCCGGCAGCGTCAATTCCAAGCTCATAGCAGAGGGCGTCGAATCATGGGAGGAACTCGAACTCCTCGTCAAATATGGGATCCGTTATGTTCAGGGTTTTCTGTTCGGTCGCCCCCAAGAGACGCCTTATGGTCTGCCCGAAGAATTGAAGGAGAAAATCGCCGCTCTGGTCAAGAAATATGATCAGACAAAGGCGGATCTCGATGCGCAGATCGGTGGCATGGTCATCCGTCCCATGACACTTCAGAGAAATACCCTTTTGTGCCGAGCCCTTGATGATCAGTTCAAGAAATCACCCCATCTGGATCATGTGGTGATTCTCGATGGGGAGAGCGTTGACGGCCTCATCACACGGCAGCATTTTTATCTGGAAACAGGCGGCGCCTTCGGCTACCAGTTATTTCAGAAGAAACAGGTGGATGTTATTTGCAAGTATCAAACTCTGATTGTTGAGGATAAGATTACCGTTACCGCTTTGGCCAAGCTTGCCATGGACAGATTCCAGGAAGACCTCTATGACCCGGTGCTGGTCGTCGATTATCTCGGTCGTTTTCTTGGCTCCGTGACCATGAAGCAGGTCATTACCAAGGCCGTAGAACTTGAAATCCGTTGCGCTATGGCTGCCAACCCGCTTACTAATCTCCCCGGCAATGTAATAATCCATCACTGGATCCGCGACATCCTGATGAATCCGGAATATGCCATTATTTATGGGGACCTTGATCACTTCAAGGGGTTCAATGATACCTATGGCTTTCTCATGGGCGATGAACTGCTCCGTCTTACGGCCAGGATACTGTCGGAAAATATGGCATTGCTTCATAAAGAAGCGAAGCTTGGTCATGTCGGCGGTGACGACTTTGTCATAATCTGCCCGGGAATCGTCTCGGACAATGCCTTGGAAGCTATGTGTCTGGCTTATGATCATGCCAAGTTAGACCTCTTCAAGCACGACCATGTAAAAAAGGGTTATTTCGAGATTATCGACCGCCAGGGCAATCCCGTCCAGGTCCCCCTGGTTACCATGAGCTTGGCCGTCATCGACAGCCGCAAAATCTGGATCGATCCCCATCCGGCCCTGTTTTCCGAGTTGGCCGCATCGCTGAAGAAAAAGGTCAAGCAACTGACGAGTCGGACAGGGCGAAGTGGGTATATATTTGAGCAGCGAAGCTACGACTAGTCTAGGAGCTTATCCAAATCATAGCATTTAATTGCCGATGATCCCTAAAATCGGTAGCGTGGTTAAAGCATGACGGCAAAAAGAATCCTGGTGGTGGATGACGAAAAGGACCTTGTTGAACTGATCGCCTTCAATCTTGAACAGGAAGGATACACCGTTTTCAAGGCATGGGACGGAGAGCAGGCTATGGAACTCGCGCGGGCGATCAAACCCGATCTGATCGTTCTGGACCTGATGCTGCCCGGACTGTCCGGCCTCGATATTTGCCGGCGCATACGTGGAAAAGCCGAAACGGAAAATCTGCCTATCGTCATGGTTACTGCCAAAGGCCAGGATGTGGACAAGGTCGTCGGCCTCGAATTGGGGGCCGATGATTATATCACCAAGCCCTTCAGCGTCCGCGAGCTTGTCGCCCGCGTCCGGGCCATTATCCGGAGGTCGGAAAGGAAACCAGTGGCGGAAGAGGAAGATGCCTTCTCATTCCGTGGTCTCCAGGTCGATTACTCATCCTATGAGGTCCGTCTGGACGGCCGGAAAGTGGAACTTGGCCCGAAGGAGTTGAAACTGCTGATTTTTTTCACAAAGCATCCGGGCAGGGTATATTCCCGTGATCAACTCTTGGATTACATATGGGGAGATGAGACTTACGTGGAACCACGGACAGTGGATGTCCACATCAGCCGCCTCCGGGCTGCTATCGAAAAAGACAAGGAAAGTCCGGAGTACATCCTCACCGTCCGGGGTATCGGCTATAAGTTTGCCGATGTCAAGGCGCCATAGATCCTCCTGCCAAGACTTACCGTTTCCGCCATCCTCCCCTGCTTGTGTTGATACCTGCGCTTGCGAAAGCAAAAATCACCCCTCTTTAATATTTCAGATTGGTTAAATTTTCGCGAATTTTATTTTACAGAAAGCCGTGTCCGTGTTATGCACCCCTTCAAACAAAGGAGCTGAGGCATGTCGTCATACGGCGGGAAAGAAATACGTGTAGCGCGGGAAACCATTTTGATGTTTTCCGGGTTTATTATGGTTGCCTTTTACACTCCGGTCACGCTCATATGGCTGGGCGTTATCCCCTTTCGTTACCGTTTTTTTCTTGCCTTTATGGTCATGTCCCTGACGATCCTCTATATCCTGAAGCGGAGATTCAATTGGTCCGAATTGGGCTTCCGGCGGGACACCCTGAAAGGATCCCTGAAATGGAATTTAGGGATCACCTCTTTCTTCCTGGTCCTGATGTACGTATTTTATAACGCCGGCTGGATTGAACTTGCCCAGATCCGTCTCTGGCCCATCTTCCTGTTTTTTTATATCCTTGTACTGACGCCGGTCCAGGAATTCTTTTTCCGTTCCGTCCTGTTCGCCGAAATGAAGAAGGTACGAGCCCGGAATCCCCTGCCGATCATTGCCCTTTCATCTCTATCCTATGGATTTCTACATGTGATCTATCAGAAACCGGCCATGCTCGTCGCCACTCTCCTCATGGGCCTGGTCTGGGGCTGCATCTATTACAAGTATCCGAACTTCTGGGGTGTGACCATTTCTCATGCCCTCCTCGGGGCAGTCGCCATCACGGCGGGCATGATTTAACTGCCTCCTGTTGACAAAACGAGAAAATCCGAACAAGCTCATCAATCATCTGATCGATACGAACGTTCCAGAGATCAAAGCGATTCTATTCCAGGGTCACAGGTTTGCACAGGTGTTTTTCATCCTTTGCCGACCGGGCGCACTTCCGGCAGATGAATCTCGGATTTTTGACGATCTGTTTAAGGGTCTCCAAGTTTTCGATTTTCTCTTTCTTGTACTTACACAGGGTCTTTGTATCAGCGGACATTTGACCTATCTCACTTTCATAACTGATATGGCATTATCGTTCACATTCCAATCCACGGCAATGGCCCTTTGCCATTCAAGCTCGATGGTCATCTGTTGTTCCTGGCGGTTCTTCTTCTCCTTCTGTATCTCTGCCTCAATCTTGATTTTCACTGGATCAACCGGTTTCATCATGATCAACCGGTTTCTTGAGTCAATGAAAATCCGGCCATTTTTCAGAGCAGCGACGAGGTCTTCCAGGCGCCGGACCGTCTCCATGAGGCCGATGGTTGTCTTGACTTTAATCCGCCCCTCCTTCAGGGGAACTGGCCTCGGTTTTCCTTCCTTGCCCCGGGGAAGAATGCCGATCAACGTGTCAGCGACCGTTGCCCCTCCGTCCGGCGTCTCGCAGGCCTTCGGTTCTAATTCAGGGATGCCGTCATCCCCATAGACGACTGTCTCCGTGGGCATCGGAGCAGTGACATGGGCGACCTCGAAGCACTCCAAGGGCAGAGTTTTGAAGAAGGCCATGACGGCCTCCGGGACATCCTCCCTCCGGTCGATAGGTACCGCCACGACCGCCTTGATGAAGGCCTCCATAAGGTCGTCAAAGCCCTTTCTGTGGATAGTGATCCTTGTTCCAAGGAGATGTTCGTGCTCATTAAAGATCTTGCAGATCTCCTTCAGATCGAAATACCTGACATTACAAGTCTTTCTGTTTGTCATTTGGTTCTTCCTTTCTAAATGGTAGGTTTCACCGATTACGGCTAGGTCTATACCGAATAATTGTTACAGTATTATGATGTTTAGATGAAAATTTTACAAAAATTTCACATCCTTTCCATATCTCTGTCATAATTCTATGATCCAATGTCCGACAAAAAAAGGAGGGTTCTTGAGAAAAAAAATCTTTGTTCTTGACACTAACGTCCTTCTTCACGATCCCCGGTCCCTTTTCGCCTTTGAAGACAACGAAATCGTCATTCCCTTCAGCGTCATCGAGGAAATTGACAATCAAAAGAAAAGGCAGGACGAAATTGGCCGCAATGCCCGGACAACATCTCAGGAACTGGACAGACTCCGGGGAAAGGGGCGTCTGTCGGAAGGCGTCGATCTGCCCTCCGGCGGTCGTATCAAGATCGAATTGAATCATCGCTGGTCAGGGGAATCATTACCGGCGGGCATGGACAGCAGCAAGCATGACAACCGGATCCTCTCCGTCGCCCATTATCTGCATCATTCCGAAAAGAGGCAGGTTTATCTCGTCACCAAGGATCTCAATCTGCGCATCATGGCCGATGTGTTAGGCATTCACGCCCAGGATTTCTTTAACGACAAGGTGGATTATGCGAAACTTTATAGCGGGATTGAAGAGTGGCATACCTCGACCGAAGTGATCACGTCCTTTTATCGTGAAGGTTGCGTCAAGGTTGATGAAAGCCTTGCCGCCCGTCCCAACCAGTGCATCGTGATGCGTAACGGGTCTTCGCAGTCGGCCCTGGCCCGTTTTTATCGTGGCCAGCTCCACAACCTCTCCCACGGGGACAGCGCGAATTTCGGAATCCGGGCGCGCAACAAAGAACAGCGCTTTGCCCTCGAAATGCTGCTCAACGACACCATCAAGGTAGTCACCATGATCGGGCGCG
>Ga0247841_10003490_pt1 | contig 28995 bp, 25 predicted proteins | sample LaCruzMarch2015__2_FD_192410 | JGI IMG/M metagenome (GOLD analysis project Ga0247841, IMG submission 192410) | Freshwater microbial communities from meromictic Lake La Cruz, Castile-La Mancha, Spain - LaCruzMarch2015_18m | ecosystem: Environmental > Aquatic > Freshwater > Lake | place: Spain... | reverse complement strand
CTGTTGTGCGACCCCGAAGGGCTTGGTACATTTTTTATCTCGTGAATTACAATCCAGACATTATTTTTCAAGTCAAACAAAACAAGATTTTTTTCCATTTGGCGAGCAAAAGAGGGGTTAGGGGTGAATTTTGCGAGTCAACTTATTCTGTTTTCTTATCCTTTCAATCCTAATTTTAGGTTTTCTCAATCATGTTTTTAAGTTTTATCGCAAATTCTCTTGCTGATTCTAGATCTTTTTGGTTGGGTCTTCCTTTGTTTATTCCTCCAAAAAAGTACTTGAGAAAACTATAGTCCGTGAATCCTCTACATATGAATTCATCGACTATATAAAACCCCTTGGAGATTAGTAACAATCTCAAAGGTTCATGCATCTTCTTGTAACAAATACTCGCTGTTGAGAATATAAAAGCATACTTATTTTCCTGCGTTTTAAGAGAGTTAAGTAGTAAAAATAAGCTCGCATGGTGCTGCCCATTAAAAATCCCCGAGCCAAATCCTATTAAATCATAATACTCAAAATCTTTTGCTGTAACTGCGGAAGGGTTCTTAATTTCAGCTCCTAGCTCTTTTGCAATACTTTCCGCTACTTTCATGGTGTTGCCGTGATGCACAGATTGGCAAATAATCAATATTTTGGAAATAGTCATAAGTAACGAAGTGAAATTAAATAAAAAGTTTTTTCCTTATCCCCCTCCTTAAAAAATCAAAAATCTTGTTTTGTTTCCTGATTTCAATTCTGACTTTCAACCGTAGAAGAGATAAAAAATGTATGTCGCATAACGGCGGCTCTCGCCCGACGTCCCGAGATTCCATTAAAAATAGATAGTCGGGATGTATTCTTCGGGCAGAGGGCTGTTAGAAGACCGAACGAAGAGAGGGAAAGTCGCATAAAGCGACTAAATTACAACATAAAGTAAAATTACTGATATAACTATAAATTCCTAGCGATTTCGTCTAACGTTTCATCTATGTCTGACGCCACGACTTACAGTTGAGATCAATTAGGTCGTGGATGTTCAGACTAGATGTGTTGTCTGTTCGTATCCCTTAATTTTAACCCTTAAAAAGAGGGGCTTCTTTCTTTTTTCTAAATTAAATTAAAAAAAATCTAAGTTAAGTTTTCTTCTTTCTTTTCTAGTTTTTTTACTTGTTCGTCAAAGTCAGAGATATAATTTTTATCTCGTTCTTTATTATATTGTTCATATTCAAGTTTTGCTTTTTCTTCTGCCATTTTTGCTGATATTTTTCCGGCATTTTGAAGGATTTCTCACCCATCAAGCTTGATAAAATCATCAAGCTTTGCTATCCAATCTTTCATGGTCATTGCTTGATATCTTCTAGCTTGTCTTTCAGCAAAATCAAGATATTGCGAAACGATTGAATTCAAATTCCAAAGTTCATCTTCTGTGAGATAATTTTTTGCAATTACAACATCGTTGGAATTTACCTTTTTTCATGGGAAATTCGTTAATCACATATGTGGTTTCTTATGATCGGCTCTTTCATAAATTATCTCAGAAGCAGTATGTCTATGAATAGCATAGTGCATTTTGTTTTGCACTACTTTGAAAAACATAATCGTTTCTTCTGCTTTGGCATTATAATCTATGGCTGTCGCATAAATATCTGCGATTTTCTGATAAAAATTTCTTTCGCTTGTTCTGATATCTCTAATTCTTTCTAATAACTCATCGAAATATGGATTTTTTCATCAATTTTTGAGTCTTTCATCATCCATTGAAAATCCTTTTATGATGTATTCTTTTAAGATTTTTGTTGCCCAAATACGGAATTGTGTAGCTTTGAAAGAATTAATACGATAGCCAACAGCGATTATTGCATCCAAATTATAATGAGTTATTTTTCTTGAAACCTGCCTATTACCTTCATTTTGAACTACCGAAAAATCCTCGGTAGTTGAATTTTTATCTAATTCAGCTGTTTCATAGATGTTTTGAAGATGATAAGAAACAGTATCTGTATCAACATCAAAAATTTCTGACATTTTCTTCTGATTTAGCCAAATATTCTCGTTTTGTACAAAAACATCAATCTTGAGAGATCAATCTTCTGACTGATAAATCATGGTTTCTTCTGCTTTTGGCATTGTGATATGGATAATGAGTAAATATCTTACTTGGAGTATAGCTTAAATTTCTCTCAAAATCAAGCAGAAAAATTTGCAAAAAAAGTGAATCTGACTATAATTACTTATGTTTTAATTCTTAATTCTAAATAGATGACTAATTTCAATAATGTTTCATATAGAGAAGAAGACGGGAAAGCTGATGCTAATTCTACAAATTCTGCTTTGTTTGCTGATTTGGCTAATCCAAATTGATCTTTGGTAAATAAACTAATAAGAATTGGTGGAGTAGAATATCAAGGGAAACAAATGGATGTTAAAATATCATCATTGAACATTCCAAGTTCCAAAGATTATATCGTAACTATTGATGGATATGATCCAGATTATTATTCTATTGATAAAAATGGAAAAGAATTGTTGGAATGAAATGGAATTGTTCGTGGATTAGAAGATGTAGAATTAGAAAAAAATGAGCTTTACCTTTGGGATAAAAACTTGCTTTGGAAAGTGTATGATGTGAAATATGATGAAGTGAAAAAAGAATTTGTATGTGTATTGAAGAAAAAATTGAAATACAATCCTTGGAAAATGAAAAATGAAAAAATTCTCCAAAAAAATTGAGAAGACGTCATAAAGATATTTGACTATGAAAATCCAGAAAATACTAGAGGAGATAAACCGAAATGAACTAGATTAATTTTGCTTAATTTTAAAGATGGAAAAGATTATGAGGCAAATTTTGTGCATCAAGAATGAGTTGAATTCAATAGAGATTCTATCAGGATTGTTAATGGGCAAGAAATTTGGATAGAAGATGTTAATTGAAAAAAATATAGATATGACATCCGTTTTTGATGAGATGATGCGTATGAAGATTTCCACTTATCAGAAAGGCCTCTTGTAAATTAAAAAAAAGACCACCAGAACAAAACTCTGGTAGTCTTCATTATATAGATTTTCTAATTTCCTGTTGCGACTTAGGAAATTATTGATAAAGCAAACTTTCTTTTTCTATCTTTTCAAAATGTTGTGTCAAAGTGGCATATACATGTTCCAAGTATTGTCTGGTCTCTTTTGTAATTAATGTGTCTTTCTCAATGTCTTCGATTTCAATAGTAGAAAGATTGTTACAGTCTTTGTAAAACTGAATTATTAATTCAGTAGATGAATTTAATTCTTCCCCTTTAAGAGCAACTTGTTTGGCTCTATCATTGTCATACACATAGTATGTATAACATTGAATGGTTGGCATTTTTATCAGAGAGTCATGCCTTATCCAGCATAAATTTTTCAAATATCCATTGTATCCTAATGATGAGGTTTTCCAAAATGATTCATCTTTGTTGTGATATTTTAAATCAAAACTGCTGAAAAGTCCTGCTTCTAATTTTCTTATTCCATTTTTTGGCATCCAGTCCTGAAGATCGTTTTCATTAAGTGCCACAACAACGTTATAAATTAATTGCTTGTCAGTGAAACTTTTTGGATCAATGGTTTTGTTACAAGAGGTCATCAATGAAAGCGTGAAACTTATTGCTATTATAGCATATACGATCACACTATTTTTTTCTGCTGTGATTAACTTTTTCATAATTATATTTTTATTATAAGATTTATACTATAAGGTTTACACTTGAAATAATGTGATTATAAAAAAATACTAGTCGCATTAGTATTTCTGTTAAAGATCACATTTTTGTGTTTATATGTATTTTTCTTTGAAAGTCAAGTCTTTTGGCGTTCAGTGGTTTCTAAAAAAAATTAAACTAAATTAAAAGAAGAAGCCCCTCTTATTTTTCTTTATTTTTTGCTTATAGGGATATGACAGACAACTAGCTTCTGTGCGACATAGAATGTCGTCATAGAAGCGGTGGCGGGATATTGTACGATATGGGGTTGCGTATAATGTTACTAAATGGGTGATTTTGGGATGTCGGTATTTTCTATAAATTTATGGTCACTCTCTCGGTTCTGAAACTGTACATGCTCACATTACCACTGATGCCATATTTCTGTTTGATAAGGGTAAGTGCTGATTTAACGTCGTTTACTCATTTGGTGTTTGGTAAAATCGCTCATGATTTTTTTTCTTCCGTGTTTACGAGAAAGAGTCCGTAATCTTTGGTTGGGAGAGAAAGTAATTTGTTTATATCCGTTTCTTGAATATATGATTGAATGATGTCTATCACTATGGTCTTGGTTGTGGGTTCGTGTTTAACAAGCAGACCGTTGTATATGAGATCAGTTAATTCATTGATAGTTTTGTCTGTCTCTACGGTTCCATGAGATGCGAGGATTTTTTCTTCTTTATCAAAAAGTGAGAAGAAGAGTCATTTCTTTTCTTCGGGTTTGCAATGTTTTGCGAGTTCTGATTTTATTTTTTCTAACATTTTTTTCCTATTAAACTAAATTACTGTATTGATGTATATTAAAACTATTTAAACAGAATTGAAATGCAAGAGTTTGATAGGTATTACTCCATGAATTTGCCGTTACAAGCCATTTTTTTGTGCTTATGACCTAATAATTGACATATTTTCTATATAATCACTATGTATTGACTTTTTATCCTATATATTTATAAACTTTATGTAAAAATACATATTTTTTTTTATTCTATGAATATCATTATGAACGTTTCCAGAAGAAAATTTTTAATTCTCTTGTTGACGCTTGTTTCCACGCTTGCTGTTGCATTCTGATTTTCTAATCAGGAACAGTTTTCTCATGCGTTGAGGATGAATATGATTCAGCAATTGATAGATAAAAAGTTCGATCGTTTTGCGACTATACCATTTGGACCAAGTAATGATACGATGCATATTACCTGATCTATGACCTATCCAGATTATCCTGAATATATCGTTGCTACGGGTATCCAACTTCAAGATGATTTAGATGTACTTATTCAAAAAAAACTTCAGACTGTTGATATTTCGCTTTCTTTATCTTCTCCTTTTTCTTCTTTTTCTGCTGATACGTTTATCTTGAGTGACGAAGAAATAAAACAATTACACCATGTATATCTTTTCAAAAGCCAACAAGACTTAGAGGATCTCTGATATGTTGTAAGCTCATATAGAACCAGAACAAATAATGATGCTGCATGGAGAAAAGATAATATCTCTATCTCGTATCGAAATATTGGTAATGTTAGAGTTTTGAATACCCAACAAACATTCTCTTTTATGGATGAAGTACATAAAGAACCAGATGATTGGAAACGTTATTTTGTCAATGGTCGGGCTATTATGTGAGGATTGGCTAGAGTTGTAGGATGAGGTATCTGTGGTGCTGCTCGAGGTATCAATACCGTTATTCTTCCCAACAAAGCATTTGAAGTTATTACGAGATACAATCATACGAGGACCTATAAAAATATGTATGATAATGATATCAATGGACAAAATTTTTGGATTCCATGATTGGATGTGGCAGTATATAGAATGAGTGGAAGTACAAAGGATTTTGTTTTCAAAAATATCCGTGAATATCCTATTGTTCTGGTTATGAACTATGATGGTACTCCTGGATGAATGGAAGAACTCTTTGTTCTTGGTCATGAGAATGATCGTGGAACCTTGGAATATATAGGAAAAAAGGGAAACTGTTATACTTGGGAAGCTAATGATGTGCCGTTTAAAAGCTGTTATAATGCAGTGTCTTGATGGTAATACCCCACTTTCAGCTATTTTGCAAACAACCTCTCCTTTGTTCCTCTCCTAACAGAGAGGCCCTCAGTAAAAATAACACTCCTCTCTGATAGGAGAGGTGGGGTGAGGTTGTTAAAAAAAGAAAAAATAAATAATTATTTTATATCCTGCAAATTATTTGCAGTTTTTTTGTTTATAAAAAAAGTCTTCTAAAATTTGATAGATCATTCTTCAAAAATATGATTCAATAGTTTTGATTGAATGAAGTATCAAATTTCATTCTTTAAAAAAGTCTTCTAAAATTTGACAAATTCTCTTTTTGGGATATAATATTGGTAGTAAAATATTCTATCATAGTTTTATCTCATCATGAATATCATGTCTAAACGTGTTTCGGTCAGTATAGTTCTCTCTCTTTTTCTATGAGTGGGATTTGTTGGTTTCGTTGCAGCCCAAGAGTATAGTAGCATACCTGATGATGTTATTGTCTCTCCAGGAGAACGTGTATTTGATGATCCTAATCTTTCTACCGCAGAACGTATTTATCGAGTAAATTCCGTTATGGATAATCTGCCTTTCGTTATCAAAAAAGTTGATCATCTTTTGACTGATGAGTCAAATCATGCTGCTCCTGGCGAACAAATTCTTTATGAGTTGGATCATTCTATGATTAGTGATTTTTTACTTGATAGTCAGAGTTTTGATGAATTTGTTCATAAAGTAAGAATAGATATACTCGAGTTTATTATGGCAAATGGATATAAAGATTTTGTTGCTCAGCCATATCCAACAGATGGTGACTTTGCTATTTATGCTCAGTCGTGAGACTATTATGTTTCTTCACCTATCCAAGAAAGCGATGCCTTGGATGTACTTTTGCAAGATAAATTGAGTACTTTCCAAAACGATTTTTCCAATATCCAAGCATATGCTAAATTTCTTGAGTTTAAAACTGTACGTATCAATACTACTGAATATGCACAATTAAAAAATCTCTATCTCTTCAAAGACGAACAAGACCTCAGAGATTTATGATATGAACTAATTTCTCGAAAGACGAGAACTAATACTGATAAGGACTATAGAAGACATAATATCTCTACAGCATTTAGCAATCTAGGTAATGTGAGGCTTATTTTATCTGATGAAGTGTTTTCTCTTACTACAGCATTTCATTATACTTCTGCGAGTTGAAAAAAGCCATATGTAGCTGGATATGCAACTATCTGATGAACGCCTAAAAAAATATATGGAGGATGACTTTGTGGCGTAGCAACTGCTTTGTTTCAAGGAAGTATGACCAATCTCTGATTGTCTTGGGTAGAATATAAAGCACATAGCATTTACTATAGAAATTTATATGAAGCTGATATCAATGGTATTACTATTAAAGAACCTGGTCTTGATGCTACTATTTATGCTTCTGATATAGATTTTAAACTCCAAAATATTCGTGAATATCCTATTGTTACCGTGTACAATTTTAATGGACAAGTCTGAACTGAGGAGCAAGTATTTACCCTTTCCAAGGCTCAGGATAGAGGATCATTTGCTTATGTTGGTGAATCCAAAAAAGGTTCTTCCAAATGTTTTACCTGGAATATTAATTGATCAGATATGACAAATTGTTATAGTAAAGTATTAGATTACTAAAATATTTATTTTTAAAAAAATTACGATGCAAAAAATGATTACATTATTATTCTCCTGGGGTGGCAGGATTTCAAGAAGAGAATATTTTATTTGATTGGTTTTAAATTCACTACTTACTTCCTTTTTGCCTTTGATTATTTTTATACTTATGGTATTTTTACTACAAAATTTTTCGCTGATATTTCTTATCATTGCTCTTGTTATTTGAGGTGTTGCTCGATTTGCTGGTATATATATTTCTATAAATCTGATCGTCAAAAGATTGCATGATCTTTGAAATCCATGAACGAATATTTTTCTTTTAGTTATCCCTTTCTTTAATATTTATTATTTCCTCAGATTGTTATTTCAGAAATGATCAGACAATGAAAATGAATTTGGAATATCTAGGATATATGAACAAAAAATTTCTTTGGTGTTGCCCATTGTATTAATAGTATTGTTTTTTGGAGCGTTTGTTGGTGGTAGTATGTACTTAGTAACATGAATACTCAAAGATAGTACATGATGATATCAATCGTTATTGAAAAATCCTGTGATAGAAAAAATTTTATGATCGGTATCATGAATACTAAAAAATAGTGAAGCATATAAATTATCATTGCAAGAAATAACCACCAATCCTATGCTCAAAGATATTTATTGAACATTTACGGTATGATCTCTCCCTATGTGATCTATTTCTAGTGTGTGACCTGATGGAGAGGCAAGTTTACAACTATCGCTTGTGTGAGATAAAAATAGCTGAAATATTTATGTAGATCTTCAAAAAAAATATGGAAAACGAAAAATACTCCACATGGTTTCTATTGATTCACACAATAATCAAGAAAGCATTATGGTAAATGAAAATAGTGTATTGCAAACAACAACACCTACAACTACTATTGTTTCTGGTATGGTCACCTATACTAGTGTTTGATGATTTAGTCTACAATATCCTAATAATCGAACTGTACAAGAAAATCCTGTTGGATCTTCCGTATCTTTTCTTGCTCCTATCGATGAACATACTACTCGTGCATCTATTTCTCTCATCATGGTAAAATTACCCGATGATATGTCGTTGGATGCTCAACAAGCAGTACTTGATGCGCAAATGCAATCATGGACATCACTTCCTTTCTCTACAGGAATCAGCAATCAAAATATTATAATCAACTGATTGAAAGCGAAAAAAGTGATATATTCGTGGATGCAAGGTCAGAAAAAATTTATATGACAACAAGTCTATCTCATCCATAATGCTGTTGAATATACCTTCAGTTACATCGCATCTAGTGATACTTTCTATGATTTTTCTGCTCCTATTGATGCTATCATACAATCATTATCACTATAATAACTGGGCTATTCTTAACTTCGAAAAAGGAATATAAAAAAATAAAATAAACAAAAATATTTAAACGCTCCGCTGGGGTTTCCAGCTTTGCTGGATTCCTTTCAGTCACTTTTTGGCATTGCCCTCCCGCAGCTTCGTGCGGGACAGGCGCCAACTAACGAAAAAACTCTAGCCAGATGCAGATACTCAGGGAATATATTTCGAATACGTATAATCTACCTTGTCATCTTGTTCGCACACATACGTGTGACTCACTTCGATTCGTTCTTGCTTTCCTTCTTTATCTATATTTAGCTCACTATCTCGTGGCGTGCATCTGGCGTTGTAATGTAGTTATATAATTAAAATTCTGCTCTTAATTATTCTCGAACTTGAGAATAAGGCTACAATAAATTGAATTTCCATTGGATAATGTTATAAGTTTGTACATTTTATTTTAGTGATTAGCTCATGAATAAGCTCAATTTTAAAATACTCAAACAGAAATGACATGCGAGAGTTTGACAGATAACCCTCAATGGGATTACTCTAACAACCCCAGTTTTTATGCCTGTAGGGACCAAAGCAACCATCAAAGGAATGGTTCTAGATATGCTCAAAGATAAAAAATATATCTGAGATTTGCCTGAGATACAATTGATATTGGCGAATACCTTTCATTTATATTTACGTCCTGGCGATGAGTTGATAAAAGAGGCATGAGGACTTCATACATTTGAAAACTGGGATAAACTCATACTTACGGATAGTGGGGGATTTCAAGTGTTTTCTTTATGACTTTCCAAAAATTGAAAATTGAAAATTGAAAATTGAAAATTATCTGAAGGATCACACGATATTAATATGAAGCTTACAGAAAATTGAGTCAAATTTCGTTCACCGTATGATGGATCTAAACATGAATTTACCCCTGAAGTTGTCGTCGATATCCAGTGTAATTTATGATCAGATATTATGATGGTATTGGATGTATGTTCACCATCTGGGGCTGATAAATTAACCATAGAAGAGCATATGGAGATGACGCATCGTCGAGCAAAAAGAGCATTTGATCATCTTACACCCAAATATGATAAGATTCGTGGTGTCTTGTTCCCTATTGTCCAATGAGGTACATACTTAGATTTGAGACAACAGTCCGTAGATTTTCTTTCGCAATATGCCTGGGATTGAATCGCTGTCTGAGGAGTGAGTGTCGGTGAAAGCAAAGAGCTTATCCGTGAAGTGGTAGCATTTACTGCTTCCAAATTACCCGTTGATAAACCAAGATATTTGATGGGTGTAGGTACTCCGGAAGATATTAAACATGCTATAGAAGAATGATTTGATATGTTTGATTGTGTGTTGCCAACGAGATTGGGTAGACATGGAGAAGGATTTTCTGCTGATGGAAATATTAAACTCAATAACGCAAAATATACAAAAGACTTTACACCACTGACTACAGACTGTGGTTGTTATACATGTAAAAATTTTACCAAAGCATATTTGCATCATCTCTTACAAGAAAAAGAAATGCTTGGTTGAATACTTTTAAGTTTACATAATATCGTCTATCTCCATAAAATTGTAGAAGACTGGAAGGCTGATATGCTTAGAACTTAGAGCTTAGAACTTAGAATACTATATTTGCGTCATTCCGATAGCCTGCCCCGCAGAACTGCGTGGGTTATGGTTTGCAACCGGAATCCATGACTATATAACTTGCAGTCTTTTAGTATAGATTCCGGCCGCAATACTTGGCGCCGGAATGAGGTATATACGGTGGATGTGGATTCCTTTTGTTTGTGGTAGACGGGGCTACAATACTTGATACTGAAAAACTAAAAAAAGCCGGCAGATACGCCGTGCTTTGTTATATATTTTCTTTTACATAGTTTATTATCTTTCCAACTGTAGTGAGTTCACTACTTTCTTGGTCTGATATTATAATATTGAATTCAGCTTCTATCATCATGATGATTTCTGCCATATGTCCGCTATTTGCTCCTAGATCATCTATAAAATCATCATTGAGCTGTATCTCAGAGCGTTCGTGGATATGTAGACATTTCATGATGATGTTGTAGATTTTTTCTTCCATCGTTTTTTATTTTTGGTGGCTTTCAATGTATTTGATGGCTTCACTAACCGTGGTGATTTTTGCTGCATCATCATCGGAAATTTTTACGTTGAATTCTTTTTCGAACTCCATGATGATTTCTACGGTGTCCAGAGAGTCTGCCCCTAAATCATGCGTGAAACTTGCTTCAGGAGTTACTTCTTTTTCATCAACTCCTAATTTGTCGATTAGGATTGATTTGATTCTTTGTTCTATTGTGCTCATAATTTTTTTGTTTTTTTATTTATATTTGTTAACTATATATAGTTAGTGTATTTATATTACTAGATTTATCAAATCGAATTATTTTTTTACTTGTTGATATGAACGTACTAGCATTTTGATGGGTAAAATAGTTCCTTTGATTTCTCAAGAGAGTAATAACTGATCGTCTTTATTTTTTATAGTATAGCAGAAATGTGCTTCTTTACCTTCAGGACTAAAGGTAAGTATTTTTCCTTGAATATATACGGTTTCTCTTACATGTGTAGAAATGTCTGTTGCTAAACTTTTTCCCAATTTGAACGTGAGTATTTTGGATTCACCATTGAGTTGTATTTCATTTTCTGTCTTTACTATCAATGGCATATTTTTATTGAGATCTGGTCATACGAGATATGTTCATAGTTGTGCCGCTATTTCTTCAAATATTTCTGAACTAACCGTTGTATTTTCTTCTCGTACAAAATTTTCTGGTATGGTATATGTTCCTCTAAAATGAGTATTATCTTTCATTACTCATGTTTTTTCTCCATTATCTACAAATCTAAATGCTCATTTTTGAAGCAAATAATCATCGAAATTTTGTTCCATTTTTTTGTATTCTTTTTCGTGATGGTAATCAGGTGATAATATTTGTTCTTGAGTATCCATATTTACATCCACTAATTTTTTCCCTGTTGGAGTAAATATTCCATCGTGTCTTACGATGATTTTTTGTCCAGCAAAAGCGCCTCACAGAAATTGTGTGGTCACTATCCCTTTTGCTTTGTTTTGGGTTTGATGAAAAAATAATCTTTTCATGACGACACCTGGTACGATAGGAATGTTTCTGAGATGTCAATCCATGACTTTACTTTTTTCTGGTGTTTGAATCAAAAAGCTTCCATCATCTTCGAGAAGAAAGGTATCTTGGAGTATTTTTGGTGCAGAAGCAAAACGTTCTTTGTGCTCCTGAGGCGATATGTATGGTGTGTTATTGAGTGTAGAGACTAATGAAGAAGTATTTGTCTCTTCGTTTTTTTGTATGATATCTTGTCATAAGATATCCTTTTTTTCCATGCTCATTTCGTATACATATGTTCGTATATAAAAATGTTTTATACTCAATTATATTCAAATGTCAACTAAAAAAATCCCCCTATTTCTAGAGAGATTTTTGTTTTCTACATAGTAGATTATTGAGCCTTTTTTCCGAAATTTGCGATAAGTGTTCGAAGTGCTCCTACAGTAACCAATGAATATACGATTTTTGCAATCATATTCATAGTTGTGACAGTAGTTTCTACACCAGCAGCATCAACAGCTGTTGTAGTAACATCAGGGAATACTAACGCTACAAGATTAAGATCTAACCAAGCGTATAAACCTCGGTTTAAACCTCCTACTACTAAAAGGATCAAAAAAATCCAGTAAAGAACTTTCATTAAAATTTTGTTATAATATAAAATGCATAACGTGATATATAGTAATAAATAGTTTCTCTAATGCAATATATTTCTTCATTTGCTTTGGTTTGTATTTTTTCTGCTATTCTATACACTAATAAAAAAATTTTTATCTATTATATTTTTTTACTATGAAAAAAATTGTCGCACTTAGAGTTGTTCTGATCATTGCTATCGCTGGTATGCTTTTTTCTGGATACCTTTCTTTTTGAGAAGTTATTAGAAATTCTTGTCCTTTGGGTGGTTGTTCTACACTTTGAGGAATCCCAACTTGTGTCTATGGATTTGCTATGTATACTATTATTTTCATCATTACGTTGATTGCTCTTTGTTCCAAGAAAAAATAAACTTTGAAAATATTTTTTTGCATCACCCCGATTATTCGGGGTTTTTCTGTATAAAAAAAATCAGCATTTCAGCTAATTTAATTTACTTCAGGCTTGCCTGCCTATGGCAGGGGGTGAAGGGATTCCCCGATTTCATCGGGGCGAAAGACCGTCATATATATATTAATAAAAAAAAATCAGCATTTCAGCTAATTTAATTTACTTCAGGCTTGCCTGCCTATGGCAGGGGGTGAAGGGATTCCCCGGAGTCCTCCGGGGCGAGAGACCGTCATATATATATATATATTAATAAAAAAAAATCAGCATTTCAGCTAATTTAATTTAGTTCAGGGCGTGAAGGGATTGAACCTCCGACTGCGGTTCCGAAGACCGTCATGTTACCACTACACCAACGCCCCATAATATAACTACATGATGATAAAATCATCTTTCTTTATTCGTCTTTCTATGTGACCACTATCTTTTATTTTTCTTTCTAATTCTAAACCTTTTTCTTGTGTCTCGAGAATATAATATCAAATAAGGTCATATGTTTTTGATATTTTCGTTGTTCTGGTTTTTCCTCTTTTGTGTTCTTGTAGTCTTCTCTTAATATCATTTGTGCATCAACAATAATATCTTTTTCATTTTAAGATATATACGTAATACATATCTGTTTGTAAGGATAAAATTTTTAACTGCGGTTCGGAGTCCGCTAAAGCGGACCGAGAGACCGTCATGTTATTCCGCTAAAGCGGAACAGGCTCACTACATTCACCCCGCAGAATTGCGGGGCAGGACGCCCCATACTATAATTTTCAATTTCTAATTTTTAATTTTCAAACTTACTTAGTCAAAAACTTAATCGTTCCATTTTTTATTTTATTGATAACTTCTGTTTTACCCTCCTCTGGAATCTCGCTATTGTTTTCGAGAAATTCGAGTAATTTGCTTTTCATTTCCTGCGTGAAGATTACTTTACTTATTTTCTCGAATTTTTCAACTGGTTCGTACCATTTAGCAAACACTTCGAGAAGTTCATAATCGTTAGTACTTATTTGATAGGTTATACCATTGTTGTTAGTGAGCTTATCGATCTTAATGAATATTCATTCTTGTTGTAATATCTTAATCATGTTGTCTAAATCTTCTTGTAATTTCATAAATCATCAAAAAATTGGTATTTGTATTTTTATTGATGAAAGTATTCATCACTTTGCATCAAATCTACCATATAAAATAAATAATCCGAAAAAATAACTAAGAGATTCTTCTAATGTAATAACACCTCTTTCTTTGTCTTCAATACTTTTATTTAAAATCATGCCCTTTTGATCCTTCACTATTTCATACGCTGTTCATAATTTTTTGAATATTTCATTCTTCACTTGTACATCTTTTTCTCATAAACCAGGAATAAAATAATACATTTTTCCTATGACTTCATCAAAGCTATGAAACATTGTTAAGGCACTTGCGAACTTATTTTTTTCAAACTTTGAAATGGTTGGGATAGGGTTTTTTACATACACCACATTCATTCCATCTCATAAATTTTTGAGATTTACTATCTTAATATCTTTTTTGTGTAAGACTATCATTCCTTTATCAAAATCAGAGAAAAGATATCCACCTACGTTATATGTGTATTCCTTGGTTTGTGGGATTTTTTCGTTGAAGATGGTCAGTAGATTGTTTTTGTCGATTTCAATTTTCATTTATTTATTTTTTAATATTTTATAAAGCAGAACTATTTCTATAAAATTTACCATCAGTGCAGTTCCTCCGTAGCTGATGAATGGGAGTGTGAGTCACGTATTTGGCAATATTTTTATATTTACTCAGATGTTTACGAATGCTTGGATAAGAATCAATGAAAGAATTCCGACTCCTATCATCTTCTTGTGCTCATCTTTGATATTGCGCATACGGGTGATGAAATAATATCCTATATAGAGATAAATTGCAAATAAAATCATGTTTCCTGCAAATCCTACTTCTTCTGAAAATGCTGCAAATACGAAGTCACTTTGTGCTTCAGGGATGAATCAAAACTTTTGTAATCATTTACCGTATCATTTGCCAAACAATCATCATCCACCGATTGCCAATAACGCTTGTTGGTTTTGCCATCCAATTTGTCTTGCTTGTGGATCGACATTGGAGCTTATGAAATAGGTGAACCTTTTTTGTATGTAGGCAAATCTATCACTTACCATGCCTGCTATGCTTCCTGCTACAAGTCATAGTAGCAATCATCAAAATAGTATTCATACCACATATTTTATTCTTGCTCCTGCATATCGACACATAACGAGTCCTACCATAGCTAGGATCATTATCGTCCCTAGATCGGGGATGAACAAAAATATCAAGAAGAAGAATGCATTTAATACCATGAATGATATGAAAAAATCTTTGGTATTTACTTTGTCACGTTTCCTTATCAACCGTCATCATAAGAAGAGTACATATCATAACTTAAAGAATTCTGCAGGTTGTATACTTGGAAGTAGGGGAATATCAATCCAACCTCTTGCACCGTTATATACTGCACCTATTCATGGAATAAATACTGCCAATTGAAGTATCATGAGCAATATTGCTATTATCGTTACGCTTTTTTCTTTTTGAAAAATCCTCATGGGAATTGCATAAATGAATCCTGCTGAAATCAGTGCAAATACTATATTTTTTATTTGCTTCAAAAAATAGAAATAGTTTGACGGATCTCCTGTCTTGAGTGTTGTAGTAAATGCTTCATGAATGCTTACGCTATATACTGCCAATATTCCATATACTGTCAGGGCGATTCATGCTCGTATTATTGGCATACTCAATGACTAAACGATAAAATAATTTTTTATTTTTACTTGTTATCTTATTTACTCAGTTTGGTTGTATCCCGTGGTCTTCGTGTGGGATTTTCTTTGATCAATAGTAAGTCTTTGTTGTTTGTTCATATATATTGTCCATTAAATATGCCTGCGATGAAATTATATTTTTTTTTGAGTACGGGATTTGATTTTGCTATCTGTTTGAAAAAGCTATTGTGATTGGCATATAAATTAAAACATTCTGAGAAATCTTCGAAAGGATCACTCATACCATATCCACTACAGAAATCTTTTTTCTTTGCTTCTGCTTTTCTGATAGTTTCACTGTCTCGTGAAAACTTGTAGAATGATAATGAAAGATCATCGGTAGCAAATACACTATTTCCAAATTCTGTATATTTCTTGTCTTTTTTGGATGATATTCACTGGATATATCCTAAGTCCGTGATATGTCCCATCTCATGTGTGGAAAGCTCGATGAATTCTTTATTGGATTTTACTGATCAGAGATTGAAAATGATGCTATCTCGTGTTGCATATCCTCTCCTATCACCGTTTTCTTTACTTACTTCTATGGTATTTATTACCTCTTTGATATTGTTACTCTGGTTTCCATTATCATCTATAAATTGTACTACTTTGCTGATAATCTTGGTATAGGTATATTTTTCTGTGTCCAAAAAATTTCATTGGAAAACTATTTTATTGCAGATATCGATACTTTCGCAAAGGCTTTCCAAATCATTTGTAGTGCTTGCTGCAAAATGTCCTGTTTGTCCTTGTGAAATAGTATTTGTTTCTAAATAATTTTCTTCCAGATCTAAATCTTCTGTCGGTATGTTCATTTCTAGATAATCTTTGGTTGTTGGTACGATTTTTTCTCCTATGTGAAAAACATTGAATGCTAAGAGTGCATAAAATATTGCTACGAAGATGATGAATTTGATAACGGTAATAATTTTTTTCTTCATGCTTTATATACTAATAAATATCTATTCCATTTTTATATCAAAATTTGCCAGATATGGATTGTATTTTTCTGAATGATGTGGCATCGGCGTATTTCCTCATAAACATTTTCCGCTTTTTTGGTGTCGATATCAGTTTGGCATACTTAAATCGCTAGTAAGCCCTCCTATTACCTTTTCGTCTTTTAATATTCTTTGTGTTTCTTCCCATCAAGGAAGACTGATTCACAATATCTTCACTATTTCCGTTCCGTAATACATTATCATCTGTTGGTGTTCTATGGCTTGTGACAAGTGTATTTTTTTGCCTTGTATACTTTCGTATTTTCCATGTTCTTCAAGCATTTATGATTGGTTAATATTGTACCACTTTATGTCATCAATGATATTCTGCTCACTTGGACCTCTTGCGTTGAAAAGGATGATTTCTTTGAGCGGAATCTTGTTGGCATAGCAATACAAAATAAAATTGTATCATCAGATAAGTATCTTATTCTTTGTCTGTTTAGCTTTGAAAACATTTTTTCCAATACCACCGGTGATATTTTCTACGAGCAATAATGCTTTTGTATGTATATTGTTTTTGCACAAATCTTCAAATATTTTTTTGGATTCTTCTTTCTTCGGTGAGAAGATGAAATATGATATTTCTTCTGGTGATTTTTCCACTTCTTCCGCGATATAACTTATCAATTTGTCTACTACGGGTGGAACTATTTTGATATTTTGACTATGTATACTTTCTTTATCGCTAAGTTTAGTTCCTTGCATATTCGTGTTGGTAAAAAACACTACTTTACTCTTGAATATATCAACGAACTCTTTTCGATCGGTGTATTTTTGTGCTTCGCCATAGGTGAAATAAAACTCACTCCCATTGCCGTACATTTTTTTGAATACATTAAGCACACTATCAAACACTTTCTGTATGTGGGCGATATGCTTGTCCAAATTTATATAATTCTCTTCAGAAAGTATGGTTTTGAGTTTGTCTTTTTTTTCAATCAACTGTTTCCGTAAAAGATTTGTCTGATAAAAATCTCCATGTTCTCGTATAGGATCGTGTTGGATCATGGTTTTGTCTGTTTTGACAAATAGATTTTTGCTTTCGTTAAACAAAATTCAGATAAATATCTGGAAAGAATTTACGAATTCTTCTAGTTCATTGGTCTCATTGGTGACTCATTGTATTTGATTATTTACTTTTTGCTGATAGACAAATGATTCCAAAATATTTAGCGTATAATAGAGATCACAAGGGCTAGAAAGGAAAAAATTGTAGCTTTTATACCAGTTCTCTACGTCAAAAAAACAGATGTCGTAGTCTTTATATGCACCTTCATCGTCCTGCATACTCGTAAATAAACCATGATGAGTTGTCAGAATGATTGGGTATTTGGTCTGATTTCTTGTGTCTTTGATATAATAATAAATTTTGTAATCAGATTGGCTATTTAGCTGTAAAACGCCGAGTCATCTTTTGAGATGAGAAAGATATTTAATAACAAAAAGACATTCTTCCGGACTGAATATTCATTTATTCAAAAAATTCTGGAATGTCTCCTGATTGATGGTCTGATCTTCTTTCGTGAATCCTATATTTTTGATCCCCATATCATTCAAAACTAATTTTACGATATCAAGTTTCTGAATATTTTGAAATGCCAAAATAATATTTTTGTTTTCTGCCAATGATGTAAGTAAGTTTTTGATAGCTATATTGCCGATATAATATTTCTTCTGATTTTCTAAGGTATCCGTATTTATTCCTTCCGATGTTTTTGTCATGCTCGTATGATTGGGCATTATTTTTGTCAATGCAGGAAAGCTAATTTTTACCTGAGGTATCTCTTGATTGAATTCCAATATTTCTTTCCATACTCCTTCTGTTTGCTTGATAATGTTTACAAGATTTGGATAAGAAGTAGTTAACTCGTACAAATATTTTACAAAGTACAGAAATAATTTTATACTATTTTTTGTATCGAAAAATGCATCGTGTGATTTTTCTTCACCATGATCTTCTTCACTAAAAATAGTGGCAAATGATTTCTCAGATTTGAGATTTTCTATCAGGACTTCCAAGGCATAACTTGCGGTATAATGGACTATTGTCTGTGCCAAACTCATGGTGTCTATCGATGAATGATAGGTGAGCGAAGGAAAATATTTTTTCAAAAAATCGAGATCAAATCAGATGTTGTGTCAGATAATAATCGTATTTTCTCAGAAAAATTTTTTTATTTCTTGTTCTACAGTTTCTCTTGTAGGAGCAGTTTCCAATTCACTTATCGAGAGACCAGTGATAAATCAAACGATGTGTTTGAGTTCATCTGTTTTTTTATCTGGTTTGATGAGTGATTGATATTCACCGATTATTTTTCCGGTTTCATCAATCTCTATAATCCCTATCTGAATAGGTTCATCTTTCGTTACGTCGAGTCAGGTTGTTTCAAAATCTAATCAGATATATCTGAATTTGTTGTTGAGTATCATAATAATAATGTTGAAGAGTAAATGTTTAATTTCTAATTTTCAATTTCTAATTTCTAATTTTTTCTATAACTAATCGTTGTTTTTATCTTAATTTGTCTCCATAGATAACAGCTAGGTATATGCAAAGACCGGTAAATGCAATTATTGTTTCGATTGCAAAAAGTCTGCGTTTGGTGAAAAGGTCTTGTGGCATATCTTTGGTATCATTGAACGCAGGACCTTTCTTTTTCCATTTGAGAACAAAGAATACTTGATATGACCCATAGCAGATAATGTGTGCAAAATTTATGATGATAATTCGATGGATGATATGTCGAAACATAATGGTTACAGGTTATAGGCTGAAGGTTATTTGTATTTTGGTTTGGATTCCGGCACCAACTTCATAACGCCGGAATGAGGTACATATGGTGGGTTTATTTTCTATCGAAATCTGCTGGGATTTCTCATCGTATTTCTGTTTCTCGTTTGCGGATAGGGATAGTAAAATCATGGGTTTTGATTCGAGTAAGTGCTTCTTGTAATTTAGTGAGTAGTTCTTTTGTTTCTGGGGTATATTTCAGTGTTGTCTTAATCTTTTTGGATTTCATCCGAGCGATAGCAGTCTCAGAATCGGTGAAGATACATTCGTAGTTTTTTTTACTTTTTTTCTTTTCCAGTTTTTCAATATGTCTTATTCCATCATAAATTGCTAAAAATTCTCCGATATTGTTGGTGCCTGTAGGATAGATAGGTGAGTGGAAGACTTCTTTCCATGCTTTGAGGTCTACGGCTCTATATTCCATAGGTCCTGGATTGCCGCTACATGAAGCATCTACACAGAGTGCGTTGGTAGTGATAGGGATTTTGATTTTCATGGAGAGCGAGTAAAAGACTAAATGTAAGACGGGATAGGTGGAATGGATGGATTGGAAAATCTCCAATCTCTCTGGTCTGTCTAATCCGTCTTTCTTTGTTTTTGAACTATACTTTTTTATCAAAAAAAAGCAACCGCATATATGGAAAGCTACTACTAAAAAACTCACCCCTTATAAAAAGAGATGAGTTTGTTTTTTTTACTGTATGAAATTATTGTTTTTTTTCTATAGGATCAAATATGAGTTTAAATTCTTTGCCTGTTTCTATATTGACTTTGTATTCATCACTAGCTATTGTCGATTTAATTTTTCTTTTGAGCAACCATGTACCTTCCAATTTTATAGCCTTGGAATCTTTGATGTCAAAGTCTACATTATCTCATTTGATTTTATAATCTATTATGCTTTTCTCTCCTTCTGCCCAAAGTATGGATTGTGAGATTGTATTTGTTTCTCCATTAATAAAAGCAAGTTTGTCTTTTGTAGTGAGTGAGCTTTTTTCCAATCCTCGTCCACCACCTACTCCTGGCTCAAATCTTTCGGTTTTACCCTTATTTTTTCGCCATAATCCTATATTTTCAATTTTGGATAATATTTCCATTCTCTTTTTTATTAGATCCATTGCTATATCTGCTGCTTCATATAATTTTGTATCTTTTTCTAGTGAAATAACTTCTCCTGATTTTTTTTGATCTGTACTATAGTATTCATATTTTCCTGTAGTAGCATTGACTAGAATTTTAACTGATCATCTTTCTGTTAATTTAATATTTTCTTTGAACATAAGTGTGAAAAATGCTTTTTTGATATCTTCTTCGGTAATATTCAGTTTTTGATATGTTTTTGTATCGAATTTGTTCATATCGATGAGATAATCTGTATTGATATTTTCGTTAACATCACTTAATTTCCATTCATTCTTATTATTTCTTGTTACTGGTATTTCCATTGTTTCTTTACCTTCTGTTTTTTCATAATATTTCATTTTGTTTTCTGTTTTTTCATAATAACGTAAATTATTTTTTACAAAATTAGCTCATTTCCCTTCATATTCTGGATATTGAGTAATTTTGTCTTCTTTAGCTTCTTTATACTTGGAAATAGTCAATGTACCACTTGCATCAGATATTCTATAGATATTATTTGGATCTACTTCTATTTCAAAATATTTATCTACTTTATCTCATTTTGCATCTTTGATGTATATCTTATCATTATCAGGATTTTCATTGATATCAAATCCAAATTTGATTGTTTTGTCATCAGCTCTTTTTGATTTGAGAATATACGTATCATTGATGATATCTATTTCCAATTCTGTAGTCTCAAAAAGAAACTTTTTTTCTCCTGGATGTCGTGGTCTTTCTTTGTCAATCTTATCAAATTCGTTGAATTGTGATCCGGGAGCAACTTTTGCTTTGTCTATATAGGAAATGAGTTTTTTTCTATGAGCATCAATTCTCGTCTCTAGTTTTTTGATATCTGTATCGTCAAATTTGAATTGTAATGTTTCATCTTTGGCTATTCATATCTTTAATCCTAATTTTTCTCCTAATATTTTGAATGGAGTAGTCTGATTTTTTTCTTTGATAGTATTTGCTGTTTTTGTTTGATCTACCTTTCATAGATTATCAAAATAAACTTTTGCTACAGGGCGATATAATGCTCTTTTTTCATCATACAGATAGAGCGTCCTAGAATATCCATTATCTTCTTTTTCTATTTCTTTTCAAAGATTTACTTTCGTCAATCATGATAGTTGCGTATTTTCAAATTCCGGTTTTTCTGTGATTTTGACAAACGACTCGAATTTTTGATCAGATATTTTTTTGAGTATTCTTTCTTTTGTTTTGGTTGGATTAGCTTCTATCCTGATATCGGTTGTTTTCTGTTTTTCATTGGGTACGCTGAGATCATAGATGACATCACCATACAAAAGCTGTGTTCCTGTTGTTGTAGGCAGTATTTCTACTGGTTTATCAAAAGTAGATTTTTTCCCATCGAATTGTACATAATAGTTATTTTTTTCTTTGACTACGGTAAATTGGATTTTTGTCGTGATATCTTCATTTTTTTGTAAGGTAAGTCCATCAAAGGTATTTACAAATCCTAACGTGAAAAGATTCGGATTTGTTTTATCTTGTTCGAGGGTAAATTTCTTCCTTTTATCATTAAAATCTATCAGATTTCCATTTACAGAAATATTCTTCTCTGAATATTTTTTCACGATATCTTTGAGAGAATCTATGACTTCTGCATTGAGATTTGCTATCTCTTTTTGAAATTCCGAAAGATCAGCAGTTGTTTCTGTTGTCTCTTTGACTTCTATATTCATGGTAACGTATAAGTGAATAAAACTTATATATACAAGTATATTTGTGAATTATTATTTGTCAAATTTTGAAGTACTATTATGCTCTATCTTTTGCCATATATTTTATTCTCATAAAATTAACTTGACTTTTCTTTTTAAATATTTATATTTATGTAAAATTAACCTAAAATAAAAACATATGAAAAAAATTGGTCTTTTTCTTATGGTCATAGGAATTATGACTATAGAAACTGTTAGTGCTCAACCCCAGAATCTTGATCAAAAAATTGATTCGCTTAATACCGCTTTTGATGTTTTGATAGTAGATAGTATCAATCAGGCAGATTCTGTTTTTTCATTGGTAGATTCAGCAGCGATTCTTGAACGTCTCATAGTTGAGAAACAGAGGATAGCTGACTCGCTTGAAAATGTCTTAGTACAGCAACAACAACGTACAAGTTTTGAGTACAAATTCAAGGATTATGATTATGATTATGATTATGATTCTATTCCTTGGGTTCAAATTCCGGCTGATAAAAAAGATTCTTTGAATGCTTTTGTCAGTAAAGCGGCTTACAATACTTCTGTATCTATTACTGCCAATCAGATGGTTTCTATGACGCTTGTAAATGATGTTCCTTCTCGATCAGGAAAAATCGTTGATCAGGTGTGGATAGTGGTTATCCAAGATGGACAGGTTGTTGATTGTTTGTTTTCTATGAGTAACCTTCCAACGATTGTTGAAAAAACTGGCACGCTTACCATCACTGCCTATATGGGTGATAGTAAAGCACTTACCAAGCTACAAAAAAAAACCAGTAAACAAGCTTTTCAGCGAAACCCCTGGTAAAAAATTCATTATGTATATTCAGAGACTGTAAGTATTGCTTACAGTCTTTTTTTTAAGGTTCATCTGTTACATAAAACATTGATCATGTAGGAAGATTATCATAGATAGATCATTCAGAAAGTGTATTGATACAACCATCGGATAATCTTCTATTTTTGCTTGTATTGTTTTCTAATTCAGTTTCTCTTTCATCTGCACCTTTTGGTCGAATATGAAATCCTAAAGTGAATTTTAAAGGATTATCTATATTGTATTGGTTTTCCAAAGGAACCAATCCCACATATTCTCCAGTTGTAGAAAACTCATCTGTTTTGAAAACATGTTTATCTACAAGATACTTTCCTTTAGGTGTAGTTTTGTTTTTATTATTATATGCTTCATTTGGAGTATTCCACATTTGTTCTCCTAATATTACAGGATGGATGCTGATAAGATGACGATCAGGACTGAAGATATACATATTATTATCTGTTTTTGAAACGATGGCAAAACCTGAATCTGGATGTAGAATATTATATGCATCTTTTACGTCTTGTGGAAATTTTGGATTATTTTTTAATTCAATTCCAAATAATGTAAGTCTGTTTAAAGTTCTCCAATCAAATATTCCATCAGCTTTATTGTCATCATATATTGATCCTGTATTCATTTTTATATATATTTGTACTCATCTGATATTTCCAGCCAATAAACGTTTTTCAATTTCATTTTTAACTTCCTTGTTTTCAATAGAGTTTATTCTATCAAATATAATTTGATAATTTAGTTCTTCGCCTTGTTCATTTTTTTCTTTTTTAATGTTTGGTAGGTTTTTTTGTAAATTTTCTAGGGTAAATTCAGTATTCTCTTTTTGTACTTCTACTGATGAATTTGTATCTTTAGATTCTTTTTTAATTTCTTTTTTTGGTTCATCAATATCTTCTAGTGGTGGTATAATAATAGGGGAAACCTTTTTAGATTCTTCTGTTATTTTAACCGGTATAACAACTTCATTTTTTTTAGTTATCACTGGTTCGATTTTTATTCCTGTATCGGTTAATGTGACCGTATAATTTATCTCGTTCATAGTGATTTGTGAAGTTAGTATTTTTCCTTGTTGATTAATTTGTATCTTTGCTATATCTTTAGTATTGGTAATATTTGTTATAGTAAGCACATAATTTCCTGTTACAATTTCTACTTCTTTGGAATAGATATCTGGATTTATTATCAATGCTTCTATTATTCTCTTGTTTTCATTTATATCTCCACTCATTTTTATTATGTTTTTTTGTGCATCTATTATGTTTTGTTCTACATTGTTTCCTGCACGTATTTGATCAGCTGAATTATGAATTGCTTCTCCTTTGCCAGCTGTATTTTTGAGTGGAAGTTGGATTTTTTTTTCTTCTTCTGTAGATTTTAATTGTATTTCTTTAGATTTATCTATGTTGTTAAATGGATCAGTAGATCATCATTCTGATTGATTTCCTTTGGGTATATTTTCATTTGGAGCTGTGTTATTTCCAACAGGTAGATTATTGTTTTTGTTTTCTTCCTTTTTTGCTTCTTGGTTTTTTTGTGTTTCTGTAGATCCATTCATTTCGTTAAATCATCATTCTGGTTGAGTTCCAACTGGTGGAATTTCAGTTGGTTTTTCTGTAAATTTTAGTGTTCCATTGTCTAACGTTACTGTATATATTTTATCATCGACCATTATTTCATTTGTTGTTAGATCACCACTTTTGCCAAAATTTAGTGATGCATCTATTTGGTGTTTGGGCGAAGTATTTTTTGCTAACCCTAAAGTAAAATTTTTTCCTGGAGTTGGGGTTGCCATTATTCATACACTTCCTTCTCAATCTTTATCATCGTATCTTTCTCGTCCATTAGGCAATCAAACGATTGTATACTTTTGTATCTTGTCTTGTATAGTAAATTCGTTCTCCTCTATAATTTTATCATCTTCTGAAACCAAATTATCTACTTCAATTTTTTCAACGGTAAGCGATACATTCATAGTAAAAAATCTGTCACTTTCTATATCTCCTGTATTTCCGGATTTGCATATATTACAATTATCCCAGTTTATATATAATAATAATACAGGTTCGTCTTCAGGTTTTTCTTGTACTAATTTATTCAATGATTGGATAAATCATTCTGCTATTCTAGCAGCGATAAGATAACGATTTCCTTCTTGATCTTTATTGGTTGTACTTTTATCAATTATTTTGTCTTTTATATTCTGATCTGAAAGATTATCGATAATTTTTTGTATTTCATTCTGATTTTTTATATCTTTGAATTTGTTTTTTATATTTTCTAATGTTTTCTTTTTGTCTTTTAATTGTTCCTTTGCTATTTCTTTCCTCATTATTCTTTCATCAGCACCAGCAGAAATTTCTATACATGCTGATGTTATTTTTTTATCTTTTTCTACTGACATATTTTCTGTAATAACAATATCTGACTTAGCAGTATCATAGGTGTTTTCTACCGTCACTATTTGTTCTTTTACTTCTTTTTGTAGATTTTGGATTTCATTAATTGGTTCTGTAAGTGCTTCTGCTGTTTCTTTTTCTTCATTGAAATCTACTAGGCCATTATTTTGCTCTATACTTTCTCCTTCTCCTCACATGCTAGTATGATAAACGAATTAAAAACTAAATGTCTTATAGTAGTATAATTTTACCCCTAAACAAAAAAAAAGCCAAAAAATTGTGGCTTTATCTCATTATTAGCTTCTCTTTTTTTAAAAAATATACTTAATATTGGTCGCAAGTTACAAGTTGCAGGTCACAGGTTTAAATTTTTCTTTTTTTTCTATATTTAGTGGTTATTATTTACGGAGTATTTTTTTGGTTTCTTTGTCATAAAAAGGGACAATATCGTAGGTATTTAGTTGTGTACAAAATTCTAAATCATCATCTTGTCCTAGTGATCTCAGACGATCTGCTCATATGCATTGCAATAATTTATTTTTTATTTCTGCAAAATCCATAGGCTCTCCACGTAATTGTGCCATAATATATTGTCCACAGAGTTCGTCTTCCTCAGCTTTTTCTGTTGATGCAAGTCCTATAGCAATCAAACTTACGTGTGCTGGATTTTTTTCTTTGATGTATTTGATGATAGCTGCTGCATTTGCAAAACTTCCTATTAAAATCTCATCTGCTAAGGTAGCATGTACAATGCCTTGTGATCCTGCTGAAGTTGTTATAATTATTTTTTTATCTTTTAATGGGAGTTGACTAGCTTCATATGGTGAATTGCCATATTCGCATCCTTCGGCAATGAGTCCTTTTCTTTCACCAAAAAGAATATGGTCGGGAAATTGTTGTTTACATGCAATTGCGTCTTCCAATGCACCCATAGGTATGATATATTCTGCACCGGTAGCAAGACAGGAAATAATAGTGTTGCTTGCTCTAAAAACATCCATAACAACAGCAATTCCCATTGCTTCTTTTGCTCATTCTATACAACTTTTGATACTTACTTCCATTATATTAGGTATGTTATAAAATAAACTTACTATTGGTTACAGGTTACAAGTTACAAGTCACAGGTTACTTGCTCCCTTCATCCTGCTCCTTGCTCCCATTTTATTTCTTTACTTCAATATTTATTTTTATTACTCTCGTACTATTGTTTTCTATGCTTCCCATTTGATAAAATAATCCATTGGCAAATGGTGCATAAAATGGTGCTTGATAATAAATATCGCCGGTGACATTCGTAACTTTGATATATTGTGGAAAGTAAATAGTCGCTTTTGTTTCCCATCGTTTTCTGACTTTGCCCTGTCCTGGTTCTTCATACATACCTGATTTCAAGCCCAAAATTGCCATCTCTCTATCAGTAATCTGTACTTCATATTTTTTTTCCATATCTTTGATAAACGTCGGATAATATTCCGGGATTTCAAATTTATAATAGATGTTGATCGTGTAGTTTCCATTTTTTAAATTACGGATATCTACGATATCGCTTTTGCTATCTTTTTGTACGATACCTTGTTCGTCATTGATTTGAATGTGTTTGGTGATAAATCCGTCGATTTTATTGTATGATGTGTTTGTATCCCGAAAATACATATAATTCGGATCAAAAATATTGGTCAGATTGTGTTTTGTTAATGTATTCATAAAGCCAGTTGAGACGTTAGAAAAATACATCGTTACATATTGTCTGTTTGCTATTTCATCAAACCTATTCACTACATTTTTTACAATATTTGATTTCTGATTATCAAAATATTGTTTGATTTCTTTGATATATAATTCCTTTTTATTTCCACGAATTTCCTTTCTGATTAAGTCGACTGATGCATTGAGAAACTGCCGTTCTTGTGCTTTCTGTTTAAAATTGGTAAAGAAATTTTCCAAGAGATCTGATCTAATAAACATCACGCCTTTGATATCTTTATATAATAATTTATTGTACAGATCCGGTTGCATAGTTTGTTGAACTTTCCGCATTTCAAATGTTTTATTAAACATCAATTCATAGAGATCTTTGAGATTTTTTCCGTCGATATCACTAAATCCAAATTTATTACCTGCAATAAAACCTATCTTGCGATCTGGCAAAAACGGCGATGTCCATGTCGGTGCAATGATACGTGTCCTATATGCTATAAAATCTGGATAATATGAGTCTACGATTTCAATATTTTTTATGTGTCATTGATCGACTGTTATAAATGCAAATGATCCAAAAAATCATCCATTTGGTCTTTTTTCATTGGTGTTTTGTAATATGATGAGATAGTTGAATGACTGATTTTTTCCTAAAAGTTCAAAAATTTCTTTTTGATAGATTTTCATATCTGAGAAAAAATTTATTAATTTATCATAATTGGAAAATCATACTTTTTTGAGATATTCTTTATTTTTTTCTATATATTCTCGACACGTATGTATTTCTTTTTCTTTGGTAATGAAAATATTATCTCCCTTGGTATAACTCTGAACGATATCATCGATTGTTATCAAAAATTTAGACAGATCTTTGTCGAAGGTCCGTGTATAAAATGCTATTTGTCCTAGATCTTCTTTGAATACATCTATCTTATTTTTACTAAACATCATGTCGCTGATTTTTGCGAAAAACGTGAAAAAAATAAAACAGAAGACAATCAATATTACGAAGGTCCCATTTATGTATTTGAGGTAATCTTTTCGTGTTGTTTTCTTTTCTTGGCTGATATCAAATTTTTTCATGTGTACTACTATATATAAGGATAGATTTTTTCTTATCGTAATTATTTCCCTTTTTCAAACAAGTAATTTTTTTTGTTCCTCGTTGTATGAGAAAATATACATATTTGCTAATTATCTTATTTTTTCCTTGAAATTGCATGTGAGATTGTTATATAGTCAACCAGATTTGTTTTTTTTGTATAGGTAAATTATTGGATAAGGGCATGTAGCTCAGCTGGTTAGAGCGCGTCTCTGATAAGGACGAGGTCGGAGGTTCGAGTCCTCCCATGCCCACCAGACAATAATTTATGCTTATGCCAGCCCTGCTAAAGCCGGGTTTCAGTCCGCTCAGTGGTAGAGCAATTAATTTATGCCAGGGTAGCTCAGTGGTAGAGCAGAGGCCTGAAAAGCCTTGTGTCGGCAGTTCAATTCTGCCTCCTGGCACCATTACTATACTATGATAACGCTGTTTAATTAGGTCCAATCAATTCAAGTCTAGCCGGGGATTAGCTCAGATGGCTAGAGCGCTTGGTTTGGGACCAAGAGGCCGCGAGTTCGAGTCCCGCATCCCCGAAATGAAAAAAAGAACTAATTAAACAGACCTATAACTCTAGCAAAGAGGATGGCTAGAGCGTCCCGATAAATCGGGAAGGA
>Ga0247841_10003489_pt1 | contig 28996 bp, 24 predicted proteins | sample LaCruzMarch2015__2_FD_192410 | JGI IMG/M metagenome (GOLD analysis project Ga0247841, IMG submission 192410) | Freshwater microbial communities from meromictic Lake La Cruz, Castile-La Mancha, Spain - LaCruzMarch2015_18m | ecosystem: Environmental > Aquatic > Freshwater > Lake | place: Spain... | reverse complement strand
CAAAATTGATGAATATGATCTCATTAAATTGATACCATGCGGTCTGGTAATAACTGGCGGTTCTTCCCAGATAAAGGGGCTGCTTCAAATGGCAGGCATGGTTTTTGATATGCCAGCAAGAATTGGAATCTCAATAGATGTGGAAGGTCCATCGGAAGTTATAAACAATCCGATTTTTTCGACGAGCGTAGGGTTATTAAAATATGCTTTTCAGGTTGATAATTATGAAAAGTTGGATAATATGAATAGTAAAAATAAAAAAAATCAGGGTTTTTTTGAAAAATTCAGAGGATTTATAAACAAAATCTTAAAAGGTGAAAAATAGGAGGGTAAATGTGGGCTTGGAATTTGATAAAAATTACTATGCCGTAATAAAAGTAATCGGTGTTGGCGGAGGCGGAAGCAATGCTGTCAACAGAATGATGGAAGATAATCTGAGTGGTTGTGAGTTTATCTCTGTTAATACTGATGCCCAGGCATTGATGATGTCTAATGCTGATAGAAAAATTCTCATTGGAGAAACTGGTCTTGGTGCCGGATCTAATCCAGAAATTGGTAAATTGTCTGCCGACAAATCATCTGATGCAATCAGGGAAGTGGTTCATGGAGCAGATATGATATTTATTACCTGCGGAGAAGGCGGAGGCACAGGAACAGGTGCGGCACCTGTAATTGCTGAAATAGCAAAAGAGGAAGGATGCCTGACAGTAGCAGTTGTAACCAAACCATTTACTTTTGAGGGTGTTAAAAGGTCAGTTCAGGCGGAAGAAGGGATAAACAGTCTCAGAGGCAAAGTTGACTGCCTTATTATTATTCCCAACGACAAACTTCTTGAGATTTCCGATGAAAACACGACTCTTCTTAATGCTTTTAAACTTGCAGACAATGTTTTAAAAGCTGGAGTAAGGGGAGTAACTGATCTGATAACTTTACCTGGTCTTATAAACCTGGATTTTGCAGACGTAAAATCAATTATAAAAGATGCCGGCAATGCTCTTCTTGGAGACGGTGTAGCATCTGGTGACAACAGAGCTATGAAAGCTGCACAGAGTGCCATAAACAGCCCGCTTATTGAGACTTCAATTGATGGGGCAAAAGGAATACTTCTAAATGTTTCCGGAGGACCTGATTTAAAATTGTTTGAAGTTAATGAGGCAGCAGAAATAATTAGAAGCTCTTCGAGCCCAGATGCAAATATTATTTTTGGCGCTGTTATAGATGAAAATATGAAGGATAAAATCAAGGTAACTATTATCGCTACCGGTTTCAAGGACAAACAATTCGAAAAAAGGCAGAAAACAGAGCAGGACCACGCAGAAGAAAAAAAAGAACAGTCTGAGATTAAAGCCAGTGAAATAAAAAAAGCGGTCGAGAGAGAAAAAATATTTCCTGAATTAAAAGAAACAACAAAAAATATAAGATTTAGCGAAGAAGATGATATCCTGGATATACCTACATTCTTAAGAAAGGATAAAAATAATTACTGAGCTATTTTATGAAATTAGAAAAAATTGAACTGGAAAATACAATTGTTTTTACTTCTGCTGAGCTTAGAGAAAAACATAAAATCCTTTTATTTTTCACTTCAAGAAAAGGCGGATTTAGCAGTGGAGAATATAGTAGTTTAAATTTGGGTTATCATACAGGAGATGACCCGGAAAAAGTAAGTAAAAACAGAGATAAATTATTAAAAATTTTTAGTTCTGACAGATTGTCCGGAATGTTTTCGCTAAATCAGATGCATGGCGATAATATTTTTGACATTAACAGTCAATTTATAGAAAATAATTCCAAATTAACAGAAAACACACCTTCTTTATCAGTTCATCACGTATCAGACATTTCTGGCGACGGCCTTATTACAAATATTTCCATGGTTCCATTAATGGTCATGGCTGCAGACTGTAATTTAATATTAATGGCAGATTTAAAAAAAAAGGCAGTGGCTGCAATCCATGCTGGATGGAAAGGTGTCCTAAAAAAGATAGAGTTAAATGCTGTTAATATGCTTAAAGCAAATTACGGGTCCAATTTAGAGGATATTTTGGTATTTATTGGACCATCCATCAGGAAATGCTGCTTCAAAGTTACAAAAGAAACACTCAATTTATTTTTTGATATCTATAAGGATAGTCTGCCTTCAAAAAGATTAAAAAAAGGTCCCGACAATACTGACTATTATTCTATTGATCTGGTAAGAATAATTAAAAATAATCTGATTAATAAAGGAATACCAAAAAAAAATATTACAGATTCTGGACTGTGTACATTTTGCAATGAGGATAATTTATTTTTTTCATATAGAAAAGAAAAAATAACCGGAAGGCATGCAGGTATAATAATGCTGGAATAAAATTTTAAAAAATAAATAATAAAAACATATTATAAAATAAAAACTTTGTTAAAATTTTAAATAAAGAAAAGAAGCAGCAGCATGGAAAAAATAGCCATAAATTTAATGAAAATAAATACTGATATAAGACGCGCATGCGAAATTGCAGGAAGGGATCTGGCGAGCGTAAGAATAGTAGCTGCAACAAAATATGCTGATATCGGGCAGATAAACAGCCTTCTTGAATTGGGAGTTACTGATTTGGGGGAAAATAAAGCAGATGATCTTGTGTTAAAATCAAAAACTGTAAATGGCAAACCTGTCTGGCATTTTTTTGGGCATCTCCAAAGCAATAAAATAAAAAAGGTTGTCCCTATCGCTCAGTATATCCATTCCGTTGACAATATAGAAACTTTATCCAAAATAAATGATTTTGCCAAAAGCATTGGGAAAATACAGAAAATCTTAATTGAGATAAATATTGCTGATGAAGAAACCAAATTTGGAATAAATATAGACAATATCAATAAATTTATCATGAATTCAGTAAAATATGTTAATATTGAAGTGTGTGGTTTAATGACTATGGCTCCATATACAGATAATTATGAGCGCATCAGAAGCGTATTTAAAACTCTGGCTGGTACTTTAAGAGATTTGAATAATTCTTTTAAAAAGCTAAATTTATCAGAATTGTCGATGGGAATGAGCAATGATTACACGATAGCCATTGAAGAAGGTGCTACAATGGTAAGGATAGGTTCGGCAATTTTTAATTGATAAATTCTTTATTATAAGGAGAGAGAATGCCCGGTTTTTTTAGAAAAACTTTAACTTTTCTGGGTTTTATAGATGAAGATATTGAAGAAAATATTCCGCAAAAATATAATGGAGACAAGAGAATTTCAAAATATACAAGAGATAACAAAGATGTTAAATCTGTAAAAATTGAAGAACCTAATATTGTAAAAATATCCGAAAACAAAAACAGCAACTGGTTCAGAAGTACAAGAAGTGTATCGAAATTAGAAGAAGCCAAAATGGAAAAGAAAACAAAAGTATTTGTTATTGAGCCCAACCAGTTTGAAGATTCACAAATAATAGGCGACAAGTTTAAAAGTGATATTCCTGTTATCGTAAATCTTCAAAACGAAAGCTCTGAAGTAGCCAAAAGAATTATAGATTTTTGCAGTGGCCTGACATATGCGCTCAATGGTAGTATTGAGAAAGTTGCCGACAAAGTTTTTCTGATTACACCTTCTAATGTGGAAGTTGCATCTGAGGAAAAGGAATCACTAAAAGACAGAGGGTTATATGGAAAATATTGAATCTGCCTTTATATAATAAATATTTTATATTTTTTATTTATAAGTAAATTTTATTGATTGTTGTAATATAAATTTATGTTCAAATTATATAAAAAATGAAACCGGAAAAACAGCTGATATTATCAATAATAGGTCTTGGAAACATGGGAAGTGCATTGCTGAGTGGCATAATAAGCTCGGGTTTGATTGAAAAAGAAAAAATAGCTATTTTTGATATAGATCTCCAAAAAGTTAAAAAATATGAAAATGATTTTAAAGTCAGAACCTTTAATGATTTGAAAGAATTAATTTTCAGCTCCAAATATATTCTTCTTGCAGTAAAGCCACAAAGCATTCACGATATAATGCCTTTTTTGAAAGATTATTGCAGCATAGAGGATAATATTATTATCAGTATTGCAGCAGGTATTCCAACAGCTTTTTTTGAAGGCAGCATAGGCGACATATCCGTTTTAAGAATTATGCCTAATACTCCTGCTTTGTATAGAAAAGGAGTATCAGCAGTCTCCAGTGGCAGATTTGTTAAAGGGGAGCATATAGATTTCACAAAATCCATATTTAGGAGCATGGGTATTGTCGTCTCCATCGAAGAGAATTTACAAAATCTGGCAACGGCTGTTTCCGGAAGCGGACCTGCATATTTTTTTCTTGTTTGTAAAATTTTGACAAGTTTTGCAGTAAAAAAGGGCTTAGAAAGCGCAACAGCAAAAAAAATGGTTATAAATACAATGCTTGGTGCAGGAGAGGTTCTTGATAAATCAGATAAAACAATTGATGATTTGATTAAGTCAGTTGCTTCGCCTGGAGGCACTACAGAAAAGGCACTGAATAGTTTCTATGGCAATGATCTTGAAAAAATATTTTCTGAGGCACTGGATGCTGCATTAAAGAGATCTGCTGAGATGGAATCTGTAATTTCAATAAAAGAATAATTTAAATACTAATTTTTAATGGAGGTATTTTATGAACATAAATTCCGAATATATACAAAAAAAAGAATTCCATACAGCTTTTAAGGGTTATGGAATGGAAGAAGTTGATAAATTTCTTGATATTCTGGCAGTGGAGTTTGACAGAATATCAAAAAAAAACAAGGAGCTTCAGGATAGTCTTGATAAAGTAAAATATGAGGGTGATGCAAAATCAGAAACTGATGTGAACACACTTGTAGCTGAGGTACTGATCTCTGCTCATAAAATTGCTGATGAAATAAGAAAAAAAGCTGAGTCTGATGCAAGAGAGAGCATTCAGAATACAAAAGATGTTGAGGAAAAACATTTAAAAGAATTATTTAAAGAAAGAAAAGAGCTTGAGGATAAAGTACAATTCATTGGAAAATTTTATGGCGATTTTATAACAAAGATAAAAAAAGATATAAATGAGTTTATTTTAAAAATTGAAAATATCGAACATGTCTTAAAAACGGAAGGAATAATTGAAAATAAACTTCTGGCTGGTGAAATAACTAATATAACAAAAACTGAACACTTAAAATCTTCATTTTCTGAAAATAGTGAAAAAAATCCAAGTATAAATGTTGTGGAAAATAATGTGGTAAAAGAAATCAAACCACTGGATGAGCAAATTGAAAAAATTATTGCTCCTGAAATAAAAAGACTCTCAAATGAAGACGAAGAAAAGAAAATAAGAGAAGTTATTGAAAGTGAAGATACTAAAGAAAATTTTAATGAAGATATTTTAAGGGATTCCAAAAGCGAAAAGAAAATTTTTGACGAACAGGAAGAAGACCTGATTATTAATGATAAAAAAAGAATAGATATTGGTGATCCGGATATAATAAACGAATTTTTTGGGAATTCTGATGACAGAAAGTATTAAATTTCTGGTAAAACCAAATTCTTCCAAAAATTCAATTGCAGGATTTTTTGGAGACATGATAAAAGTAAAAATTTGCGCTTCTCCTGAGAAAGGCAAGGCAAATAAAGAATTATTGGAATATCTGTCGTCGATGTTAAAAATACCAAAAATTGACATTGATATTATTCACGGCAGATTTTCAAATATTAAAGAAATTCAGATAAAAAATATATCCAGAGAGCATATTTTTTCAGAATTAATCAAGCCATAAGGAACAAGTCCTCTAAAAATCTTTTAATAACTCAAAACAATTGAAAATAATATTACTAATTACAGAAAATAATCAGATAAATGATAATATTGCGGCCTATAAACCACAAAACCTGGATTTGGTTGTTATCAGGAGAGAAAAGTATCTCAGACATTATCTGGAAGAATATTTACCCGACTATGTTGTTGTTGATGTTCCACTAACAAACCTGGAAATCATAGAAGATTTTGCTTTTAAAAACCCTGAGACTACAATATTTTTTAGCAATTTTAAAAAATATAATGAAAAAAATCATCCCAATTTTATATTTACCGAAAATATAAATCTCAGAAAAGATATAAAAGAAATTATAGAAGCCATATCAAAAACAGAGGCTGAAACAAATACAGAAAATGAAAAAAAATTCAAACTCATAAATCAGCAAATTTTTTCTGTGGCCTCTTTAAAAGGGGGAACGGGGAAGACTACATTATCTTATAATCTTGCCTATTATTTGAAAAAAACATTTGATGCAAAAGTTATTTTTCTGGACTTGAATTTATCCGAAAGTCCTTCTGATTTATCTGCTTATTTAAAAATAAATCAGATGCCCAACCTGAATTATTACATTGAAAATTTTACAGAAGGTGAAGAGGCACTAAAAAAATCTGTTATTTCAGCAGACAATAATGAAATTGATATTCTTCTTCCGCCTTTGTCGATAATTCAGAGCAGCAAATTAAATATAGATTTATTTAACATGCTCATGCCACTGCTAAAATCATTTTATAACTTTATTATTATTGATTTACCTGAAAATTTTATTAATCTTTCTCGGGAGGCAGCTGCCTTGTCTGATTCGCTGATTTTACTTTCGCTCCCTATGAGAAACTGTGCATTAAAACTGTCAAGATTTACTTTGGCAAATAAATATAAAATTAAAAACACAATCAGTATCTTAAACGATCCATATAATTATGCACCTTTATCCAAAAATGATTTTAGTGATATTTCAGGATATCCGGTACTTCTTGAAATTAACTGTATTAAGCGTCTGGAAAAAAATTTTCTTGGATATAACGGCAAAAAAACTGATTTAATAAATATGCAGTCAGAAATAAAACAATTAGTAAATCAGCATTTATTGGTTTGAGTAATAAGAGCGGGTTCAAAAATATATTTTAAATTTTATCATAAATATTTTAAGATAAGAACATGACTGAAGATTTTGAGAAATACAGCAGATTTAAATGGTGGGAGAAATTAATAATTACAATGATTGTAATTCTTGTTCTTATAATAATTTTTCTTATCTTTAACGAAAAGATTATTGCAGCAATACAATCTTTTAAATTTTGGTATAACAAAGGCTGATTAAAAATTTAAACAGGATTTTAAAAAGTAAAACGCAACTATAAGGGTTATATTGCTATTCTTTTGCTTTTAAAGAAACTTCTCTTCCAGCTATTACTTCTAAATACCAGTTTAAAGAATTTTATTGTGTCTTTAACCGGGTGAACATGACTCTTAAAATCATCAAGAAAATATATTGTTCTTATGGGTATATTCGCAATTTTATAGTCAAACCATCCTGCTTTCAATAATATTTCCGACTCCGTGTCGAAATTTTTTGTTTCCAGCTTTATGTTTTTTAATACAACTGTTTTAATATATCTATAACCCGACTGTACATCTTCTATTTTTTGTCCGGCTATATTTGAAATAATCCATGAGGTAAAATAATTAACAAACCTTCTTAAAAAAGGCATCCCTTTTGTATTGTTAAAACGGCTTCCCACAATCAGGTCAGGATCATTGGTGCCGACCTCTGCAAGAAAATCAGTAATTTCTTTTGTGTCATGCTGCCCATCGGCATCAATAGTAATAACTCCATAGTAGTTATTGTTAACAGCGTGCGCGAAGCCTGTTTTTAAAGCTTCACCTTTCCCCTTATTTACCGAGTGGGTAATAACAGTGACTTTATTATTTGGTTTGGACTCAAATTCTTTTAGGGTCTGGTCAGTAGCATCTGTTGAGCCGTCATTAATGATTACAATATCCAGATCATAATCAAGACAATTATTTATAACACTGCTGATACGCGTACATTCATTATAGGAAGGAATCAGAATGGCTATTTTAGGAAAATCCGTTTTTATTTTATTAGTATTTTGCGCTGTCAATTGTCATGTTCCTATAAATATTTGATTCAGTAATAATTATGTCAACTTTTTGATCATGTGGACACGAAGGTATATTATCAAGTATCTGAAGATCGAATGCAAGTGCTATTTTTTTTACTCTGATACTAAATTTTCCCAATATTTTATCATAAAAACCTCCTCCATAGCCCAGGCGATTAAAATTCAAATCAAAGCACAAACCAGGAACAATTACCAAATCAATACTATCCAAAGGGGCTTCTCTGCAAACAGAATCATCAGGTTCAAGAATATCATAACTGCTTCGCTTTAAATCTTTACTCTCATCGTTTACGAAAAAAATTCTAAGCTCACTGCCGTAAACTTTGGGTAGAATAATTTTTTTATTTTTTACCAGAGCATCTTTTATAATTAATCTGGTGTCTATTTCTTTCCTGAAAGGATAGTAAACAAAGATTGTATTAGCGCTTATATACTCTTCTGAATTTAATAAAGAATCTGTAACAATAATGCTTTTCAGTTTATGATCCTGAAACGACATATTATCAAGCAAATTTTTTATTATTGACCTGATTTTATTTTTTTCTAATACAATATCTTCATCAGTCTTCATAAAAAGTTGCAGCCAGTGTTCCAGGGCCGGCATGTGAACCAACAACAGGACCAAGATCTCCTATTATTAATTCGAGAGGACTAAACTTATCTTTTATTTTGGCAGCAAATTCGTATCCCTCAGTTTTCATATCTGAATCTCCAATAAATACATGAAGCTTTTCGGGATTTTTTATCATTGTTGCCATAATATTTATTATTTCCTGTTTGCCCTGTTCCCATCTTCTTGTGTTTTTGTAAGGAGAAACCTCACCGTCATGCAAAGTCAGTATCGGTTTTATTTCAAGCAAAGAAGCCATTAATGCTTTTGCTCTGCCAATTCTGCCGCCTTTTTTTAAATATTCAAGCGTACTGGGAATAAAAAGTACTGTTATTTTTTCCTTCAACTCTTCAACTTTTAGAAGTATTTCTTCTTTTGAAGCACCATCAGCAGCCATCTGCGCAGCCTTTATTGCAATAAATCCACATGGCATATGAACTTTTTCTGAATCTATAATGGTAATATCTGCTTCAGGTAATTCTCTTGCTGCAAGTTCTGCAGATGCAATTGTTCCGGACATTTTATTTGAAATCAAAATATTTATAATACTGTCGTGTGTTTTTAGAAGTTCTTTGTAGAGTTCCAAAAAATCTCCAGGTGTCGGCTGAGAAGTTGTAGGAAGGGCAGGGCTTTTTCGTATTTTGTCATAAAATGCTTTTATTGTAAGCTGTTTTCCGTCATCTTTATAGGTTTCATTCCCAAATATTACATATAATGGGATAATTGAAAGATTGTATTTGTCACTAATATCCTTTGGTATATCTGAAGAACTATCTGCAATAATTGCCACTGACATGTTTGCCTCCAATAATAAATATTTTTTTGTATTTACAATTAAAAGATGTATAAATATTCTGACTTAAAAAATCCAAAAGAGTTTCTTTAATTAATATACAGATTTAAACAAAAGAACTGTTTTTAATGAAGAAAATCTATTTTGTTAAATTTTAACATACTTTTAATTATAAAAATAATTAAAAAAAATCAATTTTTTGGTATAATCACTAGAGTTTTTAATTAGACCGTAGCGAATAATTAAAAATAAATATAAATTTGGAATATTCTAAGTTAATCTGAATTGATATTTTGTTAAAAGCTTATTTATTGCCAGGGGCTGGTTATAAAGCAATATCATTGTTAATTTTTTAATTTTACATAATGAGAACTACTGGAGAAACAGAAATGAAAAAAAAATATTTATTTTTTATATATAGTTTCCTTCTAATTATAGTTTTTACTTTAATCTTTGGTAATGCAGGATGTTCCCAAAGAGAAAGAATAATCAAGATTGGCAGTCAGAGCGTTCTTTCGGGTGAATTTAAATATTATGGCCAGGAGCAACTGGTAAGCATGAATATTGCGGCAAAAGAGCTTGCGCCTGTAAGTATAGGTGGATTTAATTATAAAATAAGTATTGTTTCCAAAGATGATGAAGGAAACCCCGAAAAAGCATACCTTGTATCACAGGAAATGATTCAGGAGGATGTTGCCGGTGTTATTGGCTCAACATTTAATGCCACAACAAAAGCTGCTCTGCCCAATTATCAGGAATTAAATATTCCGATGATTTCCACTTCTGCATCAAGCACAGATCTTAACAGGAGCGGATCTAATTTTTTCAGGTTAATTATAAATAATGATCAGATTGTTGAAAATGCTGCCAGTTTTATATTAAGTCGATATAAACCTGAAAAGCTGGTTATTATTAGTGACAGCAGCGAGTATTCTGTTAACTTTGTGGGTTTTCTTGAAAAAACTTTGCTGGGCATATCAAGTCAGAAAGTTAATATATTTAAAAAGTATTCAATTAAACCTGAAACAGAAGACTATAAGCTTTTGGCAGAAAATTTATTAATTGATGACTGTGATCTTGTTTTCTTTTGCGGAGGATATCAGGTGCTTGCAAAAATAATAACCTCTTCAAGGGATATAGGGGTTACTTCAAGCTTTTTAACCGAAAAACTTGGCATGGATGAAGGCATTTATCAATTAGCAGATGCAAAATACCTCGAAGGTCTTATGGCGGTTGTACCTGAACCTCCATCGCTGGCAATGTTTTCAGAAGATCCCAAAGCAGTGGAATTCTGGAGAAAATTCAAAGATATGGCTCCTCAGATAAAAGGTGTGGAAATAAAAGAACCGGGTAAATTTGCCCCTTATGCTTACGATGCTTTCTATATGATAATAGAGGCAATGAAAAAGGCAAATTCTACGTCACCGGAAGATTATATAGATGTACTTAGAAGTTTGTCTTTTGATGGCATAACAGGTCATATAGAATTTGATTCAAGCGGTAATCTTAAAAATCCACAGTCAACTGTTTTTCAAATTAAAAACGGCACATGGGTGAGATTTCAAAAGTAAATCAAATTTCCAAGTTAAAAATTGAGCATGAATTAGATTTCAAAAATAAATCAAATTATTTTTTTAAAAACTTTATTTTGTCAGGGCGCAAATATATTAAGCATTTTTGGTGATATTTTAAAGTTTGCAGGAAGTATTCCTAAATATTCTCCATCCCCATAAACATTTAATTTTGAATCACATTCAATATCTATTTCTCTTGTCCTGAAAGTCTCAACAGTGGGCAACTCAAGGTGGGTTCCTCCATATACTTTTGGTATGCTCCTGGCAAAAGATATCTTGGACATTTTTTTAATAACACAAATGTCGAGAATATCATCAAACGCATCGGCCCCAGGGGCAATTTTCATACCGCCTCCAAAATATTTTAGATTGGCAAAAGCCATCATCATTACATCTATGTTTCTTTCTATCCCATCATATTTAATTTTAAATATTCTGGATTTATAAGTCAGCAATGTTTTATATGCTGCAAAGTTATATAATGCTTTTCCTCTTAGAGGCAGTCTTGTTTCATTGGCAAATCTGTTTGCTTCAGAATCAAAACCCGAACCTGCAATCCCAATGTAGTAAATTTTATTATTAAAAAGACCAAGATCAATTCTTGATATTTTGCCTTGCTTTATAATTCTGACATTTTCGGCGAGATCCTGTTTTATATTTAAAGTCCTGATGATATCATTACCCGAACCCATAGGAACTATTCCCAGATTACAGTCTGTACCTGCAAGATTTTGCGCCATATAATGTATTGTTCCATCCCCACCGGCCCCGATAAAGTTTTTATACCCAAGGCTTATATATTTTAATGTTGTTTCCTCTATGTCTTTAGCACTTTTTGAAACATAAAATTCATAATCCATATTATTTTTTTTAAATTCAGCTTCAATTGCATCCTTTTGCAGAATTGATTTACCTTGTGCTGCAGAAGGATTTAAAATTATAAGAGTATTATTCATGAAATTTGTTTCCTTTTTAAAATATTGAATTAAAAAAATTATAATTGTTTTTTTAATATTAGCAATACTGCAGCCAAACATGCCAATACAATCTAAAAAAGAGAAATAGTTGGAAGCGTATCAGATACTTCTCCTAAATATACCAGGTACTTCGGCAAAACATATCAGATATTACAGCAAAAGAGATATGGTGCTTCAGCAAAACAGAGCAGAAGCTTTTTTTAAAACAGTTCGGGTGCTTCAGTGAAACAGACCAGGTATTTAAGCAAAACTACAGCACTTCAGACATAAAGAATTATTGCATCAGCAAATCTTAAGTAATTTTAAAAATCTAGTGAGCTTTGCTCCAAATGGCAATAATAATTTAACCATAAAATTATTTGTTGTCTTTGATGTTTTACCGCTAAGCGAAACAGTACATTTGTTGACTTTTAAATTTAATTATAATAACCTGATAAGGATTTTTAATTAATTTAAAAACAGTTTACTGTCTTAGAGGGTGGGTTATGAGTATCTTCAATAAAATAGTTGTTGTTATAATATTAATATTTATTGTATGTCTTTCTGTTGTTGGAATATTTAATGCTTTCACGCAGAGTTTCAATTGGTCTGATATAGCAAATAAATACCTAAATACTGCTCGCCCGATTAATATGTTTATTTTAATTCCAGCATTTCTTATTGCCATTGTTTTTTGTATTTTTATCCTTGTTCTTGAATTTTATAGAAAAAACTCCAAGACTGCCTTAGTTGCTTCAGTAAAAGAAGGAAGGGCGATGATTTCGCTGGAATCAGCAGCAAATCAGATAAAAGAAAGCATAAGTAAAATAAGCGGAACTGCTGATGCCGTAGTCAAAATAATACCAAAATCAAAGGGTGTTATTTTGAATGTAAAAGCAAAGATTTGCGCCGATTGTAATGTACCTGAAAAAATGCAGGAAATAATAAAAGTAGCATCAGCTTTTACTTTTAATAAACTTGGAATAAAAGTTTATAAAACAAACCTTATTATTGTTAATCTTTCCAATATCCAATATGAGCCATCAGATACAGGCACCCAGAAAACTGAGGTTCAAAATTCTTTGCCGGTTATACTGGAAAAGAAAATAAATAATACAGAGCAAAACCATAATGGTGACAGTAATGACGATATTAAAGCAGAAAATATTATTGATGAAATAAAAACAGAAAATAATATTAATGACAGTAAAACAGATAATGTTAATGATGATATTAAATTAAAAAGTAATTCCGGTACTGAAAATTAAAACCCAAACCTAAAGTAAAGTATTTATTTTTTAAAATAAATAAACCGGCACCAAAAATGAACTAGCCGGCTTAAGCAAGAGTATTTTTTAAATAAAATAACCGGCAATAGTTATTAAAGAGCCGGCTTGGAGCAGAGTATTTTTTTAACTTAAATTAAAAGAAGCGGACTTAGTACAGTGGTAGTATATGAGCTTCCCAAGCTCAGGGGGCGGGTTCGATTCCCGTAGTCCGCTCCAGCAAAATGTTAATTATTTTTTAAAATGCCTCTTAAATCAGATTATAAAAATATTTTTAAAAATATTTCCCAAAAAAATAATAATTATTTTTTTACAGGCTCGCCAGGAACAGGCAAAAGCGATTCTTTAGTAAATCTTGTTGCCTATTTGATAAAACAAAAAAATATTGATCCTCAAAAAATACTTGTTTTTACTTTCAACAGAAAGACATCCAAATACTACAGAGAAGAAATTGCAAAATTAATTGATAAATCTGTAAGCGAGATACCTGTTTTAACTTTTTATTCCTTTTGTCTTGAATTTCTGACAAGTTATCTGGCAGAAAATGCACTAAAAAAATCTGCAGCTAATTTATTTGAACATGCAGAAGATCAGCATTATGTGGAAATTTTTACTAATCAAACTGGCGAAGTAAAGCTCATGACTGCACCACAGCAGTGGGAGCTTGTTGCATCTATTCTGGAAAATCTGGACTGTAAAAAATTTTTTCACGTTTCAAGGCTTCTAAAAAGCAATGACTTTACGAAAGCTAATATTATTCAGGAAGTTTTTGACTACATTCTGAGAGCAAGAGAGAATCTACTCAGCCCACAGTATCTTTCAAAAAAATTTACGCCTTATGTAAATGATTTAATGTACGAAATAAATAATATTTATTTCGAATATGAAAAAAAAATCAAAAAAAATGATTTCTATGATTATGGAAGAATATTACAGGAGACAACCGGTATTTTAAAAAATGAAAATGCTATTGCCGATAATTACAGGCAAAGATATGAATTTATTATTGTGGACGATTTACAGGAAGTTAACTATGCGGGATTTGAAATAATAAACAGCTTATCAAAAAATAATGTTATTTATTTTGGAAATGACGATGAATCAATTTATGGTTTCAGAGGCTCAGATATTAATAATTATTTTATGATTTACAATAGTATTCCATCTGAAAATATTGTTAATCTGGATACTAATTTCAGAAATAATTATTTAATTAATGAGATTTCAAAAAAATTTATTGAAAGAAATAAATTCAGAATAAATAAAGTATCAACTCCATTAAACTGCGATAAAAATAACGGCGAAGTTCTGACAGTTACTTTTACCAGTCTTCATGAGGAACTGGATTTTATACTTGAAAAGATTAATTATTTGTTTCATGTCAAAAATATCAGCCTTAAAAATATGGCAATTATTTTAAAAGGATCCGAATATGAAGTAAAAATTATTGAAAATTATTTTATACAAAATAATGTAACATACTATCTGAGAAGTTCCAGGTCGGTATACGGAAGCAGGTATGTAAGATATTTTTTAAATTTTTGCAGACTCTGCATAATGATTGACAATTTAAGTAAAAAGCCTGAAGAGCTTTCAGATTATAATAACAGCAGATCATCTTTTGCTTCACAATATTCTATTGATCTGCTAATAAGAAATTTGCTTTTTTCGGAGACATTTGATATCAGCCCGCTGTTTTTTAAAAAAATAGAATCTTTTTATCAGAGAGGCGTTAGAAAAGGTACTTATAATAATATATGGGAATTTATTTTAAAAAATCTAAAAGAATTTAAAGATATAAGCAATGCTGATTACCGCATAATATCAAAATTTATTTTTTCTGTTAAAAAATATTCAAGAAAATTAGACCTGACTGCCTTTCAATATTTTAATGATCTTCTTATGGACAGGATATCAGGATTTAATGCAAAAATAAGAGAATATGAGTCCCTTGATTTTATTGAAAAAAATCTTTTTAAAGTCCTTACTGATTTTCTTGGAAGTGCAGGGAATTTTAAAAATGAAAATACCAGCGGTAATACTGTAATTGATTATATGGATTATATAGAAAATCTGATAAATAATCCTTTCACAGAAGAAACAGAAGAAAGCACCAAAAATATTGATGAGAGTGAAGGGATAAGAATTATAAGTTTTTATGAAAGTAAAAATTATGAGTTTGAAGCAGTTTTTATTCCATTTTTGAACAAAGGTTATTCTCCGTCACTTTTGAGCAGGCCTCAAATTTATGACGATGAAATATTTCATGGATTTATTGAAAACAAATATCCAAGTGAAGAGGAATTAAAAAAAACACATATTGAGAAAGAAAGAAAAATACTTAATATGGGGATTACAAGAGCAAAGAATTATTTATATATTTCATCTAATAAATATAGAGGCAAATCCTCATTTTTTGAAGAAATTTCAAATGATTTAAAAAAAATAAGAATGACAGATAAATACAAAGATATTGACGGTAATAAATCTGGTAAAAATATGCTAATAAATATCGATCAGAAACCTGACAGCGATATGACTTCAGTCAGGTATTTTAAAAACAAGTGGACTTTAAAAAAGAAGGCTATTATTTCAACTTTCAGAAAAGAAAATAATATTTTTTACGATAAAGTAAAACTTGAAGAATACCAGGCTTTCTTAAAAGAACAATATAACCCTTCAGACTGGTGGAATTTAAAGAAACCGACTGTAAATTTATTAAAACCATATGACTATTATGCAAGAAATTTTTCTTACAGCTCTATCGAATCATATGACTCCTGTCCATTAAAATATAAATTTGAATATTTATTTAAAATAAAAAACCAGGATGATAAATATTCATTAATTTCAGGTTCAATTTATCACGAGGCAATAAGAAGATTTTTTGAAGAAAGTAACAGCTATGAAATATCTGATCTGGTGAAGATAACTGAAGAGGAAATTGAGAAAAATAAAGATAAGTTTAGATTTGACTTTTTGGCTGATGAAATGAAAGAAAACAGCCTGAAGGATTTGCAAAATTTTTATAGTAATTTTGTTTTGGAAATACTGACCGATTTAAAGAAAAATGAATTCAATAAAACAATTTTTAGCGAAAAAAAATTTGAATTTGACTTTAAAAACAAATACAGAATAAATGGAAAAATAGATTTTATCAAAATAAAAAATGGTCAAACAGCCGAAATTATCGATTTTAAATCTTCGGGGGCAATGTTTTCTCAAAAAGATCTTAAGGAAAAAATTCAGTTAAAATTATATAAAATGGCTTCAAAATACAGTAAATCCCTTAACCTGGATTACTTAAAACTTTCAGACAAAGAAATTGTCCTGCAATACTATTTTTTGGGAAGAGACAAAGATCCTTACATGACTATTCCTTATGAAGATTACGATGAAGATATTTTAACTAAAAAAATTTCAGACGCAATATCCGGGATAGAAGATGAAAATTTTATGATCAATCCCAGAAATTATATGAGCTGTCTGTATTGCAATTACAAAATATTTTGCGGGAAATATTATGGAAACAGCATTTAATCTTACAAAAGAACAGCAGGTAATACTTGACAGTGAAAAAACAATAAAGAAAGTTATTGCCTGCGCTGGCTCTGGGAAAACATCCGTATTAACCGGTAATATAATAAAGGTTATAAATGATGGGATGTGCAGTCCTGAAGAAATACTTGCTCTTACTTTTACCAATAATGCTGCAGAAAATATGCATGAGAGAATAAGGAAAAAACTTGGTGATAGTGAAAGTGCCGACAAACTGAATATTTTTACATTTAATTCTTTTGGGAATCTTATTATAAAAGAAAACAGCTTAAAGCTGAGTCTGGGTAAAAATTTTAGGCTAATCAATGATGTCCAGTCCTGGCAGATAATTTATGAAATATTTAAGGATTACAAATTTAATAAATTAAAAGCTGGCAAAGACACAGGCAAATTTGTAAAAAGCCTCCTGGATTATGTACTTAATTTAAAAAACAATCTTATTACTCCTTCAGAACTTTTGGATTATCTTAAAAATAATGAAAAATATCTTTGCGAATATAAAAGTTCAGGATTGAGAAAGGAAGAAGAAGACAAGGTACCATATATTTCTGAGTTTTATGAAATATATGAAAGATATGAAAAAATAAAAAATAAAAACAACTATATTGATTATGCAGACCAGATCTATCTCCCTTATTTTTTATTTAAGGAACAGACAGCAGTAAAAGAAAAATATGTCAGAAAATATAAATATATTTTTATAGATGAATTCCAGGACACAAATAACGCACAGGCGTATTTGCTGTCGATGCTATTTCAAAATGGGAAAAACAAATTAATGATTGTCGGAGACGATGATCAGGGAATTTATGGATTTAGGGGAGCATGTATTGAAAACATACAGAACCTTGATTATTTCCCAGAGGATGTGAATAATCTTGCAGAAACATTTTTTCTTACAGTAAATTTCAGGTCAGGCAGGAATATAATTGATTTTACAAATTCAATAATTCTTCAAAACAAGAACAGGGAAGAAAAAGTTGTAGAACCTGAAAGTGAAAATAAAAAATCTTCAGTAATATTTTTTAAAAAAAGCTCTTTAACTGAAGAGGCAGAACAAATTTCCAAAGTTATACATAAACTTGAATCAAAAAAACATAAATTAAAAGATATTGCAGTACTTTGCAGAAAAAAAAGATTTAACGAAATTATTAAATCTTTCAGAAGCAACGATATACGATATGAATTTATAGGGTCTAAAAGCTATTTTTATGAACCTGAAATATTATTTCTTGTTTCATGGATGAAAATTATTCATGATTTGTCCGATGATGAATCCGTACTATATTTGCTTAAATCCTCCAAGTACAAAGTATCAGACAGGGATATATGCTTTTTAAGAAATTATAATAATAAAAGTTTTGATGTGGCAAAAGTTAATAATATGGAAAGCTGCCCTAACTCTGATGATTTTAAAAATGTAATAGTTAATAATATAGAAAACTGTCTGATCCCTGACAGCATAAAAACCGGAAATTTTAACAGTATCGAAAACTGTCTTAAGCCTGATGATTTTAAAAGAGTTAAAGATACCGCAGATGCCGAAAAAAAATACAACTCTTTTTTCGCAGATAACAGTCTGACAAGTGCAGTTTATAATGTGCAGAGCAATATTTATATTAATGTGGATACAAAAAAAAAGCTGGAGCAATTTTTAAGTGAGCTGATTTACTATTTAAAAAATTCAGAGCTTATTTCATTTAATGGTTTGATCAGTCTGATATTTCATTATTCCGGATTATATGACGAGCTTAACTCAGGATTTGGAGCTAATGTTAAAAAGAGAATCAGAAATGTAGAAAATCTTATAAAGCTTGCCTGGGAATTTGAAGAAAATAATTTTAATTCATCATTTGAAAGTTTTGTTGTTTATCTCAAAGATATAGCCAAAACAGATTACGAGGATCCTGATTTTCAAAGTGTTTCAAAGGAAAATTCAGTAAAACTCCTTAGCATACATGCCGCTAAAGGGCTTGAATTTAATACTGTATTTTTGCCAATGCTTTGGGAATCAGACTATAGCCCCAGGAAAAATCAAAAAAATTTTTATGAACTTCCTTCTGCCTTAAGAAAAGACGGTAAAATATGGGGGAAAAAGAGTCTTTATAAGAGTATTAAAAGTTTTGAGGATGATCTTAAATCAATAATGCTTGAAGAGGAAAGAAGAATTTTTTATGTAGCCGGAAGCCGCGCCAAAGAAATATTGTTTCTTTCTTTTCCACAATTCGAAAATAAAACAGATGTTTTAAAGGAAGAATTAAAAGGAAAAAGAATCCTTACATTTATCAGTGACATTTTTAAAGAGAAAAGCAATATAATATTTTTTGGTGGTGAAACAGCAGATTATTTAAAAGAAAATTTTAATGTAAAATCACTGACATGCATAGAAAATGAAGACAGGCTTTTTAACAATTTTAGTTTTATGCATGGTGACATCAATACTGTAAAACATGCAGCAGTAAAAGTTACCAAAAAAGACGAAAAGTCAGATTCTGCAGCAGAACTTGGCAAATGTGAAATAATACTTGCGGAAAATATATCCATGTTACCTGATAGTTTTATAGATTTTGATCTTTCGGGCCAGCCAAAGAATAAAAAAAGAATTATAACCGATAAAAGTGAAGGAATTAATTTTTTTTCTCTGACGGAGATTCTGACATTTATTGAATGTCCTGAACTTTATAAATATAAATACATAATCAACATTCCGCAGAAGCAGAGCAGCTCAGCCCTAGACGGTATAAAGATTCACAAATTTATTGAAAACATAACCCTGTATTACTTTAAAACTTTTTCGACAGATAAGTTAAAACAGAGCAGAGAAGAAGGTGAGAAGAACTTTAGTTGTAGATTAGAACAGGTTGATAATAAAAATCAGGATGATTTAAAATTAAAAAACTTTATTTTTAATTTTTATAATAGCGGACTCTTAAATTTTAATAATGTTAAAAATATTTTTACAGAATATATGTTTTACTGGAAAATACAAAAATATTTTTTAACCTGCAAAATAGACAGGATAAATATTTTAGATAATGGTCGAATTGAATTATATGATTACAAAACATCGGGTATTAAAAAAGATAATGAGCAATTGATTTATATTAATCAAATCAAGGCATATATCTGCGGCTTGTCAGATTTACTTGGAGTCCCGCCTGAGTCCATAAAAGGCAATATTATTTATCTTAAAGACGGAGGTAAAACAACCATTGAAGTATCTTCGGAGCAGAAAAGTGAATTAACTGATAATGTTTTAAAAACCATAAAAGAAATCACAAACAATAATTACAGCAGTCATTATTCTGACAAATGCAGCTATTTTTGTGATTATAAAATTTTTTGCATTCAAAAAAATCATAAAAAATTACCCGCCTTAAAATAAATTAAAGCGAGTAATTTAAAAAATTTATTACAATTATCATGACAAGGAACTTATGCTTTAAAATTATAAACTTACCATATCTCAACAGTACAAAAAACTCTCATATTCACGTGGCATATAAAAACCTGGATTCTTAAGACATGACAGACTTAAGGCAATATTTAAATTGCAGCTATACTTCAGTGCACCACCCGGAATATTTTTTCAGTTCATTTTTTACTGTTTTAAAATACAGTTCCTGTATTTTTCTTGTCAGTTCACCCATATTTCCGGTTCCAACAGTTCGTCCATCTACAAGTCCTATCGGGGAGACCTGAGCTCCTGTTCCGCAGAAAAACATTTCATCAGCAGTATACAACTCTGTACGGTCAATATGCCTTTCGCAAACATCCATGCCAAGCTCATTTTTTAAAAGCTCGATGACGGTATTTCTTGTGATCCCTTCGAGGATATCATTATAAGAAGGCGGTGTGGAAATTTTATTATTTTTAACCATAAAAAGATTCATGGCGCTTCCTTCACTTACATGCTGTCCGTCCAGAGACAAAGTAATTGCCTCATCGTACCCAGCGAGAAGTGCTTCTGTTTTTTGAAGTGCTGCATTAACGTAGCTCCCGGCAATTTTTGCTCTTGGAGGTATGCAGTTGTCAGGGATTCTAGTCCATGAAGATACACATACACTTGTTGGTTTTGAAAGATTAAGATATTCACCAAGAGGCATCGTATAAATAAAAAAATCCTGTTCGTTATGTATAAGCTTGGGACCTAAAGTTATTCCACTGTTGTATGCAAACGGTCTTATATAAGAGTCTTCTCTGTATTCTTCTTTTTTCAATAAATCCAAAGTTAAACTGCAAAGCTCATCAGCAGAATATTTGATATTTATCATCATGATTTTGCAACTGTCAAGGAGTCTTTCATAGTGGGCCCTCATTCTGAATACATAATTTTTTTTAACTGTTGGAACCCAGTAACACCTTATTCCTTCGAAAACTGCAGTTCCGTACTGCAGTGCATTTGTTCTTATATCAACTTTTGCTTCACTAATTGGAACTATTCTGCCTTCAAAAAATGCAAATTTTGGATACTCCTGGTTAACTTTTTGTTCCATTTTCTCTTCCTTGCTTTTTAATAATTATTTTTAAAATAATAAATAAATTTTTTTATTTATTTAATGTCTGGTTTAAATCAATCAGTAAATTTTACTATATTGAGGATATAATGCAATTAAAACAGGGTTTAAAAAAGAATGAAAACAAAAAACTCCGAGTTATCTTTCGCCATAGTTCACACTTTAGGCTACTTAACATCTCGGAGCTCCTCTTAGAACTTTTCTCAGGGACTTTTTATCTAAAATCCTTGCCATGACCTCTTTCGCTGCCAAAGCCTGGATATTTACAAAGGTTGCCTCCTGCTCTAAGACATTTACAAATATAGCAATTTATAATAATCATGTCAATATACATATTGAAATATTTTTTTTATTTTTATTAATATTTATACTTGTATTATATTCGCTATAAATCCAAGTAATTTTTTTAAAACCATATAAAATGTGGTATCTTAAGAGTAGAATAATTTTGCTTATCTCCCCCATAGGTCGTATTTCATATAAAATATGATAGTAGGAATTTTAGCAAAAAGATCATTCTGATATTTTTACAAAAAAGTTTGAGATTTTATTTTTATTTTATGCAGGGCACTTATAATGCACTCGGTATATGTTTTTTAATAGCTTACTAAATAGTTAAATTTTCTTTTAAAAATGAAAATTACAGATATTAAAAACGAAAAATTTTATTACAATAAACTTTATTACGACTATATTTTTAGTTTTGATAAGCTAAAAGATTTTTTTTCTTATGATTACAGGACAGAAGACTCTTTTTCTTCCAGAATAGATTATGTTAAAAATTCCTATAACAATAAATTTAGAAAAGTAATTGCCGGGTCGCTGCTGGAATATAATTCTTCAGTGAATTGCGGCCAAAAGACTATTGAAAATATTAATCTACTAAAAAAAGATAATACATTTGTTGTAATAGCAGGACAGCAACCTGCAATATTTACCGGCGCAATTTTTGCAATTTATAAAATTTTAACTGTATTAAATACTGCAGAATATTTAAAAAATAAATTTAAACTGGATGTAATTCCATTATTCTGGAATGCTTCTGATGACAATGATTTGCCGGAAATAAAAAGTATAAAGATTTCCGAGAGTCAGCTTGAGAAAATTTCAATAGATGTCCCTGAATATTTAAGCGGATTTTCTTATTCAAAAATAATACTCCCAGTAGACGAGTATGAAAATGTAAGTAAAAAGATGCTTGATAATCTTAATGGCAGCGATTATAAAAAAGATATAGCCGTATTTATAGAAGAAATAATTGAAAATCTTAAAACAGGCAATAAAAGATCAGGAATAAGTATTTCCAAATTTTATTCTCTGATTTTGTCAAAATTATTCAACAAAAGCGGACTTGTAATAATAGATCCGGAAATACCTGAAATTAAAAAACTTGCAACGACTCTGATAGACTTTGATATAAATAATATTAATAAAATAAACAGCCTTATAGATTTTAACAGCAGGGAGCTTGTTTCTGAAGGATATCATGAACAGTTAAAATTAATGAAGGGTAGTATGGACTTTTTTTTAATACTGAAAACGGCAGAGAGAGAATAAAGTCCAGATCTGATAATTCTTTTATTTTTGAAAAATCTTTCAGGACAAAGAAAAATGAACTAGATAAAAACAGTCTTAAAGATACTATTTTTAAGAATATTTCAAATGTGGGATTAAATGTAATTTTGAGGCCTTTGTTTCAAGATTTTATACTCCCAAACATTGCTACGGTCTGTGGTCCCGGAGAGATAAGCTATTATGCACAGCTAAAAGACGTTTATACGCTGTTTGGTAGTGAACTCCCGATTTTATATCCAAGAATGTCTGCAACTTTAATTGAAAATAAAGTCAAAAGGGCAGTTTCTAAAATTAATATGGATTATGAAGACCTGGAATCAAATCAGGATATTCTTGCCGGTAAAATCTTAAAGAAAATGCTGGGTTTTGATTTTTCCAAATATCTTGATAATTTGGAGTCAGATATGGAGGCTGTTCTAAAAAAGTATCTTGAGGAAATAAAAAAATATGATATTGAATCGGTGGACGCTGCATTTGGACGCATAAATCAAAATTTAAAAAAAGAAATTGAGATTCTTGGCAGGAAAGTAATAAATGATTCCAAAAGAAAAAATGGACTGATCGTGGAGTCAGTTTCAAAGATTTATAATAATATTTTACCCTGCGGCAAATTACAGGAAAGAGAAATAAATGTTTTTGAATTCATAAACAAGTATGGATTTGAAATCATAGATGAAATTGGCTCTGATTTTAAAGTTTTTCAATTTTTTCATAAATTTATAGAATTAAAACAATAAGAAAGAAATGATTATTATGAAAATAGACGTGCTGGCATTCGCGCCTCATCCCGATGATGCTGAAATAAGTTGTGGTGGATTGCTTTTAAAGTTAAAAAAAATGGGTTACAAAACTGGAATAATAGATCTAACAATGGGGGAGCTTTCAAGCAATGGCGATATTGAAACCAGAGTCTCAGAGACAAAGGCTGCATCTGAAATTCTGGATATTGATGTAAGGGAAAATCTAAATATGACAGACGGAAATATTGTCAATGATATCAGGAGCAGGAATATGATAATAGAAATGCTAAGGAAATACAGGCCTAAAATGATTCTCTTTCCTTATTATAGAGACAGACATCCGGATCATGAAAACGCTCATAAATTAATAAAGGATTCAGTTTTTATTTCCGGACTTGTAAAATATCAGACTTCATTAGAATATTTCAGACCAGATATTGTCATAAATTATATGCTTCACTATGAGTTTGCGCCCTCATTTATTGTAGATATTGCTGACGAATTTGAAGCAAAAGTTAAAGCTGTTACTGCATACGGATCTCAGTTTTTTAGCACCTTTGAAAAAGATGTGGTAACACATATAAGCACAAAGTCATTTAATGACATTCTTCATACCAGAGCAAAGTATTTTGGGTTAAAAATAAACAGCAGTGCCGGAGAGGCCTATTTTATAAATTCAAAAATTAAAATAAATGATCCTTTGGTTTTTTTTAATTATGTAAAATACTGATGTTCTTATTATATGTTTTCAGCCTGCTTTTTTAAAAAAATATACAGCGCAAATTAAAAAAAATGAAAATAGGAATTACATGTTATCCTACATATGGAGGAAGCGGAGTAGTTGCAAGTGAACTTGGCATTGAGCTTGCAAAAAGGGGGCATGAGATACATTTTATAAGCTATGAAATGCCATTTAAGATCAATAAGTATTATAAAAATATTTTTTTTCATGAAGTTGAAGTTCTGGAATATCCGCTTTTTAAATATCCGCCGTATAGTCTGTCTTTAAGTGTAAAAATGGCCGAAATTTACGAAAGTGCCAGGCTTGATATCATGCATGTCCATTATGCAATACCCCATGCAGCGTCAGCCTATCTGACTCAGAGAATCTTAGGCGAAGATTCGAATTTTAAATTTGTAACGACTTTACACGGAACAGATATAACAATTGTAGGAAACCATAGTTCGTTTTTTAAAATTACAAAATTCTGTATAGAAAACAGTAATGGGATTACATGTGTTTCAAATTATTTAAAACAGGCCACCATTGATACTTTTGCTATAAAAAAAGATATTAATGTAATATATAATTTTGTAGATACTTCAAAATATAAAAGGAATAACACTGATAAAAATAAATTGGGAATAATCAGAAAAGATGAATTAGGGATAATACATATTTCCAATTTCAGGCCTGTTAAAAATATAAGAAATATAATTGAAATATTCTGTAAAACAAGAAAAGAAATTAATGCAAGATTAATGCTGGTAGGTGATGGACCTGACCTTGCGTGTATTAAAGAAGCTGTAAACAGGCTGGACTTAAATGACAAGGTAGTTTTTTTGGGTCGGCAGGATAATATAGTGCCCTTACTAAGTAGTGCTGATCTGTACCTGCTTCCCTCAAAAAGTGAAAGTTTTGGCGTATCGGCGCTTGAGGCACTTAGCTGTGGTGTGCCAGTCATAGGTACCAGTATAGGCGGTCTAAAAGAGGTCGTAAAAGATGGTGAATGCGGCTATCTTTTTGACCCTGAAAATGTTGAAGACATGGCAAAAGCCGCCCTTGGTATTTTAAGCAGCAAGAGCAAGTCAGAACAAATGTCGATTGAAGCCAGAAAAACAGCATTAAAGTTTGATTCAAAAGTAATTATTCCCAAATATATTGAATATTATAAAAAAATAAAAAATTCATGATTAAAATATTTTAATCAGGCTGTTTTGTTAATTGCCAGTCAGCAAATATTAAAAAATTATATTATGGATATATCCGTTACTATTAAAATATTGACATAAAAATTGATATTTATTTTAGACGATAGTATCTTTTGGTATAATAGTTTTATTGTATTTAATTTGACAGTGCAAAAAAAGAATTTATAATTAAAAGCAGTTCATATAATTAATTATTTTATTTATATTAATCAAATACACTTAGGAGAAAAGCATGCGGAAAAACTTTTTTAAAGCCCTGATTTTTGTAGTTGTATTTACCCTGATTTCTGCTTTTGGGACAATGCTTTTTGCTGAAGATACATCCTCCAGCCAGCTGCCTGCTGATGTTGCAAATTATGAGCTTACAGCGGCAGACAAAGTATTAATTGTAGAACCTTCAGTTTGCTTTATAACTTCAATATTTTACGGATATATTCTTGATCCATGGACAAATATATGGAGTGATTATTATTACGAAGCATTTAATGGAACAGGATTTGTAGTTAATCCCGAAACAGGTACTATAGTAACTGCAGGACACGTAATTGATATTGATGCTGCACAGTTTAAATATGATCTGATAGATGCATATCTTTATGATACATATGGTGTCAATGGAGAACTTGATGCGTGGACAGATGCAGACTGGAACTGGGCTTATGAAAACATAAAAGTTGAAGGTGCAGGCCACCAGACGACTACACCCTATGATCTAGAAGTATATGTTCAGTTTAATACAGCAACTGCTTCTCAGCCGGAAGGTCCTGGAAACAGTTCATATTTAAGAGCAGAAGTTATTTCAAAAAGTCCTTTTGACCAGAGAGACGTTGGAATTTTAAGAATTACTCCGCAGACAGGAAGAGCTTTGTCAAGCTCCATTATCGGTGATTCATCAATGATAGAGATACAGGATCCTGTCACTGTAATAGGTTACCCATGGACATCTGACATTGGTCAGGACAATACATTAAATCCGACAGTAACAAATGGTAATGTAAGCGGGAAGCAAATGGTAAGCGGAACTTAATGGATTCAGATTCAAAGCAGTGCCAGAGGCGGCAACAGTGGTGGTCCTGTACTTGATAAAAACGGAAATGTAATAGGTATTTTATCGGCAGGAACAGATGATACCAATAATTATATAAGACCAAGCAATGATATTAAAACATTGTTAAATGTCGAGAACAAACTTGGTATGGTAGACAGCGAGTGGAAGACAGGCATCGTAATGTTCAGACTGCAGCATTACAGTGAAGCAATAAAGCATTTTGATGCAGTTCTAAATTTAAGTGCGGGTCATTTGCTTGCACAGGAATATAAAGCAAAAGCTCAGACCAACATGGGGCAGGACAAGCCTCTTGTTATGGAAACAACTACTATTTCTACACCTGAAACCAAAACAACAGTAGCCGATAATAGTTCTTCTCCTGCTACTACTAAAGTCAGCTCCAAACTTAACACGACGGTACTGGTATTAATAATTGTGATACCTTTGGTTCTTATAATTGCAATTGTAGTCATTATTGTACTCGTTGTAACCAGAAAAAAAGGACAGGTTCCTGTTGCTCAGGCTCCGGTATATCAGCAGCCAGCACCTCAGCAGGTCACAACAAGAGCAGCAAAAGAACAGGCAATTGAGGAAAAACCTGTTGAAGAAACAAAAGAAGAAAATCCTGAGGAAGAAGGAAAAGAGGATATCAAGTTTTGTCCGACCTGCGGAAATGAAGTTGACCCAACTCAGGTATTTTGTGCAAAGTGCGGAAATAAACTGAAATAAATATTACGGTAGTAAAAGTATCACAGTAAACAGCATATTCTGATTATAAAATGAAACAGGGGAGTTTGAAAATAATAAAAACTCCCCTGTTTTTTGTTGTTTTTATATCATATATATGTTAAAGTTTCTTTTAAATTAAAGCCAAGAATCAGAAATTAAAAGCTTACATGAATATTTTAAAGTTGTGTTCAACAAAAACAATGCAAAATTACTTTTCGGTTAAACAAACCGGAATAATTTCTATTGGCGTTCTCTTACTCGTCAGTCTCATTTTACCTGTTGTAATATCCTGATTTACGGATATATTTATACAGGAAAATGATAATTTCCACTTATTTTATCCGTTTATATTTAACAATATCATTTTCCTTTACTAATCTTTATTGTTAAAAGTTTTTAAAAATAAAGTAAAGGAATAAAATATAATTAAAAGAATGATTATAAAAAATATTTATGTGAAATTTTAATAATGATTAAAATTGTGTACCAAAGGGGGAATATTGAGAAGCGATCTGATGAAAGAAGGAGTTGCAAGACTTCCGCACCGTTCGATATTAAAATCACTGGGTTTGACAGATGAAGAAATAAAGAGGCCTATTATTGGCATAGCAAATTCATTTAACGAACTTATTCCTGGGCATATTCATTTAAACAGCATAGTTGAAGCAGTCAAAGCCGGAATCAGAATTGCAGGGGGAACACCTCAGGTATTTTCCACAATAGGAGTTTGTGATGGTGTTGCCATGAACCATCCTGGTATGAAATATTCTCTTGCTTCCAGGGAACTGATAGCAGACAGTATTGAAACAGTTTGCATGGCGCATCCTTTTGATGGACTTGTTCTGGTACCTAACTGCGATAAAATAATTCCTGGAATGATTATGGCTGCGCTTAGATTAAATATTCCGTCCATTGTTGTAAGTGGAGGACCAATGCTAACAGGCAAGTTTAACGAAAAAGATATAGATTACAGCACCTGTTACGAAGCTATTGGCAAATTCAGCAAAGGCTTATACTCTCAGGAAGATCTTGATCTTATTGAAGATGAGGCCTGCCCTTCATGCGGCAGCTGTTCAGGAATGTTTACGGCAAATACAATGAACTGCCTGACAGAGGCTTTAGGGCTGGGTCTGCCAGGAAACGGAACCGTTCCTGCAGTATATTCAAAAAGAATAAGGCTGGCAAAAACAGCCGGGATGAAAGTTATGGAGCTTGTTAAAAATGATTTAAAACCCAGAGATATTATTAATGCTGAGGCAATAAATAATGCTCTTGCAGTTGATATGGCCCTTGGGGGATCAACCAATACCATACTCCATCTTCCCGCTATTGCCAGTGAAGCCAAAATTGATTTTTCATTGAAATCAATAAATACTATAAGCGCCAAAACGCCTAATTTATGCAGGCTGAGCCCGGCCGGGGATTACCATATTTTTGATTTGTATATGGCAGGTGGGATAGAAGCATTAATGAATGAGCTGTTAAAAAATAAATTAATAAATGGCGGGCTTCTTACTGTTACCGGAAAAACTGTTGAGGAAAATGTAAAAAACAAAGAAATATTAAACAAAGACGTTATTAGAACTGTTGATAATGCCTATCTTGCAGATGGCGGGCTTAAAATACTATACGGCAATATTGCACCAGAGGGAAGCGTCGTAAAGAAATCAGCTGTTGACCCTGCAATGTACATGCATAAAGGGAAAGCAAGAGTATTTAACAGCGAAGAAGAAACAGTAGCAGCCA
>Ga0247841_10003488_pt1 | contig 29010 bp, 22 predicted proteins | sample LaCruzMarch2015__2_FD_192410 | JGI IMG/M metagenome (GOLD analysis project Ga0247841, IMG submission 192410) | Freshwater microbial communities from meromictic Lake La Cruz, Castile-La Mancha, Spain - LaCruzMarch2015_18m | ecosystem: Environmental > Aquatic > Freshwater > Lake | place: Spain... | reverse complement strand
GGCCTGAAATTCGCTATGATCACTCTGACCGCTCTGTATTCAGCACCGGTAAACGCGATCAGCTGACGTTCAGCATGGATGCTCTCGTCACCTTCTAACAGGTTAGCGAAAAAGGTTACCAAGGTTAACTATTTCTTACTTGTATTATAAGAGTGCTGATTTTGTAAGACAAACACGGTGTAGTGTTACAAAACAATGACGTTCCGTTCTTCAGAGAATAGAAGAAGGAACGTTTTTTTATTTACAATATATGTGATGCTCAAAACAGGACAATATGATAGACAATGAGCTTATAGAAAATATAAGGTTATTTAAGGAACGAAATGGATATACGCTCCATGAGTTGTCGAAGAGGATAGATATACAGGTGTCGACGCTGGAGAGGTGGTTAAAGACGGGTCATATAAATAAAGTGTACGCTGGTGTTATCAGGGAACGTTTAGGTATAAAGTAGCTCGTATAATTGATTGACCAAAGGATAGAGGAGGCAAAATGATAAACTCAGGAGATACGGCGTGGATCTTGATGTCCACAGCGCTTGTAATGCTTATGACGGCACCCGGCCTGGCATTCTTTTACGGCGGCCTGGTAAGAAGAAAGAATGTCTTGGCTACAATGATGCAGTCGTTCTTTGTTTTATGCCTGATCAGTATCCAGTGGATCCTGTGGGGGTACAGCCTTTCTTTCGGACCGGATAAGGGCCATATAATAGGAAGCCTGGCGTGGTGCGGACTTAAAGGTGTGACCATGGCACCTAATCCTGCTTATTCATCGACCATCCCGCACTTGCTATTCATGGTGTATCAGATGATGTTTGCAGTTATAACACCTGGTCTGATAACCGGCGCATTCGCTGAAAGGATGAAATTTTCGGCCTATGCCATATTCACTTTGTTATGGGCAACACTTGTGTATGATCCGGTCTGTCACTGGGTGTGGGGTGCAGGCGGATGGTTAAGGAATATGGGTGCTTTGGATTTTGCCGGCGGCACAGTAGTCCATGTAACATCAGGTATATCAGCCCTGGTCTGCGCGCTCGTTCTTGGCAAGCGCAGAGGCTTCGGCCACGAGCCTATGCCGCCTCACAATCTTCCTCTGACTATATTAGGCGCATCTCTACTATGGTTCGGATGGTTCGGATTTAACGCAGGATCAGCCCTCGGCTCCACTGAATTGGCTGTTTGGGCATTTATCGCTACAAATACCGCTGCGGCCGCGGCTGCACTGACGTGGATGTTCATTGAATGGAAAATGACAGGCAAACCTACAATTTTAGGAGGAGCTACCGGCGCAGTTGCGGGATTGGTCGCAATAACACCGGCTTCGGGTTTTGTTTCTCCGTTATCCGCAATACTCATAGGTATAGCCGTAGGATTCGTTTGCTATACCTCTGTGGCGGTAATTAAGTTGAAACTTGCATACGATGATAGTTTAGACGCGTTCGGCGTTCATGGCGTAGGCGGGACACTCGGGGCTCTTCTGACCGGATTGTTTGCACAAAAACTGATAAATCCCGCCGGAAATAATGGTTTATTCTTCGGAAACCCGGGTCTACTTGGTACTCAGCTTATCGGAGTTGCCGCTGTGATGGCATACTCTATCGCAGTTACTTTTATACTGCTGAAAATAGTTGATGCTATTGTCGGCCTGAGAGTCCCGGATGAAGAAGAGGTAGTCGGCTTGGACATAACCCAGCACGAAGAGAGCGCATACACGCTTCTGGATTAGCTAAAAAAGGAGACGGATATGAAACTGATAATAGCCATAATACAGCCCCATAAACTCGAGGACATATTAAGTGAGCTTGATGAGAAAGAGATACATTTAAAGACCGTATCCAACGCCCTCGGATGCGGCAGGCAAAAGGGCAGGACCGAAATTTATAGAGGCAAGAAAGAGATCGGTAACCTGTTAAAAAAGGTAAGACTGGAAATAGCCGTTAATGACAACTACCTGGAGTCGGCCATATCCGCTATAGTGAAGGGCGCAAGAACAGGCAATATAGGGGACGGTAAAATATTTGTAACGGATCTTGCCGACTGTATACGCATACGCACCGGAGAGAAAGGAAGTCAGGCAATAGGATAACAAACGATATTAAAATTACCGAAGATTCTATACGGTTTTTTTTGACCATTTTTTACTCAACTAAGTATTCAATTGGATAACAACATTCACAACAGTTCCTTAAACATATAGGAGGGAATATGATAAATTCGGGAGATACAGCATGGGTCCTGATATCGACTGCTCTTGTTATGCTCATGACCATACCGGGGTTGGCACTCTTTTATGGAGGATTGGTAAGGAGAAAGAACGTTCTTGCTACTATGATGCAATCGTTCTTTGTCTTGTGCCTTATAAGTATTCAGTGGATATTATGGGGCTACACTCTATCGTTCGGGCCGGATAAAGGGCATCTAATAGGAAGTTTTGCCTGGTTCGGTTTGAAAGGAGTGGGGGTTACCCCAAATCCAAGCTATGCCGCTACCATACCACACGTACTATTTATGACGTACCAGATGATGTTTGCAGTCATAACGCCTGGCCTTATTACAGGCGCGTTCGCCGAGAGGATGAAGTTCTCCACATACGTAGTCTTTACTTTATTATGGGCAACACTAGTCTATGATCCAGTCTGTCACTGGATATGGGGAACTGGCGGGTGGCTAAAAAATCTCGGTGTACTCGATTTCGCAGGAGGCATGGTGGTGCATGTTTCCTCGGGATTTGCCGCGTTGACCTGCGCGCTCATAATGGGTACGAGAAGAGGGTATGGAAAGGAACCCATGCCGCCTCATAATCTTCCTCTTACCATAATAGGAGCTGGCCTACTCTGGTTCGGATGGTTCGGATTCAACGCTGGAAGCGCGCTTGGGGCAAACGGCCTTGCTTCGATGGCATTCATCGCGACCAACACCGCCGCCGCTTCCGCGGCATTGACATGGATGTTTATTGAGTGGAAAATAACGGGGAAACCTACTATACTGGGAGGCGCGACAGGTGCAGTGGCGGGGCTTGCCACAATAACCCCGGCTGCGGGATTTGTCTCTCCGGTATCAGCGATACTGATCGGAATCACCGCCGCTATCATATGCTATATGGCCGTAGCCGTTATTAAATTGAAATTCGCATACGATGATTCGCTCGATGCCTTCGGCGTGCATGGTGTTGGAGGACTGATCGGGACTGCTGCAGCGGGACTATTTGCCGAAAAGCTGATAAATCCGGCCGGAAATAACGGGCTCTTTTTTGGAAATAGCGCCCAATTCTTTATACAGCTTTTAGGGATAGGTGCGGTAGTGATATACTCCGTAGCCGTTACTTTTACCTTACTTAAGCTTCTGGATGCTACCATGGGCCTTAGAGTGACTGACGAGGAAGAGGTAGTCGGCTTGGACATAACCCAGCACGAAGAGAGCGCATACACGCTTCTGGACTAAGATAGAGAAAGGAGGTCAATGTGAAACTTATCATTGCCATAATACAACCTCACAAGCTCGAGGATATACTACGTGAGTTGGACGAAAAAGAGATACACTTAAGGACGGTATCTAACGCCCTCGGATGCGGCAGACAAAAGGGCAGGACTGAAATTTACAGAGGAAGGAAAGAGATCGGCAACCTGTTAAAAAAGGTACGGCTCGAGATAGCGGTAAACGATAATTATGTAGAGCCCGCCATATCTGCTATAGCGAAAGGCGCAAAGACCGGAAATATAGGGGATGGAAAGATATTTGTTCTTGATCTGTCCGAATGCGTAAGGATACGGACGGGTGAACGCGGCGGCGCAGCTATAGGGTAAACTTATGATATCCACCGGAATAAAGAGCCTGGATGAAATTATAACCGGTTTGCAGCTGGGAGATAACGTTGTCTGGCAGATCGACTCAATAGAGGAATACCGGTACTTCGTCGATCCGTTTATAAAACAGGCCATCAAAGATAAAAGACGAATCGTCTATATACGTTTTGCCGATCATGAGCCGCTGTTAGAAAAAAGTAAAAATGTAAAGATCTACTCTCTCGATGCCTCTGCCGGCTTTGAATCTTTTTCAACACAGGTAACAGGTATAATTAAAGATGAAGGGGAAGGCGTATTTTACGTATTCGATTGCCTATCAGATCTATTATCGGCATGGTCCAACGACCTTATGATAGGAAACTTTTTCAAAATAGCCTGCCCGTTCCTTTTTGAGCTCGACACCGTCACTTACTTTTCACTCATTCGCAATAACCACTCTTTTAAAACGGTAGCTCGTATACGGGACACCACACAGCTTCTTATAGACGTCTACCGTCATGCCGGCAAATATTATATCCATCCCTTGAAGATCTGGAACCGCTACTCCCCGACGATGTTCCTCCCTCATATGGAAAAGCGCGGCAAACTAGTTCCCATCTCATCCAGCGTAGATACGGTCAGGATATTTTCCGAGATCCTTAAGAAGGAGGCAAAACGGGCCAGGAGATACCTTGACTACTGGGAGAGGCTTTTCATGAAGGCCGAGGATATCGAGGAAGGAGGGGGAAGGCCGCAGGAACGGGAAAAGATGGCCGAACAGCTGTGCCGCATCATAATGGCGCGCGATGAAAAGATACTGCGGCTGGCGAAGAGGTACATAAGCCTGCGCGGCATACTGGATATTAAATCCAGAATGATAGGAACCGGATTCATAGGAGGTAAATCAGTCGGTATGCTTTTGGCGCGTGCCATCCTGTCAGAAGATAAAGGCCTTGATTCAAAAAAACTGTTCGAACCCCACGATTCTTTTTACATAGGCTCCGATGTCTTCTACGCCTACGTAGCCGAGAACGGCTGGTGGAGGCTGCGCATGGAACAGCGGACAAAGGAAGGATATTTTGATATAGCCAAGGAACTTAAGATTAAACTACTATCAGGTATATTTCCGGAAGAGATAAAAGAACAATTCCGGCAGATGATCGAGTATTTCGGCCAGTCCCCGATAATAGTACGCTCATCCAGCCTCCTGGAAGATAGTTATGGCAATGCCTTCGCCGGAAAATATGAAAGCATATTCCTGGTCAATCAGGGAACGCCTGAGGAGCGTTATGCGAAATTCGCGGATGCGGTTCGAAGAATATATGCTTCAACGATGAACGAAGACGCTCTCTCATACCGGCTGCAGCGCGGACTGGATCAGGCGGATGAGCAGATGGCGCTCCTGGTGCAGCGGGTTTCAGGGGCTTATCATAAAGACTATTTTTTCCCGGATGTCGCCGGCGTGGGCATATCTTATAACACATTCGTATGGAAAAATACGATCGACCCAAAAGCCGGGGTGCTTCGTCTGGTGTTAGGCCTGGGCACTAGAGCCGTTAACCGCGTAGAAGGTGATTATCCCAGGATAGTGGCTTTAGATGAGCCATTGCTCAAAACTCACGCGAATATGAACGATACCAGACGATTTTCGCAGCACGATGTAGATGTCCTGAACGTAAAAGATAATGTTCTGGAGACCATAGGGCTGAAGGATCTCATAAAAAAAGGTATCGATGTTCCACTTGACCTGATCGCCGTAAAGGAGGACGATACCTGGATAATAACTTTTGACCATCTTGCCTCCGAAAATATGTTCCGGAATACTATGATGAGGATACTGAAGACACTAGAGGCGGCCTATGAGTATCCTGTCGACATCGAATTTACGGTCAATTTCAGGGAAGATGATAAATTCCGGATAAATATTCTGCAATGTCGGCCGGTCCAGACCAAGGGTTTGGGGGTCAGGGTAGAGATGCCTTCAAAAATAGGGAAAGGTAAGACATTATTCAGGTCAGCCGGCAATTTCCTCGGAGGAAACATCTTGCAGGATATCGACAGGATAATCTATGTGGACCCTAAAGCATATACGGCACTGGCATCTCAATCCCAAAAGTACGATATCGCGCGGGCGGTCGGTGAAATAACCCGAAAGACGGAAAACGACAGGAAACCCGCGGTCATGCTAATGGGCCCAGGCAGATGGGGGACATCCACACCGTCCCTCGGAGTTCCTGTTTCATTCGCCGAGATCAGTAATGTAGCCGTCCTGGTAGAGATCGCTTTTGCCAGCGCAAGCGCAGTTCCTGAGCTTTCATTCGGAACTCACTTCTTTCAGGACCTTGTAGAAACGGGTATATTTTACCTCGCTCTTTTTCCGGACGATAAGAATACTTATATAAATCGGACTTTTTTCGATTCCTTGCCCGATACCTTGAAAAAGATTGTGCCGGAGTACAAGAAATACGGAAATGTCATAAAAGTACTGGATATAAAAAACTTAAGGCCGAGGATCGCGGCAGATATAGTATCTCAAGAATTAGTCTGCTATAGGCCATGATATTTATGCATGAAGGCAGCTTTTTAGGTTACCAGAACATAGGTATTTATACTTGTAAATGTGGTTAAGTTTTAAGCACGGTGTAGTGCGAAATTATGCATCTTTTGAACATAGACGTTCATCATTGATCCAGGAGTGGATCGGGATGAGCGTTTTTTTATTACATAAAAACGGAGGATACGATGAGCGTAAGACATGAGGCACTGTTTAGGATTCAAGCGGCAGATCTCAATGGAAAGAAACCGGCCGGTAAAACATCCGAATATTTCGGTGAAAACACATTCAGCGCCGATGCAATGGCAAAACATATATCAAAAGGAACTTTCGCCGCATTTAAAAAGTGGATGTCGGAAGGCACAACTATATCCCGGGAAGAGGCCGATGAGATCGCCAATGCGATGAAGGAATGGGCTATTTCCAAGGGTGCTACATATTACACGCACTGGTTCCAGCCTATGACCGGTCTCACAGCCGAAAAACATGACAGCTTCATCTCTATAGCGGCTCCGGGGAAGGTTATAGAAAAATTCTCCGGTTCGAAACTCGTACAGGGAGAGCCGGATGCTTCCAGCTTCCCCTCCGGCGGTATAAGGTCAACCTTCGAGGCGCGCGGTTATACGGCATGGGATCCTTCAAGCCCCGCATTCATAATGGAGTCGAAACTCGGAAAGACCCTCTGCATACCTACTATATTCATCTCTTACCACGGTGAGGCTCTTGATAAAAAATTACCGTTATTGCGTTCGGACGAGGCGCTCAATAAAGCCGCATTGGGCCTTTTGAAACTATTCGGACATAAGAATGTAAAAAAAGTATTTTCTACCTGCGGACCGGAACAGGAATATTTTCTTATAGACAAGAATTATTACAACCTGCGTCAGGACCTTATCCTGACAGGGCGGACTCTCGTAGGCGCGCCTTCGCCAAAAGGACAACAGCTGGAGGATCAATACTTTGGCACCATAAAGGAGAGGGTCATCAACTTTATGTTCGAGGTGGCCGAAGAGGCTTATAAACTCGGTATTCCGGTTATGACCAGGCATAACGAAGTGGCGCCTCATCAATACGAGTTTGCTCCGGTATTCGAAGAGTCGAATCTAGCTGCCGACCACAACCAGTTGTTGATGGAGCTCATGAAGAAGGTTGCGCTAAAGCATGGAATGGTTTGCCTTCTGCATGAAAAACCCTTTGCCGGAATAAACGGCAGCGGTAAACACTTGAACTGGTCGCTTGCCGATAGTAACGGAAATAATCTGCTGAACCCCGGAGATACCCCGGAAGATAACCTGCAGTTTTTGACGGTACTTGCGGCGGTCTTAAGGGCGGTCCACAAACATTCCGATCTATTACGGGCAAGCGTAGCTATGGCAGGTAATGAACACAGGCTGGGTGCCAACGAAGCCCCGCCGGCCATAATCAGTGTATTTTTAGGCGACCAGCTTACCAACATACTGAACGTTATAGAGAAAGGCGGGAAGAAGAAGGTTTCAAAGCACGACATAATAGACCTGGATGTGTCAAGGTTGCCCAAATTCAATAAGGACTCTACCGATAGAAATCGGACTTCGCCTTTCGCATTCACCGGCGCGAAGTTTGAATTCCGGGCGGTCGGATCCTCGCAAAATATATCTACCCCGATAGCGGTGGTCAATACCATAATAGCCGAATCGCTCGATTACGTGGCAGAGAAGATCAGAAAAGCGGCAGACGGTAAGGATTTCAATACCGCTGTCATGAGAGTCATAGCCGAGATAGTAAAAGAGACCAAGGATATACGCTTTGAAGGAAATAACTACGCTCCGGAGTGGGTAAAGGAGGCCAAGAAGAGAGAGCTGCCTAATGTCGCATCAACATGCGAAGCGCTGGAGGCCTTGACCACGAAAGAGAACATAGCTTTATTTGAAAAATATAAGGTATTCTCGAAGGCCGAATTGATCGCTCGTTACCATATATGGATACACACCTACAATACAGTCCTTGAGATCGAGGCCAATACGCTGAACGAGATGGTAAATGCCAGTATCGTTCCGGCTGGAATGGAGTACGAAAAACTTTTAGCCTCAATCTTAAGAAAGTTGATGTCATTGAAAAAAGAGGCCGGCCTTAAGCTGGACGTAAAAGCCCTGAAGGACCAGAGAGAGCATCTAAGCGATGTGGTTTCCAAGATATATTATGTCCGTCACAACGCGGCCGGGATGGTAGAACTGTTGGAAAAGTGCGGCAAGCTCCATCATGAAGAGAAGGCCGCTCTCTACTTTAAAGAGCTCAAGCCTCTTATGGAGCACATCAGAAGGCATGTCGATGCGCTAGAATGCATAGTGTCGGACGAGCACTGGGATCTGCCGAAGTACAGAGAGATGTTATTTATAAAATAACGGAAAACGCTCGAAGGCCCATGTGAGCTTTCGAGCTTTTGTCCAAAACCGAATGCTGAAAATTTAAGCAGAGGTTGCCATGATCACTATCGTAATAAAAGAAGATACGCAAAAGACCATTGAGCTTGATACAAAAGCTTACCGGGGTAAAGACGGTGTTCTTTACAAGTCTGTGATAGAGTCTATTGAAAAACCTCTATTAGAACATATCCTGGAGAGGACCGAGGGCAACCAGCTCAAGGCCGCCAGGATCCTGGGAATAAACAGGAATACGATGCGCACCAAGATAAAGAAGCTTTCGATAGACGTCAGTAAGTGGAAGGGGTAGATCGTCGTGAAGCATAACGGCTTGCCGGACAAGCAGGGGCTTTATGACCCGTATTATGAGCATGATTCGTGCGGGGTGGGGTTTGTCTGCCATATAAAGGGCATTGTGTCCCATGATTGCATAAGAAACGGGCTTAAAGTGCTGGATCGCCTGTCACACAGGGGCGCGACCGGTGCGGATCCTAAGACCGGGGACGGCGCGGGGGTACTGATACAAGTACCTCATGAGTTCTTCCTGAAGAAAACTTCCGAGTTAAAGATAGCCCTTCCCGGCCAGGGTTCATACGCTACTGGTCTTGTTTTTTTGCCAAAGTTACCTGCGGCAAAAAAATCATGTCTTAAGATTTTTGAGGATACCATAAGATCGGAAGGATTCGAATTTCTCGGATGGCGTAAGGTTCCTGTCGACAGTTCGGTGATCGGTGAGACCGCCCGCGCCACAGAACCGGATATATACCAGCCATTTATCGGTAAGGGGCCGGATGACGGTGTAGACCAGATAAGATTTGAACGCCACTTATATATTGCGCGTAAGAAAATAGAGAATGCGGTTCGCGCGTCAATATCGCGGCAGAAGGAGATTTTCTATATTACAAACCTCTCCAGCCGGACACTTGCTTACAAAGGTCTCTTAATGCCATCCCAGGTTGGCGGATATTTCACGGATCTAAAAGATCCTGATATGAAGAGTGCTATATGTATGGTTCACTCGCGGTACAGCACCAATACTTTTCCTACATGGGAACGCGCGCAGCCCTTCCGCTTCATCGCTCATAACGGGGAGATAAACACGCTGCGGGGCAATATAAATTGGATGAGAGCCCGCGAAGGCCTTCTCAAGAGCGATCTCTTCGGCGACGCGTTACGGGATATCTATCCGGTTATAGTGCCGGGCGGCAGCGATTCTGCAGCGCTGGACAACGTCTTTGAGCTCCTGGTGCTTTCCGGCAGATCGATCGCCCAGGTCGTCATGATGATGATACCTTACGCCTGGCAGCAACACCGTTTCGTCGACGGCCGTATAAAAGATTTCTACCAATATCACGCATCTATAATGGAGCCCTGGGACGGGCCCGCTGCCATAGCTTTCACGGATGGCGTCAGGGTAGGAGCCTGCCTTGATCGTAACGGCCTGCGGCCGGCGCGTTATATCATAACCAAAGATGATATGGTCGTCATGGCGTCCGAGGTAGGTGTTTTGGATATCGACCCTTCAAGCATAGTTTCTTCCGGCCGGCTAGAGCCGGGCAAGATATTCTTTATCAATACAAAGGTGGGCCGCATAATCGATAATATGGACCTTAAGAGGGAGATATCTTACAAGCGGCCATACGGTGCATGGCTTAAAGAAAAGACAGTTAAACTGGACGAGGTTTCTCCGGCTGAAAATGCTCCGCGCAAGACGAATGAAGAGATGCTGACAGCGCTAAAAGCTTTCGGTTATAGCCGGGAAGACCTCTCTGCTATAATTAAGCCCATGGCGGAAAAATCGGCCGAGCCTGTAGGCTCTATGGGGAATGACACGCCGCATGCCGTTCTCTCTTCAAAACCACAGCTGCTATATACTTACTTTAAACAGCTTTTTGCTCAAGTGACCAACCCTCCGATCGATTCCATACGGGAGGAACTCGTCATGAGCCTTGCGTCGTTCATAGGGCCGGAACTTAATATATTAAAAGAAGGGCCTGAACACTGCCATCGCCTGTATGTACAGCATCCCATTCTTACCGACGAAGAACTCGTGCGCATTCGTTCGGGTATAATAGACGGTTTTAAGACCAAAACTATATCGACGCTCTTCGACCCAGGTAACGATAAGGATTTTATACGATCCCTGGACAGGGTCTGTAGAGAGGCCGAATCGGCTATATCGGAAGGCTACACGTTTATATCACTGAGTGACAAAGCGGCCGATTCGAAACGCGCGGCACTGCCGGCGCTTCTTTCTATGGGCGCAGTCCATCACCACCTGATCAGGAAGGCGCTGCGTTCGCAGATAGGCATAATAGTGGAATCGGCAGAGCCCAGAGAGGTGCATCACTTTGCGCTTCTATTCAGCTACGGAGCGGATTGTGTTAATCCGTACCTGGCATACGAAGCTATAAGGTATATAAAATCCGTCGACGGGCTTGAGTCCGGCGAGGTAAAAGGAATACTCAATTACCGTAAGGCCATAGAGAAGGGGATATTGAAAGTCCTCTCCAAAATGGGCATATCTACGCTCCAGAGCTATAAAGGGGCCCAGATATTCGAAGCACTCGGACTGCACAATGAGGTCATAGAAAAATGTTTCGATGGGACGGTATCGCGCATCGGCGGGGCGACTTTTGATGTCCTGCGCAAAGAGTGTCTTTCCAGGTATTTTGAGGCATACCCAAAAAGCGGAAGCTCCAGTGCAATATTGGCTACCGGAGGATTATATCAATGGAGACGGGACGGGGAATTTCATCTCTGGAACCCGGAATCGATAGCCGCGCTGCAGGATGCTGCCCGCACAGGCAACGCCGAACAGTACAGGAAATTCGCACGTCTGATAAATGACCAATCCGCAAATACCACGACGATAAGATCCCTGTTCACTTTTAAAAATAAAAAACCTATACCGGTCGAAAAGGTGGAGGCGGCAAGTGAAATACTAAAGCGTTTCGTAACAGGCGCGATGAGCTTCGGCTCTATCTCAAGAAGCGCGCACGAGACCATAGCTGTGGCTATGAATCGTATCGGAGGAAAGTCGAACACAGGGGAAGGCGGCGAGGATCCGTCGCGTTTTATACCTCGGCCGAACGGCGACTTTGCCCGCAGTGCGATAAAGCAGGTGGCGTCGGGACGTTTTGGCGTAACTACAAATTATCTTGTGAATGCCGACGAACTCCAGATAAAGATAGCGCAGGGTGCAAAGCCCGGAGAGGGCGGACAGTTACCTGGCCATAAAGTCAGCGTAACTATAGCGGCTACCCGGTATACAACTCAAGGAGTAACCTTAATATCTCCGCCGCCTCACCATGATATATATTCCATAGAAGACCTGGCTCAGCTGATATTCGATCTTAAGAATGTAAACCCAGGTGCCAGAATAAGCGTTAAACTCGTATCGGAGATAGGTGTAGGAACTGTGGCTGCCGGTGTAGTCAAGGGACATGCTGACATGATACTGATAGCAGGGGGAGACGGCGGCACCGGCGCATCACCGCTTAGCTCAATAAAGCATGCAGGGCTGCCGTGGGAGTTAGGGCTTTCGGAAACGCACCAGACACTCGTCTTAAACGATCTTCGTTCACGGGTGCGCCTTCAGACAGACGGTCAGCTGCGTACCGGCCGCGATGTCGCCATAGCCTGTCTTCTCGGAGCCGAAGAATTTGGCTTCGCTACGGCAATACTTATAGTACTGGGCTGCGTTATGCTGCGCCACTGCCATCTCAATAACTGTTCGGTCGGTGTTGCCACTCAGGATGAGATCCTTGAAAAGCGGTTCACCGGAAGAGCCGAAAACATAGTGAGCTATCTGACTTTCGTAGCGGAAGAGCTCAGAGAAATAATGGCGTCTCTCGGTATAAGAAAGATCGACGATATGGTCGGACGCACCGACCTGTTGGAAATAAACGAAGCCATGCTCCCATGGAAGGCCGCGGACCTTGATCTGTCATCCGTATTGTACCGCCCAAAAGTTGCTGCTAGCGTTAGCATTCACCAGACGATAAAGCAGGATCATGGACTGGCACATATACTCGACCGAGAACTTATAAAGAGCGCTGAGGCCGCAATAAAATCTGCCGAACCGGTAAAAATCGAGATGACTATAAAGAACACAGATCGCTCAACAGGCGCTATGCTTAGCGGCGAGATAGCCAAGCGTTACGGCGAGGCGGCTCTGCCGGAAGACACGATACAGTGTCTATTCCGCGGTATAGCGGGACAGAGTTTTGGTGCATTTCTTACAAAAGGCACGACCTTTGAACTGGAGGGAATGGCAAATGACTACGTCGGCAAAGGTATATTCGGAGGCAAAATAATAATACGCCCTCCTGCCGGTATTACGTATAAAGCGGAAGAGAATATCATAATCGGCAATACGACATTCTATGGTGCTATAAATGGCCAGGCATATATCCGCGGCGTTGCCGGTGAGAGGTTCTGCATAAGGAACTCCGGACTTCTGGCGGTAGTAGAAGGAGTCGGTGATCACGGCTGTGAATACATGACCGGCGGCAGAGTAGTTGTACTGGGGAAAACCGGGCGGAACTTCGGCGCAGGCATGTCCGGAGGCATTGCATATGTATACGATATTGACAACCGTTTCGGTGATCGATGCAATACGGAGATGGTGGTACTGGAGGCGCTAAACGACGAAGACCGCCTGACGCTGCGTGAACTACTACATAACCATGTAAAGTATACTGGTAGCGTTACGGCAAAAGATATACTTGGCGACTTCCAGAAATACAGCCGTCGTTTCGTCAAGATAATACCGATTGAGTACAAGAGGATGCTGGAGGAAGGCCGTGCATCGTCATCGCAGGATCTTCTAGAGGTGTCAGATGGGTGATATAAAGGGATTTCTGAAGGCTAAAAGGGCCAGAGGCGCTTACAGGCCGGTATGCGAAAGGATAAAAGACTACCGGGACGTGGCTATCATGCCTACTGAGGATCATTCTGCGGAACAGGGCTCGCGCTGCATGGACTGTGGTACTCCGTTCTGTCATTGGGGCTGCCCCATAGGTAACTATATACCCGAATGGAACGATGCGCTCTTTCACAAAAACATATCGAAGGCGGCGGTGTTGTTGTCGGCAACGAATAATTTCCCCGAAATAACCGGACGTATCTGCCCGGCGCTCTGCGAATACGCGTGCGTCCTCGGCATAAATGACGACCCTGTGACCATACGGGAGAACGAACTCGCCGTCATAGAACAGGCCTTCAAAGCCGGCCTTATAAAGCCGCAGCCGCCTGATAACCGCACGAAGTCGCGCGTAGCGGTAATTGGCTCAGGCCCATCGGGCCTGTCATGTGCCGATACTCTTAATAGGGCAGGTCATAACGTAACTGTTTTTGAAAGAGACAACAAGCTGGGAGGTATATTAAGATACGGAATCCCGGATTTTAAGCTCGAAAAACATATCCTGGACAGGCGCCTGGATATACTGAGGGCCGAAGGCATAGAATTCAAGACCGGCTTTAATGTAGGTACCGATATAAAGATATCGGAAATAGTAAAGAACTTCGACGCTGTCGTACTGGCCGGCGGAAGCAGGGTTGCCAGAGACTTAAAGATAGAGGGCCGCAATCTACCCGGTATACACTTTGCTATGGACTATCTTATGCAATCAAACAAAAGGGTTTCCGGAGAAAAAATACCCCCAGACAAACTTATCGACGCTAAGGGTAAAAAGGTAGTGGTGATAGGAGGGGGCGATACGGGATCGGATTGCATAGGGACGGCCATAAGACAGAGCGCGTCATGCGTGGTACAGCTTGAGATATTACAGAAACCTCCGGAAAAAAGGCAGCCTGAAAAGTTCCCCTGGCCATTATACCCGATAATACTTAAGACTTCATCAAGCCATGAGGAAGGCGCCGACAGGCACTGGTCGGTCTCGGCAAAGAAGTTCGCCGGTGAAGGCGGCAAAGTCAAAAAACTTATATGTTATAAGGCAGACGACGCGATGAAGGAGATCCCCGGTACCGAGTTTGCGATAGACGCGGATCTGGTCATATTGGCAATGGGCTTCGTACACCCTGAACACCAGGGCCCGGTAGGTGAACTGGGCCTGCAGCTGGATCAGCGAGGCAATGTAAAGACGGATGCATCTTACGCAACTTCCGCTGGTAAGGTATTCGCTTGCGGGGACATGAGACGGGGCCAATCGCTCGTCGTTTGGGCTATTGCTGAGGGCCGCGCCTGCGCTAGTAGCATAAATAACTTTTTAGGTGCTCATTCCTATGATTTTCATTTAGAAAAAATTTAATTATGGACATTTTATTTATAGGTATTATTTTCTTCCTTGCAGTAACTTCTTTTATGCTCATTTCGCTCTGCAGCAAATTATAAGGTGAGATAATGACAATCATTTATTGGATAGGCGGTATATTTTCACTACTTTTATTTATCTATTTGCTGATTGCGTTCTTGAAGCCGGAGATCTTTTAATGAATTTGAACAGTTATATTCAAAGCGGAATCTATTTGGCAGCGCTGCTGCTTTTAGTTAAACCGCTTGGAATTTATATGGCCCATATATACGAGGGGGAGCCGGCTGGTCTTAACATATGGTTTGGGCCTATCGAAAGATCTATATATCGCCTATCGGGAGTTAATCCTGAAAGAGGTATGCCCTGGAAGACATATGCAGTTGCGGTGATGATATTTAATATCCTCGGCGTACTGGTCGTTTACGCTATCCAGCGCCTTCAGGTATATCTCCCTCTAAACCCTATGTCTATGTTACCGGTAGCTCCGGATCTGGCATTTAACACCGCTGTGAGTTTTGCGACGAACACAAACTGGCAAAGCTATGGCGGCGAAACTACCTTAAGCTATCTTACCCAGATGCTTGCCCTAACAGTGCAAAATTTTGTGTCTGCAGCAACCGGCATGGCGGTGCTTGTGGCCGTAATAAGAGGATTTATTCAAAAGCAGACTGAAACTATAGGCAATTTCTGGGTGGACCTTGTCCGATCGGCATTATATATATTGCTTCCGCTTGCAATAATATTTTCGGTTGTTCTAGTTTCCCAGGGCGTTGTTCAGACATTCTCTCCGGGCGTAAAAGCGGCGCTTATCGAGCCGGCTAAGGATGCGGCCGGAAAGATTGTCTCTGAGCAGGTGATAGCTCTTGGCCCTGCCGCTTCACAGATCGCTATTAAACAATTAGGAACTAACGGAGGGGGATTTTTCAATGTCAATTCTGCACATCCATTCGAGAATCCCACGCCTCTGTCAAATTTTCTGGAAGTCTTAGCCATACTTTTGATAGCCGCGGCGCTGTGCTATACATTCGGGTATATGGTAAAAGACAAACGCCAGGGCTGGGCGATCCTGGCTGCCATGTTGATTATTTTTATACCCTGCCTTTGGTTCTGTACACATATGGAACAGCAGGGAAATCCTCTATTAGGGAAGTTAGGGGTCGATCAGGGCCAAAGCGCTATGCAGGCAGGTGGGAATATGGAAGGCAAGGAGTCGCGCTTTGGCATCGCCAACTCCGCTTTATGGGCAACAGCTACAACCGCGGCTTCTAACGGTTCGGTCAACTCAATGCACGATTCTTACACGCCTTTAGGCGGAATGGTACCGATGTGGCTCATGCAGTTAGGGGAGGTAGTCTTCGGCGGGGTGGGATCAGGCTTGTATGGCATGATAGCATTTGTAATTGTAGCTGTGTTTATATCAGGTCTCATGATAGGCCGGACACCGGAATATTTAGGAAAGAGGATAGAATCCTATGAAATGAAGATGGCCTCGCTGATGCTTTTGATCCCGCATATGCTTGTCCTTGCGCCAACGGCTATAGCGGTAATTCTGCCGCAGGCAAAACAGGCGATCTCTAACCCCGGTCCTCATGGATTCAGTGAAATTCTGTATGCCTTTTCATCTGCAGCGAATAATAATGGAAGCGCATTTGCGGGCCTTTCAACCAATAATCTTTTCTATAATATAGCGCAAGGACTGGCCATGTTCTTCGCCAGGTACTGGCTTATAATACCCGCGCTTGCAATTGCCGGTTCGCTTTCAAAGAAAAAAATAGTACCCGTAAGCCAGGGCACATTGCCTACGCACACACCGCTTTTTATCTTATTTCTGGTTATGGTCATATTATTAGTAGGGGCACTCACATTCTTTCCGGCATTAGCTCTTGGGCCAATTGTTGAGCACTTAAAACTTGCTCCTTTATAAGGTTGTGTATGAGACTAAAGAGAAGTCATAAAACAAAATCATTATTCGATCCGGCCATTGTGATTCCGGCTATTGCGGATTCGATAAAAAAATTGAATCCTCGGCATCAGATCAAAAATCCCGTGATGTTTGTGGTATTAGTAGGAAGCGTTTTTACCACAGGGCTATATGCTCAGGCTTGTGTTGCCCGCGGAGAAGCACCGGCAAGTTTTATCTTGGCAATAACGCTATGGCTTTGGTTTACGCTTATATTTGCCAATTTCGCAGAGGCAATGGCTGAAGGCCGCGGCAAGGCACAGGCCGCAAGTTTAAAGAAAGCAAGGCGTGATACTCCGGCGAAGAAACTCTCAAGCCCGAAGTATGGCTCAAGTTATGACACAGTTTCAGCTACTACGATCAAAAAAGGCGACGTCGTTCTTATCGAGGCGGGCGACATTATACCGATGGACGGTGAGATTATTGAAGGGGTAGCCTCTGTCGATGAAAGCGCGATAACGGGCGAGAGCGCGCCTGTAATACGCGAATCGGGAGGAGATCGTAGCGCTGTGACCGGAGGCACGCGGGTATTATCAGACTGGCTGGTGGTGCGCGTCAGCTCGAACCCGGGTGAGACATTTTTAGATCATATGATAGCGATGGTCGAAGGCGCAAAACGGCAGAAGACCCCCAATGAAATAGCCTTAAGTATCCTACTTGCGGTATTTACAATAATATTTCTTTTAGCTACGGTGACGCTATTGCCATTTTCAATTTACAGCGTCTTAAGCGCTGGGCATGGCACCCCTATTACAGTTACAGTATTGGTAGCATTACTCGTGTGTCTTATACCGACCACTATAGGGGGACTCTTACCGGCCATAGGCATAGCCGGCATGGACAGGATGATTCAGGCAAATGTTATCGCTACTTCCGGTCGCGCTGTTGAAGCGGCGGGAGATGTCGATGTCCTGCTCTTGGATAAGACAGGCACAATAACGCTTGGTAACAGACAGGCGGTGGCTTTTATACCGGCCGAGGGAGTTACGGTTGAAGCACTGGCGGATGCGTCACAACTGGCTTCATTATCCGATGAAACCCCTGAAGGCAGAAGCATAGTCATACTAGCTAAAGAAAAATACAATATCAGGGAACGTCATATCCATGAACTGGAAGCTAAATTTATCCCTTTCACCGCCCAAACAAGAATGAGCGGAGTGGATTTGGGTGACGGGAGGCAAATCAGAAAAGGTTCGGCCGATGCGATAGAAGGATATGTTAAAAAGCTCGGAGGACTTTTCCCGGAAGATCTGAAATCAAATATTCAGACCATAGCCAAGGCCGGCGGGACGCCGCTTGTAGTAGCGGAACATAAGAATGTACTGGGCGTTATTCAGCTGAAAGATATAGTGAAGGGCGGCATCAGAGAACGTTTCGCCGAGCTTCGCCGCATGGGGATCAAAACTATAATGATCACGGGTGATAACCCTTTAACAGCAGCAGCTATAGCTGCTGAAGCTGGTATGGATGACTTCTTGGCGCAAGCTACGCCGGAGACCAAGCTTAAGCTTATCCGCGAAATGCAGCTTGGCGGCAGGCTAGTAGCTATGACCGGAGATGGAACCAATGACGCCCCTGCCCTCGCGCAGGCGGATGTTGCCGTCGCTATGAATACGGGAACTCAAGCCGCGAAAGAAGCCGGAAATCTTGTCGATTTGGATTCCAATCCCACAAAATTGATTGAGATTGTTGAAATCGGGAAACAGCTGCTCATGACCCGGGGATCGTTAACCACTTTCAGCATTGCCAATGATGTCTCAAAATATTTCGCCATCATTCCCGCAGCATTCGTGGGAACGTATCCCGAGCTAAAGGCGCTTAATATAATGCACCTGACGACACCGGCAAGCGCTGTTCTATCCGCGGTTATTTTTAACGCTATCATCATAATATTATTGATCCCTCTGGCTTTGCACGGCATACCTTATAAACCGATGCCGGCAAACCGTCTTTTGAGAGACAACCTTTTGATTTATGGCATAGGCGGTATCATCGCACCGTTCATTGGGATAAAGCTGATCGACATGTTATTGGCCGTTTTACATCTGGTATAGTTATGCTTAGAGAACAACTAAAATCCGCAATTTTAATTTTCATAATGCTGACGGTAATTACCGGCGTTTTGTATCCGTTATTTGTTACAGAGATAGCTCAAACTTTCTTTTATGCGAAGGCCAATGGCAGCTTGATATATCGAGACAAAAATGTAATTGGCTCAGTCCTTATAGGACAACCATTCGATGACCCTCGGTACTTATGGGGAAGGCTTTCAGCCACATTACCCATACCGTACAATTCTGCTTTCTCATCCGGTTCAAACATAGGACCGTCTAACCCGGCGCTTTTGGAAACTGCAAAGTCGCGGGTTGAAAAATTGCATGCAGCCGATCCTAGAAATAAGATACCGATACCCGTAGATCTGGTGACATCATCGGCAAGTGGGCTTGATCCGCATATAAGTTTAGCGGCGGCTTATTACCAGATCTCGAGAATCGCAAGAAAACGGGGCCTTTCTCTATATATAGTAAAAAGCATTGTTGATAGAAACGCGGAAGGGCGCCTTTTTGGACTAATTGGTGAGCCGGTTGTAAATGTACTGAGGGTAAATATGGATTTGGATTCGTACAAAAAATAGAGTATATTATAACCATGATGAATGAGAAAAATAATATAGAGGAAATCCTGGCTCGGGTTAAGGCGGAAGAATCCAACCGAGGAAAATTGAAGATTTTCTTCGGGGCCATGGCTGGAGTAGGGAAGACTTACTCCATGCTTGAGGCGGCACGAGTTTTAAAAAAAGAGGGCGTCGATGTTGTTGTTGGTTATGTGGAGACACATGGACGCGCCGAGACAGACGCTCTATTAGAAGGCTTCGAAATACTGCCGAGAAAAGAAGTCCCATATAAAAATATAAAACTTAGCGAATTTGATGTCGACCTGGCATTAAAGAGGCATCCTTCCGCAATATTGGTCGATGAATTGGCCCATTCTAATGCTCCCGGCTCGCGCCACCTGAAACGCTGGCAGGATGTGGAAGAGCTGCTGGACGCAGGTATAAATGTTTACACAACCCTGAATGTTCAACACTGCGACAGCGCAAATGATGTAATAGCTCAGATTACGGGAGTGACGGTGCGTGAAACGGTTCCCGATACCTTTGTCGAAAAGACAGACGATATGGAACTTGTAGATCTTCCGCCTGAAGACCTGCTTAAGCGTCTCAAGGAAGGGAAGGTATATCTTGGAGAACAGGCTCAGCGAGCGATACAAAATTTCTTTCAGATAGGAAATCTTATCGCGCTACGGCAATTGGCCCTTCAGTATACTTCCAAAATCGTAGATGCGAAGATGCGGTCCTATAAAAAATCTTATTCCATAACAAAAGTCTGGAATGTCAGAGACAGGTTTTTGGTATGCATAAGTGACAGCTCTCGGGCAATGCGCCTGATACGGGCCGGTAAACGCATTGCCTCAAGTCTCGGCGTTGAATGGATCGTCGCCTATGTTGAATCAATCTCTCATATACCTAACAGAAGAGGTAGGACCGATATAGCCGAGATGATGCGTCTGGCCGAAAGATTAGGCGCTGAAACAGTTACACTCAGCGGTCTAAATATAGCGGAAACCCTAATCGATTACGCCCGATCAAGAAATATTACAAAAATTATTATAGGAAAACCTGGAAAACCCAAATGGAGTGAATTCATATTCGGATCCGTGATAAATGAGCTTGCGAGAAAATGCGGTGAAATAGACCTGTATCTTATGAGCGGAGAGACACAGGAACAGCCAATAAAATATCAGGCACCTATCCTAAAACCATTCCCCTGGAAAGGATTGTTGCGGACTATAGGTGTGGTTGCTATGTGCACCATAATAGACAGCCTATCAGTTAAACAATTGAGCCTCGTAAATTTAGTGATGATCTACCTTTTAGGGGTTACGTGGGTTGCTTTTATGTATGGCCGCAGAATGTCGGTTATAGCCTCAATTCTCAGTGTCTTATGTTTTGATTTCTTTTTTGTTCCGCCTTATTTTACATTTGCGGTAGCGGATGTTGAATATTTTATAACACTCGGGGTGATGCTGGCTGTAGGTTTTATAATTGGTAGCCTTACGGGCCGCCTCAGACAACAGACCTTGGCCATGCGACTTCGAGAAAACAGGACCCAAGCTCTGTATTATCTAAACAGGGATTTGGCTAAGACCTCTAATATAGATGAGATCTTTCAGATAGCGGCCAATTATATCCAGGAGTTTTTTAAATGTCCCGTTGTTATTTTTACTCCCATTAAGAGTAAGAGCGTTGCGGTTCGTTTCGGCGATTCGATGGCACTGCCATTAAACCCGAACGAAGAAGCCGTTGCTCAATGGGTGTATGAGCATAAAAAGATGGCTGGCAAGGGCACGGATACTCTCCCTGGGTCGAGAGGCATCTATTTGCCGCTGGCCGGTGCTGAAAAAACGGTAGGCGTTGCTGGGTTATTTCCAAAAGAAGAAAAACAATTAACCGATCCTGACCAATTGCATATTCTTGAGATATTTGTAAAGCAAACGGCATTAGCGGCGGAGGGCGCCCAGCTTGCCGCTATGGCAATCAAAACTGAAGCAGAAATCGAAAGTGAGCGCCTTCGAAATTTACTTTTAAGTACATTCTCTCTGGATCTTCCGGAACCGTTAAAGATAATTTCAGAAGCCGCCGCAGAACTACTAAAGCCCGAAAATATCAGTAACAAATCAAAACTCGGTGAGCTGATTCAGAAAATCCGCAATGAAGCAAAACGCTTGAGTGAACTATCTTCAGAAATGACAAAAATAATTAAATCGGAAGAATAAAATCCGGAATTTGCTTGCAAAGTAAACTGATGGATGATAGAATATTCCGGTAATTAATGTGAAACTTGGGCCACTGAAGCCCGCTAGCATAGTAGGCTTCTTTTTATTTTAGGAAAGAAACATGACGAACGAAACGATACTGATAGCCTGTGTTTTCATACCGCTAATAGGGGCCGTAATCGCTCCATTGGCCGGATATATATCTACCAAACTCAGGAACGCGCTGGCACTTGCGGCGATATCGGCGTCTTTCATCGCGGCAGCGGCGCTCATACCGGCAGCACTTACAGGCAACACTATAACCGTAAATGTAAGCGTTCCCCTGGGTCTCAACTTCATACTTACGGCCGATTGCCTCGCAGTATTCATGGCAACGGTATCCTCATTTATCTGTGCCATAATCGTCCTGTACTCATTCGGCTACATAAGCCATTACGATAATCAGAATGAGTACTACTTCATGGTCGTCTTGTTCCTGGGCTCCATGATGGGACTAGTCTTTTCGGCAAATCTCATCTTCCTATATATATTCTGGGAGATCACAGCCATAGCGAGCTGGCGCCTAATAGGTTTCTTCCGGGAGAAGAAGGATGTCCTGCGGGCCGATAAGGCATTTTTGGTAACGGTCTTCGGTGCGCTCGCGATGCTCTTGGCATTCATACTCATACACCAGAAAGTCGGATCATTCGATCTTGCTGCAATTAAACTTTACTTCAAGACTACACAGGTACCCGATATCGCCGTCATGCTTATTCTTTTCGGTATATTAGCTAAATCTGCGACGCTGCCATTCCATACATGGCTTCCGGACGCAGGCGTGGCTCCGTCGCCTGTTACGGCCTTACTGCACGCCGCGGTGCTGGTAAAGATAGGTGTATACGTATTTGCACGACTATTTATCGTAACGTTCACTCCAAGCGAGATTTGGCACACTATCATCCCGGCGCTGGCAGCAGCGAGTGCCCTTATATCTGCTGGTGCCGCTTTGGTCGAAACTGACTTAAAACGCATAATAGCGTACTCCACGGTAAGCCAGATAGGCTTTATATTCCTGGGTTTTGCGGTAAATAATACTATCGGCATTGCGGGCGCAATGTTATTCATACTGATGCATGGGCTCGCCAAAGGCGGGCTTTTTTTGTGCGCGGGTATAGTTGAGCAGAATACGAAGACCAAGGATATAACAAGGATGGGAGGGCTCGCGGCTACGATGCCTGTTACCGCTCTCGCATTTTTGGCGTGCTCATTCTCCATAATGGGTATACCTCCGTTCGGCGGGTTCTTTTCGAAGTATATGGTATTTTCCGGCGCAGTAGGAGGAGGCAACATATATATAACGCTTGCGTTCCTTGCAGGTGCAGTCCTTACCATACTTTATCTATTCAGGATCTTCAATATGGTCTTTCTGGGAGAATCCAGAGGTAATTTAGCTAAAGAAGGTTCGGCTACAATGCTGGTCTCCGTAGTTATATTGTCGGTTATGTCGCTTGCTGGCGGTATATATATAATTTATCCGTCTTCTTTTGTGACCGTCGCGGTTAAGCAGATGATGGGAATATAATTATGCATATCTTACTGATAGCCATAGGATTGCCGATAGCAGCTGGAATTATAATACTCTCTCTTCCCAAAAAAACTAAGGGTCTGCGGGAGGTTTTGTCGGTTCTAGGCATGGCTGTCAACCTGGCGCTAATATCGACATTCTTCGGGAAGAATATATCTTTAACGCTCCCCTGGGCGGGCGGGGGGATAGACTTATCGTTCCGGTTATATAGTTTTAATTTTTTCATCCTCATATCGGCGGCAGTGCTCGGATTTCTGATAACGTTATACTCGGCATCATCGATGTATGGAAAAGGATACTCGAGATTATTTCTCGCTTATATACTGCTGTCATTCGGCCTCGTAAACGGGGTGCTTCTTTCGGATAATCTTATCGCGATGCTATTCTTCTGGGAAGGGCTACTCTTAACGCTCTTTGCTATGATCGCAATAGGAAATAAGAACGCCTTCCGTACCGCGACAAAAGCATTCATCATAGTAGGCGTATGCGATCTCGTCATGATGGTCGGAATAGCACTTGCCGGACATATATCGGGCACCTTGACTATGTCCAAGATGGCCGTACCTATGGCGGGCCTTGGAGGCCTCGCGTTCCTATTCATGATGATAGGTGCCATATCAAAAGCCGGATCTATGCCATTCCACAGCTGGATACCTGACGCTGCGATAGACGCACCGCTTCCTTTCATGGCGTTACTACCGGGCGCTCTTGAAAAACTGATGGGAATTTATTTCCTGACGCGTATATCTCTCGACATATTTAAGCCGGAAATGCACTCGTGGGCGAGCGTTCTCATGATGACCGTCGGCGCGATAACGATATTGGCTGCGGTATTGATGGCGCTGGTTCAGAAGAATTACAAGAAACTCTTATCTTATCATGCCATAAGCCAAGTAGGGTACATGGTATTGGGTATAGGCACGATGACACCGGTTGGCATAGTGGGAGGCCTCTTCCATATGATCAATAATGCAATGTATAAGAGCTGTCTCTTTCTCACCGGCGGTGCGGTAGAAAAGGAGGCAGGTACTGCGGATCTGGATAAGTTAGGCGGGCTCGGTATTAAAATGCCTGTCACATTTGCGTGTTTTATAATAACGGCTCTCTCTATATCCGGGGTTCCGCCGTTTAACGGTTTCTTTTCAAAAGAGCTGGTATATGACGGAGCGCTTGAAAGAGGCAGGATATTTTACATTGCCGCTGTGCTGGGATCTTTCTTTACGGCTGCATCTTTCCTGAAACTCGGACACGCCGCCTTCTTAGGCAAACTCGACAGCAGAAATTCTAAAGTGAAAGAAGCTTCCTGGTACATGCTTATTCCTATGATACTTATAGCAGCAGGCTGCGTCGTATTTGGCATTTATAACTCTCTTCCTATAGACGGCATGATAAGGCCGGCCCTTGGTAATGCAATCCACAGCAGCCACAGTTTTGCCGGATTCCCTAAGAACATGGCTCTTGTGGCAGGGACCATCGTAGTATTAATAGCGGCACTGCTAAACCATCTTTATGGCGTAAAAAAAACAGGGAAGGGTTTGGGGGCTGTGGATCATATCCATTATGCTCCGGGATTATCATGGATATATAAGAAGGCTGAATTGAGATATTTCGATCCTTACGATATAGGGCGGATATTTGTAAAGGCAGCAGTCTTCATACTGTCATCCCTGGATAAGATAACGGACTTCTTCTATAACAATGTTGTAGTATGGGCTGCCGACACGCTCGGTCTCTTAACACGAAAAATACATAATGGCAGCCACAAGATGTATATAATGTGGTCACTCGTAGGAACTATAATCGTGATTGCCTTCTTGATAAGGACTATGTAGCATATGACACCTTCGATTTTAATCCTGATACCGCTCTTCGTAATAATGGCGGTAAATCTGTCGATGAGGCACACCGGTAAGAAACTGGCCTTCTACCTGGCGCTGGCGCTTTTCGCCGCCCAGATGATCCTTGCGATATTCCATCATAGATTCTTTTTGGCGAGTGAAACTGCCGGCGTTGACCGATTCTTCAGGGTTGACCTGTCTATAGATAATCTCGGGGTAGTAGCCCTCGTCTGTATGGGCATAGTATCGATATCGAGCCTGTTTGTATCCCGTTATATGCCACTCGACGAATCGGAGCGCTTCAAATTCACCAACCTTCTCGTGATAATGTCTATCGGCATGTGCGGCGTAGTTATGGCCAGGGATATATTTTCGCTCTATGTATTCCTTGAAATAGCCGCGATAACATCCTTTATACTGATAGCTTTCAAAAAAGATATCTATGGGCTTGAGGGGGCGTTCAAATACCTGATGCTTTCGGCCATAGCGACCGTATTCATGCTGCTTTCAATAGCCGCCATACTCCTCGTATCCAAAGATACATCTTTTGCCTCCATATCGGAAGCTCTTAAGGTCTCCGGGAAACATCCGATAATCATAGCGGCCATATCCGTATTCCTATGCGGCCTCTTCATAAAAGGCGGCATATTCCCGTTTCACGGGTGGCTTCCGGATGCGTATGCGTCTTCGCCGGCGCCGGTATCTATTCTTCTTGCAGGTATAGTTACAAAGGTGGCGGGTGTATATACGATCATGCGCGTAATGATCCTTTTCGGATCGAACGCCTCTATAAACAATGTTCTTCTTTTAGTTGGGACTTTATCTATCCTGATAGGGGCGTTTGCCGCGCTGGGACAGGATAATTTCAAGAGAATGCTCGCTTACTCGAGTATCAGTCAAATAGGGTATATAGTTGTCGGCATAGGGGCAGGCACGCCGCTCGGAATGGCCGCGGCGATATTCCATTTCTTCAATCATGCGATATTTAAATCCCTTCTATTCGTAAATTCAGCTGCTCTTGAGAAGGAGACGGGGACTACCAGCATGTCGAAGATGGGAGGTCTGGCTGAGCGCATGCCTATAACGGGGACAACTTCGGTGATCGGCATACTTTCGGCTGCAGGGATACCTCCTCTTGCGGGATTCTGGTCGAAGCTCTTGATAATAGTGGCGCTCTGGCAGGCCGGACGATACGCATATAGCGCGATTGCCATATTCGCCGGAGTGGTTACGCTTGGATATCTGCTTACTATGCAGAGGAAAGTCTTCTTCGGAAAACTCTCTGCAGGACTTGATAAAGTTAAAGAAGCCGGTTTCGGCATCGTAATGCCGTCGGTCGTGCTAGCTTCCATTGTAGTACTGACCGGTTTGCTATTCCCGTTTATACTTCAGAGCTTTGTGATACCCGTAAAGGAGATGCTCGCGCATTAGAGCGAGGGGGCATTAAGGAAATATGAACACGATCGACATGATACTTCTGACAGCTATGACGCTTGCGGCCCTGTGGGCAGTAATGGGCAGGAGCCTCTTAAAGGCTACCATAGGGCTTGCCGTAACAAGCGCCATACTCTCGGTAATCATATTCAGACTCGGCTCTCCGCTTGCCGCCGTATTTGAACTTTCTGTCTGCACCGGCCTTATAACAGTAGTGTTCGTAAGCACAATAAGCCTTACCAAGCCCCTGACCCACAAAGATATCGTAGAGCTATCAAAGAAGAGGACGAGGAGATTTATATACCTGCCCATCATACTCATCATCGTAACTTTTCTGCTTATCAGAGCGGGTATACCAAAGAACCTGGCGATGTCTATGGGCGAAACGGTCAAGAATGTGCCGGAAGTCTTATGGAATATGCGTCAGCTCGATATGTTCGGGCAGGTGATATTGATAATAGCCGGCGCCCTGGGGGTCGTAGTATTATTTACGGAGGGAAAAAATGGCGCTAAGTAGCCCCATCGAACTCTTATACGTATTTGGATCTTTTACGATACTCCTTTTGGCAGCAGGATTCTATTGTCTTGTAGTCACGAGGTCTTTCTTAAGGGCCGTAATAGCGATAGAACTTCTCATAAAAGCTGTGACGCTTTTCTTTATAGCCGTGGGATATATAACCGGCAAACCAGCGCTTACGCAAGCACTGGTCATAACCATTATAGTCGTCGAGGTAGTGGTTGTGGTCGTCGCTGGCGGCATAGCGATAAGCGTGTTCAGGAAGAATGATTCTCTCGACATAACACTCTTAAATAAATTGAAAGGCTAGCTTTACCGAAGATGGAAAATATAGCCCTGACGCCTCCGGTAGTTTTTCTTGAAGTGCTGATAGCAATGACGCTCTTCTCTAAAGCGCTTTCTCTCCTGGCCTATAAGGTGAAGGACAAGCAGAGCGGGACCTGCAAATCATACGCATGCGGCGAGAACGTGCCGACGCACCTTATGCAGCCGGACTACACCCAATTCTTTCCATTCGCTTTTTTCTTTACAGTACTGCATGTGGTGACACTTATGATCGCTACCGTACCGGTCGACACCATAAGATCTTTCGCGATGGCCGTCATATATATAGGCGGGGCGGCGACGGGGCTTGTGATACTTTTCAGGAGATAGGATAGAATGAGCGTTATAGCAAAGATGGTAAATTGGGCGCGCTTAAAATCCCCGTGGATACTTCATTTTAATACAGGGGCATGTAACGCCTGTGATATCGAGATAATAGCGGCCCTGACGCCCAGGTACGACCTCGAGAGGTTCGGCGTACAATTAAAAGGCACTCCCAGGCATGCAGATGTCCTGCTGTGTTCAGGACCGGTTACGAAGCAGATAAAAGACAGGCTCATACGCATATACGACCAGATGCCGGAGCCGAAATTTGTCGTAGCAGTGGGCACATGCTCGTGTTCAGGAGGCGTATTTGACGGCTGCTACAATGTAGAGTCGGGGATAGATGCCGTGATACCTGTAGCGGCTTACATACCCGGATGTCCGGCGAGCCCAAAGGCTATAATAGACGGCGTAGTTAAACTATTGGCAAGCGTAGAAGCCGGCGAAGCTAAAAAGAACGTAAAGAAGATATGACCCAAGACGAGATATTACAAAACCTGGTTAAGAAATTCCCGTACCTTGAGGGCAAGATAAGGGCCCCCAGGGCAAGGCGGATATTCTCCGATGATATAACAGCGAACTTTGACGAGGTATTTAACTATGCCGTAAACGACCTGGGATTTTCGATACTTTGCACCATAACGGGCTTGGATGAAGGCGACAAGATAGGCTTTATCTACCACATCGCAAGGATCGACGGTACGATATTAAGCATAAAGAAATCATCACCCAAAAGCGACCCTGTTATAAAGACGATAACACCTCAATTCTTCGGGGCAGATATATATGAACGGGAGCTTATGGACCTGTTGGGCGTCCGGGTTGAGGGGCTGCCGGTTGGCAATCGCTACCCGCTGCCGGATAATTGGCCGAAGGGCGAATATCCGCTAAGAAAAGATTGGAAAAAGCCCGGCGCGAAAGAGGAGAGTAAACCAAATGAATAAACATAAGGTAGTCATCCCTATAGGGCCGCAGCACCCGGCATTGAAAGAACCCGAAAGCTTCAGCGTAACGCTATCGGGCGAGAAGATAATGGCTTTCAGCGCAAGACTTGGTTACAACCATAGAGGTATAGAGAAGGCCTGTGAAGAGAGAACTTATCTGCAGGATATCTACCTTACGGAGCGCATATGCGGGATATGTTCTCATACGCATTCGACCGCATTCGTCCAGGCAACCGAAGAGATAGCGGGACTTG
>Ga0247841_10003487_pt1 | contig 29013 bp, 32 predicted proteins | sample LaCruzMarch2015__2_FD_192410 | JGI IMG/M metagenome (GOLD analysis project Ga0247841, IMG submission 192410) | Freshwater microbial communities from meromictic Lake La Cruz, Castile-La Mancha, Spain - LaCruzMarch2015_18m | ecosystem: Environmental > Aquatic > Freshwater > Lake | place: Spain... | reverse complement strand
TCGTTCGGGTCGAGGTAGTAGGCTACCAGCACGTCGCGCACGCTCAGACTGTAGAACCCGAGATCCACGAGGATCGAGTTCAGGTTCAGCTGGAACACGCCCGTGTTCACGCCCGTCTCCATCGCGTAGAACATCACTTCCGTGATGCCGTTGCCGTTGACGGTGTCGAAGTACGTGACGTTGACGCTCCCCGACTGGACCGGATACTGCATGTAGTAGTTCCCGCGCGGATACACGGGGCTCCCGATGCCGCTGTCATAGATGTTGTACCAGGCGATCGGCGCCGGCTTTGGCGCCGTGCTTGTCACAACTCGCTTGGTACCGGCGAGCTCAACGCCGCCGGTGCGCTTGAGGGCGCAGAACCCGGTCGGGCTGTCCCAACCCTCTGAGGACTGCACGGGGTTCCACGACTCGGGGTTCACGATGATGAACACCGGGACGTACTCGATCTCGTTGCAGTTCAAGTTCTCGTCCGCGTCGGTGACCGTAATCGTCGCCGCCCCGTTCGCATCCTTGTAGATCTGCTGATCCCACGTGAGCGTCCCCTGCGTGTCGATGATCTTCATCATCGCCGTCGCGACGTCGGTCGTGTCGTTCTGGTCGACGATCATGCCGATCAGCGTGTCCATGTTCTCGAACCGGCCGTGGTTCTGGATGACCCAGTCCCCCGCAAAATCAGGAGTGGTGAAGGGCACGGCGAGCTTAGTGCGCACGCCAAGGATGTACTCCCACTGCCCGTAGTTCGTGTTGAATGCATCGCTTAGGGGGCCATGGAAGCCCGACCCGGGCGTCAACACACCGGCAAAGTCGAGGCCAACCCAGTGAGTGTTCAGCTCTTCCGTTGGGTAGTCGAGCCGCGTTCCGATCTGCATCGGCTTGCTGCTCACGAACAGGCCGGTGTCGGCGCCCGTCTCCTCGAAGTAGACGATGTTCGGGGGTACGTCCTTCCCGGGATTGTGTCCGGGCAGGTAGCCGCCGTACGCGGCTACATCCACGCCGACCCTTGCCGGAGCGAACGCAAAGTTGATGTACGCGCCAGTCTTCGGATCGAACACCTTCGCGTCCGTCCAGAACTTGTCGCGCACGTCGCAGTCAATGTTCTCGTCCGGATCGTGTACGACCATCCAGACCTGGCTTCCTTCTTGCACATTCGTAACCCTTGTCTGGCCGTTCTTGTCGCTCGAGAAATAGAGCTCCGAGTTCGATGCGGCGGCAGAAAGGGCGAAGAACGCCATAACCAGAATCGTTACGACGCTCAGTACTCCCAGTCTCTTCTTCAACGTCCTACCTCCTTCGTAGTTCGAAGATCTCGCTTGTGTTCTTTGGCTTCGTTCATCTTGTTCGGTCATCGGAGGCACCCCCTGCACTCTTCCTTCACGCCTCCACCCCGCTTGTAGGGACACACGGTTCCACACGTTCCGCCCCACCACCTCCAGAGGGAAGCTCTATGGTCGGCTTCCGCTCGGCCTCGCCGAGTCTAAGGAACAAACGCTGCCCAGTGTAGCAGCAACGCCAAGTCGCATTCTCAATGACCAACGGAAGTGGTTGCCCACCCCCCCATTTCGTGAGTCGCTCGATCTTACAGCACGCCCGCAACGTCTGTCAAGCGCGATCAGGACTGAGCCATCTCCCCATCGTGCAGCACCCGACATAGCGGGCGTCAACGTCTTCCGCGCCGCGTGGGATGCGCACAATCCAGGACTCACCATGCGTGAACCACCTCCCGGTCGGTGTTTATTTCCAGATCGCCCCAGGCTACAGCGTCTCCTGTCCCTCAACCTGTACGGTGGGCGCTCGCGACCTGCCTCCGGTCCGCCTCGATGGGGACACGCGTCCGTGATGCGGGCTACGCAGTCTCGAGCCCGCGGCGCGACGCCCTCGCCTTGACACGATCGGCAAGGAGTCGATATCGTGGCTTCGTTGCCCCGAGGGGGAGGAGGAACCATGACAGCGAAGGGAACGAGACGGGTACTGGCGAGCCTCTTGGTCGCGGCCGCCCTTGTGGGGCTCTCGATGGCGGGGAACGCGGTGACGGTGGCGGTGAAGACGAACGGGGGGCACGTGCTGCAAGGGACCCTGTCCGGGCTCGCCCCAACGCTGAGGCTGCAGGATCCCACTCCTCCCGTGGGGCCCGCGGCGCAATTCGACATCCCCCTCGCGTCCATCGAGCAGATGTGGATCAACTTTCCGCGCGTCGTCATCGAGACGGCCGACCATGTGATCGTCGGTCCCTACTCGGCGTTCGCGGGCATCGCGCAACTGCTTAGGATCGAAGAGGCGGGGAGCGTCACCGAGGTGCCGTTCGCTGCGGTGCAGGCGATCGCGTTCAATGGCGCCGCGTTCCACGCCTTGCCGCGCGAGTGGCTCGGCCGAGACTGGCTGAACCAGCGAGGCTACGCGGTGAACAAGACGGCCGGAGCGGTCGGCGCGGTCGCCGCCGCGGCGGCGACCGAAGCGGAAGCCGAGCCCCTGATTGTGTCGGCTCCGCTTGCGGAGGGGGGCGACGAGGTCATCTGGAACGGTGCGCTGCCGGCCGAGCCGGCGCCGACTGCGTCGAGCGGGGAACTGCCGTGGTGGGTGTTGCTCATCGGTGTCGCGGTCGTGGTCGCCCTGTTCCTCTTCCTCCCGGCGGGCAAGGGGGCGTGAGTCTCAGCCTCAAGAGGCGTAGCCGCGAGAGGCATTGCCGCGAGCGGCCTCGCCGCGGGATTCTCGTCCTGGTCGCCCTCGTTGTCCTCCTCACGTCGGCGGCGGGAGTCGAGACGAGTGCGTCGCAGGTTCGCGCCGAGTCGAAGCACTTCGTCATCACCTACAAGGCCGGCACATCGTTCGACTACGTGCGGCTCGTGCAGCGCGGCCTCGAGGCGGCCTACAACCTCTTCGTCATGCGTTCGGCCTTCGCGACCTTCCCCACGGCCGTCGAGGTGATCATCCTGAGCGAAGGGACACGCAGCATGGGCGCGGAGTACCTTGAGCCGGACGATGCCGGGAATCCTTCCCCCGTGATCGAGATCGCGCCCGAAGCGTCGATGCAGGCTGCCGCCGATGCCACCTCGACGGGCCTTTCGCTCACCGAGGCCGTGCTGTCGACGACGGCGCACGAGTTCTTCCACGTCCTCCAGGACTTCGCGGCGCTCAACGGGGCAGGCGATGTCTCGGAGGCTGCGTTCATCGAGCCGCTCGCCACGGCCGTGCAGGAGATCGCCGCCCCGAACGCCAACGACTACATCGACGCGGCCGCCGACCTCCTGCTCGCGCCGGACGCGATGTCCTTCTTCGATCGCGGCTACGACGGAGGGCTCTTCTGGGTCTTCGTGCTCGATCGCTACGGAGGTCTCGGCGCCATTCGCCGCGTCATGAAGGCGAGCGCAACCTACGACGGCAGCCAGGCCATCGACCACGCGTTCGGCGCCGAGGGCTTCACGTTCCTCGATCTCTGGGCCAAGTTCGCCATCGCGCTCGCAACGAACACCCTGCCGGATGCAGGCGCGATCGCCAAGCTCCTCGCGTCCTGGCGCTCGGAGCTCGATCTTCCCGGCCTCCACCTGCCCCCAGCGCTGGCGGTCGCGGACTGGACCGGAGCCCCGGCGGTGATGAATCGCGTCACCGAGACCTCGCCGGCCGACGCGCTCCTCGGCACCTCGGGCAGCGCCCTAGGAGCTCAGCTCCTCGGAGCGCAGCTCCTAGGAGCCCAACTCCGCGTCGCCTACCCGTACGGCATCGACGTCGTGTCCATCCGCCCGAGGTCGGCCGCGCCTCTTGCCATCGCCGTCACTGCGTCCGCAGCCACGGACTTCCGCATCGCCGTCACGGGACGGAGGGACGGCGCGTGGGAGCTCCTCTCCCTGTCGGGCCGCGACGTCCTCGTGCGCAACCCCCAGCGCTATGAGGAGATCCGCGTCATCCTCACCCGCGGCGAGACCGGCGACGGCTCGTACACCGTCCGGCTGTCAACGGGGCCGTAGGCCTTCTGGGGGTGGTTGCGTCTAGACGCCCGCGCACCATACCATTGGCTTGTCGGAGGGATGACCGAACGGCAAGGAACCGCTCTCGAAAAGCGGCAAGGCGGCAACGCCCTCGGGGTTCGAATCCCCGTCCCTCCGCCCGAGCCACGAAGTGGCAATCTGCCGGCCGAACCGGGTACGATGCGGCCAGTTACCTAGGCGCCCGTAGCTCAGTGGATTAGAGCGCCGGACTGCGGCTCCGGAGGCCACAGGTTCGAGTCCTGTCGGGCGTACCAGGTGTCACCGTACTAAGAACCGAGTCCTCGGCAGAGCCGGGGACTCTGGTTTCTGCGGGCAGTGTGAACTCGATCGCGATCTCGGTCTTGTGCACCGTGATCGTCTTGATGAACGACTTGAGGATGAACCTCTGCGTTCTCGTGGGCGCTATCGCCAGCGTCTCCTTCAGACTCTCGACGTAGGGAAGCACACGAGCGATCTCAATCCGCCGTGGGTATTCGCCGGCTTCTTCGAGACGCAGTGTGAGGCGCTTCGCCTTCAGGCGCTCAAGCTCCCGCTCGCGCTCTGCGACTCGCCCGCGGATGGCGGTCGAGCTGTCGGCGCCGTTCTCCAAAGCATCGAGTAGCCGATCGAGTTGTGTCCGCGTCTTCTTGATTGCCTCATCCAGTCCAGCCACTTGGGTGGCGAAGATCGCCTCGCGGTCTCCCAGTTCGTTGTTCACCATGGCGGCGAGTTCGGCCACATACGCCGGCTCAAGGAGCACATCGCGCACCTTCTCGAGCACCGTCGCATCGAGCCGTCCGCGGTGGATGAGTCCGAGCTTGCAGGCGTGTGCCCCTTCGTCCTGGTACTTCCGACACACGTAGTAGAAGTGCTGGCTCGACTTGGCTGGGACGCCGTGCATCCTCTGCCCGCAGAATCCACATCGCAAAAGCCCGCTGAGGAGGTACTCGCTCGCCAGGCCCTTGGGACTCTCATGCGCTCGCTCAGCGCGGATCCGCTGCGCGCTCTCAAACGTGACGCGGTCGACAAGCGGCTCGAATGCACCCTCGATGGTCACTTCGCGATCCTTGTCGTTCAGGAATCCCGCGTTCTCCGTCGTGAATCGCACGGTGAGGGTGCCAATGTAGATTGGGTTCGAGAGAATCCGAAGGACCGCCTTCGTCGTCCATCTCTTTCCCGTCCGCGTCGTCTGCCCCTCCGCGTTGAGACGCTTCGCAATTTCCTTCGCACCGCTACCCTCCCCAATGTAGGTCGAGAAGATCCTTCTCACCAGCGGTGCAGTCAGCGGATCGGGTTCGAGTCGGTACCGCTTCGCCTTCCCGTCCCGCACTTCGGCTCGCACATACCCGATCGGCGCCGTGGAGAGAGGATAGAAACCGCGGCGGGTTGTCTCTGCCATTCCCTGCATCACGTCCTGCGACAGGCTCTTCGAGAATCGCCCGTCCATGGCCTCGACCACCGCTTCCATGAGGTCGGCGTCGATTCCGCCTGCAATCGGCTCTGTAATGGAGATCACATTCACGTGCAGCTTGCGTAGCTGTCGCTTGTACACGGCTGAGTCCACCCGATCGCGCGAGAAGCGGTTGAACTTCCAGACCAAAACGGCATTGACCTCAGCCGCGTTGACCTTGCAGAAACGAATCATGTCGAGGAACCCGGGGCGGCGATCGGTTGTGCCGCTCAGGCCCTCGTCGAGAAACTCGCGCACGACGACATGGCCGTTCTCATCGCAGAAGCGGTGAAGTGCTCGGAGCTGCGCGGGAATCGAGAGTCCCTTGTCTGCTTGGCGATCGGACGACACGCGGGCGTAGAGGACGACGTTCATGACCGGGCGACTCCTCGACGTGAACTAGAAATCATTCTAGGGCTCTCCTCGTTCCTCGACCAATGCTGCATCGTCCATCCCGGACCTCGTTTCCTGGGCTTCCTCTCGAGTCCTCGCCGCGATGACCTTCGCCAGTGCCGCGAGCCCTCCAATGCGCACCTCTTCGGGGATCTCATCCGCTCTTGGTCGGATGATCGTTACGCGGAAGCCGTTCGCATCGCGCGCCACCGTTTCCCTCTACGCTTCTTCGTCTCACTTGTCGTGATGATCATGCGCTGACATCGTCACGCACGAAGGCAAACAAAAGCAGCCCTACGTTTCCTTCGCCGCTCCTTCTTCGTGTCTCTTCCTGTATGCCTTCTGCCGACAGGCTGGCGAGCAGTAGCGCATCTTCTGGCCATGCTTCGGCTTGAGGTAAGCGGTCTTGCACACGCGACAGACGCCAAGATGGACGAGGTCGCGGTTGCGGTTGAAGTAGTCGTCAAGAGCGAGCGTCAAGGACGCGACGAGCAGCGGATGGGTTTCTTCTGGCGACTCAAGCACTTTGTCGAAGTGATATTGGCCCTCGGAGAAGCTCCAGCGCATCTTCACCATCATGTTGTCGGTGAAGTCGACGATTGGGTGCATCACCTTGTGCAGGTGGTCGAAGTCGACGGGCTCTTCCTCTTCCGCGGCAATCGCGAGCTTGGCTGCCTGGCTGACAAGCAGGAGACGCCGCGCAGGCTCGGTCAGCTTGGCGAGAGCGCCCGGAGCATTGGGATCGACCTCCGCCACGTGCTCGGGATCCTTCTCTCGCTCGCTTTCATGCCACCTCATCGCAAGACCGGGAGCGAGGTTCAGTCGATGAACGAACTTCGCCATGTCGCCGCGAATTCTGGCTTCCCAGGCTTCGATCCTAGCCATTGCTCAACATCCCTGCCGGCGGAACGGGTTGAGGTACACCTGAGTTGTCCTGCTTCGCCACAACCGGATTCCTTCGCCTCTTCCACCACTGCCATCCGATCCATGCGCAGGCTGCGAGCCCGACCAGAATCGCCAACGTCTGAAGAGTCTCCTGCTGCTTCTGTGAAGCCCGCTCAGCATCCTCTCGTGCCTCGCGCGTCTCACCCGACTCTTGCGTCACTGTCGCCAGCGCGTCTTCAAGCACCGCGATGCGCTCATTCCGCGCCGCGACAGCATTCGACAGACGAGCAATATCCGCGCGAAGCCGCGTCACTTCGGACTTGTCGACGCGGTTCGACGCTTCTGCCTGCTCGAGGCGGGATTGAGCTCCCTTGAGTTGGTTCTCGAGCGTAGCGCGCACGCTGCCCAGGTCGCGGAGGTCGTCCGCACCGACGCGCAACCGTCGCTGCAGAGCCTCCATTACCGAAGTGCCTTCGCGATCAGATTCCTGTCGCAGGTCCTCGTACAAGCACTCAGGTACTTTGATCGGGCGACTCATCGTCACACACTCCTGGGTACCTCACGGTACCCGCTCACGAGATCCTGGTACCACTTCACGGTAACCGGTCCGGGCTGCCCGTCGCCTTGCCAGTCGTTCCGCCGTCAACGTGGCATGGAGTGTAGTCATATCAGCGACGCGAGTCAAGACGATCTATGTCACATCATCGTCATACTCGCTATCAACGTTCAGCTGGCCCGCGCCCGGAAGCGGCCCGAGGAGAGTGCTAGGATTGGCAAGAGGGGCGGGTCTGAACAAGTGACGCACGAGAAGGAGTCGGCGTTGATGCCTCGCCCTCGATCTTCGGACCGGAGTCCGACGGCGCCATCGCATGGCAGACTGTCCTTGTCTCAGTCCTCACGGGTCTGGCTGCGCCGCAAGCCGTACTACTGCTGCAACGTAGTTCAGATAGGATGCAGCCTGCAGACTGTTCGTTCTCGTCCCGTAGCCAAGAGGCGGATCGCCGTGCATGACGGCATGTCGGTTTAGTCCACCGAAGTTGCGCCCTCTGCTTCTCTCCGACCGGTTCAGGGGAGTCTCTGTCTCCATCGGTAACTGGATTGCCTCGAGCACCGAATCCCACAGGCTGTCGCCCCGTAAGCACATGCCAGACCGCTTGAACGCGCGCCTCCCAAGCCCCTCACGCGTGATCCCATCCGCCTGCGCAAGGAAGACGGGTATCGAAACGAAGTACATCTCCTCATTGTGAGCCGCGAACGCTTCCGCGATGGCGTGTGCCCGTGCAGGCCACTCTCTGATAAGTTGCGTCTCGATGCGGGCCAACTCACTGTCGAAGTACTGGACGCAGAGGTCACTGCCGGATGGGTCGCCGCGACCGAAACGATCAGCTATCTCAGCGAGCACCTGAAAGGGCATCGCGATGTCTGGGGACCAGCCTGCTGCTGCAAAAGCAAGGAACTGGCGCCGGGTTATCTCGGGGAGGGCTTCAGCGAGCGGACGCAGCGCTTCTGCGATGCCCCCAATCGCGGCAGCAAGCTCTGCCCTGGCTTCGGCCATGCTTTCCAGCATCGAAGCTACCGAGTCTCGCCATGCCGATACCGCACCGGCAAGCGTCTCTGACAAGCCGAAGCTACGAGGAGCATCAGTACTGCCACGGCTAGATTGGTCGCTATCCATGCGACAATCTAGTTCAGCGTATCCCGCCCGCCAACTCGCGGAGGGCGATGCATCCGACTCGGTGGCTGGGCCGTATCAGGAGACAAGTCAGCTTCCACCGGCAGCGACACGCGTCTCGGAGAACTACACAGTAGCCTGGACTGCCGCAAAGCTGGCCGATAAGGAACGCTTGGGCTGGCCGCTTTCGAACTCGGCACTGCACTCAAGACTTGCCCGGTCTAGCACACCTCAGTGGACAATCTTGGAACTTCCCCCTGGCCAAGAGCTGACGCGATCAGATCCTTGGTAGCCGCAACGCCTAGTTTCTAGTCCTAGCATTCGCTCCGGCCTGGCACACCCGGGATGGTCGGCTCACCAGGCCGGGTCTCGAAAGAGCGCGACGCTGTAGGCAATCACGAACCCAGTTCGCGGCGACTGACTCCTGCGGCAGAGTCACGGCGTGAACCAGTCCGAGGATTCCTCGATCGTCGTTGAGTTGTCGCCGCTAACGCGAATAGAGAGCCGGGCGGCCTGCCCATGTGTGCACGGCAGACTGACGGGCCACTCTGCAGTTTGGTTGAACCCGAGAGCGAAGGACTCCGACTCTACCTGGCTTATGGTGTCCCCGCTTTCGGACTCCAGCCAGACTCGGATCACCGTATCATCCGAGGGTATCGCTCCGTAGTTCCATATCTTGACTGTCACCTCGCATGCTGCGCCATCTGTCGTCGCGCGGGCAACAGTCTTCGCCCAGGACACCTTGAAGAGCGGCGCGGGTCTGATGAGCACGAACTTCGGCGTGGCTCGCACGTACTCGGTCGGGATGTCGCCAAGGCCCCATCCTGTTCCCGTTGTCTCAAGGTAGTAGTACTTCTTGCCATCTACGCTGATGTATCTCCCAAGTGTGCTCGGGTCAGCCGCGACCGCGACAGCAACGTGTTGCGGAGCGTCCTCCGGCAAGAGCAATAGCGCAACGTCGATCTGCATCCGGTACAGCAAGGCAGCAAGAAGAATCGAGGTGTCTTCGCAGTCGCCGCCGTCGTCGTATAGCGTCTCAAGAGGGTAGCGCAGATATTCGTCGAAACCTGTCGTGACGTCGTCCGTCGTGTAGGGCAAGCCCTGAACGAAGGCCACCATGAAATCGCAGGTCTCATGCTCCGAGAAGCCCCTGTCTGCTGCGGTCGTCTTGAACCAGTCTATCAGAGTGTTGAGGGCCGAATCGTCGTAGGGAGTAGTTGCGTAGCCGACGTAGTTCACCGCTTCATGGGGGTGCGGCATCTCATCACGGTAGAAAGCCACACCCTCCAGGTCAAAGGTCAGATCCACAGTCCACGATCGGCCACCGTACTCCCAGGTGTATGTCTTGGTTGTCCCGGCAGCTTGCGTCCAGCTTGGGGAAGCAGCCGTCGGCCCCGGGGTGGGTGTCTCGGGCGCGGCGGGACCAGCCCCCGGCGCGGCGCAGTACCTCACTAGCCAGACAGCGCTGCTGTCGAGACCGAATGAGCTCGTTGTCCCAATGAAGACGTACTCCTCGGGGGAGATGGCGATGAGCGAGTGGATACCGCACACGTAGTCATCTTGGAGGCCACCGAAACTCTCTTCCCATTCGGTGTTCCCGTAGGCATCCACCTTGATGAGCCACGCATCTTGCCCCCGAGAGCCATGCGATTGCGTCGATCCGACTAGGGCACACCCCCCATCGTGCGTGGCGACGACGCAGGATGCGTCATCATCTACTCCCTGTATGCCATATCGCTTGTCCCACTCACGCTCTCCGTGTTCATCCGTCTTGATGAGCCAGGCATCACTATCTCCGCTGCCGTATGATGTCGTCCAGCCAACCAGGAAGTATCCGCCATCTTGAGCTTGTGCCACACAATTGGCTACATCCACCCCTGTCGCCCCATAGGTCCTATCCCACTGGGGGTCCCCGTTGGCATCAGTCTTGATGAGCCATGCATCACCATTGCCAACCCCGTATGAGTGCGTCGCCCCGGCTAGCACAAGGCCCCCATCAGTTGCCCGAATAGCCGACACCGTCATATCTTCCTGCGCCCCGCCGTAGGATCTGCTCCACTCAAGGTTCCCGTCGGCGTCCGTCTTGATCAGCCAACCGTTGGTGTCTCCATGGCCGTACGACTGCGTTGATCCGACGAGAACGAAGCCGCCATCTCCAGCGGAGATGACAGACGACGCGACGTCCCAGGCGTCACCACCGAAGGTCTTGTACCACTCCTTCGCTCCACTTGCGTCCCTCTTGACGAGCCAGACGTCAGAGTCCCCAGCACCGTACGACTTCGTGGAGCCGGCAAGAGCGAAGCCGCCATCTCTCGCCAGCACAGCGGATGTCGCGTAGTCGTCGGCCGCTCCACCGATGACTCTCTGCCATTCAATGTCCCAATCGGTGTCGATCTCTGCGAGCCAGGTATCGTCTCCTCCAGCCCCTTCTGATGCCGTCCACCCGAGGAGGAGGTACGTGCCAGCACCTGTTGAGACAACGCAACTACCTCCGTCCTCTCCGCTCCCGTCAAAGAACTTGTCTCGGGAGCTACATTCCGTTGGTGCACCCAGAGAGTACGCGGAGGGTGCGTACCAGGCAGCGACTAGCGTGGCCAGAAGAACCCACTGCAGGGAGCGTCGTGCTGCCATCTCCGTGAGCCGACTCCCAGTCTTCATACCAGACAGCCTACTGTGGAACGTCGAAACCGGTCAACAGGCCAGACTATTGCACCGTCCCCTGGACGGCTGGGATCCGGGTACGCGTGCAGACGTGAGTCACCTGTCTCCGTGACCCAGCCGAGGGAGTGGACAAGACCGCACCTAGCTAGGATCACGCTCGCTGGCACAGCCAGCAATTCGACACTGACCAACTCCCTGCCTCTAGATGGCTCATGAACAGGCCTGTTCCTGGACTCTTGCCCTCGACAGGAGTCGTAACCCGGGCTACCCTACGGGCAGCTTGGGAGTTCGCGTTGCGAACTCGGACAAGTTCTCACCCCCCAGGGGTAGGAATAGGGTGGACGCGGCAGCGCCCACCCCATTTCTACGCCTTGGTGGACTACTTCCGAACCGGATGCCGCGTTCGAGGGTAGTCCCATCTGGTACGCCCTGGTGTGCTACTTTCGAACTGGGCGCTCTGTTCGAGAGTAGTCCGGTCTGGTATCTCAGTGACGGGGCCCAACCGTTCGAGTTGGGAGGAGGGTGTCCGTCATCTTGGGTCAGTTCTTCTGCGCAACCGCTCCGAGTTCCTAGTGCCACCCCATGCAGAGTATTAGGATCCTACAGTATAGAGTTGAGGAATTTTGCTGTCTCTGGGTTCTCAGGGCTCGAAAGCATCTTCTGTGGGGTAGTCCTCTCGACCACGACACCCTTGTCAACGAAGACCATCTCAGATACGGCAGCCTTCGCGAACTGGAGTTCGTGCGTCACCACCAGCATGGTTGTCTGGTGATCGCTTGCGATTGAGGAGATCAGGGTCAGGACCCCCTGCACTAGTTCTGGATCCAGGGCAGAGGTCGGCTCGTCGAACATCAGCAGCTCAGGCCGCATCGCAAGGGCTCGAGCAATCCCGACCCTCTGTTGCTGACCGCCAGACAGAGAGAGAGGATACGCCTGACGACTGTCCCACATACCCACTTCCCTCAGGATGCCTTCCGCTAGCCTGACCGCTTCACCTCGAGGAACCCCCTGTACACGCACTGGCCCCTCGATCACATTGTTCAAGACACTCATGTGCGGGAAGAGACCGAAGTGCTGAAAAACCATTCCGATCCTTGCGCGTTGCTTAGCGACAACTTGTCCAGGCAGCCGACGTCGACGGGATCCTCGGTACGTGTAGCCTAGCGCTTCCCCCTTCAGGAAGATCTCGCCTTTGTCAAAGTCTTCCAGCAGGTGAATGCATCGGAGCAGTGTGCTTTTCCCCGAGCCGCTCCGGCCGATGATCGCTAGGACCTCGCCAGTCGCCACAGATAGGGTAATCCCTCGCAGGACTTCCTTCTTACCGTACGACTTGTGCAGATCACTGATCTGAAGGACGCAGCCCGCCGCGTCTGTCATTTGCGACTCCGTTCCGATGACGATAGAACCCGTGCCGGCGTATCCACCAGCATGGTATGCAAATCGGCGACGCTTACACCTAGCTCATACAACGACTCGACATACATTCGTATGGCCTCTACTGGTGCGGGGTTGAAAGGCTGCCCGGCATCGCTGGAGATCATGAACTTCTCTGCGCCGATGAGATCAATCGCGTCCTTGATCGCGTGGAGCGACGCGCGAGTCGTAGCCGGCAATTCGAGTACTTCGACAGCGGTCAGTTCTGCTATTGCCCCGAGGTCGGTGAGCTCCTTGAGGTCGTCTTTCGTAAGGTTGGGAACAAGATAGAATGGGTGAGTGATCAACACCCTCGTTCCGATGGACCTGGCGTATTGCACGACCGCGTAGATCTCGGTTCGCGAGAGGTGAGAAGTGCAGATGCATGCATCGTGCTCTCCAACCACCTGGACCACCTGCCGGGCTACGTCAATGAGCTCTCCATGGCCATCGAGCACTGTTATCGGTGTCAGCTCATGAAGGTCACTCTGGTTGCTCATCGTCCGCAGTCCATAGCTGCGCATGGATCCAAAGACGCGCTGATGTTCCGCTGAGTCGAAAGTTGGCATCCAAACGAGCCTTGCTCCCTGTTGAACGGCGACCGCGACACTCGTGGGGCTAATCCCTCCTACTGAGTGATTGAGTACAACACCACCATAGACATGAATCCCAGGGACTGCTCGCGACGTGTGATAGGCTCGACTAACCGTACATTCCAGGTGCGACTTGATGAGAATACCGTAGAATCCCGCATCTCGAGCGAGAGTGGCAGCCTCCACGTCGTCAAGGTATCTAGGGAAGACAGAAGGCGCGGTATGAACATGAAGATCATATGCGCCTGCTAGGTCGACTCTCTTAAGCATCTCTCTCCTTTGACCGCGGACTAGCGGAGGTGACGCTTGTACCGCTTCTCTACGAGGCCCGCTAACAGTGCGAGAATCAGAACAGCCAGGACATAGATAACGGCAACAGTTGTATAGACTTCCGTCGGGCGGAAGAGCTGGGAACTCAGTCGATGAGCCTGATACATCAAGTCGCGCACGGCAACGACGGAGACCAGGGTCGAGGTCTTGAAGACCACAACGTATTGGTTCATGATGTCGGGGATCACGACTCGGATAGCCTGTGGAAGGACCACGCGTCGCATCTCCTTAAGGTGGGTCATCCCAAGGGAACGCGCTGCGAGGCGCTGTTCCCGGCTGATAGACTCGATTCCTGCTCGGAACACCTCTGCAAGATACCCACCGGTCTGAAGTATGAGAGCCATCAACGCAGTCCAGTAAGGGACAATGGACATACCAAGCAGAGTGGGAAGGACATAGGTGAACCACATGATTGACACTAACACGGGAGTGTTCCGGCCGAGCTGAACGAACGCTGAGCCAGCCAAGCGAAAACCACGACGTTTGCTGACTCTCATCATGGCAACCAGCAACCCAATAACCAACCCGCCCACCATTGCCAGCGCACTGATAGAGAAGGAAACCTTGAGACCAGAAAGGATGAGACCACCATAGCGGAAGATCACGAGCCTGGACACACTCACACCTCCGTAGACACGGGGCAAGACGAAGCACCACGCGCCCCCGTGGATATGCACCCAGCGGAGCTTGCCACCTGTGCTTCACTCCGCTGGGTGTCTAGGTGCTACGGTTGCTGCGCAGGCCAGATCATGTCGCCTGATTCGCCGAATTGCTCCATCCACATGGCGAGATCTCCACTAGTGCGAACGTAGCCGATGTAGGCATCGATGAAGTTCAGCCAGTCGTAGTCCCCGAATCGGACGGCGACAGAGATCGGGTGACCGCCAAAGATCCCCACGATCTTTCCCCATGGATTCTCCTTGAGCCAGAAGCGGGCAACTGCTTCATCGGTGCACCATAGGTCTATCATCCCGCTGTTGAGTGCGGGAGCTACATCGATGTCCGACGGAGCTGTGAAAGTGACCATCTCGGCATCCGGGAACCACTTCGGAACACTGATCTCCTCCACGGCTCCCAGCAGGCAGCCGATTCGGACTCCTGCCACTGCCTCTACATCAGCAAGGGTGTTGAAGCGAGCATCGTCCGCTCGCGCGACAATCGCCTCGCCCTTGTAGAAGAGCGGTGTGCTGAAGTTGACCTTCAAAGCCCGCTGGGGCCTGTAGAACGTGGACGCGCCAAAGACATCAAACTGATCGGAAGTGAGTGCAAGAAGGAACAGGTCCCAACTGGTTTCGACGAACTGCACTGTGACGTCCATTTCAGTTCCCAGGCTCTTCCAGAACTCCACCATGAACCCTTCCCATTTCCCGGTATTGATGTCGTAGAACTGGGCTGGCTCAGACGCTGCCATGCCAACTCGAAGCACCCCGCCTGCCACTATCCTGTCGAGGGTTGACTGCTCTGCTCCGAAGACACTCACTAGTGCGATACCCACAATCAGACAGCACAGGCTAAAGATTCTCATTCCTTTGACAACCATGGCTCCGATCTCCTCCTGTATACTGTACGTTTCTATCAGACCTGTAGCCGACCAACTCATCTGCTGTGCTACGCAACCCTCCTTTCCTATAGACTAGTGTCTGAAGACAGGAATTCGGATCCAGCCCCCCTGCTCCTCGGTCTTCGCCTGGATACGGAGACCCTTTGCCGGGGCGGTCTCTGCACTTCCCGCGACGGCAGTGCCCTGGCTCGTACCTCGCTACTCAGTATGCGGGGACTACTTCGCCTAGGCGGCGAAGTTCCGAAGGTGGTGGTCGAAGCGTTGACTGCAAAGCGTTCACGGCAGCTAGTTGGGAGCCACTGCTGCTTACTGCGAGCGCGGGATCGATAGGGGGAATCATCACGCCAGATCGCGCGCACCTCTCCCTCCCCGCTGTCCAGGAACGACCGTGCGAACCGGCCGGCACAGACTCTGTAAGCGGTTCGGTTCGCAGCTTCTGCACCATTGCCGCAAGGCCCATAACCCGCAGTGGTGAGTAGCACGAGGCAGCGTGTTGCGACCGGCTGGGACAAGCTGACGGCAGTCTGCGTATACGGTTTCATGGTCGGGAACGCTCAGCCATGACACCGATGCGTGGCTCAGAGAGCCGATACGAAAAGGAAGGAAGTGGAGTCACTACGTCATGCTCATGCATGCGGCCACCTCCAAGAAACGGCGCAGACTAGTAGCGTCGTATGATGTCCAACAGTATACGTTGGAGAGGCTCGCTCGTCAATTGGGTGGCGCCATCCTACTAGTAGGGGAGGCTTGATCCGACGAACTCCTGATGAATTCCTACCCCAGCAAGATTGTGTCGCTACTCGTCCTTCTATAGCCGGCGCTGTCATTGACCAACATGCGATGCGAACCGGAAGGACGATGCGCTCTACTTGCCTGCGGGTAGTCCGCCTTGCCATCGATGAAGTGGTACGAGTGCTGGGGGTTGAGCGTGATGCATGTCACTCTATTGGCAGGCGGAGGCAGTCAGCGGGGTAGAGGTAGAGGTAAGAGCTGGAAGAAAGTTGGTTTCCGAATCGCAAGAAGGGCGCCGAGACGAGGCGATACACCACTTGACAGGACGTGACCACCCCGAGCACGAGCACAAGAGACATGCTCCTACTAGCCTACTCGCGGCTCCAGTGGCACATGATGTGCATTGGGGATCAGGCCAATGGCAGTCCTCTACAGTGCCGCGAGCCTTTTCGCCCAGTCGAGGCCGGATTGACACTGGCGGCGTCATGGTGTAAAACGCAGTCTGATGTTGGACATACGAGGGTTTCGAGGTGAGGGGATTGCAGGTCACGGTAGACAACAGCCCGCTGAGGATGACTCGTTCCGGACAAACGCTGGTGGAAGCGGCCGCAAAAAAACTCCGAGAGGTGCTCGGCCACGATCCGCTCGGCCCCGGAGCGCAATTGCCGAGTGAGACAGAACTCGCTCAGGTGATGCAGGTTAGTCGGACAACTCTGCGCTCCGCGATACGCACACTTGAGCTGGAGGGAATCGTTTTCCGACGACCCGGGATTGGGACGTTCGTAAGCAGGTCGCCGGTGCTAGCTTATGATCTAGGGCGGCTAAGTGACTTGTCACACCTGATCCGCTCAATGGGACACAGGCCGGGGCTGCGAATCCTAGGTGCTGAAGTAGTGCGGGCTGAGCATCACGTGGCCGAGAAGCTTGATCTTGCCTCCGGTGCCCCCGTAGTCAGGCTGGAACGGGTACGAACAGCAGACGGGAAGCCGGTGGTACACCATCTGGAGTTCTTCGCAAGGTCGCATCTGGATCGTTCCAAGCCACCCGTGTCCGTCAGCCATCTTCCCGATTTGCTGGGGGGCAGCGGTTCGTTCCTTGAGGCATTCGAGCAGCTGGTGGGAATTCACCTGATAGGGGCACAAGACGTCTTATGGCCAGTCTTGTGCGATCGCGACATCGCGGACAAACTGGAAGTCCGGCCTGACACGCCATTGTTGCGCGTCGAGGAAGTCGCTCACGATCGTCGGCATCGCCCCGTGCTCTTGTCTCTCGAGTACCACGTGGCTGAGCTCTGCAAGTTCTCGATCCATCGCAATGTCTGACAGCAGGCGCCCGGCCGCCGCAGTCGGAAGATGGGGTGCCCTGACCTGCCACTGATGCCCGATTCAGCGGGAGTCAGTTCGGCACCCCTGCAGGGGCTGATAGCGGCGGCTGCCTCGGGGCAGGCGGCTGGTAGCTCCGGCTGTCGTGGGGGTGAATCGTGCCGTAGTCTCGGTGCCAGTTCTCGATCATGACCTTGGTCTCCTCGGGCGCGCAGAAGACCCCTTGGCTCAGCAACTCGTCATGAAGCTTGGCGGATCTCTGGGCTCGCGTCGTCCTTGTTTCGTTCACGGACTACCCTGGCTTGATGACCAACATCGGAGGTCCAAGTTCGCTCGACCGCTCTCGTTCGCCTTTGGGCAGAACTCCGGCGCGTCGAACATGGGCAGAGAGTGAGTGCGTGACCTGGCCAGGATGGCGGGGACTCCGCATGGCTCGTACCACGCTTGACTCTCATTGACCGATGCTGTATAGAGTGTTGTATGTCGTTGGACAACATACAGCAGCGCGCTGCTGCCCAGAAGGATCCGAGGAGGAACAGAAGTGGGAGAGACAGTCAGGAAACAGGACCTGGACACCCCCGCGTTGCTCATCGATATTGACGCAATGGAAGCGAACATCAAGACGATGGCGGATTACTTCGGAACCGTCCGTCCGAAGCTGAGGCCACACATGAAGACGCACAAGATCCCGCTGATAACCCACATGCAGATCCGAGCAGGAGCGCTGGGGTGTTGCTGCCAGAAGCTCGGAGAGGCAGAAGTCTTTGCCCAGGCGGGGATCAGGGACATCCTCGTAACGAACCAAATCGCCAACGCAGAGAAGATACGCCGTTTCGTGAATCTCTCCCGATGGGCAGACGTCACTGTTGGCGTTGACAACCTTGAAGTGGCCAAGGCCATCTCGGATGCAGCGTTGGAAGCGGGTGTCGTGGCCAAGGTAGCGGTCGAGATCACCATGGTACGTTGCGGGGTCGAGGCTGGCCAGCCCGCGGTGGATTTTGTCAAGAGATTGACCCGTCTAGAGGGCCTGAAGTTCATGGGCCTCTGGGAGCACGAGGCAGGGGACGTATCAGCGGAGAAGAGCTGGGCAAAACGGAAGGAAGCAACCTATCGCGATCTCGCCAGGTTTCTCGAGACGAAACACATGCTGGAGAAGTGTGGGATCCCCGTCGAGATCTTCAGTGGCGGCTATACGGCGACGTATGACATTACAGCGACGTTCCCAGAGATCACGGACATCCAGGCCGGGTCATACGTCTTCATGGACTGGCCCTACAGAGAACTCGAGGGCCTCGACAAGTTCAAGGAAGCGTTGACCGTGTTGACGACGGTAATCAGCATCCCTCCACAACAGAAGGAACTTGCGTACACGGATTGCGGGATCAAGAACATCGCCCACGAGAATACCTCCGACTACACGAAGTCAACGTTCCCAAAGATCAAAGGGGACCTTGGCGCAAGTCTATCGGTTTGTGCACTCTCGGAGGAACACGGGCACCTGAAGGGAGACACCAAGAAGGTGCGCATCGGCGACAAGCTTGAGTTCATCCCAGCCCACTGCTGCACAACGCCCCCGCGCTACGATGTGGCCCACGTTGTAAGCGGAGATCGTGTTGTTGGTGTCTGGCCTATTCTCGCAAGAGGACGCCACGACTGAAGAGATCTGAGGCCGACAAGTCAGGAGATGGAGGGTGACACATGCCCGAGATCGGTTCGCGCAAGGTTCGCATTACGGTTGTCAAGAAGCTGAATGCTAGGGAGATTCTGGACGCCGAACTGCAAAGGATATCGCCAGAGATAACTGCGAACGAGCCGGAGTGTCCGTTGTTTGAAGTGGGGGACTCATTCATCGCGGAGGAGCCAGGAGCTATCCCAGCCGGATTCCCATGCGCTTGGGCGTTCCATGACATCTACAAAGAGATCGTGCATTTGGGATTCGATGGCCGCTTTCCATGCGCGCCACGGCAGGCAGCCATCCTTGCCTGTTGCACAGATGGGCTCAGGCCAGTGCTGTTCAAGCTCGAGGGAATCGGACCCGTCTACCGTGCAGAGAACTCCTAAACCCTCCCGATGGCGCGGTGTGACTCCTGTCGCCGGACCTGTAAGCCGGTGGCCTCGCGCGCAGTCAAGAGGCAGGTCGCGTGCGCCGAACCAGCAGCGTTCGAGATACACCACGCATGAGGCGATCCTCTCTCTAGTACGAATGGTGATGGTCGCACTGACCCGCCGCCCGCGTGATCGCGAGGCCCCCAGGAAGCCCTCAAACATTGACGAAAACCGAGGTCTGGGTAGATGTGGATGACCTCTGGACCTCGATCGGCTGGTTTGGCTGTGCGGTCAACAAGGGCCACACCAGCAAGCCCTTTGCCGAGACCCGTAGGAGAGACGGCTGGAACGCCATGGAGGCACGCTGGACCTGATGCCTACAGGAGGCCAAGAAGCGTTCCCATGTTCGCCGTGGCAGGCACAGCAGACATTGAAGGACCTCCCCCGACCCAGGAGGGGGACATGCCCTGCTTCGGACTCTCACAGTGTTTCGCAGAGCGGTCTAGCAAGCGGAACGTACGTCCGACCGAACGGTCAAGAAGGGACCTGCCCGTCTTTCGTGTAGGACTCCGGATGCCAGGGCGGGGCGCTGCGGCCCGGGGAAGTAACACGAAGATGTACGTCGCTTCCCGCTCATGTCCCGGGATCGCTTCCCGGGGGGACACTGAAGGAGGGCTGGCGGGCCGACGCAGTAGTCTTGGATCCTGAGAACCCGACAGGCAGCCCCGAAGAGCCTAGACAGTCGTCCACAAGTGCCAAGGGCTCCTGTGAACGATCAGGTAGTGACCGCGAAGGAGGGTGAACCACGGCAGTACCAGACAAGGTGCTTCGGAAGTCCCAAAGGGGATCAGGAGCGAGAGAGTTGCGGTGAGACTGACTGGTGGCACCGCGAGGGGATAGAAGAAGCCCCAATAGAGCGACCAGGAAGGGGCGACGCACGATGCGGGCACCGTGCGTCAGCGCGCAAGCCGTCCGGCGAGTTGGCTTGCACGTGGTTAGGAGGAAGTGACATGGCGGAGGGCAAGAGGATCCGACTCAAGAGGCTGATTCGCGAGGAGAGCAACTCCAGCGTCATCTGCGCGTTGGACCATGGCATGACATCTCCGACGTTTCTGTCTGGCCTCGTTGACACCCAGACAAGGGTACGAGATGCGGTCGCGGGAGGCGCGAATGTCCTGATGATGGGCAGGGGATTCGCGAAGAAGTCGATGGGAGCGTTCCGACGGGATACGGCCCTTGCCTTCATGATGACCGCGTCAGCTGCGGCGCGACCACATGGACCGAAGATCTCAGCGATCGGGTCGGTCGAGGAAGCTGTTGCGTTGGGAGCAGACGCCGTAGTCGTGTACACATCCCTAGCTGGCGAAGATGAAGACTGGATGATTTCGTACCTGGCAAAGGTTGGCGAGGCGTGCAGTACTTGGGGAATGCCATTGATTGCGGAGGCCGAATGGCCGGATGCCTACCAGGGGTCGAGCGAAGCCGCCAGGAATCTAGGACCGGCCTACTTAATGAGGAACGCGCGCCTATGTGCTGAGCTGGGAGCAGACATCGTGAAGGTAAATTGGAGCGGAGATGCTGAATCATTCCATCGTATTATTCGCACCTGCGAGTCACCGGTTGTTGTTGCGGGAGGACCGGTTATTCCTGACGAGCAACTGCTCACTCGTTTTGAGACAGCGCGAGAGGTTGGGGCTATTGGGTGTTCAGTAGGCAGGAATATCTTCGAACATACTAACCCGGAAGCGATGACACGAGCTGTCTGCCGCATCTTCCATGACAGATGGACGGCCTGCAGGGCTCTCGAAGAGCTCAGAGCAGCGCTTCGTCCCAAGACCGCCTAGTCCGCTTGTGAAAGGGGGTCCGGTGAGGTATCCAAAGCGGATTCGGATACGAGTCCCGGCCTCCACATCGAACCTGGGGCCGGGATATGACACGCTTGGTCTGGCGCTCGCTCTGCACAACGAGTTCATCTTCGAGTCTGACGATTGTGCTGACGAGATCTTGGTCGAAGGAGAGGGGCGGGGAGCTATCCCGACTGATTCAACGAATCGGACACGGCGGGCGTTCGTGGCCGCATATGCACGTACTACTCAGTCAGGCTGCCAAGGCATTCGCATCACCCAGAACAACGCCGTGCCACTACAGCGGGGCCTTGGCGGGAGTGCTACGGCTGTCGTAGCTGGCACACTGGCGGGTCTTGTGTTCTCTGGTCACGATCCCAGCGAATCGGAAGTGCTAGACCTGGCGATTAGACTGGAGACGCATCCTGACAACATCACGCCATGTCTTGTCGGCGGGGCCACGGTCTCGGTTCTTGATGGTCCACATGTCAAGTATGTCAGAGTGACTCCGCCTTCTGAACTTACGACTGTCATGTTCATCCCCGACAAGTCACTGGACACCGACGCTGCACGACGGGTCGTTCCAGAGCAGTTCTCACGCGAAGACACCGTGTTCAACATCCGAGGTGCCGCCATGGTCATTGCGGCGCTCGCAACAGGCAGACTGGAGCATCTGGGACTGGCCATGCGTGACCGACTACATCAGCCGTACCGGGAGCAGCTGCTTCCATGGATGACGGTTGTCTTCAATGCTGCACTCGAGGCCGGATCCCCAGGAGTTGCCCTGAGTGGAGCAGGGTCCGGTGTTTTCGCGTTCGCCCACAGACAAGACAGGATGCGAATTGCGGATTCGATGGAAGCTGCGGCCGGACAGAAAGGCATCCGCGGATACTGCCTGCACTTGGAGATCGACAATGAGGGCGCGAGAATCGAAGAGCTGTCGTACTAATGCCGGGCAGCGCCACCACAGACAGAGAAGAGGATTACACGGAGGAGAGCGTGAAGCCGCAAGACGACAGTCGCGCAATTGGTGATCGTCCGATTCTGGCCCTCACAATGGGCGACGCTGCGGGGATCGGACCTGAGATAGCAGTCCGTGCGCTTGGCGATGCGAAAGTGAGAAGTGTCTGCCGTCCCGTCCTCATTGGAGATGCCTCGGTAGTACGGTCCGTTCTCGAGGCAATGGATATGCCACTCACGTTGCATTGCATTACGGATGTGGGACATGCTTCCTTGGAGCGGGATGCGGTGAACCTGATAGACTTAGCGAACATTGATGTGAGGAGGTTGGCGCCCGGTACCATAAGCGCCATGACCGGAGCGGCCGCCTATGAGTGCATCATTAGGGCAGTTGACCTAGCCATGAATGGGAGCGTTGCCGGAATCGTTACGGGTCCGATTCACAAAGGATCGTTGAACATGGCAGGTCACAACTACCCCGGGCATACGGAGATCCTTGCGGAGCGAACGGGAGCGAGGGACTACGCGATGATGCTCTGCACTCCTTCGTTGAGGGTGGTCTTGGCTACGATCCACTTGTCCCTACGGACAGCAATCGACAGTCTCGACGAAGTTGCCGTCCTGCGTGCTATCCGCTTTGCCCATGATGCAGGGCTTCTCCTAGGAATACCTAGGCCACGGATCGCAGTGCCAGGCCTGAACCCTCATGCTGGTGAGGGTGGCCTCTTCGGGAGCGAAGAGGGGCGGATCATTGGTCCCGCGATCGCGAGAGCACATTCCGAGGGACTAGAGGTAACTGGACCGTTCCCCGCAGACACGGTCTTCCATAGGGCAAGCAAAAGGGAGTTCGACTTCGTCATTGCCCTGTATCACGATCAGGGTCTGATACCAATCAAGCTACTAGGATTCGGCCAGGGTGTGAATGTGACACTTGGACTTCCGATTGTTCGAACCTCGGTGGACCACGGCACAGCCTTCGGGAAGGCGTGGCAATTCAGAGCGGACCCGGGGAGTCTCGTCGAGGCGGTTGTTCTTGCCGCCCGTCTGGTGCAGGGTCGGAGGAACTCAATTCTGCGGGGGAAGGTCAATCACCTCAGCGAAGCCGCGCCCTATCCAGGCGATGGTGCGAGAGGAACTCCGCGGGGAGATGCCCCGTAGCCAAGGCGTGTACAACGAAGCGCCGGCTGGTTCGGGCAGGAAGGAACTGGAGGGAAGGGTGAGCTTCGGATACCGCGGTAGGATCTTGCATGTCGATCTCAGCTCTGAGCGCATCACTCTCGAGACACCCCCGGACGCGTTCTACCGGACATACTTCGGAGGCAGCGCAATGGGGTTGTACTACCTTCTTCGATACGTGCCGGCGTTTGCGGAGCCGCTTGGTGAGGAGAACCTCCTCGCGCTGATGTGCGGGCCGCTCACTGGCTCGCTCGTGCCTGGGACATCGAGGTTTGCCGCGACGACGAAGTCCCCGCTGACGGGGCTAGCGGGGTCGTCGGAGGCTGGAGGCTATTGGGGTTCTGAGCTGAAGATGGCTGGTTACGACGGCATCGTCGTACGGGGAAAGGCTCGACGCCCCGTCTACCTCTTCGTCGAGGGGGAGACTGCTGAATTGCGCAATTCGGCGGACCTCTTGGGACGCCTAACCGCCGAAGTCGAGGACATGCTACGCGAGCACCATGGAGATCCGAGAGTCCAGGTGTTGCAGTGCGGGCCTGCAGGAGAAAAGGGGGTGCGCTTCAGTTGCCTGATCAACTCCAAGAACAGAGCCAATGGGCGCAATGGCATGGGTGCCGTCATGGGCGCGAAGAACCTGAAGGCAATTGCTGTGCGCGCGAACGGAGCACTTCCGGTCAATGACCCTGCAGCCGTGCTAGAGTTCGCAAAGACGTGCCGCGAGCGAGTCGAGAACTCGGAAGTGGCTCGACTTGGTGCCCTTGGCACTGCCGAGTGTCTGCTTGCCTTGAACGAAATGGGCGCGCTTCCGACGCGCAACTGGTCCCAAGGTAGATTCGAACATGCAGAAGCGATCAGCGGTGAGACAATGGCGGAGACGATCCTGAGGTCGCGTGGCACATGCTTTGCATGTCCCGTACGATGCAAGCGAGTCGTCGAGGTCCAAGCCCCCCCCTTCAGTGTGGATCCTCAGTATGGTGGCCCGGAGTACGAGACGCTGGCTGCTTTCGGCTCCTTCTGCGGCGTCGGCAACCTACCTGCGATTGCTCGGGCAAACCAGCTATGCAACATGCATGGTCTCGATACCATCTCATGCGGCGCGACGATAGCGTGGGCGATGGACTGCTGGGCGCACGGGCTGCTGCAGGCCGAACAGACTGGGGGCATCGAAGTCTCCTTCGGGAACGCCGACGCGATGGTGTCTCTCGTGGATCTGATCGGCCGCAGGGAAGGCTTCGGCAAGGTCCTTGGGGAAGGATCTGTGCGTGCAGCGGAAGCGCTCGGATGCGGGTCTGATCTCTGCGTCGTAACGAGAAACCAGGAATTCCCAGCCCATTCCCCGCACGCGAAGCGAAGCCTGGCTCTCGTGTACTCAGTCAACCCGTACGGGGCCGATCATCAGTCACATGAGCATGATCCCGCCTACGAAGGTGCCTACCGGAGCCGGATGGCGGAACTTGGTCTTCATGGTTCGGAAGCGGCAGAGGTGCTCAATGATGAGAAAGTGCGGTTCACGCTCTACACCCAGTACTTGTACGGGAGTCTGGACAGCATCTGCGCCTGTCAGTTCGTGTTTGGGCCGGCCTTTCAGCTGTGCTCTCCGAGCGAGCTGATTGAGGCAGCACGAGCCGTGACAGGCTGGAACCTGAGCTTGTGGGAGACCATGAAAGTTGGCGAAAAGCGGCTCAACATGCTCCGGGTCTTCAATGCCCGGGAGGGAAACGCTGCGGACGGGGATACGTACCCCGAGAAACTCCTGCTGCCTCCGATAGGAAAAGGCGATCCCTCTATGGCGATCTCGAGCACTGAGCTCAAGGCGGCAAGACGGACGTACTACCACATGGCCGGGTGGGACGACGCAGGTCGCCCCACGCGGGGCAAGCTGAGTGAACTCGGTCTGTCTTGGATGGCTCCGTCGCTGTGCCGGATGCGATGAGACCGGATTCTCTTCCCGCAACGGTAGATGTTGTCGCTCGAGTGGAGTAGTATGCCCTGCTTTCCGGTCCAGTTTTCAGCTTGGTCTAGCCTGCCTCCAATCACGCGGACCAACGCCTCCGGTGGAGGCGCTGAGTAGCCCAGACTGCTGTGAGGACGGATCGTGTTGTACTCGCGTCGTCAGTTCTCGAACCAGCACCTTTGCCCTCTCCGGCGTATAGGACCTGCTCCCACCGTCCGTCGTCCAAGGCAGCCTCCTACACGTATCTGCGATGCCTGCTAGAGCCGCACCAAGAACCGCTGCACAAAGGTCCCTGCTACGGAGACATCAGGTATACCAGCTAGCACCGTACCGAGAATCGTCGTACGAAGGTTCTATCTACGGTGACGTCAGGTGTACAGCGAAGATCGGGGACACGAGTGAGGCTTCTCGTGTCCCTGTTCTGTTTCGGGCCAGGAGTCCCACACTCGCATGCCTGGCGGAACCCCCTAGCGGTTCCTTCGGAACCGCCCGTAGCTCATGTGGATGGGAGTTGCGCACCGACCGGACGGGCGCAACTCCTTAGCGATTCTCGCTACCAGAATGGGCGGGAATCGCCAGCGCCGGACTGCGGCTCCGGAGGTCACAGGTTCGAGTCCTGCCGGGCGTAAAGACGATGCGGGCCCTTCCGGGCCCGCATTGGCTTTTCTCCTGACCGGTGAGAAGCCGTTGGAGTTTCGCACGACCAAAGGGCGAAACTCCCCAGCCGCCCCGCAGGGCGGCCCAGGTTACGAGTCCTGCCGGGCGTATAGCAAAGATCGGGGACACGAGTGAGGCTTCTCTCGTGTCCCTGTTCTGTTTCGGGCCAGGAGTTCCACACTCGCATGCCTGGCGGAACTCCCTAGCTGCTCTGCCAGCCTTATCGGGCAGAGCAGCCGTCCTCCATCGGGCGTACCAGCTAGAAACGCAGACCTCATCGCGAGAATTATCAGAGATGGGGTCTGCGTTTCTAGTTTCGCCGACCAGGGACGGAGTTCCACCGAGTGCAAGGTCGGTGGAACTCCCTAGCCGCTCTGCCAGCCTTATCGGGCAGAGCAGCCGTCCTCCATCGGGCGTACCACGGTGGAAGTGTGTTTGGCGTCGTCATTTCCGGCGCCATCCCTATCGTGCGTTCGAACTCGGTACTACTCCCCGAGTCGTGCTAGTGCCGCTACTGCCCGAGACCCGGGCCTCACCCCAGCGCTGGCGCTCAACGGAGGCCATTCTTCAGCGCGCACCTCGCCAATGTGGCCTCCAGGATGTAGATCGGCGGCTTGTCTAGGTGACCCTTCTTCCGCCATGAGACTCCAATGGCCGGGACCGTAGCGCCTGGCGGGTCACAGAATCAGACCAGTCTCTCGCTTCCACGGTAGACTTCCTCCACGGAGAGAACGGCTGCGGCATGTCCGGGCATCTTGGAATCGAGCCACACCTTCATTCCCGCGAAGTGAGGCCCGCTTGTGTACCGCCGCAGGGTCCCCTTCACTTGGTAGGCGTCGCCGCCCTTCGTGATGAACAAGATAGCGCCCTTGCTGCCTGACTCGATGTTCGCACGCGTCTTCGAGAAGTAGTTGTCGGCAACGAGTAGGTGTTCATCGTTAGGTTTGCTGACGCAGGTCGCGTAGATCGCGTTCGGAGTCCCCTTCCTGTCCACGGTGGCCAGGACGATGGGACCTTCACGACTCTCCCATGCCTTGCTGACCGCCTCGGGCATCTTCGCCATGCGCATCACCTCTTGGAGGAGAGGATTGGCTTGTGAGGCGTCCGAGTCAAGCCGCTACTGCCTCAGCATCATCGTCTCGTTTCCTCCCGATCACAGGGCTGCGCACGGACTTCCCTGAGGACGGAGGAGAAGGGCGGGACGAGCGATAAGCGCTCGGCCCCTCCTCGCTCTCTGAAGCTGACAGAAACCAGTCTAGGTACCGGCCACCTGCGACATTTGTCGCCGCTGGCGGAGGCGCGCTAGGCTAGCGCAAGGAGTCGACCGAACGGTGGGGCAGATCAGGCGCGCCATCTCCCGTTCGCGAGGCTCCGCTCACAGGAGAGCACCAGGAGGTGGCCCCCATGAGAAGAAGGGTAGTGGCCCTCGTGATCGTCGCCAGCGCCGTCCTCGCGCTCGTTGGGCTTTCCCAGCCGATCTACTTGCCCCCGCTCGCTCTGAAACTGCCCGTCCTCAACGTGCATTATCTGACGGGGAACTTCGAGGCGAAGGGGATGGCGGAGACGGACGCGGGTACGCAGGACATCGCCGTTTCCGGTTCCATCGGTTTCCAGGTTTGGGGAGAGAAAAACGACCTGCACGTTGCGCTCATCGTCTTCGACGTCGTCAGCAAGGGTGTTTCCACGAAGCGCGAGGAGACCGGCGTCCTGGGGCTGTCGCTTCTGGGGCAGCAGGCTGAGCTAGGATACTCCTCTCGTACGGCTGAGGTGAGTGGTGGATTCGACACGGTCTTGCACTACGAACTGATCGACCGGCTCCTCGGCTTCCGGCAAACGGAGTCCAAGCGTGAGGCGGACCTCCTCCCCTCCTTCACTGAGACGATGAGAGTCTCGATGACGGGGAGATTCTCGGAGCCGCTCGTCGTCTCCGAGAAGGGGCAGGTGCGCTTCGAAGGGGACGTGGAGCTCGCGCTGTCGTCAAGCGTGATTGGCGCCGTGACGCGCGCGCGCTGGACGATCATCGTGAACGTTGACTGGAGCCTGTACCGTCCGGCCCAGTTTCTGCTCATCCAACCGGTGTTCATTGGGACGGGTCCGGGCGACACGACCGCGACCGGGACAGCGTTCTCCACGCTAATGGACTACGCCCACACGCTGTGGAACCGCTGCGGGAGCGTCCGATGTGTCAAGTTCGCCATCTACGAGCCCATCTACGTCAACAACAACGCCTACCGCATCCTCGACAACTCAACCGAGGCTACCGCACTGATGGCGGAGGTGAACGTCACCGACGCGATCGAGGTGTTCGTCGTCGAGCGGCTGTCAACAAGCTTCGCCTGCAGTACCGGAGGAGGGTTCTGCAGCTCCTCTGGGACAGCATCAGCGAAGATCGTGAGCTGCGACCAGCAGCTTGCCGTGCCGTGCCCGTGCCCGTCGGCGTGCGCGACCTGGTGCCCGTGTGGGCCGTGCCAGTGCGGAGCGCTCAACCTTTGGCACTTGGCTCACGAGTTGGGGCACGCTCTGAACCTCGCCCATCCCGGGGAGCCGTCGGGGAGTCTGGTGGAAGGCACGGTCAACTCGAACTTGGAGCCAAGCGGCTTCTGCTGTGACAACCCGTCGAGCCAGAGCGCGAAGAACTGCCGAAGCGCAGGAAACCCACTCCTGACCTGGGGACTCACCACCTGCTCAGGAACGCCGGACATCTCGGACTAGCAGGACTGCGAGGACGATACACTGGGCGCCCTCTCCTCCTCTGGAGATGAGACGGATGGGTGAGGGCGCCTCACAGAGAAGAGGTCTCGGGGTCGAGTTCGGTGGTAGTTCGTAGCTTGTCCACTACGGGGCACAGATGGGCCTTGCGAAGAGCACTTGCTCGCAAGGCCTGACGAGACGCCGTGGCCACTTCAGTGACCCTCTGATAGGAATCGATCGGTCCGTCTACGGACTCCACCGCTGGCGTTCGCGTCTTCCGCTCCGAATCGGCGGCAGACATCGCGCTGCATTGAGCGTTACAGGGCCGCACTGGCAACTGGCGTGGTCCTGGAGTTCGAATCCCTCAAGCTCCTCCCTACGGCGCGCTAGATTGGAGACCTCGTGGCGGGCCAGCGAGATTCCATCCACACCGGGTAGCCGGTTGTCTCGCCAGTCAATCTGGTCTGGCCTGTGCCATCCGCATTCATCACGTAGATGCGGTAGCCGCCGTCTCTCTTGCTCTCGAACGCGATCCTCGTTCCATCGGGAGACCAAGAGGGGCCAGCGTCCCACGCCGGGCTGTTGGTGAGTCGCATCTGCCCCGTGCCGTCGGCGTTCATGACGTAGATCTCGGGATTCCCATCGCGTTCACTTACGAAGGCGATCTTGTCCCCATCGGGAGACCAGGTGGGGCCCCCATCCAGCCCTGCG
>Ga0247841_10003486_pt1 | contig 29013 bp, 28 predicted proteins | sample LaCruzMarch2015__2_FD_192410 | JGI IMG/M metagenome (GOLD analysis project Ga0247841, IMG submission 192410) | Freshwater microbial communities from meromictic Lake La Cruz, Castile-La Mancha, Spain - LaCruzMarch2015_18m | ecosystem: Environmental > Aquatic > Freshwater > Lake | place: Spain... | reverse complement strand
TTGAATAATTTTTTTTATAATAAATATATTGAATTTGATATGGAAGAAGTGTTAGAAATAGAAAATAATATACCTCTTTGTCGTAAAGTGTAAATAAAAATAATAATATTAATAAATATTTTTTATTATTTAATAATATATGATATTATTAAATAAAAAAAATAAAGTAAATGAAACACAAAATAATAAAACAAAAAAATTAAACAAAAGTATGAGTTTAAATTTTGAAAATAAAATAACAAAAATTTTTAATGAAAAAGATTATAATAATGAATCGGGAATGATGACTTATGTATGGGGTCCTCCATTATGGTTTTTTATCCATACAATGTCATTTAATTATCCTGTAAATCCAACATATGAAGATAAAAAAAACTATAAAGAGTTTGTATATAGTCTAAGAAATGTATTACCTTGTAAATATTGTAGAATAAATTTAAAAAAAAATTTAAAAGAAAACCCTTTAACAAATAAACATTTACAAGGAAGAGAACAATTTTCAAGATATATGTATGATTTACATAATGAAGTAAATAAAATGCTCGATAAAAAAATAAAAATATCTTATGAAGAAGTTAGGGATAAATATGAGAACTTTAGAGCAAGATGTAGTGATAAAAGTTTAAATAAAAACGAAAAAATATTTAGTGGAAAAATAATAAATAAAAAGGGATGTACTGAACCTGTTGTTGGCATAAAATCAAAATGTGTTTTAAGAATTATTCCAAAAGAAAATAAAACAGAAACTCTTAAAGTTAGTAACGAATGTTATAAAAAAAAAATAAAAACATTAAAAAATAAGAATTAAATAAGTAATAAAAAATAAAATAAATAAATAGTATATGGATAATTCTTCTTCAAAAATACAAATTTTTTCTGAATCAGTAAAAAATGTATGTTTATGTTCTACAATTACTATATTTTTAATATTACTATTTATAATTTCACCTTTAAGTAAAATATTAATAGCATCACTTATAGGAAAAATAGGAATTATTATTTTATTGATTGTTACTATTTATATGTCTTTAAATAATTCATATAATTTTATGAAAAATAATAATATAACTTTCTTAGAAGGTTCATGGGATCAGTTAAAATCAAATATAATTTGTAATAGTGTTTTTTCTTTATTTTTATTTATTTTATTGATATTTGTAATTAAAAAATTATTTAGAAAATAGAATATTTAACTTTTGTTTTTGTTTGTTTATTTTCTTTTTTTTGTTTGTTTTTTATGTTTTCTTTTTTTTCCACCTGCTAATAAAGCTACATCATTAGGTGTATTATTTGGTCCTAATAAAAAACTTTGTTGAGAAATACTTCCTAATCCTTGTGGATCATTATTTGTACCAATACTTTGTGGATATTGGGATGGATTTAAAATCATACCACCACCAACACTTGAAGGATAACTACTTGGAGTTAAATGAAATCCTCCTTTTTTAGAAAAGTTATTTTTAAGTTTGACATAACCAAATTGTCCTTTTTTAAAACCATAACCGTGTTTAATAAGTCTTTTTTCTTTTTTAGCGGTAAAATGTTTTTTCTTAGAAACAATTAAGTTATGTTTATTCATAACTAAATCATTTTTTGTTAATCCACCTGGAGTTTCATACGCAGTTCCATGATAAACTTGAGCTCTTGAACCTTCAAGTAAGTTATATTTTTTACCCTTAATAATATAAAATCCATTAACATCTTTTGTAAATCTTCCCATTATATTATTAACAAAGAAAATATAAAATTTCTAAATAATAATTTTAAAAATAATTGTTTCTTTTCAAACAATAGTTTTGATAAATATTTTTTTTTTTTAATAAAAATTGTAGTTCTTTATAATTTTTATAAAATTCATTATAATTATATGAACTTGCATTATCACCATAAAGACATTCATTTGATGAATAATCATTAATTAAATTATTTATATAAATGTAGTTATTGAAACTACTATTACTTGTTTCTTGTTCTTTTATATTATCTATTAAATTTTTTATAACTTTATTATTCTGTGTTTTTCCGTTTAATAAAGAGCCAAAATTTCCATATCTTAGTGTTCCTCCTCCTGTTTTACTTTGTGAAATAATAGTATTTGATAATAACATTTTTTTTGATTTGTTATTATTATTATTAAAAGTTTTTTTCGTTAAGTTTTCGGTTGTTTGACAACAAACATTATTTATTAAGTTTTCTTGATTAGACATATAATACTTTAATATATTATTATTATTGATTTTGTTCTCATTTAATTATGGAACAGGAAATGGTCTATTACTTTTAGATACAATTAAAGGTTCAGGTAAATAAGTAGATTCAGCTCTATAAATGTTAGCAGTTTCTAATGTTTTTAGTTTAGGTATAAAACAAGGTTTAGTTTCAACTAAATTACTTGAACCGATACCAAATAAAAAAGATTCAATGTCGGAATAATTTTCAGATAAATTATTATTAGGAATTTGACCTGGAAGAAGTCCAAGTCCTGAAAGTTTAGTATCATAAGCTTCACCATATTGAGAATATTTATAAGTTGTATAATTTTGTGATTTATGGTAGGTTCTTTGTTCTAGACAATAATTTCCGTTTGTATTTTTTGTTCTAGTTGAAGCCATAATATGTAATATATAGATAAAAATTATTCATTTATTTTATTTTCTAATTCATCTAAGAAAATATCATTAATTATTCCATAAGAAGTATAATAAGAATTAATAATTTTATGTAAAATATAAAAATAATTAAATGAAAACATCATAACAAATCCTATGTCATGACTTTCTGACAATTGACTATTTGATAATTTAATCATAATTTTTTTTAATCTTTCATTTGTGATTAAATCATAAAATAATTCTAAAATTATTTTATCAATAATTTCAGAATCATAATCTTCCAAATTAAAAACTTTTAAAAAATCATAATTGTATTGTTTATCAACATTATCTAAATCTTCTGAATCATCCGAATCATTAAAGTTATTTATATTTTTATTATTTATTTTTTCATATAATATAAAATATTGTAAGTCATAATTATAATTATAATTACATATTTGATTATCAACTAATGAAATATTATCTATATTTATATCTATATTCATGAAATTAATGTTATATATATATATATATTAATTTTTTTGTTTAATATATATTACTAAATAAATTATATATTTCAACCTGTATATTGATATTTTGTTCTTGTTGTATAATAGTTATTATCTTTTGTTAATTCTCTTGAAGGAATACCACCTCTTATGAAATTAGGATCTGCAACTTCTTCAACACATTTTTCAGGATTTGTTATATTATTTCTAATTTGTGGAATTAATGGTGTATTTTTATACTTGGCATAATTTTTTTCACTTAGTTGTGAAATAGATTTTTTATTTGTTAATAAGTCTCCTTGTTGTATTTGACTTTCTAAAATAGGACAAACACTACCTCTACCTAAATATGGAACAGTTGCAAATGGTCGTTGAAATAAAGAAATATGACATCTTGGATGTGTTTGTATTGTTCCTATTAATAATTTTGAACTAACATCAATATTAGAACCACCAGCACAAGTATTTTGACAACCTTTATAGTTAACACAAGGTTGTGAAGTAGCCAAAGCTATTGGGTTTTTCATGGAACAATCAGACATATAAAAGTTTTGAAGCATATATGAAGATGCTAAAGTATTTTGTATTGAGTTTTGATCGATACAACAACCATCATTTCCAATTCTTGAAATATTGTTAAATGTAAAATCTGATATATAACTCATATTTTATACTATATATTATTATTCTTTTTTATTATTTATTTTTTTTTATATTCTTTTTTATATTCTTTTAATAATTAATATAAAATATATCTATAGTTATCTTGTAACAAGGCAAATTGATTGCCTTCTTTAGCACTGGGCATATTTCCATATAAAAATTCAGCAAAAGCACCTTGATCATTTGTAACTTTTGTATTTGCGTTTGAATAAAAAATACGGTTTGATTGGTCTAATTCAAAATTTTGGTATATGTCACCAAAAAGTTGTTTATTTGTATCAATAATATCAGGATTTAAAGATTGTATAGCTTCTTTAACATTATTTGTATTATCTTTTTCTACATCTAAATTAAATGAAGGAGGAGCTGGTTTCCTATTTGGATTACTATTTATTTCAGGTAAAAGAACATTACCAAAAGGGTTAGATTTATTATTTTGGTAAAAATCTTTTTTTAAAATTGATTTTAATGGTATAGAATTAAAGTTTTTATTTTTTTTAATTTGATTAGAAGAAGTGGAAACATTTATATAATTTTCTTTAACATTATACTTGTATGATAAAATAATTAAAAGAAGACAAATTAAACCGACAACTATAATATTTCTATTTTTTGTTATTAAAAAACATATAACTGATAATAATATAATTAATCTCGTTATGGTGTTTAGTTTTCTTTCCCAAGTCATATTTGAATTAGGTAATAAATCATAGTTATTAATTAAAATTAAATAATTATTATTAAACCAAAATATATCATTATTACTACTATTCATTATATATATTTATATATAATAAAGTTAAAATATTACTTCCTTTTTATTTTTGTTCCTCAATTTTGTTTATTATTCTTAACAATTCTTTGTGATTTTTTTGGTTTGTTAGTTAAAGAAAAAGAATTAATTAGTTCTTCATCGGTAAGTCTGTTATTATTTTTTTCTTCTTCAGAATGTAATATATTTGTTGTATTTGTTGTATTTATTATATTATTATTTTTTTTCTTTTCAAGTTTGTTTTTCATATTTTCTTTTATTTTATGTTGTTTTAAATGTTGTTCCATTTTTCTTTGAATAGCAGGTATATTCATTTTTTCATTTTTTTTACCGAGATTATTCATTCCCATTTGATTAAATAAATCTTGGAAATTAGGCATATTACCATTTTCTTTCATTTTACTTAAAATATTTAAACCTTCACTCATTAACTCATTTTCATTTATTTCTCCTGATTTTATTTTATTATCAATTTTATCTCCTACATTTTTCATCATGTTTATTAACTTACCGGGATTTTTAAACATTTGATTAAAAATATCTCCTGTATTTTTAATATTAGATTGATCTAAATTAAAATCTTTTGCTGTTTCTTCAGCCATTTCCATAGCAAGTTTTCCTAACTTTCCACCCATTAGTCCTTTTAAATTTTTATTAATATCATCAATATTTGGTATTTTTGTTTTAAAATCATATTCATTTTCTTGATTTATTTCGTCAGTTTCATTTACTTTTTCAGTTTCATTTACTTTGTCACTTTCCTCAGTTTCATTTACTTTGTCACTTTCCTCACTTTCATTATTTTTATCTGTGTTGTTACCAAATAAATTATGTATTTTATCTAATGTTTCTTCTAATTTTAATTTTAATTCATCTTCATTGATATTTTCAAAAAGTTTTGCTGTATCTTCTGATATATTTTTATTATCATAAGAACTAATAATTGTCATTAAAATAAGTTGTAAGTATTTCCATATTGTTTTTCTTGTTTTCTCAGTTATATCATTTGAATTCCATAAATGTTTAAAAACAATTCTTGGTAAAAATTCAGTATTAATAATAGAGTTTTCATCAAAAATTTCTTCATTTTCGTAAATTATATCAAAAAAGCGTTCTGGAAAAATACGAATAGAATGATTATAAATATTTAATAATTTTTCTTCTTTATCTTGCTTAATCATATTATTTCTTGTTTCAATGTTTTCAATATTTAAAAACTCATATTCATAATCAATAATCCAAATTTTTTTTATTAAGTAGCTGTATTCAGGAAATGTTGAAGAAATATCTAAAATAAAATCATTTATTATTTTACCGAAACCTTCAGGAATATTCATAATATAAATATATTTTATATTATTTATATTATTTTTAATAGTATATATATATATATATTATTGTAAAGATAAATATAATTCAGATAGTTTTTGTAAATTTTGAAGATATTTTATTATTTTTTGTTTATTATCATAATCCATTGATTTAATTGGTGTTCTTAGTTTATCAATTTTATCAAGTATTTTTGAACTATGTTGTGTAATTTTTAAATCTTCAGTATAGTCTTTGTTTAAAAAATAATCAATATCACCATTTTGAATTTCATTTTTATAATCATTAACAACATAAGTATTAAAAACACTAATAATTAATTTTGGATTTGTTTGTCTCATTAATACAAAAACATTTTTTGTTGATAATAAGTCAACATCATTAGGAAAAATACGAATAATATCATCTATAAATTCTATAAAATGTTCGTTAAATATTTTTAAATAATTTGGTTTATCAGTTTTATTCATTTAATTTATTATTATATATTTAATGAATATTTTTAAGTATTTTTATTATTATTATTAAAAATCTTTTTCTCTTAGTTTCTGAAGTTGTTCAATCGTTAAAGAACTAGGTAATTTTTCATTTTTTCCTCCATATTTATCATCTGAAGAATTATTTGTTATAATATCTGTTTGGTCATATTTAACATATTGATGAAGTTGTCTTACACCTCCATTTCCTGTTGCTGTCAATTCTTCAGGTGTTGTATCTAAAAAACTGAAGTTATCAGAAACAATACCACTAAATGAATTATTATTTAGTGAAAAAGCAATAGGTTCAAGATTATTTTTAGTTTCAATCTGAGTAATTTTTTCTTGTGTATTTTTTAAATTCATATTTATGTCTTCACCAAAGTAAACATTATAATTGTTTAAATTCATAAGAGCAGGAACACGGTTAATTGCTTCCGGTAAAATTATTTTTTTATTATTCTCCAAAATAATATATGTTTGGTTATTTTCTTTAATACGATTATCAATATTTATAAAATGTATATTTTCAGTAATTTTTGATTTGGACAACTCTTGTATAATATTTTGAGAATGATTACAAAAATTGGAATAATACAAAATAAATGACATATTTAAATATTATATTTAATAATATAAAGTTTTTATATTATAATTATAATTATTTAAAAAAATGATTTGATATATTAATATATTTTAATATAACAAAATATGAATCCAAAAATAACAAACCGAGTTAATAATTTAGATAAATTAACATTTACATTAGAAAATGTTGATGTATCTGTTGCAAATGCTTTAAGAAGAGTTATTTTATCAGAAATCGATACCGTTATTTTTAGAACATCACCTTACACAGAAAATAAAGCAAATATTATTGTAAATACCAGTAAAATGAATAACGAAATATTAAAACAAAGATTAAGTTCTATTCCGATTCATATCAAAGAATTAGATATAGAATTATTAAAAAATTATAAGGTAGAATTAAATATAACAAATGATACAGATAAAATATTTGTTGTATCAACAGAACATTTAAAAATAAAAAATATTGCAACTAACGAATATTTAAATAAAGAAGCATTAAAACAAATATTTAAACCATATATCCCTTTAAACTCAAATAATGAATATTATATTACTTTATTATATTTAAAACCTAAACTAACTGAACAAATACTCGCTGAAAAAATAGAATTAACTTGTGAGTTTTCAATTGGAAACGCAAAAGAAAATGGAATGTATAATGTTGTTAGTACATCATCTTTTGGAAATACCCCTGATTATGATGAAATAGAAAAACAAAGTGAATTATTAAAACAAAAATTGAAAGATGAAAATAAAAACTTATCAAGTGAAGAAATAGATAAAGAAATTAAAAACTGGAAACTTCTTAATGGATTGAGATTTTATATAAAAAATAGTTTTGATTTTATAATTCAAACAGTAGGTGTTTTTGAAAATGAAGAAATTATTATTAAAGCTTGTAAAAAAATAATTGATAAAGTTAATATTATTGAAAATAATTTGAATAATAATAATATAAAAATTGAAAAATCATTAAATACTATGGAAAACTCTTATGATATAACATTAGATAATGAAGATTATACAATAGGAAACTTATTAAAATATATTTTATTTAAAAAGTTTTATGAAGAAGATAAAATATTATCTTTTTGTGGATTTAAAAAATTACATCCTCATCATACATATAGTATTATCCGTTTGTCTTATATTGAAGAAACAGATATAACAACTATCATTAGTAATTTACAAATAGCAAATTCTATTATTATTGATACATTTACAAAAATAGAAGATTTATTTACTTATAATCAATCATCAAAAAAATCTAAAATATCAAATTTAAAAAAATCTATAAATGATGAAGAAACGGATATTTTATCATCTTTTGCTTCTATGAAAATATAATTATTATTTTAAACTATTTATTTCAACAAATATCTTTTATTGAAAACATTAAAAGTTCTACATCAAGATTATTAATATATTTTTCAATTTCTTTATAATTAATAAACATTTTTTTTTGTTTTAATTCATTAATATAAATGCTGTGAAGATTATATAAATGTGGCTTATATTTAAAAAAACAATTGCTAATTTTTATTATTTTTCTTATGAAACAATCATAATAATAGTTATATAAATGAACACTAAATAAAATAATTTTTTTTTCATATTTTAAAAAAAAATCATTATATTCTGGGAAATATTTTAAATATTCTTCTACATTATTTTGTTTTCTTAAAATTAAATATCTAAATTCTAAATCACATACATTACCTTGTAGTTTTTTTACTTTTAAATATGCTGGATTTCTAACTTTACATCTTTCACCAGTTTTTATATTTTTAATTATAATACCTAAAGTTTCATAAGAAGTTGTATCACTACAATATTTTTCAAGTAAATCATTATAATTATTCCATTTTGTATATTGAATTGGAGAACTTAATTTATCATTTGTACAATTAAAATTAGATTTAACTATAATTTCTTTGTTTTTATTTATATCTTCTTTTGTTTCAATTTTATATACATCTATTAAATATAATTTAGGGTGTTTAAATTGAACAACTATTCTATTTTCAGGATGTTGTAAAACAAAACTATAACATAAATTTTTATCGCATATTTCTTCAATATTAAAGTTAATGTAATTCAATGTTTCATAAAACATTGTATTAAATGATTTATTATTTAAGTTTTTATAAAAATAAACATTTGCTGAAACTGATTTTTTTGTTGAAATTTCCCATTTATTGATATTTTTATCATAAAATAAATTTATCATTGTTCCTTCAATAAATTCCTCCGAAATTATATCTTCTGTTTTGTTTGGATATTTATTTATAAAATCTTCAAATGAAATTGTTTTTACTGGAGAAAAACATAAAACATTATTTTTTTCGTCTAATATCAAAGAACGATAAATACCATAAGTTGAATATAAAAAACTGGATAAATATTTTTTATCATAGTTTACAATTTTATATTTTATGTTATTTTCTGTTACATAATTTTTTAATGAAAGAATATTATTTTTTGGTTCTTTATTATTAATAATATCTTTAAATTCTTGTATTTCTGTTAAAATATATTGCATTGTTAATAAAATTAATATTTTATCTTTAATATAACATTTACAAAAAATAACAAAAGATTTAGAATTAAAAAAAAATAATTAAATATATAACTATAATATATTATCAATAATATAATATGAATGATAATAACTTTTCAACATTACAATTAGGAGATATAATACAAATAATTGATCCTAATAATGACATTTTAAATAACAATATATTTTTAATTGATTATATAAGTCCTGTTTTTTTAAGATTAATAGGTAAAGAAAAAATAGTTAACTTAGATATAAATGACGGTGTTATTGGTGATAACACAATAACAGAAATAAATTTATTGTCAAGAGCAGATTCACCTTCATATGCAATTCAAAATGGTTTAATTACTGGAAAATGGGTTAATATTTATTTTACAGGTGATATACCTATTATAATTGTTGGTTTAATTACATATTTAGATAATGATGTTATAGAAATAAAAACTATTGATGGTGATGTTATTTATATTAATTTTAACTATTATGGTATTCCTCTTGATTTAGATATAACAGATATAGTTATAAGAGATAGTCCTCCTTCTTCATTCGAAAAAATAGAAAATATTGAAAAAATACAAAAAATAGGAGAAGGAGAAGAAATAGAAGAAGGAGAAGAAGGAGAACAAAGAGAAGAAGGAGAAGAAAGAGAAGAAAGAGAAGAAATAGAAGAAGGTAATGAAAGTTACTATAGTGATATTAGTGAAATAAAAATGGAAAAAAAAGTATCAAAAGAAATAGTACAAACAAAAAAAGGAATTGAGTTAATAAATAATTTAATTTTAAAAGCAAATGAAATAAGTTTTGGAAAAAGAGTGGAAACTATACAACAAATGGTAGAAGTAGGTAAAGAATCATATATTTATAGTATTGAAGAACAATTAAATGATTTATTAAATAGTATATTAAATGAAATACCAAAAATAAATCAAACGCAAAAATTTATAAATAAAACACATATTGAAGTTGAGCGTTTCAAACAACTAAGAGAACTATACTCTGAATTCGATATTTATAATAATATTACTGGAAAAAGAAAGTTTTATGATGAAACAGGAATTATTTCTAATGAAGAAGAAGAAATTATAGAAGATAAACAAGAAATAATAAAATCAAAAATAAAACCATTAAAAACAAATTTAATTAATTTAAATAAAAAGTTATATTGGTTAATACTTGTTGCAAATGATGTTAAAAAATTATATGACACAAAAGAAAATGATAACGAAAATGATAATGTATTACTTTTAAAAAGTATATCAAATATTGAAGAATTAAGTATGATAATGAATAATTATAAAACAAATAATAATATAGATGAATTACAAAATAAATATGATGAATTAATTTTAAAACTTGAAGATTTTTTTGTTCCTTTTGAAAATGTTTCACAAGAAAATCTAAATAATGTTATTTATCAAAACTTTGTTAATAATAACTTTGATGTTATGATTGATACAGACAATAGTTTAAACTCACCATTTGTAAATAATTCACAAAGTATAGAAACTAAAAAATATTTATTTGAAAGATATTGTATAAATAATAATATAAATGATAATACAAAAAATAAAAATAATTTAATACAAATTAGTTCAATAATAACATTAACAGAACCTTTTGTAAAATTTTCAAAAGTTAATTTACCAAATACTAATATCTTAGATCGATCTGTATTAAGTTTAAACTTTATTAATTATTGGAAAATTTTTAATGATAAAAGAAAAATACAAAATATAATAGTTGATGATTTTAATGAAAGTGATAGTTTTATCTCAAACTCATATTTAAGTAGAATAAAAAAATATTCTTATATGAATTTTGAAAAACAAGATAATGATAAAAATATATCTAAGAAAAAAACTACTAACATAACTCCTTATAGTAATTTTTTGAATAAAGTTATACCTGAAATAAAAACATTATTTAATATAGTAAAAAAAAATATAAATGGTAAATTATCACTCGTAAGTGTATTAGATTATTTAGAACCTTTTTTAATTTATTCATTTGATATAGGATATGTTCAATATAAGGAAATAAATAGATTTATAAATGAAAAAATAAAAAAATATATTAATGATTATTACAAAAAAAATATTGAGTTTTCAAAAATAAAAAGATTTAATTTTGATAATAATTTTAAAAAAATAAATATAATATATGAGTTAATTAAATATAATGACAATTTAAGAGAAAAAATATTTTCAAATTATGAATATATTAATAACGAAAACTTATCTAATTCTGAATTATTAAAAATGATAATTTTAAAAGATTATGGAAGATTATATAATACAACAACATCATTAGAAAACTTAGCGTTAATGATTTCAAGTAATTTAGATGAAGTTTTTAAAAAAGATTTGGATAAAACAAAAAAAGAAATAGATAAAGATAAACAAAAAAATAAATGTATGAATTATACTATATCAAAACTATACACATCACTAAAAGAATTACAAAATGATAACTATAAAGAAAATTTATATTTTGATAAAAAATATGATAAAACTGACTATTCTATTTTGGATAAATATCGACAACAACAAAATATGTTAGAATCTGATGAGTTTTTACTTTATTTATCAAATCAGTTATCTAAGAAATATAAATATAATGAAGACAAATCAATTGAAGAAGCAGAAACACTTATTTTGGGTTCTAAAAAAATTAAAGATGGCGATTATGCTATTTTTTACGATGAGGTTAATAGTTTTTTTTATGTAAGACAAAATAATATTTGGGTTCTTGATAACACTATAAATGATAAAAACTCAATTGATGTTTTTGGATTAAATCCGGAAGAATTATTATGTAATTTACAAAAAGATTGTATATTTAAACAAGACACATTGAATAATGAATGTCAAAGTATTTCCTTAGATAAAGATGAATTAAAAAATAATGTAATAAAAAAAATATTAGATGAGTTTAATGATAAATATTTTATTTCAAAAGAAGAATTAAAAAATAAAATAACAAAAGAGTTAAAATATAATTATGATATATTTAATAAACTTAATGAAATAAAAACATTATTATCTTTAAAAAATAATTTACAAAAATATAAAATTGGAATGGAAACGATGATTGAAACACCTGATATAGTTTCACCATATTCTAAAATACTAAGTATAATATTAGGAAATAATGATATTGTAAAAAAAAATAATGATATTTTATTATTTTGTAACAATTTTACAAGAGAAGCAATACCACAAAAAATAGATGTAATAAGTAAAGATTATGAAAATATACACTGGAGATATTGTAATAAAACAGATGTAAAACTAATACCTAAGTTTTTTATGACATTAGCATCAACATTTATTGAAGATAATAAAAACTATGAAAAAGTTTTAGACAAAATAGTAAAAGAAATAGGAACAATAAGTGATGATGGTGATTTTTGGGTAGATAAATATAGTGGATACAAAATAAAAGATAGTGATTTTGATACTGAAGAAGATTATAATAAAGAAGGATTTAAGACAAAAACACGAGATATTTTAGAAGAAGAATTTACAAATGATAATATAATTAAAGGTGAAGATTTAAAAACATTAATTCAAAATCCTCTAAACAAAATAATTATTAATATTGTTAATACAATAACAACAAATATGGGAATAAATATTGATACACAATTAGATTTTATATTATATAACGTAAAAAATTTATTAAAAATAATAGTTCCATATACAAAAGAAGAATATATAACAATAGAACAAGAAGCATCTAAGAAAGGTAAAAAAATAAAGAATTATAAAGATGTTGTAAATACAACAATAATGTATTTATCTCTTTCTATGATATTAATATCAATTCAAGTAAATATTCCTTCAATAAAAACAAAAAAAACATTTCCGAATTGTATTCGTTCTTTTGAAGGTTATCCAATATATAACAATACAGATTTTTCAGGATTAGAATATTTATCTTGTGTTGCTTTTAATAGTCGTAGTTCTCAAGAACCTTGGAATGTTCTTCAAAAACAAAAACAAGAAAGTATTTCTAAAGGAGTAAAACAATTTATTGATGAATACTTTATAAAAAATAATGAAAATCCAACATTACAAAGAAAAATTAATGAAAAAATTGATTATAATAATTATATTATTTCAAATAAAATACAAGAAATACCTGTTATTCATGATGTTAATTTATGGACTAATTTTTTGCCCCCATTAATAATGTTTGAGTTATCAAAAATACCTGAAAATATTAATAGAGATTTTAAAATTTCTTTAACAAATGACATAAAAAATGGTTCATACAAACAAAATAATAAAATTGATATAATTAAAACAAAAATTGAATCATTTTCTTTGTATATACAACAACTTATACAAATTATTATTAATACTAAGAAATTAATATTAAAAAATTCTGTAAATGAACCTTTTATGGATAATCAGTGCTGTAATGACATAAACACAAATACCGTTATTCAATATTTTATTTTAGAAAATAATGAAATACAAAATAATATTAACATAGTTATTAAACTTGCAAATGTTTTTAAGGATATTAATAAACTATCTAAATCAACATTAATATATTGTGCTAATAATGATAAAATTAAATATCCTTCAATTAATCCAGATTTTAGTGAAAATATAATATATCAATCTTTTATTGTTTTCTGTAATTTTAATTCTTTAATTCCTATACCAAATAGTCTACTTGGTTTATGTGATAAAAAACCTGACGATTTTAATAAAAATGATAGTATTGAAAATCAAATTATTTTTTTAAAAAAACAAGGTTTTGAATATAATAATAATCTTCTACTAAAACTATTACAAATAAATGGAAGAAAAAATATAATTAGTTATGGAATTAATTTAGAAAAAGAAAAAATATCAATTATTCATAATTTAGAAAAATTTATATTCAAAATGAGTGAATTAAAAAAACAAAATAAAGAAAACAAAATAATAAGCAAAAATTTATATATTTTACTTAATAAATTAATTCCTAAATATGAAATATATAATAATAAAGATAGTGATGAACTAAGAAGTTTGTATAACTACTTATTAGAAAAAAATGAACAACTGAAAGAAAAAATAAAAAAAAATATTAAATATTCTGTAAAAAAAAAATCAGAACAAAATAAAATCAACTATTTTATTGACAACTTTAATAATTGGGATTTTAATAAAGATAATCATAATAGTCAATTTAAAATATATGATGATGAACAGTATAATTCAAATAATTTCGTTAAAGAATATATAGTAAATATTATAAAAGTTTTTCCAAAAATAATATTAAATAAAGTATCATATAATGATTTAGTTATACAAAAATATCTTAAATTATCTAAAAGTCATGAAGATAGCATAAAAAAATTTGTAAATGATTATTATGAACCTTTATATAAATTTTATTATGATAAAACTATTAAAAATGTATTAAAATATATAAATAATAATCTTAATATTATTGTTGAACTTATGGATATAATTCCTAACATGTCTATGTTTGAAGATGGTAGTTTATATAATAACTTTAATAAGAAAACAACTTATTTGTTAAATGAATATTTATTTTTTTATACATTATCATTTTATATTGATTTAACAAAACAAGATTCTATGATAGTAAATGAAGAAGAAGATGATGAAAACATAAGAGAAATAGAACAAGAAGAAGGTGAAGAAGAAACAAAAGGACAAGATATTGTTACGAAAGAATATTTAGATGATACATACAGAAAAGATAATATTAACCCATTTATTCAAAATACAGAAATAGTTGAAGGAAACAAAATAAAATTAAATAACAAAATATCTTCACTTATTGTTTCTTATATAAATATTATGTTATTACACAAAAATTCAATAAATAAAAATTATACAAATATTATGAATTCAGTTTTTAAAGAAAAAATGATTGAAAAAAATAATATAACAGATAGATTAAGTTCATTAAATATTGAAGAAAGAAAAGTAAATACAACATTAAAAATAAATAAACTTGGAGAATGGGGAAAAGGGTTAAATAAAGGTCTTGTTATTTATGATAAAGATGTATATGAAGATGAAATTGAAGAAATGAAACAAATTATGAATATAGAAACTCAAATAAGAGAAACACAAAAAATTAATGAAAGTGATATGAATAATAAAGATTTAAATGATTTTATGAATGAAGAACAAAATAATGAAAATGAAGATGATGAATTAAATAATTTATCAAGATTTGGAGAAGATTTTTTTAATCAATATGATGGTGAAGAACTTGACCAAGATGATTTAGATAGTTATAACTAAGAAATTAAATAATTTAATATGTAAATTTCATATAAAATTATTATTTATGTATTATATATTAATGTTATTTTCATTTATTCAAAATAATATAGTTTTAACTTCTATATTAATATTTTTATCTATTTTTTTATTTATTTATTATATTAAACCAGTTTATTTATTTAATAATGATGGAAGTTTAAAAGAGTTTGGTATAGGATATAAAAATAAAACTGTTTTTCCATTATGGGTTTTTTCTATAGTTATTGGTATATTTTCTTATTTATTGGTTCTATTTTATGTTAGAGAAACAAAAAAATTAAGTATATAGTTGATTTACAGTATTATTTTGTATTTCTTCAGCTTGTTTTGTGAACTCATCATAATTATCTTGCATACTTGACAATGTCTGAGAACATCCTCTTGCTGATGTGTTGTAACTAACTAAAGATACTAAAAATACAGCAGTATATAAATACCAAAAAAATTCTCCAATATTATCTTTTAAAAAAACAAGTTTTCTTAATTTTTCTTTATAATCTTCTATATTACCATTATTAACAACATCAGGATTAAAAAGAATTTTTAAACTTTCAAACATTTTATCATAATTTGAAGGATTCATTTCATTTATGAGTATTGATTTATCACTACATATTTTAAGTATAAGTTCGGTTGTTTTTTTAAATTGTATTTTTTCTTTATTATCTGATATTTCATTTATTTGACTTTCAATATCAGTATTATTTAACAAAGATGTTAATAAAGTACTTGCACCTGATGATACAGCAAAATATCCAATTACATTTGAAAAAACTGATTTTAAACCTGGAAAAATAAATATAACAGATAAAACAGAACCAAAAATTAAAAACCAAGGAACAAAAGCCAATAATGAACCACTACCAATATTTTCTATAATAGAACCATTACATGTTTGAGTTATATTGATAACATTTAAAGTTATTTGTGAAATTAAAACAGCAATAAAATAAAATACCAAATAAATAATACTATTATTATAATTTTTTTTAATATCTTCTTCTGATAATGAAGAATAAACAGTATTTTTTTTTCCAAACATAAAATAAGCAATAGTTATAACTATAAAAATTATTAAATTAACATAAATATTCATTATAATAATAAAAGATTATATAATAAAAATCTAAAAAAATCTATTAATGCATGAAAACAATTTTTATATTTCTAAGAAAATTGTATGTATAACTCTTGGGTATTTCTTAGTTAATTTTTTCTTAGTTTTAAAAATTAATATACTTTAATTTTTAAAATATAATGAGTTGATAAATGAAATTATAATATATGAAAATAAAATATAATGAATGATATACAAAAACCAAATTTAATAGAATCAGGAATAAAAGGATTTTATATTGAAACTCTTAAAAAATGTCACAAAGTTAGAGAAAAATATTACAATGTTGTATTTAATTTATCTATATTTTTTGTTTTTATTTGTATTGTTGGTTGTATTTTAATTTATAAATATAAAGGAAAACTTACTAACGAAGAAAAAATAAAAAAAGATGAAGAAAAAAAAAATTATATAATATCAAAGTTGCGGTGTTATCAAAATACAAAATTAAAAGAACAACAAGCTTTAATTACTGGATTACCATATATAGGAAGTGATTTTCAAAATATAATATAATATTAATATAAATTAATGGAACAAAATAGTACTAATAAGTTATTTGAATATTATTCAATAAAAAAATTATATGAAGATAAAATGGATACTTTAAAAAATGATTTAATAAAAAATGTAAATTATACTTGGAAAGAAAAACGAGCAATTCTTTCTACAAAAATACCTAGTTGTGTTAATTGTAAAAGAAATGTAGGTACAATTTTTTCAAGAAGTATTAATTCTGAAAGTATGATAGTATTAAAAGCAGTTTGTGGAGATAGAAAATCTCCTTGTCCTTTGAATATAGAATTAGAAATTGATTATGCAATTGAATATATACCTGATGTTGTTGATGAACATTTAATTTTAATAAACATTATAAAAAATAATATTATTAAATATAAAAATGATATTGTTTTTGGATATGAAAATCTTAATACAGATAAGTTTTCTTCTTTACAAAATAATTTAGAAGAAATTGTAAATTATTTAAATTATTTAACAGATAAATTAATAAAATTAAATGATAACTATGAAAATAAATTAAAGTTAAATGAATTGAATGAAAACTTTTATAGTGAAATTGATGAAATTAAAATTTATTTAAATATGTTTAAATCAACTAATGATGAAAATTACATTAAAAAAGCAGTTAAACTTTATATTGATTTTTTTGACCCGTTGGTAAAAAATATTCGTAACTTAAAATATAAATATGTAGATGTTGAAATTATAGATAATAAATATGAGTTAATAGAAAAACAAAATCTTATAACGGATTATGAAGAAAAACCATTAGACTATATAAAAGTTATTTCATTTGTTAGAGGTATGACTACAGAAAAAAATAAAACAACAAAAAATAGAACTAAAGAAAAACAAACACTTTTGACTTTAAAAAAAAATAAAACAGAAACAAAAAAAAATCGTAAATAGAATAAAAATAAAATACAAGAAAAATAAAATACAAGAAAAATAAAAAGTAAATAAAATATATATTAAATATATATACTTTATATATGATATTTTCAAAATATTTAAACATTAAATATTTTTTAATAGCATTTTTAATTGGAATTACCTTTGTTTATTTTTCTGGAAGTGATAAAAAAGAAATTATAATTTATCCTAATCCTTATGAAGTTATACAATATAAAGATAAAACAAATAATTGTTTTGTTTTTAAACCAAAACAAGTAAAATGTCCTGAAGATATTTCTAAAATTAAAACATTTCCTTTTCAATAAAATATAATATTTATTAATAATATAATAATATGTTACATTTATCAAAATTTTTAGAACATCCAACGGGACGAATTGTTATGTCTATTATTTTAGGGTTTGGATTAGCAAGTATTTTTAAAATGTCTTGTAAAGATAAAAATTGTTTTGTTCATAAGTCACCTGATGTGAATAATATAGTTGGTAATACATATTCATTTAATGGCAAATGTTACAATTATAATATTAAAGAAGTAAAGTGTGATGAAACAAAAAGAATTATTCATTAATTAAAATATAAATATGCGTAATTATAAAATATAGTATATATAAATATATAATAATAATATTAGATGACAACACTTTTAAATGATTTACCTGATAAATATCAAGACAATATACAAGTTAAACCTAATGTTTCGTTTGATATTAAAGAAAATGATAAAACAGTTCAACTTGATCAAACAACTATTAATCAAATAATAAATGGGTTACAAAATGCTTCGGGTTCCACAAAACTTCCAAGTAGAGATATTCCAAATAATAAAACGGAACATCTTATTAATGATAGTAAAACTATTCCAGATCATATAGAAATTGAGGATAGCATAAAAAATATATTCGAAAAAAATAAAAAAGAATATATTGAAGAACATTTAAACAAAGATGATTTAATAAATAACTATAACAATAGAATAAATAATGGCAATAAAATTGATATTATGTATGATGAATTAAATGGACCAATACTTATTGCTGTATTATATTTTATTTTTCAATTACCATTTTTTAAAAAATTGTTAATACAAAATATTCCTTTTTTAATCAATGAAGATTTTAATTATAATATTTATGGATATATTTTTATAAGTATATTTTTTAGTATGATTTTTTATTTTTTAAACTTTGGTTTAAAACAGTTTGATAAATTTTAAAATATAGAAAAACTATTGAATATAGTTTTTATTTTATTCTTTTTATTTTTCTTAGTTTTATTTTTCTTAGTTTTATTTTTCTTAGTTTTATTTTTCTTAGTTTTATTTTTCTTAGTTTTATCGTTGTTAGTTTTATATTCTTCATTTTCTTCAATTTCTTCTTTTTCTTTTTTAGTCTTATTTTTCTTTATTATATTTTTTGGTAGTTTAGCTTTTTCTGTTTCTTCTTTTTTTATTCCGTAAAGCATAGCGTCTTCATTAGTTTCTTCTTTTTTATTTTTATCTTTTTTTTCAGATTTTTGTTTTATTTTAATTGTAGTCGTTTTCTTATTTTTCTTAGTTTTCTTAGTTTTCTTAGTTTTATTTTTAATATATTTTGGTTTTTCATTTTCAATTTCTTCTTTTTCAGTTATACTTGAACTTGTATAAAATTTTTCACCAATAATTTTATTTTTTGAACTATTTATATGAGGCATATAACGAAAAAACCATTTATGATATTCTAAACTATTTTTTTTATTTTTTAATTCTTCATATTTTTTTGTTTTTGTTTCTCTTATATCTTCTTTTAGTTTATCTTTCCCATAACAGTTTACTGGAAACTTTTTTAATAATTTTCTTTTATTTAAAATGTTTTGTTCTTGAACTAAAAATAAAAAATTTGCTAAACAAAAAATTCGTTTTATATCGTAATGTTTATCATTAAGATACATAAAAGCCAAATAATAATATATTTTAGTTTCAATAGATGCTATTTTTATTGCATTATTTTCAATGTATACTGTATTATAACTATTACATTTATCATTTGCATCATAAATATTAATATTTACATTATTCGATTTATTCGATATTGTAACATAATAATGACTAGGTAATATATCATCTTGTGTATTTTTTTTAATGACCTTTATATTTATTTCAGAATTATTATTTTTATGCTCCGCTATTTCTTTTATTTCTTTTATTTCTTTTATTTTTTTTATAATATTTTCAGGATTTTTTGATAATATATCAATTATATAATTATTATTATCTTTTATTATTTTATCTCTATTTATTTTTATTCCTTTTAAAAATTTTAAATAAAACATATCAGAAAATCCTCCTAAAAACACGATATCTTCTTTATATAAAAGTTTTAAAGTTATATCATAAATATCATCATCTTCTTTACCAATATTATCTTCTTTATAATTATCATAAATATTTTTTACATATTTTTCTTTAAAAAAATCTTTATTTTGATTAAATAATAGAAAATTACAATTTATATTTTCTTTATTAATAGGATAATATTTATCTAATAATAAAAGTCGTTTAAATATTTTTTCCCATCTTGAAACATCACCTTCAGGTCTTGATAATTCATTATAAATAGACATTCTAAGAAAGTTTGGGGGTGCATAATGTAATTTATCAATAACTATTGTTTTATTTTTAATATTATTATATAACTTTTTATTCATGTTTGTTATATCACCAACTGACATAAAATTAACAAAAATTTTATATGTTCCATAATGAGCAGCACTTTTAGCTTCAACTTCTTTAAATCCATTATTATAATATAAATCAGCTAATTCAATAGCATCTTGTAAAGCATCAGTACTAAAAAAATCATAATCAGGAAATGTGTTTTTTTTATCATAAAATTGATCTTTTTTAGGTAGTATATTATTCAATGCTGTTCCACCATAAATAATTAATTTTTTTTTTTTCAAAAAATCTTCAATTATTTTAATGATTTTTTTAACCGAAACATCATTAACTTTTTTAAAACCAATATTATTTTCAGCTTTTTCAACAGAACTACGCAAAATAGATAACTGTATTTGTTTTAAATTATTTTTAACTTTTGAATTATTTTTAAAATATTTCATTTTAATATATCATTATATTTTTTATTTATTTTTATATATTAAAGTCATAATAGTCTGTTGTAATATTTCTTGTTTCATAACTTAGTTGAGGATTTGGTGGTTCGGGTTCTGGTATAGTTATTGGAATATATCTTAAATTCTCAGGTTTTAAAACAAAAGCATAAGTATAAGAGTTAAAAAATAATTCGTTTTCTTCTAAAAATGAATCAGGACTTTGATATATCATACAAATTAATTGACAACCGCAAGAACGAACAAGAATACCACTTATATTTGAAGGTGAAGAACCATTATCAGGCATAGCAACCGTCATATTTTGTTTATTGTATTCAGTAAGTTCATTAATATCGGGTGAATATTGAATATTATAATAAGTTAAAGCTCTCATAAACAAAGAATTGCTTGTCATATTTACATATTCATAAAAGTTTTTTGATTTTAAAAATGTCGGATTGTTCATGTCAACAATAATAATAATTTTATTTAGTAAATTTAATAAAGGTGTGTTACCAAAATTTGTTTTATTATTTTCATAACTATATTCTTTTCCGAGTAATTTGTCATTAAACTTTTCAAGTATTTTACTCATATTTTCATACATATTTACATTTGAACTTTTAAAACGTAAATGTAAAACAATTGGATCTGTTGGATTAGGACAAGAACCAATATCAAAAGCATTATAACTAATAATATTAATTACTTCATTAAATGGAATAGAATTAAATGTTTCTTTAACAAAATAGTTATCTGTAGTTGAAGAAGCAACAACAGGATCATCATTCATGGAAAAAATTTCTAAATCTAAACCTCTAACACCTTGTTTTATTATATCTTTTAAAACACAAGTAGAAACAAAATCATTTGAGTAAGCACCACCATTACAACAATTATATGCTGATTTAATATAATAATCTTTAAATGTATAGTTGCATTGTGGATCATCAGATTTCAATGATCTTAAGTTATTATTTATTTTTGAATAAGATTTGTCAAACATATTACATTCATTTGATTGTAAGTTTCGTATATATACTAGCCAATATAAACAAAAAAATAATAAGATAAAAATAATTAAAACAGTAAAAATATAAGCAATTAAATTATTATTCCAATTTTTTATGTTTTCAATAAAATTATTCATTTAATTATATTATAATAATATTTAATTAAACTACAAATATTAATATTTAAAATGAAATAATAATAATAAAATATATATAACTTAATATGCCTGGAGGTTTAATGAACTTAGTTTCAGAAGGTCAAGGAAATATAATATTAAATGGAAATCCAACAAAAACCTTTTTTAAAACTACTTATGCTAAATATACAAATTTTGGTATTCAAAAATTTAGAATTGATTACGAAGGTTCTAAATCACTTCGTCTTTCGGAAGAATCTACTTTTGATTTTAAAATATTAAGATATGCTGACTTATTGATGGATACATATATTTCTGTAACACTTCCAGATATTTGGTCTCCTATTGTCCCTCCACCAAAAAGCCCAGGTAAATGGCAACCTTATGAGTTTAAATGGATAGAAAATTTAGGTTTAAAAATGATTTCAAAACTTGTAATAACTTGTGGTAATCAAAAATTATTTCAATGTTCAGGTGATTATTTGTTAGCTTCAGCTCAAAGAGATATGGCTCTCGCTAAATATACTCTTTTAAACTATATGTCAGGAAACATACCTCAATATACTGATCCTGCTTCATACGGAGTTAATAAAGGAAATTATCCTAATGCTTATTATAATGATAGTTCAACTACTCCTGAACCATCAATAAGGGGTAGAGTTATTTATATTCCATTAAATGTTTGGTTTGTTTTAAATTCAGCTATGGCTTTTCCATTAGTTAGTTTACAATATAATGAATTACATATTTATGTTACATTTAGACCAATTAGTCAATTATTTACAATTCGTGATGTTTATGATTCTGATAATAACTATCCACGTGTAGCTCCTGACTTCAATACATATTATATGCAAATGTATAGATTTTTACAACCTCCACCTGATACAACATTAGGTATAAATTCATATACTGATAAAAGAAGCATATGGAATACAGATGTTAATCTAGTTTGTTCATATTGTTTTTTATCAAATGAAGAACAAAGAGTATTCGCTTTAAAAGAACAAAATTATTTAATTAAACAAGTTAATGAAACAATAAATTATAATGTAACAGGTTCAAATAAAATAGATTTAAACTCTACATCGGGTATGGTTGTTTCTTGGATGTTTTATTTTCAAAGAAGTGATGTTAATTTAAGAAATGAATGGAGTAATTACAGTAATTTTCCTTATGGTTCTGTTCCCAATTTTATATCACCTGCACCTGTTGTTGGTAGTGAACCATTTTACTTCTTAGATAGTTCAACTACTTCAAATATAGGACCAGGTGTTAATACAAATAATACATTAACTAATTTTTTTATTACAAAAACTTATAGTATAGAAAATACTAAAGATATATTAATAGATTTATCAATTTTATTTGATGGAGAATATAGAGAAAATACACAACCTTCAGGTGTTTATAATTATTTAGAAAAGTATATTAAAACACCCAGTTTTATTATTGGAAGTTTAGGATTATATTCTTATAACTTTAATTTAGAAACTGATTCTATATCTCCAACTGGTGCTATTAACATAAGTCGTTTTAATAATATTCAATTTGAGTTTAATACTATCATTCCACCTCTTGACTTATTAGCTCAATCTATGGATATTTGTGATCCTTCAACCGGTCAAGTAATAGGAGTAAATAAACCCTATTGGAATATTTATCAATACAATTTTGATATTCATTTATTTGAAGAAAAATACAATATTCTTAAGTTTTCTGGTGGTAATGCTGGACTTTTGTGGGCGTATTAATATTATAAATACGCATTACTTGCTAATGGACCTTCATCTATAAAAAGTCCTGTTGTTGTCTCTCTTTTAGGATATTGAATAGTATATTTTTTATCTTCAGGTTTTGGATCCCATATGAATGATGAGTTATCTTTATTTATTTTTGTACCTAAGTTAGCTGCTTCATTAAATAAAAATGGACCAAAATATATTGGTGGTGGTCCTACATTTTTATTTTTTATATCATAAATTTTTGCCTGACTTCCTATATCTGTTGTTATTTTTGAATATTGAGGAACTAAAAAACTATATTTTCCAGCATTATTATTTCCTCTTATGTTTTTATTATTATTATTTTTTTCATACATTTTATTTGGTATATTACAACCATAACAATCAGTATCACTTGTACATTGTTCTCCTGTTATATAACATTTTGATTGACTTGAACACATATTATTACATGTATATGTTGTTGTTAGTGGTAAATCAACAGTATGTGAATAATTTGAATTATTGTTATTAAAATTTTCTTTTATCGATTTTAATAAAGGAAAAAAAATAAAAATAGAAATACATAATAATAATAATAATAATAATAATAATGGTAAAATATTTTTTCTAAGAAAAAATAAATAAATAGTATTATTTTTCATATAATATATATTGATTTAATAAAGTATTCTAATTATATTTATTTATATTTATTTATAATAAGAATGGATCAAACTTACATAAACAGTAAAACATCAAGTCAAGAAAAAGAACCCAATTATACAACATTTTATTCACAATTATTTTATGTAATTTTAAGTATTATTATTTCAATAATTATAGCTTCAATTTTTCTTTATATGACTAAGATTTCACAAACAAATATTATAAATACTATAATAAATATCTTAGGTACAAATAAAGACAAAGATACAACTACGGATACAACCAAAGAAATAAATAAAGAAATAGATGTAAATATTGTAAAACAATATACTGATTTTTTTGGAAAGTTTGGACTAGGTTTTTTATCGTCTAAAAAACCTGAAATTTACACAACAAAAGTTTTATTTAACGATAATATAGAAATCATATCTAAAAATTTAAAATTATTATTAAATTTAAAAAATAAAGTTTATGGAAAATCCTTATCAGAAACAGAGTTTAATAAATTAAAAGAAGAACAAAATAAAAACTCAGAAACAAAAAACAAAGAACCAAAAGAACCAAAAGAACCAAAAGAACCAACTAATAATGATTCAAATACATTTGTTTTATGGTATACTTATAATGTTATTTATCAAACTTTAACATCCAGTTTATGGGGACTTAATAGTTTATTTAATTTATTAGGAAAATATTTATCAGAAAGTATTATTTTAATTATTTTTTCATTTTTTTCCGGAACATTCGTAATATTATTTTATATTATTATATTTGTTTTAACGATTTTTTATACTATAGTTAATTTTTTAAAAATATACGATTCAAGAATACCAGGAATTATTTCAACAGAAAAAAAAGAAATTAAAAAAACTGAATTCAAATTTGATTTTGGTAATTTTTCAAGAATATTTACTTACCCAAACTTATTTTTATTATTTATGTTGTTTTCTGGTATTTTATTTGTTATTGGACTTTCTATATTTAATTTTTTTTATGTTATTTATATTTTTTTAAGCAATAATGGAAAAATTATTACAAAAAATCAAAATAAAAGTGAAAATCAAAATTTTAATTTTATTGATTTATGTAAATCAACTTTTAAATATAAAAGTCAAGTTATTATGTTATTATTTTCATATAAATTATATAATGATGTTATTACAAATCTTGGAAGTACTTACATTTGGTCTTTTTTTATTGCTTTGTTATTATTTTTAATATTTACAAATGTATTTAACTCTTATATGTATAACCCAGTTGATGACACAAATTTAACAAGTGGTTTTTCTAACCAAGAAACTTCATCTGAAATAAATTCACCACAAATACCCGAAAAATCACAAACACCTCAAGAAAAATCATCGGAAACAAGTTCATCTGAAACACCTCAAGAAAAAACACCAGAAACAAGTTCATCTGAAACACCTCAAGAAAAAACACCAGAAACAAGTTCATCAGAAACACCTCAAGAAAAAACACCAGAAACAATTTCATCTGAAACACCCCAAGAAAAATTACCTCAAACAACTGGTGGAGGAAAAGTATTATGTAAAAATACAAAACATTTTGTCAAGCATTTGAAACATTATAAATAATAGTTATATATTTTGTTATATATTTTGTTATATATTTTGTTATATATTTTGTTATATATTTTGTTATATATTTTTAGATATAAAAATTTTATCAAAATACCATTTATGTTTTAAAGCATCATTATATCCATTTTCATATAAGTCATTAAAGTTTAAACTATTTTTTTTAACTAATGAAACCATAATTTTTAAATTTTTTATTATATTTTTTGTTTCACTTTTTATATTTTCTTTATTATTTTCTTTATTATTTTTTATTGTATCAAATAAGTTAGGTGTAATATTTAAAACAGGTTTAGAAGTATTTATATATGGATATGAACTAAAACCACCATCAAAATTATACATGTTATAATATTTGTTAGAAAAAAAACCTGAAGTAATAAATGGAATATGAGAACTTGCTATACAAGCATTAATAGCATCTTCTAAACTATTAAAATCAGTAAAAATATTTGTAAGAATTTTATAATTTTTTATAGTAGTTATACCAACAAATAATTTATGTAAATCAAAATCATTGTCATTAAAATTATTCAACAGTTTATATTTTAAACTATATTCAAGTTCAATAATAGAATCTATATTACTTATATTTTTACACATAATTTTATCAAATAAAATTTTCATATCATTTTTATAACAAAGAGATAATGAAATCCATGAACCAGCTGAAGCACCCGTAAAAATATAATCTGTTAAGTTATAATTATCTTTTATAAATGAAACAATACCAAACAGATAAAATCCATAAAACCCACCTGGTGATATGGTAATAATTTTTTTATCAATAATATTTGTATTATTGATTAAAAATAATTTTTCATTTTTATAAATTGTATTTTGTTTTATATTTATTATTGTATTCAAGGGATTTTTAATTTTCATAAAACTTTTTTTAATAAACAAAAAACTATTTATATTTGTTAATAAATAAAATGTAAATAAATGAAAAAATAACATTTGTATATAATTTATTATTATTTTTTTAGATATTAATTTAAAAAATAGTTTAATTAATTATTAATATGACAAATATTTTATCAAAAATAAAAACTTTATCTTTTGTTTCTATTTGTACCATTACATTCAATAGAAGACCATTTATTAAATATTTAAAAGAAAGTATAAAACAACAAACATATCAAGGTGATATTGAATGGATAATAATAGATGACGGAACAGATAAAATTGAAGATTTAATACAGGACATTGATTTTGTTAAAGTGAGATATTTTAAATATGATAATAAAATGAGCATAAGTAAAAAAAGAAATTTGTCAAACTCTTTATCAAAAGGTGATATAATTATTTACTTTGATGATGATGATTATTATCCTCCTGAAAGAATTGAACATGCAGTTACCAGTTTAAATAATAATCCTAATTATTTAATTGCGGGTTGTAATACGATGTATATTTATTTTAAGGATACTAAAAATATGTATAGTTTTGGACCTTATGGTAAATATCATTCAACAGCAGCTTCTTTTGCTTTTAAAAAAGAGCTATTGACTATGACTAATTTTAATGAACAAGATTGTTTATCAGAAGAAAAGTTTTTTTTAAAAAATTATACGATTCCATTAATTCAATTAAATCCTCTTAAAACTATTTTGGTTTTTCGTCATATTCATAATTCTTTTGATAAAAATGAATTATTAAATAAAAATATAAATTCATTGAGTAAGTTAAGAACAGACATAAAAATTAATTCATTTATGAAAGATAAAGAATTAATAAAATTTTATACAGAAGATTTAGATAATTTATTATTACCATACTGTCAAGGTGAAGTTTCAAATAAACCTGATATTGTTGAATCAATTAAAAAAACAAATAGTCTAAGAAAAAAAATATTAGAAACACAAAATCATAAGAATAATGATGACAATAATGATAAAATAATTTATGATAAAAAATATGTTGATGAACTAAAAGAACATTATGAAAATATAATAAAAAATAAAAATTTGTTGATTAATAATTTACTTTTAAAAATAAAAGAATTAAAATAACTTAAAACCTTAATAATATTATATTTTAATAATGGAAGAATATGAAGATTTAATTAATTTAGTTTATGATGAAAATGAAAATAAAAAGAATAGTACTCATAATATTCGTGATAATTTAGTGTCATACAAAAAAAATGTATTTTTTAATAATGAAAAAAAATATAAAAATGTTAAAATAGAATTTTACACAACAAAACATATAGGTTGCAATATAATAAATGCTTATACTGGAGAAAAAACGAATTATAAAGTAGGTTCAAAATATGAAGATTTATTTTTTGTCGTTTCAAATCCAATAAATAATCATAAAATAATGAAAACTAATGAAACAAAACTATACTATGATACTCCTGAAACTTATGAAAGAAATCATTATGTCGTTTTAAATAATGAAATTAAAAAAAAATGGTA